>CXWL01000526.1_pt1 | contig 51336 bp, 48 predicted proteins | sample 590931 | NCBI WGS metagenome assembly CXWL01 (sample SAMEA3498368, study PRJEB10139) | groundwater metagenome | biome: water well; material: biofilm material | place: Germany | collected 2015-04-27 | reverse complement strand
TTGCGGCCCGAAATTTACGTGACGGCGGCGGCGCTTGCGGCGGGCCTGTTCGTGCTGCTCGCCTGGTCAGGCTTGCCGGTCATCGCCGCGGCGATCGCGGGCGCCCTGTCGGGTTTCGCCCTCCGCGCGCTCGCCATTTCGCGCGGGCTGGCTATCCCGTCCTACCGACGCTGACCAGCCATGCACGACCCCGGTCGTGCTGAACGGCTTGATCTCGTCGGGCGGCGTTCCGGCCTCGGCCAGTTCGCGCTGCCACAGGCCAATATCGCTCCAATGCCCGTTCTTGAAGCAAACCTCACGATAGGCCCCTGCCCGGCGAAAGCCGTGCGCCTCGAATAGCTGGATGAGCTTGTCGTTCGGCGTCATCAGCGTGCAGATTGCCTGGGTGAAATTCTGCTCGGTCAGCGTCGCAAGCAAAGCGGCCAGCAACGCGCGGCGGATGCCCTTCCCCTCCAGATCTCCTGCCGTATAGACCGCGATCTCCACGCCGAACCTGTGGGTCGGGCCGGGGCGGAAGGGCTTGGCATAGGCATAGCCCAGAACCACCTTGCCCTCGCTTGCGATAATCCAGGGATAAGTGTCACCCGCCGCCGTAATGCGCGCGCGCATTTCCCTGGCGGTCGGTGCCTTGGTCTCGAACGAGACTGCGTTGGTTACAACATAGGGCGCATAGATTGCGGCAACCGCCTCTGCATCTTCCGGTTTGGCGGCTCTTAGATCAACCATGAAACAATCCTGTGGAAAAGGGTGGGGCTTTGGGTGGAACGGAACGTCCCCATAGCGTGCGTCGGCGGGCATTCAAGGCAGCGAACCTGAATTGCAGGGCCATCGATCAACGCCTTGGCGTCGCCGAGACCGGCGAGCAGAAGCATCTGTTGCTGGCGCGCCATGCGGGTAAAAATATCGGTACGGACCGGCGCGCGCGCCTCGACATCGCCCGACAGCAGGTTGGCGAGGAAGCCCGCATCCTTCTTCAGATAGACGCGGGAAACCGAATCGGGCGAATGCTTTGCGAGGCGCGCTGCTTCGGCCACGGCATCATCGAGCGAACCGAACGCATCGACCAGCCCAAGCTGGCGCGCTGTCCCCCCATCCCAGACGCGGCCCTGCGCAATCTCGTTCACCTTTTCGAGCGGAATCTTGCGGGATTTCGAAACCAGACGAAGAAAGCGCCCGTAAATATCCTCGACCCCAGCCTGCATAAAGGCATCTGTCGCGGCATTCGTGCCACCCAGCAGGTCAGGCTGGCCGGACAGCGGCGTTGTCCTGGTTCCATCGGCCGTCACACCGTATTTCCCGAGTGTCGCCTCAAAAGTTGGCAGGATGCCGAAGACCCCGATCGAGCCGGTGATCGTCGATGGCTCGGCGAAGACCTTGTCGGCAGCGCCCGTGATCCAATAGCCGCCCGACGCCGCAACATTGGCCATCGACACCACCACCGGCAGGCCCTTTGCCTTGGCTTGCATCAGTGCAAGACGAATCCGTTCCGCTGCCAACGCCGAGCCGCCGGGCGAATCGACCCGGACGACAAGCGCCTTGAGGTTCTTTTCCGCCAGGGCCTCGATGATCAGGTTTGAAATGGTATCGCCGCCGGCGAGACCCGCGGGCGCGTCTCCATCGACAATATCGCCGGCGACCGTCACGATCCCGATCTTCGCCCCGCCGCGTGAAGCGGGATGCGCCGCCACATATTCCTTGAGCGTACTATACCGGAAATTGCCCGCAGGCCCGAATTCATCCCCGCCAGCCAGCGCCGCGACGCGTTTTCCAAAAGCGGTCCTGCCCCCCAGCCTGTCAACGATCCCGGCAGCCAGCGCCGCTTGCGACAGGCTCCCGCCCGATGCGGGGAGTCCAGCGACCGGATCGGCCACGAAACCGGCGAGCCGGGCCTTGGGGCGGGCCTTGGCCACATTGTCCTTCCAGTTGGTCCAGAGCGCCCCGGCAAGCGCTTCATTGGCAGCCCTGGCCTCGGGTGACTGCTCCGTCCGCGTATAGGGTTCGACAAAGGATTTATACTTGCCCACCCGATAGACATGCACATTGACGCCAAGCCGGTCGATCAGCCCCTTGAAATAGGGCCGCGAGCCGCCCGGCCCGACAAAAGCCGCAGCGCCCATCGGATCAAGCCAGACTTCGCTGGCATGCGCGGCAAGCAGATAGGAATCGTCGAAATATCCAGTCGCAAAGGCAAGCACGGGCTTGTTCGCCGCCTTCACCCGGTCGAGCGCCTCCGCCACATTCTCCAGCGCCACTTGTCCGCCGCCTGAAAAACTGTCCAGATCAAGGACGACGGTCTTGATGTCATCATCCTTCTCCGCCGCTTTCAACGCCTGGAGTATCTCCGATAGTTCATACTGCTTTCCGACGGGAGCCGTGCCGAACAACAGGTCACGCGGATCGAGCGTTTCACGCTGCTCGACGATTGGCCCCTCGAGTGCCAGGAGCAGCGCGCCATCCTTTCCGCCGCCAGGATTGGGGCTGGAGGACAGAATCGCATAAAGCGTCCCGAAAAAGGCGAGCATGGCCAACAGGACGAGCGCGTCCTTGATGCCGACCAGCAGTGCCCAAGCACCTTTAACGAGTTTCATCACAACGCCTTTGCACAATGCAGGTTCGATCGTGCGTTAGGCGAGGCGGGACCGGCTGTAAACCAAGGGGCGCGCTACCAGCGGATCAGGCGCGGAACCACCAGCCGACCGATCAGCGCGGAAAGCCCTATCGCCCCGGCATACCAGAACCCGACAAAATAGACCGTTATGCTGACGCAGTGCAGGCCATAGGCAAAAGTGCCAAAACTTCCCGCCGTCAGCCCAACCAGCCAGCCGATCCTGTTGAGCGCGGTTGGTGCGCCGCGGCGCAGCCAGAGCGTCAGCACGGCACCGATCAACATGCCGCTGCCCAAGCTGATGCCAAGGCACCATGGGCCATTGACCGAATACAGGTCTTCCTCCGGCACGCTTCCGCTCGCAACCGACAGCACGATACTGGTCAGCGGGAACAGCGAAGCCGCTGCAAGCGCCCAGCGCCAGCCGCCGCTGCTCTGTCCGACACCGGGACGGGCCGACGCCACAACGGCTGCGAGCGAGGCAAAGCCCAGCACCAGCAGCATGCCTTCACGCATCATCACCATCGGATGCGGATTTCCAGCGACGATATCCGGCCGCAATCCCTGCCAGGCGATCACAACCGCAGCGGCAACCGCGGCAGCGGCAATCGCCAGCAGTGCGCCCCCACGCGGCTCCACCGGGCGAACCGGTTGCAGATCAGCGACCAGCGCTTCGATGTCAGTCTTCATCTTCATTCACTTTCAATCAGCGCGGCCAGCTTTTTGAGGCCGCGATGGATATTGACCTTGACCAGCGGTTCGGACTGGCCGCTGCGCAGTGCAGCCTCAGCCACAGAATGGCCGTCGATCTTGACGAGCCGGATCACGTGCGCCTGCCGCTCGGGCAGGTAGCCCAGCAGGCGGTCAAGGCTGATCCGTGCCGCGATCGACTCCTCGTGATCATCGCCAACCAGCTCGTCATGGAGTTCGTCTTCCCTTTGCCGGTAGGTCCGGCGCAACTGATCGACCCAGCGATAGCGCGCAATAGCCGCCAGCCAAGGCAGGAATGGCCGCGTCGGATCGTAGCTGGCGCGCTTGGCATGAAGCGATGCCAGTGTGTCCTGCACCAGATCATCGACCTGAGCCGCGACAATCCGGCCCGAAAAATAGCGAAGCAACCAGCGCTGGCATGCGGTCAGGACGGTGCGATAGGCCACCCCATCGCCCTGCTGGGCGAGTGCCATCAGGCGCTGCAGGCTGGCCTCATCCGTTTTCATGATAGCGCGTCTCGCATTCCCCTGGTTCGTGCGAAAGACATAAAAGTTACGACGCCCTCGCATGCCCGCCCCGACGCGACACAAAAAAGCCCGTCATCGCCTTGACGCACGGGGGGAGCATAACCATATGCGCCTGTGTTGGCACTCATATCATGTGAGTGCTAATCAGCATTCACAAGCGAAGAGGAAATACAAATGGGATTTCGTCCGTTGCACGATCGTGTGCTCGTCCGCCGCATTGAAGCCAGTGAGAAAACGGCTGGCGGCATCATCATTCCCGATACGGCCAAGGAAAAGCCACAGGAAGGCGAAATCGTCTCCGCCGGTTCGGGCGCCAAGGCCGAAGACGGCAAGATCACACCGCTCGACGTCAAGGCTGGCGACAAGATCCTGTTCGGCAAATGGTCGGGCACTGAAGTCAAGATCGACGGGGAAGACCTGCTGATCATGAAGGAATCGGACATTCTGGGCATCATCGGTTGAGCCTTCGCATCCGCGAATGGACACCCTCAACTTAAGCAGAAGGAACAGCAGACATGGCTGCAAAAGAAGTTAAATTTTCGCGTGACGCACGCGAACGCATCCTGCGCGGCGTGGACATCCTCGCCGACGCCGTGAAGGTCACGCTTGGCCCCAAGGGCCGCAACGTGGTGATCGATAAGTCGTTCGGTGCGCCGCGCATCACCAAGGACGGCGTCACTGTCGCCAAGGAAATCGAACTCAAGGACAAGTTCGAGAATATGGGCGCCCAGATGGTTCGCGAAGTCGCTTCCAAGACCAACGACATTGCCGGTGACGGCACAACCACCGCAACCGTGCTCGCCCAGGCGATCGTGCGCGAAGGCATGAAGTCGGTGGCCGCCGGCATGAACCCGATGGACCTCAAGCGCGGCATCGACCTCGCGGTCACGGCAGTCGTCGCGGATCTGGTCAAGCGTTCGAAGCCGGTCGCGGGCACCGTTGAAATTGCCCAGGTCGGCAGCATTGCCGCCAATGGTGACACCGTCGTCGGCGAAAAGATCGCCGAAGCGATGGAAAAGGTCGGCAAGGAAGGCGTGATCACGGTCGAAGAAGCCAAGGGTCTCGAATTCGAGCTCGACGTTGTCGAAGGCATGCAGTTCGACCGCGGCTATCTCAGCCCTTATTTCATCACCAACCCTGAAAAGATGCAGGTCGAGCTTCAGGATCCCTATATCCTGATCCACGAGAAGAAGCTCTCGAACCTGCAGGCGATGCTCCCGATCCTCGAAGCGGTTGTCCAGTCGGGCCGTCCGCTGCTGATCATCGCGGAAGACATTGAAGGCGAAGCGCTCGCAACGCTTGTCGTCAACAAGCTGCGCGGTGGCCTTAAGGTTGCAGCGGTCAAGGCGCCCGGCTTCGGCGATCGTCGCAAGGCGATGCTCGAAGACATCGCAATCCTGACCAAGGGCGAAATGATCTCCGAAGATCTCGGCATCAAGCTCGAAACCGTCACCCTCGGGATGCTCGGCCAGGCCAAGCGCGTCACCATCGACAAGGACAACACCACCATCGTTGATGGCGCGGGTGATGCCGATGCGATCAAGGGCCGCGTCGAAGCGATCCGCCAGCAGGTCGAAAGCACGACCAGCGACTATGACAAGGAAAAGCTCCAGGAGCGTCTTGCCAAACTTGCCGGCGGCGTTGCCGTGATCAAGGTTGGCGGTGCCACCGAGGTTGAGGTCAAGGAACGCAAGGATCGTGTTGACGATGCGCTCCACGCAACCCGCGCGGCGGTTGAAGAAGGCATCGTCCCTGGTGGCGGAACGGCACTTCTCTATGCCACCAAGGCGCTGGCAGGCCTCAAGGGCATCAACGACGACCAGACCCGCGGGATCGACATCGTCCGCAAGGCCATTGAAGCGCCGCTGCGCCAGATTGCCCAGAATGCGGGCGTCGATGGTGCGGTGGTTGCCGGCAATCTCTTGCGCGAGAATGATGAGACCCGCGGCTTCAACGCCTCGACCGATGTGTATGAGAACCTGGCGGCAGCCGGTGTCATCGATCCCACAAAGGTTGTGCGCACGGCGCTTCAGGATGCTGCCTCTGTGGCAGGCCTCCTGATCACCACTGAAGCCACGATCGCCGAAATGCCCGATGACAAGCCTGCAATGGCTGGCATGCCCGGCGGCGGTATGGGCGGCATGGGCGGCATGGATTTCTGATCCAGCCTCTCAGGTTGAAAAGAAAAGGGTCGGAGGGAAACCTCCGGCCCTTTTTCTGTTCGGGTTTGCGCTCTAGAGCGGCGAGCCGTTAATCCAACGCAAATCCTCTCCCCCGGGGAGAGGTGGCTCACGAAGTGAGACGGAGCGGGTCCCGGCAAAGATAGCCGCGATAGCGGCTGCACGCTTCTGCGTGCAATAGAAAGGGCCACGCTCCTTGTCGGAGCGCGGCCCTTCCATAACCGGTTTTGCCCGAAGGCTAAACGAGCTTACTTGGCAGCTTCAGCAGCACCTGCAGCCGCATCAGCAGCAGCATCAACCGTGTTGGCAGCAGCGTCAGCAGCGTTGGCAGTCGCATCAACCGCGGCGTCAGCAGCGTTCATGGTTGCATCAGCAGCATTTTCGGCGCCTTCAACAGCTTCAGCAGCCATGGTGTCGGCAGCATTGGCAGCAGCGTCGTCGGCCTTTTGGCCGCAAGCAGCAAGGCTCATCGAAGCGGCGAGTACAAGTGACAGAGCAATAGTCTTTTTCATGGGTATAATCCCTCCCGTTTAGGTCAACAAAGCGGCGGTCAGCGCGAAAGGCTATCACGCCCCCTCGGACCGGCGGGAATTGGCACTAGCGATTCATTCATTTCTTGGCAATCAAGATTCTTCACCTTTGCGTGTCGATCGGTCACACGGCAAATCCAAGGCCAAAAGCCGCGATAAATGGAAGGATATTGACATATAAAGAATTCTTTATATGTTGCGCCAATGTCCGCCTCGCTCGAAATGTTCCGTGCCCTTGCCGATCCAACCCGGCTGCGAATCGTGGCGCTGTTGCGAAAAATGGAACTTTCCGTTGGGGAATTGGCGCAGGTTCTGGGGCAAAGCCAGCCCCGCGTCTCGCGTCACGTGAAGATATTGTGCGATGCCGGCATCGCAGTCAGGCGCAAGGAGGGGAGCTGGGCTTTTCTCGCGCCCGGCGCGCCTCCGCGCGTCGATCCGCTGTTCCGGGCATTGGACCAGTGGCAGCCGCTCGACGGTGACAACCATTGGGCAATCGCGGATTCGGCGCGACTGGCCGCCGTCCACGCCGATCGTGCGGTGGCCGCTGAGCGCTATTTCGCCGCCCATGCCGCACAGTGGGACGCGATCCGTTCGCTCCATGTCGCCGAAAGCGAGGTCGAGGCGGCGATGGCTGCGGCGCTTTCGGGCAGGCCTGTCGGCAAGCTGGTCGATGTCGGCACTGGCACGGGCCGGATGATCGAGCTTTTCGGGCGGGCTGCGCAATCGGCCACGGGTATAGACCGCAGTCCGGAAATGCTCCGCCTTGCGCGTGGCAAGCTTAGCAGTCTCGATATCGCGGCGTGGGACTTGCGCCAAGGCGATCTTGCCGCCCTTCCCTTCGCCGACGGCGCCGCCGACACGGTGATCCTGCACCAGGTGCTGCATTTCATTCCCGCCCCGGAGGGCGCGATTGCCGAGCTTTCGCGCATCCTTTCACCCGATGGCCGCCTTCTGATCGTCGATTTCGCGCCACATGGCCGTGAAGAGCTCCGCGACCAGGACGCCCATGCCCGGCTCGGCTTTTCTGACCAGCAGATCGCCACATGGCTGGCAGCAGCCGGGCTCGATTGCGACCTGATCGAGGATCTGAAGGGCGGCACCCTGACGGTCAAGCTCTGGCGGGCAAGGCGTCCGGCCGAGCATCGGCTGAAAGCGGTCGCAGCATGAGCCCAACCCTCGCCCAGCTCGAAGAAGCGCGCCGCGCGCTCGCCACGCCCTTGTTCGCGGACCTCGCAGGCGATGCCGAGGTCAGCTTCGAATTCTTCCCGCCCAAGACGCCGAAGATGGAAGAGACGCTTTGGGAAACAATGAAGACGCTGGAGCCGCTTGCGCCCCGTTTCGTCTCGGTAACCTATGGAGCGGGCGGATCGACCCGCGAGCGGACGCACGCGACGGTCGAGCGGATCGTCCGCGAAACGAGCGTCCCGGCGGCCGCGCACCTGACCTGCGTCGATGCGACGAAGGACGAGATCGCCGAAGTGGCGCGCGCCTATTGGAAAGCAGGCGTCCGCCATATCGTCGCCTTGCGCGGCGATCCCCCCGTCCAGGGCGCGAGGTTCGAACCACATCCCGAAGGCTATACGGGTGCGGCCGACCTTGTTGCCGGACTCAAGGCCATTGCTCCATTCGAGATTTCGGTCGCCTGCTATCCCGAAACGCATCCCGACGCCGCAACGGCCGCCGCAGATCTCGACAATCTGAAGCGCAAGCTCGACGCCGGCGCCAGTCGCGCGATCACGCAATTCTTCTTCGAGCCCGAGACATTCTTCCGCTTCCGTGACCAGGTGGCAGCCGCCGGGATCGAGGCCGAAATCATGCCAGGGATCATGCCGGTCAGCAATTTCGCCGCGATCCAGCGGATGTCGGCGATGTGCGGGACGGCCGTCCCGCCCTGGATGGCACGGTTGTTCGAGGGACTGGACGACCACCCGGCCGCGCGGCAGCTGGTTGCAGCCACCATATCGGCCGAGCTATGCCGCAGGCTCTACGCCGGCGGTGTCCGGGGTTTCCATTTCTACACGCTCAACCGGGCAGAACTAAGCTATGCCATCTGCCACCTGCTCGGATTGCGGCCCAAGGGAGACACGGCATGACAGCCCGCGAAGCACTGAAAGCCGCCGCTGCAAAGCGCATCCTCCTGACCGACGGGGCCTTTGGCACCGAGATCCAGAACTACAAGCTGGATGAGGCTGCCTATGCCGGAACCCTTGGCCTGACGCGCGACCAGAAGGGCAATAACGACATATTGGCGCTAACCCGGCCGGAAATCGTTGACAGCATCACGCGCGCCTATCTGGCCGCGGGATCGGACATTGTTTCGACCAACACCTTCTCTGCCAACCGGATCAGCCAGGCCGATTATGGCGCCGAGCATCTGGTGCGCGACATCAACCTCGCCTCCGCCCGGATCGCCCGTGCCGCTGCAGACGATGCAGCGAAGGAGGGACATCCGCGCTTCGTGGCCGGCGCAATCGGCCCGACCAACAAGACGCTCTCGCTCTCGCCCGACGTGAACGACCCTGGCTTTCGCGAGATCGATTTCGACCATCTGAAGGATGTGTATCGCGAGCAGATCGACGCGCTTCTCGAAGGCGGCGTGGATTTCATCCTGATCGAGACGGTGTTCGACACGCTGAACGCCAAGGCAGGGATCATGGCAGGGATTGAGGCGCAGCAGGAACTGGGCCGCGACGTGCCGCTGATGCTCTCGATGACGCTGACCGACCTGTCGGGCCGTAACCTGTCGGGCCATACGGTCGAGGCCTTCTGGCACGCTGTCCGCCATGCTCGGCCGCTGACAATTGGCCTCAATTGCTCGTTCGGGGCCGAACAGCTTCGCCCGCATGTCCGCACACTTTCGGGCATCGCCGATGCGCTCATCATGGTCTATCCCAATGCCGGCCTGCCCAATGAACTCGGCGCTTATGACGAATTGCCCGACGAAACCGCCGCGCTGGTCCGGGATTGGGCAGAGGACGGCCAGGTCAATATTCTCGGCGGGTGCTGCGGCTCGACGCCCGCCCATATCGCCGCGATCGCAAAGGCTGTAGAAGGTTTGGCGCCCCGCCAGCCAAAGGCCCCGCCGGTGGCCACGAGGCTGGCAGGTCTTGAGCCGATGATTCTTGCCGCCTGATTGAGTGAAATGACCGCACGGACAGCCACTTTCGTCAATATTGGCGAACGCACCAACGTTACCGGCTCGGCAGCGTTCAAGAAACTGATCATGGCCGATGATTATGCCAAGGCAGTCGAAGTCGCCCGGCAGCAGGTCGAAAACGGCGCGCAGATCATCGACATCAACATGGACGAGGGGCTGCTCGACGCCGAAAAGGCAATGACGACCTTTTTGAAGCTGATCGCCGCCGAACCCGATATCGCCCGTGTGCCGTTCATGATCGACAGTTCCAAATGGAGCGTGATCGAGGCCGGGCTCAAATGCGTATCCGGCAAGCCGATTGTCAACTCGATCAGCATGAAGGAAGGCGAGGCGCAGTTCCTTGAGCATGCCCGCAAATGCATGGCCTATGGCGCGGCTGTCGTCGTGATGGCGTTCGATGAAACCGGCCAGGCCGATACCAGGGCGCGCAAGGTCGAGATTTGCGAACGTGCCTACAAGCTGCTGACCGCCATCGGCTTTCCGCCCGAGGACATTATCTTCGATCCCAATATCTTCGCGGTCGCGACGGGGATCGAGGAGCACAACAACTACGCGGTCGACTTCATCGAGGCGACAAGGGAGATCAAGGCGCGCTGCCCGCATGTCCATATCTCGGGCGGTCTTTCGAACCTCTCGTTCAGTTTCCGCGGGAACGAAGCCGTCCGCCGCGCGATGCATTCGGTCTTCCTCTATCATGCCATCCCGGCCGGGATGGACATGGGAATCGTCAATGCGGGGCAACTCGACATCTACGATGCGATCGACCCGGTCTTGCGCGAGGCCTGCGAGGATGTGATCCTCAACCGGCCCCAGCGCCGCCCCGACGAAACCCCGACCGAACGGCTGGTTGTACTCGCCGAGCGCTTCAAGGGCACCGATGCGGTGGCTGAAAAGGCCGCCGAGGAATGGCGCGGCTGGGACGTCACAAAGCGGCTCGAACATGCGCTGGTCAAGGGCATTGATGCCCATATCGTCGGGGACACCGAAGAAGCACGGCAATCCGCCGCACGGCCGATCGAGGTTATCGAAGGCCCCCTGATGGACGGAATGAACGTGGTGGGAGACCTATTTGGATCGGGCAAGATGTTCCTGCCGCAGGTCGTCAAATCGGCGCGGGTGATGAAGAAGGCGGTTGCGCACCTTATCCCCTATATCGAAGCCTCGAAGGAGCCCGGCGCGAGGCCCAAGGGCCGGATCGTCATGGCGACCGTCAAGGGAGACGTTCATGACATTGGCAAGAACATCGTCGGCGTCGTGCTCCAGTGCAACGGCTATGAAGTGATCGACCTTGGCGTGATGGTTCCCTGGTCCGGCATATTGCAGGCCGCGAAAGAACATGATGCCAACATTATCGGGCTTTCCGGGCTGATCACACCCTCGCTCGACGAAATGGTGACGGTTGCCGAGGAAATGCAGCGTGCCGGGTTCACGGTCCCGCTCCTCATCGGCGGCGCGACAACCTCCAAGGTCCACACCGCGCTCAGGATCGACCCTGCCTATAAGGGACCAGTGGTGCATGTGCTCGATGCCAGCCGCGCCGTGGGGGTCGCGTCGACCCTGCTGTCGGACACGCAGCGCGACGGCTTCGTCGAGACGACCGCTGCCGACTACCAGCATGTCCGCGACGTCCGGGAGGGCAAGGGACAGAACCCGCTCGTACCGATCGCCGATGCCCGCGCCAACGGCTTCAGGATAGACGAATCGCACAAGCCCGCCCCCCCCGACCAGCCAGGCGTCCACGTCTTCGAGGACTGGGATCTGGCCGATATCCGTCAGTATATCGACTGGACACCCTTCTTCCGGGCCTGGGAACTGGCCGGCAATTATCCCGCGATCCTTGAAGATCCGGTCGTCGGCGAGAGCGCGACGGCCCTGTTCGCCGACGCCCAGACGATGCTCGACGAGATCGTCGCAGAAAAATGGCTGACCGCCAAAGGCGTTGCCGGGCTCTGGCCCTGCCGCCGCGAGGGCGACGATGTGATCCTCCATCTGGAGGATGAGAGCCATGTCCGCATCCCCTTCCTGCGCCAGCAGATCGCCAAGCGGGAGGGCCGCGCCAATATGTGCCTCGCCGACTTCATCAGCCATGACGGCGACTGGATCGGCGGCTTTGCCGTCGGCATCCACGGTATCGACGCGCATATCGCGCGCTTCAAGGCCGCCCATGACGATTATTCGGACATCTTGCTGAAGGCGCTTGCAGACCGCTTTGCCGAAGCCCTAGCTGAAGCCTTGCACCGCCATGTCCGCACGACGCTCTGGGGCTATGCGCCGCACGAGCAATTGACCAACGAGGCACTGATCCGCGAGCAGTATCGCGGCATCCGCCCCGCGCCCGGTTATCCCGCCTGCCCCGATCATAGCCTGAAGCCGATCCTGTTCGACCTGCTCGACGCAACGGCGAACACCGGCATCACGCTCACTGAGAATTTCGCGATGCTGCCCACGGCAGCCGTTTCCGGCTTCTATTTCGCCCATCCGCAGGCCGAATATTTCGGTGTCGCCCGCATCGGTACCGACCAGCGAGACGATTATGCCGCGCGACGCGGTATCAGCCTTGAAACTGCAACCCGCTGGCTGCGTCCCAACCTGGACTGACGGGGTGATGATCAAACGCCCCAATCATTAGGCATTTGTCAAAGTTTACTGCCTATTCACCCTGATCAGTAATGGGACGCGTATCCGTCCGGAGGCATGATTGGGGCTTGAGATGAGCGCATTTGGACGACGCAATGGGCCCAACGGGCCGGGCGGGAACCGCCCGACCTTTGGTGTCGCGCGTCCAATGCAAGGCGGCGGCATCGCCCCGCAACGCCCCGACGAAAATCCCATCGGAGGCGCGCAGTTTCCGCCAATCAGCTCCGCCCAATTGCCCGGAGAGGATGACCTGCCCTCAGCGCCCACTGAAAAGATGGACGCGATGCAGCGGCTCAGCGAGCGCGAAAATGCGGTCGATGCGCCGCAGCAAAAGGCCGAAGGCTTTGAGGCCTCGGTCCACAAGATCAAGGAACAGGTGCTTCCGCGCCTACTCGAACGCATCGACCCCGAAGCCGCGGCCACGCTTTCCAAGGACGAGCTGGCCGAGGAATTCCGCCCGATCATCGGCGAGGTCTTGGCCGAACTCAAGCTGACCCTCAACCGCCGCGAGCAATTTGCGCTCGAAAAGGTGTTGGTCGATGAGCTGTTGGGCCTTGGGCCATTGGAGGAACTGCTCAACGATCCTCTGATTTCCGACATCATGGTCAATGGCCCGGAACAGACCTATATCGAAAAGAAGGGCAAGCTCGAAATCGCGCAGATCCAGTTCCGCGACGAGGCCCATCTCTTCCAGATCGCACAACGCATCGTGAACCAGGTCGGTCGCCGTGTCGACCAGACGACGCCGCTTGCCGACGCCCGCCTGAAGGACGGCAGCCGCGTCAACGTGATCGTGCCACCGCTCAGCTTGCGTGGCACCGCGATCTCGATCCGCAAATTCTCCGCCAAGCCGATCACCTTGGACATGATGGCCAAGGGCGGGTCGATGTCTGAAAAGATGGCGACCACGCTCAAGATCGCCGGCGCCTGCCGCTTCAACGTTGTCATCTCGGGCGGCACGGGCTCCGGCAAGACGACAATGCTCAACGCGCTCTCGAAAATGATCGACCCCGGTGAACGCGTGCTGACGATCGAAGATGCGGCCGAACTCCGCCTGCAACAGCCGCACTGGCTGCCGCTCGAAACCCGGCCGGCAAACCTTGAGGGCCAGGGCGCGATCACGATCCGCGACCTTGTTGTCAACGCCCTGCGTATGCGGCCGGACCGCATCATCCTCGGCGAAATCCGCGGGAGCGAGTGTTTCGACCTACTCGCCGCGATGAACACCGGCCATGATGGCTCGATGTGCACGCTTCACTCCAACAGCCCGCGCGAAGCGCTTGGTCGTATGGAAAACATGGTCATGATGTCCGACATCAAGGTGCCGAAAGAAGCCATTTCGCGCCAGATCGCGGACTCGGTCGATCTGATCGTCCAGGTGAAGCGCCTGCGTGACGGCTCTCGCCGGGTCACCAACATCACCGAGGTGATCGGGATGGAAGGTCCGGTGATCGTCACCCAGGAGCTCTTCAAGTTCGAATATGTGTCCGAAGACGAGCATGGCAGGATCGTCGGCGAATACCGGTCGATGGGTCTCAGGCCCTATACGCTGGACAAGGCCAAGCAATACGGCTTCGATGCCCCGCTCCTTGAGGCCTGCCTGTAAGACTTAGGTTGCCAAGCGCACCGCCTGACCTATCATCGGCAGGCCATGAATCTCGATCCGCAACTATTGGCACACGCGCTTGCCCGGATGGCGGGTGGCGTTGCCCTGCCCATCGAGCATCTGGGGCGGCTGTCGGGCGGCGCCAACATGGAAAGCTGGTCGTTCGACTGGGGCGGTGCGGGCTATGTCCTGCGCCGCGCGCCTTCGGCCGAAATCATGGAGGATCGCCCGTTCGGCCATGATGTCGAGGCCGCGATCGTCCGCGCGGCACGAAAGGCCGGGGTTCTGGCACCCGAGATAGTCGGGGAGCTTGGGCCCGGCGATGGCCTGGGCAGCGGCTATGTGATGCGGCGGGTTGAGGCCGATGTCAGTCCGGCCAATATCCTTGGCGATCCGCCCAAATCTCTGGTTGGGGACATTGGGCGCGAACTGAGCCGCATCCACACGATCCCCACAGCCGATTTCGCGCACCTGCCCGCGCGCGATACCGGCGAGATGGTGGCCGAACTCAAGACGCGCTTCACTGGCTATGGCGGAGATCGCCCGATCTTTGCACTCGCGCTCAAATGGCTTGAAGATCATTTGCCCGATCCGGCCCCGACCGTCTTCCTCCACGGCGATTTCCGCATGGGAAACCTGATGGCCGATGCGGACGGACTCGCAGCCGTGCTCGACTGGGAGCTTTGCCATCTTGGCGATCGCCATCAGGATCTGGCGTTCGGCTGCATCAACAGCTGGCGCTTCGGCCATATCGACCGGCCCGCCTTCGGCGCGGGCGAACTGGCCGACTTCTGGGCGGCTTATGAGCGCGAGAGTGGCACCCCGGTCGATCCCGCCCGCTTCCGCTTCTGGCTGGTCTATTCAACCCTCTGGTGGGGCCTGTGCTGCCTGCAAATGGCCGACATATGGCGCTCCGGGCTCGACAAGACGCTCGAACGGGCGGTGATCGGGAGGCGGGCATCCGAGACCGAAGTCGACCTCCTCATGCTGCTCGAGGAAGATGCGCCCGAGACGCAGCGGCTGCCGATCCGCCTCGACGAGCCTCCCGAATTGAGGCGGCAGGGCGAACCCAGCACTGTCGAAATGATCGAGGCCTTGTCGGGCTGGCTGGAGAAGGACATCAAGCCCAAGGCCGAGGGCCGCGACCGCTTCATGACCGCCGTCGCGCTGAACGCGCTCGGGATGCTGCACCGCGAGGCGAGCGACCCGTCGGACGTTCACGACAACGGGTTGGCCGATGATCTGCTGGCCGGCCGCCTGACTCTTGCCACGCCGGGCTTGCTTGCGAAACTCAAAAAGAGGGCACTCGCCAAGCTCGCGGCCGACCAGCCAAAATATTCGGCGCTTGCGAAGGCGCGGGAGTTGTGGACGGCATGACGGCGACGCAAGTTAAGACGGTGATCGTCGCATTCATCGAAGCGATCAACGCACATGACGTTGATGCGCTGGGAAGGCTGATGACCGACGATCATCTTTTTGTCGATTCGCTCGGCAATCGCGTCGTGGGCGCGGTCGCAATGATCGTAGGGTGGCGGCGCTATTTCGCGATGTTTCCCGACTATCGAATTGATCTGGACAATATCCTCACAGACGGCTCGGACGCGATGCTGCACGGACGTGCGCATGGCACGCTGTATCACGATGGGGCTCCCGTTCTGGATGGCGCTTGGAGGGTCGCTGCCGCTTGGCGCGTGGTAGTGTTGGGCGGAAAGGTGTCCCTTTGGCAGGTGTATGCGGACAACAAGCAGGTCCATGATCTGCTGGAGCGCCACAACTGAATATGGAGACCGATGCATGCTGATCGAAATTCCGGCGGACATTACCGCCTATCTCGCCGAACTCGACGATTTCATTGAGCGCGAGATCAAGCCGATCGAGCGGCGCGACGACAATATCCGCTTCTTCGATCATCGCCGCGAACATGCCCGCACCGACTGGGACAATGATGGTCATCCGCGCGCCGACTGGTGGGCGCTGCTCGCCGAAATGCGGCAGGTGGCGGACAAGGCGGGGCATTACCGTTATGCCATTCCCGAGGAATTCGGCGGCAGGAACGGCTCCAACCTCGCAATGGCCGTCATCCGCCACCATCTCGCGGCCAAGGGGCTCGGCCTTCACAATGACCTGCAAAACGAAAGTTCGATTGTCGGCAACCTCGTTCAGGTGCTGATGCTCCGCGATTTCGGGACGGAGCAGCAGAAGCGCGACTTCATTCCACAGATGCTGGCAGGCAAGATGGGCTGGAGCTTCGGCCTGACCGAGGAGCATCACGGTTCGGACGCGACGCATATGGACACGCGCGCCGTGGCCGAATTGCGCAACGGGGTTCCGGGCTACCTCATCAATGGCAACAAGATGTGGACCACCGGCCTGCCCTATACCAGCCATGTGATGACCTTCGCGCGCACCAATGGCGAGGATGGCAAGGCGCGCGGGATCACCTGCTTCATCGTGCCGAGCGACGCGCCGGGATTCGAGATCGGCGAATATATGTGGACGTTCAACATGCCGACCGACCACCCCAAGGTGAAATACACCAATGTCTGGGTGCCCGAGAGCGCGATCCTGGGGAAACTCGACGAGGGCCTCGCCGTCGCGCAGCATTTCGTCCATGAAAACCGCATCCGTCAGGCGGCAAGCTCATTGGGCGCGGCGCAATATTGCATCAACGAGGCCGTCAAATACGCCCGCGAGCGCAAGCCCTTCGGCAAGCCGCTCGCGGTTAATCAGGCGATCCAGTTTCCGCTTGTCGAACTGGCAACCGATGCCGAGATGCTCCGCCTGCTGATCTACAAGACCGCCGCCGAGATGGACACGATGACCAAGCCCGAAGTCGCCATCCGCCTCTCGGACAAGGTCAGCATGTGCAACTACAAGGCGAACCGGCTGGTCTGCAACGCGGCGGACTTTGCAATGCAGGTGCATGGCGGGATGGGCTATTCGCGGCACAAGCCGTTCGAGCATATCTATCGTCACCACCGGCGCTATCGGATCACCGAGGGCGCGGAGGAAATCCAGATGCGCAAGGTGGCCGGGCATCTGTTCGGGTTCATGGGGTAGATGCCCCGCCTGCTCATTGTCTGGCATTCGCTGACCGGGGGGAGCGAGCAGATGGCGCGGGCGGCAGCCAATGCGGGGGATGAGGTTGAGATACTCCTCAAGCGCGCTGCCGATGCCGGGCCGGACGACCTGCTGGGCGCCGACGGCTATGTCTTTGCCTGCCCGGAAAACCTGGCCAGCATGGCCGGCGTGATGAAGGACTTCTTCGACCGGACCTATTACCCTGTGCTCGGCCGGATCGAAGGCAGGCCTTATGCGACGATGATCTGCGCGGGCTCCGATGGCGAAGGCGCTGCCCGCCAGATCGCGCGGATTGCCAAAGGCTGGCGTTTGAAGACAGTCGCGGAACCACTGATCATCTGCACCCACGCGCAGACACCTGAAGCAATCCTTGCGCCCAAGATCATTGCCGAAACCGACCTCGCCCGCTGCCGCGAACTGGGCGCAATGCTGGCGGCGGGACTGGCAATGGGAATATTCTGATCCGTCGACCACGAACGATCATTGCGCCTTGAGCCGCTCCTCGCACACCGTCTTCACCACCCCCTGAAGCATCTCGACACTCGCCGTTGCCTCGGCCAGCATCTCCTTCGTGATCCGGTAGTGCTTGGAATAGCGCGCTTCCACATAGGCCCGCCAGATGCGTTCGAAGGGGCGGCGCTGCCAGCGGGTCTTGCGCGGCCAGGCTTCGATCAGGCGCGGGTCAAGGCCTTCGGCCATGCCGCGCAGTTGCTTGATGTCGTGGAGTTGGGGGCTGTAGAGTGTCAGGGTCAAGAGTACCGCATGATAGGCTGACTCAACGGCTTGATGCAGGTTGAAGGCGGCAATCTTGTAGTTTTTCCGTCCGGCCGATGACGCAGCCAATTGGAAGAATTCCAAACTGTTTTCATACCACTGCTCGAAATGCCCCCGCGCCTCTTCGTAGATTTCTTGGGCGCCCAGATTTCCCGGCTTGGCCAGTGCCTTGGTGTCGAATTCATAAACGATGATCCCGTCACGGTTGATGTCCACGAAGAAGGGCCGCCCGCGATGAAGCTGGTCGTTCACATCGGCAAGATCATGAACGATGAAACTATAGGGGTAACGGGTGGCACCGAGCGATTGCTCGAAGGTCAATCCGTCGTGGACGCCATACCACCATTCCGGATCGGTCAGTTCGAAATGGCTGACGACGATCAGCAGGTCGAAATCCGACAGATAGCCTGAGCCAAGGTCGCGCACCGCCTTGCCCCGCGCCATCGAGCCATAGAGGATGATCTTGAGGATGCGCCCCTGCTTCTTGCGCTCCCACGCTTTTCCTTTGATCGCTTCGGCGAACTGTTCGCGGATGATCGTCACACCACGTTCGAACAGCCGTTGCTGCTGACGGGTCAGATGATCATAGTCCTTGCGCACGGGCTGAGGCTTAGCGAGGATTGGGGGACGGTGCCAGTGGGCCGCAAGGGGTGCCGAAATCCACTCACTCCTCCGGCGCCAACTTGTCCTGCGTCCTGGTCAGGAAATCGCTCGCGTCGTGGCGCTCGTGAAGCTGGCTTGCCGGATCCCCGAACGCGCGGTTCACCATGCGGCCCCGCTGCGCCGCCGGACGCTGGGCGATCGCGTCGGTCCAGCGCTGGACATTCTTGTAGTCCTGCACCTGGAGGAATTCGCCCGCCTCATAGACCAGCCCCTTGGCAAGGCTGCCATACCAGGGCCAGGTGGCGATATCGGCGATCGTGTATTCGCTGCCCGCCAGATATTCGCTTTCGCCAAGCCGGCGATCGAGGACGTCGAGTTGCCGCTTCACTTCCATCGCGAAGCGGTCGATCGCATATTCGATCTTTTCCGGCGCATAGGCATAGAAATGGCCAAAACCTCCACCCAGATAGGGCGCGCTGCCCATCTGCCAGAACAGCCAGGACAGGGTCTCGGCGCGCGCTGCAGCGTCGGTCGGCAGGAAGGCGCCGAACTTTTCCGCAAGGTGGAGAAGGATCGCACCCGATTCGAACAGGCGAACCGGCGTCGGACCGCTGCGATCGAGTAGTGCTGGGATCTTGGAATTGGGATTGATCGCGACAAAGCCGCTGCCGAACTGCTGCCCCTCGCTGATGTTGATCAGCCAGGCATCATAGTCTGCATCCTCATGACCCAGTTCGAGCAGTTCCTCGAACATGACCGTGACCTTCACACCGTTGGGCGTCGCCAGCGAATAGAGCTGGAACGGATGCTCGCCGATGGGCAGATCCTTTTCGTGCGTCGCGCCCGCAACCGGCCGATTGATATTGGCGAACCGGCCACCGCTCTCCTTGTTCCAGGTCCAGATTTTCGGCGGGGTATAGGCAGCTTCATCCGTCATTATGGGCTCCAATCGTTTGGTGAAGGCAAATATTTTCGGCGAGGGTCGTTTCCGGGTCAGTCTGCTGCAGCATGAACCATCCCTTCGACGTGGCGCGCAAGCACGACCGTTTCTTCGCTGGTGAAGGCGAGGCCCAGCTTGGTCCGCCGCCAGAGAATATCCTCGGCCGTTTGCGCCCATTCGCGTTCAATCAGCCAATCGATTTCGACCTGGGTCAGGCCATGGCCGAAATCACGGCCCATCGCCCTTTCGCTGTCAACCTGCGCCAGCATGATGCCCAAGGCGGCGCCATAGGCGCGAGCCATCCGGATCGTCCGTTCGGTTCCGAGAAAGGGCCATAGCGCCTGGGCACGCTGGACAAAGGATTCGAAATCAAGCGGAAGCTGCCCCCCCGGAAACGGCCGCTCGCGCGTGACCTTGGTGACGGTGCGCGCCGTCGCCTTGCCAAGCCGTTCCAGCGCGTCTTCGGCAAGGTGCCGCGCAGTCGTGATCTTGCCGCCCAGGACATTGAGCAGCGGCGCCCCGTCCTGATCGATTTCGAGGACATAGTCACGCGTCGTCGTCCGCAAATCGCCGGCGCCATCGTCGAACAGCGGGCGAACGCCTGCCCAGCAATAGCTTATGTCCTCGTGCCGGCTTTGACGGACAAAAGCCGTGTTTGCGGCGTGGAGCAGGTAATCAGTTTCGTCGGGACTGATTTCGGGATTTTCCGGGCTGGGCACTTCCACCTCGGTCGTCCCCATCATCGTCGTGCCGCCGATCCACGGGATCGCAAAGACGATGCGGCGATCGGGCTGTTGCAGCATATAGGCATGGTCCCCGTCGAACAGGCTCGGCACCACAATGTGGCTGCCCTTGACGAGCTTCATCGTATTACGCTTCCACTGTCCGAGCCGCCCCTCAACCTCGACCAGCCACGGACCGGCAGCATTGACGACGGCCCTTGCCTGCACTTCGGTGCCATCGGAAAGGCTGGCCGTCCAGGTGCGATGATCGCGGGTTGCGGACACGAACGCCGTCCGTGTGCGGATTTCCGCACCCGCAGACCCGGCATCGACCGCGTTGAGTATCGTCAGGCGGGCATCGTCCACAGTGCAGTCCCAATAGACGAACCCCTTCGCCCGCCCCTTGAGCGGCACGCGCAACGCCCGATCACGGCGGCCGAGCCTACGCGATCGGGGCAAGCTCCCGAAGCCTGCAAGCGCATCGTAAAGATACAGTCCGGCGCGAACCATCCACCAGGGCCGCACGGCATTGTCCTGCGGGAGGACAAATGCGACCGGATGGATCAGGTTCGGCGCGGCCTTCAGCAGCCGCTTGCGCTCCTGGAGCGCTTCGCGGACCAGCTTGAACTCATAGGTTTCCAGATAGCGCAGCCCTCCATGAATGAGCTTGGTTGAAGCAGAGGAGGTGTGGCTGGCAAGATCATCCTTCTCGACGAGCAGGACCGTCCAGCCGTTGAGCGCCGCCTCGCGGGCAATGGCGCAGCCATTGATCCCGCCGCCGATGATGAGGAGATCGTATGTCATTGCTCTCACGCTTTAGCGGTTGGCGTTGCTGCGCCAAGCCCCTAACGCTCTCCCATGCCCAAACCGCGCCCTGCCGGCCTGCCTTCGCGCAAGCAGATCCTCGATTTCATCACGACCGCCCCTGGCCCGGCCGGCAAGCGTGAAATTGCGCGCGCCTTCGGGTTGCACGGGGCCGACAAAATCGCGCTGAAGGCGTTGCTCAAGGACATGGCGGATGAAGGGTTGATCGACACCGCGCCCGGCCGCGCCTTCCACAAGATGGGCGGCCTGCCCCGGGTTACCGTGCTCAGGGTTGCCGATGTCGACGACGGGCAGGTGATCGCTGTCCCCGAACGCTGGGAGGCGGAAGGCATTCCGATGCCCCGGCTGCGCGTGATCGAGCGCGGGCGGCGCAGCGCACTGGGGGTCGGCGATCGCATCCTTGCGCGGGTCGAGGAGCGCGGCAACGGCCATGTCGCGCATCCGATGAAGAAACTCGCGCGCAGCGAGGAACTGATGCTGGGCGTGATCGCCGAAGAGGGCGGGCGGCTCTGGCTGAAGCCGGTCGACAAGCGCGACCGCAAGGACACGCTGATTTCCGACCTTGGCGGCGCGCAGGTTGGCGATCTTGTCCTCGCTGAAAAGTCGGGACGCCCGCCGCGGATCACCGCGCGCGTGCAGGAAGTGCTCGGCGATCCCTTTGCCCCGCGCGCTTTCAGCCTGATCGCGATCCACAAGTTCGACATCCCCAACATCTTTTCGGTCGACCTCCTGGCCGAAGCGGAAAAGGTGGCCGGGTGGCCGCTTGGCGAACGCGAGGACCTGCGCCATTTGCCGATCGTTGCCATCGATCCGGCCGACGCGCGCGACCATGACGATGCCGTCTGGGCCGCGCCTGCCGAAGGTGGGGGGTTCGATGCAATCGTCGCGATTGCCGATGTGTCTTTCTACGTCCGCCACGGTTCGCTGATCGACAAGGAAGCGAAGAAGCGCGGCAACAGCGTCTATTTTCCGGATCGCGTCGTCCCGATGCTGCCCGAAAACCTCTCCGCCGACATGTGCTCGCTCAAAGAGGGGCAGGATCGCGCCGCGCTGGCATGCCACCTGAAGATCGATGCGCGCGGCAAGGTTGCGACGTTCCGCTTTACGCGCGCCGTGATCCGGGTGGCGGCGAATATCGCCTATGAAGATGCGCAGGCAGCAATCGACGGCGGTTCGCATCCGCTGCTCGAATCCGCGCTCAGGCCGCTCTGGGACTGCTGGAAGCTTCTTGCCAAGGCCCGCGACCAGCGTGAACCGCTCGACCTCGACCTGCCCGAGCGCCGCGTCCAGCTTGACGAGGCCGGCCGGATCACGGATATTGCCGTGCGCGAGCGGCTCGACGCGCACCGGTTGATCGAGGATTTCATGATCGCGGCGAACGTTGCTGCGGCCAAGGCGCTCGAGGCCAAAAAGGCGCCGTGCATGTACCGGGTTCATGAGCCCCCCGCCCGCGAGAAACTGGTCGCGCTCAAGGATTATCTCGAGACGTTCGAGATCACCTTTGCGCTGGGGCAGGCCATCACGCCGAAGGTCTTCAATCGGCTGATCGAACGGGTCGGCGATGCCGATTTCCGCCCGCAGGTCATGGAACAGATATTGCGCTCGCAGACACAGGCCTATTACGCCCCGGTCAACCAGGGGCATTTCGGGTTGGCACTTGGTTCCTATGCCCATTTCACCTCCCCGATCCGGCGCTATGCCGACCTTCTTGTCCACCGGGCACTGGTTGACGCCTACAGGCTTGGCGATGGCGGGCTGACCAGTGACGAAGCTGCGCGCATGACAGTCCTTGGCGAAGCGATCAGCAAGGCCGAACGCAGGGCGATGGAGGCCGAACGCGAGACTGTCGACCGTTATGTCGCCGCCTATCTTTCGGAGCGCGTCGGCGAGATTCTCGACACACGGATAACCGGGGTCACGAAATTCGGCTTCTTTGCAACGGTCGAAGGGCTTGGCGGCGACGGACTCGTTCCCGTCTCGACGCTGGGCACCGAATATTTCCGGTTCATCGAAGCGGAACATGCCCTGGAGGGTGAGAGTTCTGGCGATCGCTTCACCCTTGGTCAAAAGCTCCAGCTGCGCCTTGCCGAAGCCAATCCAGTATCGGGCGCGCTCCGATTCGAACTGCCCGAAGGCGTGAACCACCTGCCGCTTCGCCAACCGCGCGGAAAAGGATTCCGCAGACCTGTGCACCGCCCGCGACGAAAGTGAAATCATGGTTAATAAAAATGGTTAGCGCCGACCGAATTGTCGGGCATAAGGCCGCTTGTCAGGTTTGTGGGAGGTCATTAGTCGCGCGTCATGTTTGAGCTCAAGCGCTCCCTTTCTCCCCGTACGGCATATCGTGCACTCGAAGCGGCCCTGTTGATCCTGATCGCGGTCCAGCTTGCCCGGCTCGTGTGGGCGGCTGTCACCCCCGCCGGCCCCCTGGGCGGGGTGCGTTCGGTGCAAGCAGAAGTGCAACCCGACGCCATTTTCGATCCCTTTTTTCGCGTGACGGCGCAGCCAGGCTCGATGATCGTGACGTCGCTCGCGCTCAAGCTGTTCGGGGTCCGGGTCGATGAAGCAATCGGTGGCGGTTCCGCGATCATTGCCACGCCCGACGGCGTGCAATCGAGTTTCGGTGTAGGCGACGAGATCATGCCCGGCGTGACCCTGAAGCAGGTGGCCTTCGACAGCGTGACGATCGACCGCAATGGCGTGTCCGAGCAGCTTTTCCTTGACCAGTCGGTCGCAGCACCCGTCGCCGGGAGCGATACGGCGGCACCCCCCGCCCTGCCCGGCGCGCTGAAGGTCGAGTCCGGTGTTGCCAAGGCAACCGGCATCACGATCAACCCGGGCGGAAAGGGCGACATGCTCCTCCAGGCAGGTCTGCTGCCGGGCGATGTCGTGACGGCAGTGAACGGGCAGCCGGTTAACGCAATCGAAACAGTTACAGGCCAGCTTTCGAAAGGTGGGCCGGTCACGCTCCAGGTCGAACGTGCGGGGCGCACCATCAGCGTGACTTCGGGGACGCCCAAGAAATGAAGTGGAAACTCATTCCCCTGCTGCTGGTCCTTGCCGTCCCCCTGCCCGCGCAGCAGGTTCTTAACCTGCGCGACGCCGATATTCGCGCTTTTATCCAGGACGTAGCCCGCGTCACCGGACGGAATTTCGTGATCGACAGCCGTGTGCAGGGCAAGGTCTCCGTCGTCACCGACCGGGCGCTTTCGAAATCCGAATATTTCGAGGTCTTCCTGGCGACGCTGCGCGCCAATGGCTTTGTGGCCATTCCCATGTCGGGCGGCGGGTACCGGGTCCAACCTTCGGATACGGCCGCTGCCCAGCCGGGCAAGATCGGCGAATCGGGCGCGGCACGTAACCAGTTCGTGACCGAAGTCTTCCGCCTGCGCGCGATCGAGGCAACCTCTGCGGTGGAAACGCTGCGTCCGCTGGTCAGCCGCGAAGGGTCAGTCACGGCCAACCGCTCGGGCAACAGCCTTGTCGTCGCCGACTATGCCGACAATATCCGGCGAATCCGCAGCCTGCTCGGCAAGATCGACAGCGAAGGCGCTGCAACCGACGTCATCGCCCTGAAAAACGCCGGTGCGCGCGAGATCGCGACCTCGCTCCAGCAACTCGCCACCGGCGGCCAGACAGGCGATGGCGCGCGCACGGCCGTTGCGGTCGTGCCGATCGACAGTTCCAATTCGATCGCACTGCGCGGCGACGCCGAAATGGTGCAGCGCTTTGGCACAATTGCCCGCGATCTTGACAGACGCGCGGCAAATGGGACCGAGATCCAGGTTTACTGGTTGCAGCACGCCGATGCGGACAAGCTTATGCCGGTGCTGGAGCGGCTTGTCGGTCAGGCCGGATCGGTTGCTCCCCCTTCGTCATCGGGGAACGGAAATTCCGGCCCGGCAGCGGCGCTTCCGGCCGCAATCGCGACGACGGGGTCTAGCTCAGGAACCGGCCGCCCCGCCCCGATCATCGCGCGTTATGAAGGGCTGAACGCGGTCATCATTTCCGCGCCCGCCGACATGCAACGGATGCTGGGCCAGGTCATCCGCCAGCTTGACCTGCGGCGTGATCAGGTTCTGGTTGAAGCGATTATCGTCGAAATCTCGGACGATGCCGCGAAGAAGCTGGGCGTCCAGTTCCTGCTGGGCGGCAAGCCGGGGAGCAACATCCCCTTTGCCGCCACCAACTATTCGAACGCGGCGCCAAATATCCTGACCATTGCGGGAGCCATCGGCGCGCGCGAACTCAACACCACGACGACCACGATCAACGGCAACACGACGACGACGACGACCAACAATCCAGTGAGCGATCAGCTCGCGCAGGCAGCGGTCAATTCGATCCTCGGCGCGGGCGGTGGCTTTGCCGGTTTCGCGACGGGGATTGGCAATAACGGCCTGTTCGGGACGATCATCAACGCCGTCCAGTCGGACACCAAATCCAACATCCTCTCAACGCCGTCGATCGTCACGCTCGACAATCAGGAAGCGAAGCTTCTTGTCGGGCAGGAAATCCCGATCACGACGGGCGAAGCGCTTTCCAAGAATTTCGACAATGCCTTCCGGACCGTCCAACGCCAGAATGTCGGCATCCAGCTCGAAGTGAAGCCGCAGATCAACGAAGGCGGATCGGTCAAGCTCCAGATCCGGCAGGAAGTGAGCTCGATCGCGGGACCGGTTTCGAACAACTTCTCCGACCTGATCCTCAACAAGCGCGAAATCCAGACGACGGTTACGGTCGATGACGGCCAGATCATCGCGCTAGGCGGCCTGCTCGATGACAATGAACGCCGGACGCTCGAAAAAATCCCCCTGCTCGGCGATATTCCCGGGCTTGGCCAGCTGTTCCGCTCGCGATCGAGAACCCGGTCCAAGACCAACCTGATGGTCTTCATCCGGCCGACCATATTGCGCTCGGAGGCCGAGGCCCGTGCGCTGGCCGAGCGGCGCTACAACTACGTCCGCGCGCAGCAACGCCTGCTCCGCCCCGATGAGGAGCCGAGCATCGATCAGCTGGTGCGCGACTATATGGATGCGGCACCGCCAACGTCCGATCCCGCCGCCCCGGCTGACCCGTCCCAGCCGGGTGCGCCGCAAATCATCGAGCCACGGATGCGCGAATCCAGCGAACGAATCCGGTTGCCGGGGCCGAAGGACAAAAAGGAGCCGAAGTGAACGGCGCGCATAGTGACGATGCTCCGGCTTTGCCCGCCCTGCTTCCGGCGATTTCCTACAGCTTTGCCCGCCGCCACGGCGTCGTCCTCCGCATTGCGGACGAGCGGCCCCTGGCAAGCCTGCGCGAGGGCGCCGATCCGGCAATCCTTATCGAGGTAAAACGCCATGTCGGCAGCGCGCTGGGTGTCGAACGTGTGTCCGAGGCGGCGTTCGACCAGTTGCTCTCTTCAACCTATGCGATGAATGGGGACGCGGCAGCGGCGGCGGCCGACACGCTCAGGACCGGCGGCGAGCTTGACATGATTGCGAGCGGCATCCCGACCGCCGAGGACCTGCTCGACAGCGCAGACGATGCTCCCGCGATCCGGCTCATCAACGGCATTCTTGCCGATGCCGTCCGCCAGGGCGTGTCCGACATTCATGTCGAACCCTACGAATCGGCACTGGTCGTGCGGATGCGGATCGATGGCGTGCTGCGCGAGACGCTCAGGATGCCGCCGCATGTCGCCCCCGTCCTGGTCAGCCGGATCAAGGTCATGGCCCGGCTCGACATTGCCGAACGCCGGGTACCGCAGGACGGGCGGATGGGCATGACGCTTGGCGGAAAGACGCTCGATGTGCGAGTCTCGACGCTGCCGAGCCGGATGGGCGAACGCGTCGTGCTGCGCATCCTCGACAAGGACAATGCCGGGATCGACCTTGACCAGCTTGGTATGGGTGCAGAGGTCAATGCGCTGCTCCGTGGGGCGCTCGCCGAACCCAACGGTATCGTCCTCGTGACCGGGCCGACCGGATCGGGCAAGACGACAACGCTTTATGCGGGGCTCGGGCTCCTCAATGACGGCACACGCAATATCCTGACTGTCGAGGATCCGGTCGAATACGCCGTCGAAGGCGTCGGCCAGACACAGGTCAATCCCAAGGTCGGGCTGACCTTTGCAGCAGGCCTGCGCGCGATCCTGCGGCAGGATCCCGACATTGTCATGATCGGCGAAATTCGCGACCGCGAGACGGCGGAAATTGCTGTGCAGGCGTCGCTCACCGGCCATCTGGTACTTTCGACCGTCCATACCAACGATGCCGCGGGCGCCATCACCCGCCTGCGCGACATGCGGATCGAGCCATTCCTGCTCGCATCCACCTTGCGCGCGGTTATCGCTCAGCGGCTGGTACGGCGGCTTTGCCCCGATTGTCGCAGGGCGGAGACGGCCAAGCCATCGGCGCAGGACATGCTCGAACTCCGCGAAAATACGACGGTGTATGAGCCCGTGGGCTGCGCTTCGTGCAACGGCACCGGGTTCAAGGGCCGGATCGGCGTGTTCGAGGCGATACGTGTCGATGAGACGATCCGCCAGCTGATCCATGACGGCAGAGACGAAGCGGCGATTGCGCGCCATGCCTTCCGCAGGGCAGCCGATCTTAATGCGGCGGCACGGGCCCTGGTGATTGCGGGCAAGACCACGCTCGAGGAAGCCGTGCGGATCACGCGACGGGATGCCGGCGATGACACAGTTTGACTATGTCGCGCTCGACGAGGCTGGCCGCGAGAAGCGTGGCCGCGTGCCGGCAGCAAACATCGAAGAGGCCCGCCAGCGGCTGACCGCGAAGAAGCTCTATGTCGTGAGTGTCGGCGAAGGGGCCGAGCGCCCCGCAGCAGGCGCTCCGCTGCTGTCGATCGGACCCAAGCGGCTCAACGCCAAGCAGCTGACGCTGTTCACACGCCAGCTCGCAACCCTCGCCCGCGTCAGCCCGCTTGAGGAATCGCTGCGCACGATTGCCCGCCAGACCGAAAGCGAAAAGGCCCGCACCGTGATCGGCGCGGTCCATGGCGGCGTTCTGGAGGGACGCAGCCTTGCCGAAGCGATGCAGCGGGAGGAAAAGAGCTTTCCGCAGCTCTACCGTGCAATGGTTTCGGCCGGTGAAGGCGCCGGCTCGCTGCCCGTCATCCTCGACCGGCTGGCAGACCTCCAGGAACGCCAGGCGCAAGTGCGCGCCAAGCTTTTTGCAGCGCTCGCCTATCCGATCGTCCTGGCTATTGTCGCGATGTTCGTAGTCGGCGCGTTGATGATCTATGTCGTGCCCAAGGTGGTCGAGCAGTTCGATACGGTCGGCCAGCAATTGCCGCTGCTGACCCGGATTGTGATTGCCCTTTCAAACGTGCTGGCTGGCTGGTGGTGGCTGATCCTGCTGGTTGCTGGCGGAATGGCTTTCCTGAGCTGGCGGCTGTTGCAGGACGCGGCGCGTCGGCTCGCCTTTGACCGCGCGTTGCTCCGCCTGCCCGTGATCGGCCGGCTGATACGCGACTTGCACGCAGCGCGACTGGCGCGGACACTGGCGACAATGGTTGCCAGCCGCCTGCCGCTGATCGACGGCCTGACACTGTCGGCACGCACCGTCCATAACCGTGCGCTGCGGCAAGCGAGCGAGGAAATGGTCGAGGCGATCCGTGGCGGCGGCAGCCTTTCGGCGGGGCTGCGCCGGACCGGGCTTTTCCCGCCGCTCCTTGTCTATCTGACTGCGTCGGGCGAATCCTCCGGACAGCTCGATGCAATGCTCGAACGCGCGGCCGACTATCTCGAGCGTGAATTCGACAGCTTTACGGCAGCCGCGCTTGCGATGCTCGAACCTGCTATCATCGTCATCATGGGCGTGATCGTGGCGGCAATCGTGCTATCGATCCTGCTCCCCATATTGCAACTCGAATCGCTGGCGGGAGTGTAGGAATGAAGAAGGACGAAAACGGCTTTACGCCCTTGAGGCGTTCCGCCGAAAACGGCTTTACGCCCTTGAGGCGTTCCGCCGAAAACGGCTTTACGCTTGTCGAACTGATGGTCGTGCTGGTCATCCTTGGCCTGCTGGCGACGGTGGTGGCATTCAACGTGCTGCCTGCGCTGTCCAAGGGTACAACCGAAAAGGCCAAGATCGACATCGCTACCCTCGATCAGGGGCTTGAAATGTACAAGCTCCAGAACTTTGCCTATCCCGACGCCAGTCAGGGCCTTCAGGCGCTGGTCGCAAAGGGCGTCATCAAGAAGCTGCCCAAGGACCCGTGGGGGCGCCCCTATCGCTATGCCGTCCCCGGACAGCATGGCTTGGTCGACATCTATTCGCTGGGTGCCGATGGCGCCGAAGGGGGTGAGGGAGACAATGCCGATATCGGCAACTGGCAATAGCGTATCCCAGCATGGCTTCACGCTGATCGAATTGCTGGTGGTTCTGGCGATCATCGGCGCGATGTCGGCTGTCGTGATGTTGGCGATACCCGATCCGCGCGGGTCGCTGGTGGACGAGGCAGAACGATTCGCCGCGCGCACGGCGGCGGCGCGCGATACGGCGATCATCAGCGCCCGGACGATAAGACTCTCTGCTGATGCGGGCGGGTACCGGTTCGAACAGCGCCAGCTTGGCGGGTGGCGGGATATTGTCGAAAAGCCGCTCAAGCCGACCGGCTGGAGCGAAGGGATACACGCCTCGAAGGCTGAGGTCGCGTTCGACGCGACGGGACTCGCCTCGCCGGAAGCACGAATCACACTGCAGCGCGGCGACGAGCGCATCGCCATTGCCATCGCCGCCGATGGAGGCGTTCATGTCGGCCAGTGAACACGGCTTCGATTCTTCCTGGCGTTCCGCCGAGCACGGCTTCGATTCTTCCTGGCGTTCCGCCGAGCACGGCTTCGATTCTTCCTGGCGTTCCGCCGAGCACGGCTTCACGCTGGTCGAGATGATGGTTGCCCTGGCGATCTTCAGCCTTGTCGCCCTCACCCTGCTCAAACTCGAAGGCACGATTGTCCGCAATTCGGGAGAAATCGCCTCGCAAGCGATGGGACAGGTCGTTGCCCACAACATGGCGGTGGAGACCCTGACCGACCCCCGACCACCGGCGCTCGGCAAGGAGGAGGGCATGACCGACAATGGCGGACGGCATTGGAGCTGGACCCGGACGGCCGCGCTGACTGCTGATCCGCGCCTTATGCGTGTCGATATTATTGTGATCGACGATGCCGGACGCCCGGCCGGGGGGCTTACGCTCGCAAGGCCTTCGCAATGAAGCTGGCCAACGGCTTCAAATCCTCATGGCGTTCCGCCGAACACGACTTCGATTCTTCCTGGCGTTCCGCCGAACACGGCTTCGATTCTTCCTGGCGTTCCGCCGAACACGGCTTCACGCTTGTCGAAGTGGTGGTGGCGCTGTTCATCTTCGCCATGCTGGCAACGGCGGGCGTCAGCCTTTTGTCTTTCGCGGTCAGGGCGCAGGCGGCATCTGCACGCGCGCTTGCGGATGTGTCGGATGATCGCAGGCTTTCGGCGATCCTGACCGGCGACCTCGGACAAGCGGTGTCGCGCGTTTCGCGCGATGAAACCGGAATGCCCCGCCCTGCTTTCCAGGCCAGCCAGCGCGAATTGCTCCTTGCCTATGTGCGCGGCGGGGCGGCGCCACAGCATGTCGAAATCCGCCTCGAAAACGGGCAGCTCGTCCGCGCGGCCACGCCCTTTGTCGATGGCGCCCCGGCGGGCAAACCCCTTGTCCTCGAAACCGGCATTGAAAGTGTAAAACTGCGTTTCCGGGCCAAGGCGGACTGGCAGGACAACTGGGATTCCGAGCGGACCGATGGGATCCCGCGCGCGCTCGAACTGACCGTAACCCGCCGTGGCGAAGCGCCCGTCAAACGCCTCTTCCTCGTGGGAACGGGCGAGTGAGGGCGCCCCGGAACCAACGGGGTGCGGCCCTGCTGACCGTGCTGCTGCTGGTCGCGGTCATCGGGGTCATCGCCGCAGCGTCGCTCGAACGCCTGAAGCTGCAGACGCACCTTTCAGGAAACATGGCGGCAATCGACCAAGCCCGGCACTATGCCTATGCCGGCGAAGCCATTGCCCGCACACGGATCAGCGACGCGAGCAGTGCCGATCGCACGATGACGGTATCGGGGGACTGGCTTGACCGCGCGAACGCCTTCCCGATCGATAATGGGACCGCCACCGTGAAGGTCAGCGATGGCGGCAATTGCTTCAATCTTAATTCGCTCGTTTCGCAGTCCGAACAGGGCGAGCGCGTGATCCGCCCGGTTGCCGTGCGCCAGTTCGAGGCGTTGATGACGCTGATCGGCATCCAGCCACGTGCGGCCGGACAGGTTGCGCAGGCCAGTGTCGACTGGATTGACAGCGATACCCTCCCCCAACCCGGAGGCGCGGAGGATGAAACCTATACCCGCGCGCCGACGCCCTATCGCGCGGCCAATGCCCTTATGGCCGACGCATCGGAGATAAAGGCCGTTGCTGGCATGGACCCCGCCATTTACGCGCGCATCCGGCCGTGGATCTGCGCGCTGCCGGCTGCTGAACTGTCCCCGCTCAACATCAACACGCTGCGGCGCGACCAGGCGCCTTTGGTCGCGATGCTGCTACCTGACGGGCTCAGCCTCGCATTTGCACAAAGGATGATCGACGAACGCCCGGCCACCGGCTATTCGGCAGTTGAGAATTTCTGGTCCAAGCCGGCGCTCAGGGGAATTTCGCCCCCGGTCGAGGTAATGGCGCAGACAAAGATCAAAACGCGCTGGTTTGCGCTCGAAATGCAGATTGAACTGGGTGGGGCGGAATTGACCGAATTGGCCTTGATCGACGGCGCAGCGAATCCTGCGAAGATCGTGCGGCGCAGCTGGGGCGACGGCGGATGAGCGGCTTCGTCGTGTTCCTTGGCGGAGAGACACTGCCCTGGCTCGAGGTCGAGCACGGCCGGGTCATCGGGCGCGGCGAGGATTTCCGTGAATCGGACGCGGCCGTCATCGCCGTCGCGCCAGCATCAAGCGTCACCTATCGCAGCGCCGCTTTTGGCGGGTTGAGCCCCGCCCAGGCCCTGGCCGCCGCCCGGCTCGACGCAGGCGAGGTCAGCCTTGGTACGGAACGGCATGTCGCCGTCGCCGAAGCCGGCGATCATTATGCGATGACGGACAAAGCAAAGATGCGCGAATGGCTGTCGCGTCTCGCCGAACATGACATCATCCCGTCGGCCATCATCCCGGCGCCGAGCCTGTTGCCGGTGCCGGAGACAGGCTTTGTCCGTGGCATCCTGCATGAGGAAACGGTTCTGCGATCTGCCCAAACCGCGCTCGAGGATGATGGCGCCGTTTCGCTGCTCGTGGTGGGCGATTCCGCGGTTCGGACGCTTGACGCCCTTGAACTTGAACGGGCGATTGCCGCCGCGATAGCGGCACCCGCGCTCGACCTGCTGCAAGGCGATTTTGCACCCCGCACCGATTGGTCCGCATCTGCCGGATACTGGCGGCGAATGGCCATTTTTGCGGGCATCGCTGCAGTGCTGACGCTTGCGGTCCCGCTTGCGCAATGGACCCGGCTTTCGATGGCGACATCTTCGCTCGACGCGCAAGGTGCTGCGATTGCGGCCAAGGCGCTTGGTGAAGTCTCCGCTTCAGAGGATGCGATCGACCGGCTGCAGGACCAGCTTGCCGACCAGCGCGGCGGCGGTGCGGGCTTTCTCCCGACGCTGGGCGTGGTGACGGCGGCGATGGAATCGATGCCGAATGTGGAGCTTTCCGCGCTTTCTTTCGATCCTGACGGGACGCTGCGCGCAACCCTGCGCGCCGGGCGACAGGCAGAAATAGAAATTGTTCGCCGCGCAATCGAAACGCGCGGTTTTTCCGTCACCCAGGGAATGCCCGGAAATGGGCAAGGGCGCGCCGAAATCGAGCTCCAAGTGAGGCCGGGATGAAGGACCGCAGTGTCGCCTGGTGGAACGAGCGCAGCCAGCGCGAACGGATATTGATCGGCATCATGACCGCGCTATTTGCGGTTGTGTTGGGCTGGATCGCTGTCCTGCGCCCGCTCGACAATGGCCTTGCCAAGGCCCGGGCGGATAATGCGCTGGCGATTGTGCGGCTCGAACGGGTGCGGAGCGACGCGCAGTCCTTCAAGGTCGGAAAGCCGTTTGCCGCTGACACGGCGCGAGCCTTGGTCAACCGCATGGCCAGCGAAGCGGGGTTCACGCCCACCCGCATGGACCCGGGAACCGATGGCCGGGTGGTGATCGGGCTTGCTTCGGCCAAGCCCGTTGCGCTCACCAAATGGCTGCAGGCGCTCGACGCGCAGGGCGTCTTTGTCGAGCAGATCAGCCTTCGTCCCAATAGCGACGCCACCCTCGCAGTTGATGCGACGCTGCGGGCCCGGGCGAAATAATGCCCATGCGCAAGACGTTCATCGTTGCGGTGCTCCTTGCCGCCATCCTGTTACTACCGCTTCGCATCGCGCTGGGCCTGACAGGGAACATGATTGCTGCACGGTCGGTTGAAGGCACAGTGTGGAATGGCCGCCTGATTGGCGCCTCCCTCGGCGGCCATCCGCTCGGCGATGTCGATGCCACGATGTCCCCCTTGGCGCTGTTTCTCGGAAAAGTTCGCGTAAGGATCGATGGCGCCCTTTTGCACGGCGCAGTCGCCGCGAGTTTTGGAGGCCGTGGCGGCGATATCGAGACGCTGAACCTTCCGCTCGCCCGCTCATTCGGGCCGATACAGCTGGTATCGGTGGATGTTGCCGATGCGCATATCCGCTTCCGGGGCAAGGCCTGCACCGAAGCCGGAGGCCGTGCAGGGCTCCGGCTCAAAGGCTTGATGGGCGAGCAGCGGCTGTCCGGGACGCTCCGGTGCAGCGGCGGCATGCTGGCGATCGACCTGCTGAGCCAGTCGGCGATGGAGCGGCTATCGCTGCGTTTTCCGGATACCGGGCGCTACGACGCGACGTTGATCGTGCGGACACCCGATTCTGCGCAAGCCGCCGCGCTGACCGCGACCGGCTTCCGCGAAACACCGATTGGGTATGTCCTCAAATTTTCGGGATCCCTCTAGAGCCCGATGCTCTAACCCTCCACGGCAAAGACAAGCCCGGCATGGGCCTGGAGGCGCTTGATCAGCGGCTCGGCCATGATCGCACCGGGAGTGACCACCCCGCCCGGCGTATCATTTTCGAGCAGGGTCAGAGCGCTTTCGGCAATCATCTTGCTCGTCGATCCATAGCCCGGATCGCGGTCGCCCTTGACTGAGGCACGCACGCTCGTGCCATCTGGATGTTCGCCGATGAAGAGGATGTCGTAAAAGCCGTTCTCGCGCTGTTCGGCACTTGGCCCTTCGCCGGGCTTGGGTTGCGGACCCTCGCCGAACGGGTTGGCGCTCTTGAGTGCGGTCGCGATGCCTTCGGCGATCGCCTTTCCGGCATCGCCGATCGTCGTCATCATCATTTCATCGTAGGTGAAGTCCTTTCCATAGGGATGGCCGAGCAGGAAATTGCTCCGGTGGACATTCTTGGTATTGATCGCAGCCATCACGAATGGCGCTGCCCATGTCCCCGTGGCGCCGTCATATTCAGGCATCATCCCGCTCGGCTGTGGCGGCCCCTCGAAACCCGGCGTCAGCGCAAAGGAACTGCGCAGCAGGCCGATGATGCGCGGATCCCTGGCGGCAGCCTTCATCGTTTCGGTCAGGCTGGCGATCGTCCCGCCCGAAGCGCCACCCTGCATCTTGCGTACGCGGCCCTTGACGCGCGGTGCCGGCTTGCCGTGGCGCCGGATCGCTTCCTGCTCCAGGAACCAGACACCGAGATCGAACGGGATCGAATCGAACCCGCACGAAAAGACGATCCGCGCACCCGATTTCTTCGCGGTTGCATCATGCGCGTCGATCATGTGCCGCATCCAGGCCGGCTCGCCACACAGATCGACATAATCGGTCCCGGTTTCGGCGCAGGCCTTGACCAGTTCGGGCCCGTAGAGCTGGTAAGGGCCGACGGTGGTGATGATCACGCGCGTGCGGTTGCACATCGCGGCCAGGGTGGCGGGTTCGCTCGCATCGGCCTCGATCAGCGGCGTATCCCTGGGGGCGCCGATCAGGTCGCGCACTTCGGCGAGTTTTGCCGCGCTCCGCCCCGCCATCGCCCAGCGCTTGATCCCGCGCTTCGCCAGATACTCGGCGACCAACCGCCCGGTAAAGCCGCTCGCGCCATAGACGATGATGTCAAATTCAGCCTTGGATTTGGCCATTTCGAGTCTCTCCCTTTTATTGGCGGGGAGAGTGCATCGTCTGGATGGCTATCGCAACCGGCCTATTTGACCGTGCCGTAGAACATCACTCGCCCGCCCGTCGCTGGCGGGATGGGCTGGGCGAACTTCCAGCGGACATGCGTGACCTCGCCGGGCAGGGCCGTGCGGAACGTTCCGTCGGCCTTCGCCACTTTCAGGGCCGCGAGCGCGCCATAAGTCTTGCCGCCATCGACCGAGACAACCGCCCAGGGTTGTTCGACGCCGGTGTAGGACACAGCGCCGGGGATGGGATTGTTGATGACGAAATTGGTCGCAGGCTTTGCGCCATTATTCCTGTATTCGAGGATAACGACCAGCGCCTCGCCGGGCAGCACACGATCGGGAGCGAAGAGCTGGTTCTTCCTGTTGCCCTGCGCATCGGTGACGGCGCGGGCGACATAGACCGTGCTCTTGAGCGCAACCGCCTCCTGCGCCAGCGCAGCGCCGGGAACAGTGAGGGCAAGGGCAAACAGGAACGTCTTCATGGCCATTCTCCTACGCGATGCCGGGATCACAGTTTGGGCAAGGTCACCCCGCGCTGCCCCATATATTTTCCGGCGCGGTCGGCATAGCTGGTCTCGCACGGCTCGTTGCCCTGGAGGAAGAGGAATTGGCAGGCGCCTTCATTGGCATAGATCCGCGCAGGGAGCGGCGTAGTGTTGGAAAATTCGAGCGTGACATGCCCTTCCCAGCCCGGTTCGAGCGGTGTCACGTTCACGATGATGCCGCAGCGGGCATAGGTGGACTTGCCGAGGCAGATAACCAGCACGTCGCGCGGCACACGGAAATATTCGACGGTGCGCGCGAGGGCGAAGCTGTTGGGCGGGATCACGCAAACATCGGTCTTGCGGTCGACAAAGCTGTTGGCGTCGAAATTCTTGGGGTCGACGATCGCGCTGTCGACATTGGTGAAGATCTTGAACTCATCCGCCACGCGCGCGTCATAGCCATAGGAAGAGAGGCCGTAGCTGATGCAATTGTCGCGCCGTTGGCTTTCGACGAACGGCTCGATCATGCCACTCGCCAATGCTTGCTCGCGAATCCATTTATCGGAAAGTATGGCCATCAGTCGTCCTGGCAAAGACCCAGGTCAGCCGGGCCGAAAGGGAAGGGCAAAAGGTCGGAAAGGCGATGCCTCTCAACCGCCGAAAGGTCGGCCGAGGCGCAATGGACGATGAGGTCGGCTCGCGCAAGCTGTGCCGCCTCGTTCAATATCTGGCGGCAACGCCCGCAGGGGCGGACGGGTGCAGAGCCGCTGATCGCGCCGTCCTTGAGAACGCCACCGATGATAGCGATTTCGCGCACCTGCCGAAGCTTGCCCTGCGTATTGAGCGTCGCCAGCGCGACGGTTTCGGCGCACAGCGTGAGCCCGTAACTCGCATTCTCGAAATTGCAGCCGGTTACGATCGTGCCGTCGTCGAGCAGCAACGCCGCTCCGACTCCGAAGTGGGAATAGGGGGCGTGGGCGTTGGCCGCTGCGGCCTTCGCGGCGTCGATCAGGATCGCGCTCATTGCGGGCGCACCACGTTCCAGTCGACCGGGCCTTCGATCCCGCCCACCCGGCGTTTCGGATTGGCCTGCCACATCACCCAGGGGTGCGCGCCATAATCAGGGGCAAGGCCGATGCGCCGCAGCCAGAGCGGGCGGTCGATCGCCTCGCTCACTTTGTATTGCCCTTCGAATTCGCGCGTCATGTAGAGCATCATCGGCTTTTCGCTATGGGCCTCGACCATCTCGATAAAGGTCGCGACTTCAGCGAGCAAGGCTTGGCGCGTCGGGCGGGCAGCGCAATTGCCGCCAAACTCCAGATCAAGCGCATGCGGCAGCGCGTCGGCTTCGCGCGGAACCATAGCGATGAAGTTGGTCGCCTGATCGTGGGCAGGGCGGCACAGGCTGAAATAGTGATAGGCGCCACGCTTGATCCCCGCCTCGGCCGTCGCCGCCCAGTTCGCAGCGAAGCGATCGTCGCGCAAATCGCCGCCCTCGCTGGCCTTGAGATAGGCGAAATCGACACCCGCCGCATGCGCCGCCTTCCAGTCAATCTCTCCCTGATGATGCGAGACGTCCACGCCTTGCGTCGGATAGGTGTCGCGGTCGGGTGCCCAGCGGGTGAAGCCCCACCAGCCAAGCCCGGCAACCAGCGCCAGCGCCGCGATCAGAAAGGACAGTCTCCGGATCATCCTAACCCTTGATATGGAGGACACAGATCAGCGTGAAGAGCCGCCGTGCGGTATCGAAATCGACATCGATCTTGCCCGCGAGCCGTTCCTTCAGCATCTCCGACGCATCATTGTGGATCGCCCGCCGTGCCATGTCGACGGTTTCGATCTGCTGCGGCGTCGATTGCTTGACCGCCTGGAAATAACTGTCGCAGATCGCGAAATATTCACGGATCGGGCGCTGGAACCGACCGAGCGCGAGGATCACCGATTCGAGATGGGTCTGGTCCTCACGATAGAGATCGAGCGCCAGCCGCCCTTCCTCGACACGAAGAGTGACGCGGTAGGGCCCGGCATAATGATCGTCATGCACCCGCTGCGGGGCGAAGCTGTTGCCTTCGAGAAGGTCGAAAATGGCAATGCGCCGCTCCTGCTCGATATCGGCATTGCGCCAGATGATCGAGTGCTGGTCGAGTTCGATATGCGAGATGCGCGGATCGCCCATGTTGCAGCGCATATAAGAGAGATTCGCACTTGGGAAGTTTTGAAGCGACGGCCCCCAAAATTGCGCGGATATCAGCTGCCAAATTACCGGCACGGGGTCGACGGACAGGATGGCCGCGATCGACCCTCCACAGTTCGTCGAGGGCCCTTGTCCAGAAATGACTTGCCGATAATCGATAAGCAATATATCGTTTATCAATATCAACGAATCGGAGACCTTCAAGTGACGCCTTCCCCCGCGCTTCCCATCACCTGGGTCGCATTGCGCATCCTGACCATCTTCAACTGGCTTTCTGGCGCAGCGATCCTTGCCTTGCTGACGGCGACGATTGTCGCCGAGCAATGGACCTTCACCGCGCTCGGCATAGACATGTCATCCGGGATTCCTTCAATGATCATGGGGCTGCGCGCGATTGCCGCGCTGGGCCTGGTCGCCATTCCGCTCAATGACGCCATCCTGCGGAGGCTGCAGGCAATGGTCGAGACGGTACGCACGGGCGATCCGTTCGTCGCCTTGAACGCCATGCGCCTCCAAGCAATTGCCTGGGCACTACTGGCTCTCCAACTCCTCAGTCTCGTCATCGGCGGCATTGGAAAGGCGATTTCGACCGTCGCCCATCCGCTTCACCTCGATGCCGGCTTTTCGACCAGCGGCTGGCTGGCCGTGCTTCTGACCTTCGTTCTCGCACGCGTCTTCGCTGAAGGCACGCTGATGCGCGAAGATCTTGAAGGCATGGTGTGACATGACGATTGCCGTCAAGCTGGACGATCTGCTTCACGACCGTCGGATGACTCTGACCGAACTTGCCGACCGCATCGGGATTACGCTCGCCAATCTGTCGATCTTGAAGACCGGCAAGGCGCGGGCGATCCGTTTCTCGACTCTTGAGGCGATTTGCGAGGTGCTGGGCTGCCAGCCCGGCGACTTGCTCGAGTTTCAACCGGGGCCGGGCATCGGGGAAAAGACCGGCCCGGGGCAGGCGATTTTGCAGGAATAGGGAGATATGAAATGGCTTTGACTGCTGCGACCGCGGCAACACCCGTGGGGAATGCTGGTGACGCCGGGGTGTCGCTTGTCCGGCTTTACATACTACGCGCCACTTACCTTTTGCTGATTGTCGGCCTTGGCGCCGTCAACCTGCCCGCGCTCATCAGCCACGAGCCGGCGGCGCGCGGTGTCATCCCCAGCCTGCTCGGTGCGCTGTGGCTGCTTGCCTTCATCGGCCTGCGCTACCCGCTGCAGATGCTTCCGCTGCTGCTGTTCGAGTTCGCCTGGAAGGCCATCTGGCTGTTCGACTATGGCTTGCAGCAATGGTTTTCGGGCCAGGCTCCACCCACCTTTTCCGAGGATTTCAGGGCGATCGCTGTCGGCGTCATCCTGATGCCGCTGGTGATCCCGTGGGGCTATGTTTTCCGGCACTATGTGAAAGCGCCGGGGACGCGCTGGCAATGGTAGCGTTCGATATGCTAGATGAGCGGGCTGACCATGTTGCAGCGCATATAAGACGCGTCGGCGCCTGGGAGGTTTTCGGTGCCGGGTCGGTTGGATTTTTGAACTAAGCCGCGAAACGAAGCGCTTTGCAGGAAGCCAAGCGTCCAGGTGCACAGAAGCACGGCCTTCTTTTTGCGCCTGGTTTGCAAGGCCGGAAGAATGTTGACAGGCAGCCGAAAGCAGCCGTTCAGATGGTTCCATATCAGATCGGTGACGGTTCAGATCTTCAGCTCAATGCTCAGCATCACCGCCTGTGTTTCATAATAGTTTTCATAGAGCGCATCGAACCCGACTCCATTTACAAAGGTCCTGGTTCCAAAGGTGTTGAAGATGTCGGTGGCGGACAGGCTTGCCTTGATCCGTTCCCTCGCAAATGTGCGGGTCAGGGAGAAGTCGACCGATCCGCGCGATGCCTGGCTGCCCTGCGCGATCTCACGGCCGGCATAATAAGTGCCGTTCAGCTGCACCTTGGTCGATTTGCCCAGCGGCGCTTCAACGCCGAGCTTGCCGTCCCATGTGAAGTCGCTGGTCTCCGGCAGGTTGACGCTGCGCACATAGGGGAACAGCAGCGTGATCGTGGCGGGGTCGCGGTGAACGCGGAATGCATTCACGCTCGCATTGACCTTCAAGTCCTTTCGCACTTTCCAGTGGGCAATCAGTTCCGCACCACTGTTGCTGGCCTTGCCGATGTTCGAGTAGATCTTGTTGACGATGTCATAGTTGGCGCTGGTTTGATCGATCGCATAGATGCGCTGGAAGGCATCGGCGATGCTCCGGTGGTAGAGCGCAAGTGAGGCGTTGAGGCGGCTCCAGTCCTGCTGGATTGCCACCTCGTAGGCCGTGGTGAATTGCGGGCGCAGATAGGGATTGCCGACCTTCAGCAGTTCCGGATCGTCATACTTCGGAAAAACGCGCAATTCCTGCTCGCCCGGGCGATCGACTCGGCGGTTGTAGAAGAGCGAAATATCAGTGTCGCGACCCAGCTTGGTGGTCAGCCGCACATTGGGGAAAAGCCTGAAATAGTCATAGGCATCGTTGCGCGGATAATAGATGTTCGCCGGATCGAGCGTGTAGCTGACTTGGGTTTGCTCGGCGCGCAGACCTGCCTCGATGGTCAGAACCCGCGTCTCACGCACCAGGTTTGCATATCCGGAATAGATTTTCTCACTCCATTTGGAATGATCTCCCAGGCCAGGATATATGATCGACATGAACCCCGGTTCGGTGAGATAGCGCACCGGTAACCAGCGATACTGGAATTTTGCGCCCATCTCTATGCGGCCATTGCTCATCGGCCGGACATAGTCGGCCGAGACCGGCAGCGTATTTTCGTGCGCAATGATATGCGTGAGATCCGTGCCGGTACGGATCGGAGATACTTCGTTGAGACGATAGGTTTCATTCTCCCAACCGCGAATATACTCCATCCGCAGCGAGAGTATGTGCCCGGCCTCCGGGAAATCGTGGCGATAGTTGATCGCGGCAGAGGCGTGCCCGGTCTGCTCATTCTCGCGCCAGAACCAGTAGCGCGTGAGGGTGTTCGTGGTCGTTTCGATGAACGGCACCTGCGCGACGTCGAGGTGGTTTTCGAGGTCGAACACACCGTTGATCGAGAGGGTGTCATTGTCGCCGAGCCGATGGTCGATGCCGCCCTTCACCACATATTGGGTCTGCTTGCGGTTCTCCGGAACCTGGCTGACGATGATCCTGCCATCGGAATAGTTACGTGTCGTAAATTCGTTGTTCGGCAGCTTGCGCTGTTTCAAAATCTCGCCCTGCAAATGCCAGTCAGACTTGTCGCCGTTGCGGTTCAGGCTGAAATAGGGTGCGATCTTCGGCGTCCAGTCGAAACTTCCAAGCCGGGTTGGCAGATCGGGCTTGCGGCGGCCGAATGCGCCAAAGCCGCCCTTCAGGCCAACATGGCCCGACCAGCCCGTTTTACGCTCCGAGCGCATGACGATGTTGATGATACCCGCGCTTCCCTGCGCTGCATAGCGCGCCGAGGGATTGTTGATGATGTCGATCCGTTCGATATTGGCGGCGGGGATGCTGTCGAGGCTTGTCTGGTTGCCGATGCCGGTCAGCGCCGAGGGTTTGCCGTCGATCAGGATCGTCACACGGTCGCTGCCGCGCAGCAAAACCTGCCCCTCGCGCTCCACCGTGATGCCCGGCAGGCCCTTCATCGCCGAAAGCACCGAACCGCTCTGCGCGAGGGCGCTGTTCCCGATCAGGAAGCTGTTCGCACCGGGTGCGAGCATGACATCCTGCGTGCGTTCACCGGTCACGACAATCTCCTGTGCAGAGCGATGAAGCCCGATCCGCCCGAAATCGAGTGCCGTGGTCGTCTCGCCGACAAGAACGTCGCGCGACGCGCTGTCATATCCGGCCGCAGAAATGCTCAGCCGGTAGGAACCTTCCGTCAACTCGCGAATGACGCCGAGGCCATCCTTGTCCGTCACCGCAATCGCGGCGGGCTGGTTGCCATCCTGCCGCTCGACGACAAGGGCTGCGGACGCAATTGGCGTGCCCGAATCGGCGTCGACGACATGCACCGAAATTGCCGCGCCCTCGCGTGCAAATGCAGCACAAGGAGCCAGCGCAGAAGCCGCAACGAGCAACGTCACGAAAAGTGCAGGCCGCATGTACATTCCTCCCAGAATGACCGGATCACATGGAGACCACCCGTCCCTGATTCGAACGGCGCCTTCCACTTCATTCATCGTGCTCCTAGCGCGTCGACGGGACACAAACTACCCAGCCATCCAATCCGGCCCTCCCAAAGACTTATCCCCGTCATTCTCTTTCTCCCGCCCTTGCGCTATGCTCCGCGCCCGCCAAAGGGAGTGCCATGGCCGATCCGATCCGACTGATTCATTCCGCCGCCGAAGCGGGACCGCAATTGCCGCACAACGTCGAGGCCGAGGCGGCGCTGCTCGGCGCGATCATGATCGACAACCGGATTGCCGAGGATGTGCAGTTGAAGCTGCGCGCCGACCACTTCTACGAGGCGGTGCATGGCCGGGTCTATGATGCGATCCTGCGGCTGCTCGACCGGAACATGGTCGCGAACCCGGTGACGCTGAGGCCGATGTTCGAGGCCGACGAAGCGATGAAGACGTTAGGCGGCCCCGCCTATCTCGCGCAACTGACCGGAAGCGGCGCCGGCCTGATCGGGGCGCGCGACTTCGCCAACCAGATTTACGACCTTGCCCTGCTGCGCGAACTTGTAGGGGTTGGCCGAAACATGGCCGAACGCGCGTTTGACACGAGCGAGGCCGAAACCCCCAAGGAGCAGATCGAAGCGGCCGAAGTCGCGCTCTACAAGGTCGCGGAGGAAGGCGGCGAAGGCGGAAGCGTCAAGACGTTCGTCCACGCCACCCGATTGGCTGTTTCGCAAGCGGAACGTGCATTGAATTCTGGTGGCCATATATCGGGAGCGACCACGGGTATCGATAGCTTGAACGCCAAGATCGGGGGGCTTCACGACAGCGATTTGATGATTCTCGCGGGGCGTCCCGGCATGGGCAAAACCTCGCTGGCCACAAATATCGCTTTCAATACGGCACAACGATGGATTCGCGATCAAGAGGATGGAATTCCGCCGGAGAAATCTGTCGGCGCGCGAGTGGCATTTTTTAGCTTGGAGATGTCCGCCGACCAGTTGGCCACGCGCGTGCTCGCTGAACAGTCAGGAATTGTTGCGGAACAAATTCGCACTGGGAGAATTTCGAACTCTGAGTTCAAGGCTTTCGCGCGCGCCGCCGGTGAGCTTGAAACGCTCCCACTTTTCATTGATGACACACCGGGACTGACAATCGCAGCATTGCGCACCAGAGCCAGGCGGTTGAAGCGTCGGCACGACATCGGTTTGGTGATTGTTGACTACCTCCAACTGCTGCAGGGAAGCGGACGCAGCTCAAATGACAACCGAGTTCAGGAAATTTCAGAAATAAGCAGAGGACTAAAACAACTGGCCAAGGAATTGTCCGTCCCGGTCTTAGCTCTCTCCCAGCTTAGCCGCGCAGTTGAGCAGCGTGAAAACAAGAGGCCGCAGCTTGCAGATTTGCGAGAGTCAGGTTCGATCGAACAGGACGCGGACATCGTCATGTTCGTTTATCGGGAAGAGTATTACATCTCGAACGAAAAGCCTCAAGAGCCTGACGAGAATGACAGCCTCGCTATCAAGGAGGCTTTCAGGGAGTGGAAAGAAAAAATGGAAAAGGCCCATGGCATTGCCGAGCTGATTATTGCGAAACAGCGCCACGGTGCGACCGGGGATGTTCGGCTCCGATTTGAAGCGCAGATCACGCGCTTCAGCGACTATACCGACGACGCCTATCTGCCCGCGCATCATAGCTGACGGGCAAAAATATCAGAAAACCGGATCGGTCGCGCCGTCATCACCATCCAGCGACGTGTGAATCCCGCATTCGACCTTGTCCCAGCCGCGCCAGCGGCCGGCGCGCGGGTCCTCGCCCGGCTTGACCATGCTCGTGCACGGCGCGCAGCCGATCGAAGGGTAGCCCTGTTCGACCAGCGGGTGCGGCGGCAGGTCATGCTCTTCGAAATAGACATCGATCCGCGCCTTGTCCCAATCGGCGAGCGGGTTGACCTTCAGCCGGCCGTCCTCGACCTCGAAGCGCGGAAGCGCTGTGCGTGTCGATGACTGGAACGCCTTGCGGCCGGTATATTGTGCGTCGAACGGCGCCAGCGCCGCCTTTAGCGGCAAGACCTTGCGGATTTCGCAGCAGCCGTCGGGATCGTAGGACCAGCGCAGGCCGGTTTCGTCCTTCCTGGCGAGAAGTTCGGGGTCCGGCGTGATATTGCGGACGCCTGTCAGCCCGATTTTCTCGATCAGCGTATCGCGATAGGCGAGCGTTTCGGGGAAATGCTTGCCGGTTTCGAGAAAGATCACCGGCACGGCCGGATCAATCGAACCGATCAGGTGGAGCAGCACGGCCGACTCCGCGCCGAACGACGAAACGATCGCTGCGTCGCCGAGCATGTTGTCGCGGATCAGCGCGGTCAGCATCTCGACCGTGTCGCGGCCGCGGAACAGGTTGTTCAGGCGGATGGCATCGGCATCGGTGTACCGGGGCGCGGTGTCGATGCGGTCGATGATACGGGCAGCATTACTGGCCATGACGCAGTTTCCAGACAGGGACCGCGCCATCGGCAGCGGCCTGATAGACATGCTCGTAGCGAGCAAGGCTCGCCGCCACGACTGCTTCATTGACGGGCGATTCGGGCGCGAAACTGTCGAACCCGCAGCGCCGCATCAGCGGAATCTGGTCGGCCAGGACATCGCCCTGCGCGCGCAATTCGCCGGTATAGCCCGCCTCGCGCAGGATCCGCCCGGCCGAATAGCCGCGCCCGTCGCGGAATTTCGGGAAGGCGACTTCGACCAGTGTGAGCCGTTCGAGATGCGGGATCAGGAGCCGCGCATCTTCGTCCGATTCAAGCCGGACAGCAGTCGCGTTCGACTGGTCGAGAAAAGAGTCGAGCGTGACCGCAGGCTGTTCGAGCGGCTCATCGTCGCGGAAGCGCAGATTACCCATAGATCGCCTCCTTGAAGGGCTCGAAGCCGACGCGGCGATAAGTGTCGAGGAAACGTTCTCCCCCTTCGCGCAGGGCAACATATTTGTCCGTCACCCGCTCGATCGCATCGACAATCCCGTCCTCATCGAAGCCGGGGCCGGTGATCTTGCCGAGCGAGGCGTCCTCCGCGCCCGATCCGCCGAGCGAAAGCTGGTAATTCTCGGTGCCCTTCCGGTCGACGCCGAGGATGCCGATATGCCCGGCATGATGATGGCCGCAGGCATTGATGCAGCCCGAAATCTTGAGCTTCAGCTCGCCCAGGTCGCGCTGGCGTTCGAGACTTTCGAAGCGCCTGGCGATCTTCTGCGCAACCGGGATCGAGCGCGCATTGGCAAGGCTGCAATAATCGAGCCCCGGGCAGGCGATGATGTCGCTGATCAGATCGAGATTGGGCGACGCCAAGCCCGCCGCATCGAGCGCCTGCCAGATGGTGAAGAGATCGCGCTTGGCGACATGCGGCAGGACGATGTTCTGGGCATGGGTGACGCGCAGTTCATCGAAGCTGTAGCGTTCGGCCAAGTCGGCCATCAAGTCGATCTGCGCCGAAGAGGCGTCGCCCGGAATGCCGCCGACCGGCTTGAGGCTGATATTGACGATGGCATAGCCTGGCTGCTTGTGGGCCTTCACATTCTGGTCGAGCCAGACGGCGAAATCGGGATCGCTGCGATCGACGGTGTCGTTCAATCCGGCCTCGAACGGGGGCGGCGCGAAGAATGCACTGATCCGCTCGAGTTCCGCTGCGGGCGGATCGATCCCGAGCGACTTCACATGGACGAATTCCTCCTCGACCTGGCGGGCATATTCGGCCGCGCCCAGTTCGTGGACAAGGATCTTGATCCGCGCCTTGTAGATATTGTCGCGCCGGCCGTGGCGGTTGTAGACGCGCAGACAGGCTTCCGAGTAGGACAGCAAATCCTCGATTGGCACGAAATCCTTGATCTCGGGCGCGATCATCGGGGTGCGGCCCATGCCGCCGCCGACGAAGAATTTGGCGCCGAGCACCCCTTCTCGCTCGACCAGCTGGATGCCGATATCGTGCAGCCGCATCGCCGCGCGATCCTCGTCCGCCGCGATCACCGCGATCTTGAACTTGCGCGGCAGATAGCTGAATTCGGGGTGGAACGTACTCCACTGGCGGAGCAGTTCGGCCCAGGGGCGGGGATCGGCGACTTCGTCCGCTGCGGCTCCGGCGAACTGGTCTGACGAGATATTGCGGATGCAATTTCCGCTGGTCTGGATCGCGTGCATTTCCACACTTGCCAGATCGGCAAGGATGTCGGGTGCGTCATCGAGCTTGATCCAGTTATACTGGATGTTCTGCCTAGTGGTGAAATGGCCATAGTCGCGGTCATATTTGCGCGCGATGTGCGCGAGCATGCGCATCTGGCGCGAATCGAGCGTGCCATAGGGAATCGCCACGCGCAGCATATAGGCATGCAGCTGGAGATAGAGACCGTTCATCAGCCGCAGCGGCTTGAACTGATCCTCGGTCATCTCGCCCGTCAGACGCCGCTTCACCTGGTCGCGGAACTCGTCCACGCGGGCATCGACGATCGCCTGGTCGTAAGTGTCATATTTGTACATGTCAGATGACCCACTGGCCGATATCGGGATCGGCGGGCTTGAGGGTAAGATCGACGCGCACCGTCGGGCCGAGCGCGCGGATGCGGTCCTTGATGTGCGCGGGGCGCGGGCCTTCGGGCGTCGGGACCGCATCGATCAGATAGGGCGCGTTGACACGCCGGGCGCCTTCCTCGCGCGCAAGGATCGCTTCGCCCTGTTCTGCAACATCGACCGCGTCCTCGACGTGGAGCGACCACCAGCTGCCCGCCCACCAGGTGACGGCACCGCTCGCAAGGTCATTGCCGGTCAGGATAATCATGCGACCGCCTCGGCGATTTTCGCTAATTGGCCCAGCCGATCCTCGGCGTCCGAGCGAAGCACGACTTCGCCCACGACGATGATGGCGGGACTCTTCACGCCGTCCCGCGCGATCATCCCGCCCAGATCGGCAAGCAAGGTGCGGATGGCCCGCGCGCGCGAACGTGTCCCGCGCTCGATCACGGCAACCGGCATAGCGGGCGAAACGCCGTCGGCAATCAGCTTGTCGGCAATGTCCTCAGCCGTCGCGACGCCCATATAGATGACGAGCGTGCGGCCCCAGCCAGCAAGGCCCGACCAGTCCTGGTCGGTCAGCCCCTTGCATTGCCCGGCGACGAAGCTGACCGCGCTCGACGCATCCCGGTGGGTCAGTGGCAGCATCGCTTCGGCGGCACAGCCGATCGCGGCGGAAATCCCGGGAATGACTTCGACGTCGATACCGGCTGCACGGCAGGCTTCGACTTCCTCCCCGCCACGCCCGAAAATGAACGGATCGCCCCCTTTCAGCCGCACGACCAGATGCCCGGCCCGCGCTTCCGCGACGAGGATGGCGTTGATCCGTTCCTGCGGCACCGAATGGCGACTGCGCTCTTTGGCGACCGAGACCAGCCGCGCGGCGGGGTTGGCCAGCGCGAGGACCGCGCCATCGACCAGTCCGTCATGCACCACGACACCGGCGCGGGCGAGCGTATCGACCGCTTTCAGCGTTAAAAGTCCCGGATCACCGGGCCCTGCCCCAACGAGCAGGACCCGGCCCTTGGGAGGGGGGGGTGAAACTTTCATGCGCTGCAATTGGGGTGGACCGGTCGCAATCACAAACCAGTCTTTGTTGCAGGGGCGCTAGTTCAGCTTTGGATGACGTCCCTCAACCCGACGCCGATTGCGGCACGGGCCTGGTCTTCCTCGGTCGAGACCACCGGATAGGCGCAATAGTCCGCTGCGTAGAAGGCGCTGGGCCGGTGGTTGCCCGACAGTCCGACCCCGCCGAACGGCGCATTGGAGGGGGCACCGTTGGTCGGGCGGTTCCAGTTGACGATGCCGGCGCGGATATTGGCCCAGAATTTGTCGTAAAGCTGTGGCGATCCACCCACCAGCGCTGCCGAAAGGCCGTAACGCGTGTTGTTGGCCTCGATCAGCGCCTCATCGAAATCGGTCACGCGGATCACTTGCAGGATCGGCCCGAACAGTTCGACATCGGGCCGGTCTGCAACGCGCGTCGTGTCGATGATCGCTGGCGAAAGAAACGGGCGGTCGGGCACGAGCCTGTCAAGCTGCTTGATCGGCTGCCCACCCTTCATCATCAGCGCAAGGAAACTTTCCTGCAACTGTTCAGCCACCCCATTGTCGATGACCGGCCCCATATAGGGCGCGGGCGTCGCATGCGGTTCATCGACGATCAGCCGGTCAGCCAGCTTCCTCACCGCATCAATCAGCGGCTCATGCGCGCCGTCCTGCACGATCAGGCGGCGGGCTGCGGTGCAGCGTTGCCCCGCGCTCAGGAAGGCGGACTGGACGACGATCGTCGCCGCGGCCTGGATGTCCGCTGCATCCCAGACGATCAGAGGATTGTTCCCGCCCATTTCGAGCGCGAGTATCTTGCCGGGCGTATCGGCAAACTGCCGATTGAGCGCCACGCCGGTACGCGCCGAGCCGGTAAAGAGCAGCCCGTCGATATCGCGGTGTCCGGCGAGCGCGCGGCCTTCATCGGGGCCGCCGATCAGCAGCCGGACGGCGCCCTCGGGAATGCCTGCGGCATGATAGCATTCGACCAGCATCGCGCCGGTCGCGGGCGTCTTTTCCGAAGGTTTGAAGACCACCGCATTGCCCGCGATCAGCGCCGGGACGATATGGCCGTTGGGCAAATGCGCCGGGAAATTATAGGGGCCGAGCACAGCCAGCACGCCGTGCGGCTTGTGCCGGACCGCCATCCGCCCGCCCATATTGCCTTCGACCCGGCGCTGCGACGTGCGCTCCGAATAGGCCGTTATCGAAATCTCGACCTTGTTGACAACGGCTTCGGCCTCGGTGCGCGCTTCCCAGAGCGGCTTGCCGGTTTCGCGCGCGATACAATCCGCCAGCGCATCCGTCCGCGCGCGCACGACATTGGCAAAACGCCGCATCGCTTCCATCCGGACGGTGACGGGTTGTGAGGCCCATCCAGCCCAATGCTGGCGCGAGGTGGCCACCTCCGCATCGACATCGCCCACCGCCCCGCGCCAATATTCGGCGCCGGTGGCGGGTTCGTGGGAAATAATTTCAGACGCTGGCATGTTGATCGTCCACTAGGCCCGCATTTTTGCCACTGCAACATCGCGTCCGGCATATTCGGGAACAAACGACAAATTCGCCAATTTCTGAATGGCTTACGCGCCCATATTGGATCATCCCCATATCCCCGAACCATTCGCATCTTCGCACAACACTTCGCATCGCCGCCAGCTTTGTGGCGATGGCAACGTACAATTCCGCCGCAGCGGTGCGCGGCTTTTTTGTAGCGTTGTCTTGCAGTTTCTAGTCTTGCCCGCGGTCATTTGGCACGGTTGCTTGCATCGGGAGCATGCTCGATGCAGTCGGGTTCGACGTGGTTTGCGAATGGTCGGCGGGGCGCTGGCGGCTGTTCGGTGTCTCAATTGCGCCTGCCAGCCTGGCGCAAGTCCAGCCCGGAGTGGCGCCTCTGCCGCCAAGGCCACAAGCACCGCCGTTGCCCGCCAAGCCGGTGCGTCCGCGCAAGAATTAGCGTGCACTGGGTGGGAGAGGTGTTGGCCCCGGCCCGATTTCACACCGGTTCAAGCCGCTCGTCACCCCCCAGCGCTGCTCCCATAGCGCGGATTTCGGCTATCTTCGCGTCGAGCGAACGCCAGTCATCATGATCGGCGATGTGCCCCCAAAGCGCCTCGACCGTTTCGATAGGCATCGAGACAGGCCCCTCACCAGCCCAATAAGGATGATCGAGCACACGCGATGGGGCATAGGCTGCAATCCGCGCGCGGAAGTCCGCAAAGGCTTCACCCCGATAGGCCCGGTCGGCCGGGGACGGTTTGCGCAGTCTCCCCCCCGCCCAATCGAAGAAGAACCGATCGATGCTGGCATTGCTCGCCGTCAACGCGGCTTCGATGGACTGGACCAGCGCGATGTCCGCCGCTTCGTCCCTGGAGGCGATACCCAGCCGCCAGAGCATTCGCCTGACGAGCGCGGCGCGGTAGAGTGGGCCAAACGTGTTCAGCGCCTCCACCAGCGTGTCCTGATCGGCGATGCGGCCCAGCGCAATGGCCAGCTGGACGACATCCCAATGGATCGCCTCGGCCTGCCGCCCAAAGGCATAGAGCCCGCCCTCGTCAAAATAGGCGGCGGTGAAGCCGGGGTCGAAGGCTGGCGTGAAACGCCACGGGCCATAGTCGAAACTTTCGCCCGAAATGTTGATATTGTCGCTGTTGAGGACGCCATGGACGAAGCCTGCTACCATGTAGGATGCCGCGAGATCGGCGGTGCGCGCGGTGACGTGGGCCAGCAGCCGGGCCGGCGCATCCTCGCCATCGGGCTCGTCATAATAACGGGCGAGCGCATAGGCCGTCAGCCGCTTGAGCGCCGCATCCTCACCCCGTGTCGCGAGCCGCTGGAAAGTGCCGATCCGGATATGGCCGTGGCTCAGGCGAAACAGGACAGCGGAGCGAGCGGGGGAGGGCTCGTCTCCCCGATGGAGCGGCTCTCCAGTCTCGATCACCGAAAAGGTCTTCGACGTGTTGACGCCCAGCGCCTCGAGCATTTCGGTTGCCAGGATTTCACGCACCGCACCCTTCATGGTCAGCCGCCCGTCGCCAAAGCGCGAATAGGGGGTTTGCCCCGAGCCCTTGGTGCCGAGATCGAGCAGGCGGCCTTCTCCATCGCGCAATTGCGCAAAGAGGAACCCGCGACCGTCGCCAATCTCCGGATTGTAAACGCGGAACTGGTGGCCGTGATAACGCAGCGCCAAGGGTTGATCGAGCGACCCGTCGAGCGGATTGAAGCGTCCGAAATGGGCAGTCCATTGCGCATCGTCGAGCCCCGCAAGCCCCACCGTCTCCGCCCAGCGATCGTTGCGGAAGCGCAATTTCGTGTCGGGAAAAGCCGCGCCCGCCACCGGATCGGCGACAAAGTCCGCTATTTCAAGAATATCGCGGGCGGGCTTGTAGCTGCCGGGTTGCGGAGTTCGGATCATGCCGCGATATGGGGGGGATGACGGGCAGTGCGCAATATGAAGATGGCTATTGGTGGTCAAAGGACGGCTTGCGGCTCCATTATCGCAACTATGGCGGGCGCGAGGATCGTCCGCCGATTCTCTGCATCCCCGGTCTGACGCGCAACGCCCGCGATTTTGCCCATGTCGCGGACCGGCTGGCGGGCGATTGGCGGATGATCTGCGTCGACCTGCGCGGTCGTGGGGAAAGCGCCTATTCGAAGTTGCCGATGAGCTATGCGCCGCTCACCTACCTCCAGGATATTGAAGACCTTCTCGAAACATTGAAGATCGACCGATTTGTCGCTTTCGGAACATCGCTTGGCGGGCTG
>CXWL01001273.1_pt1 | contig 51517 bp, 55 predicted proteins | sample 590931 | NCBI WGS metagenome assembly CXWL01 (sample SAMEA3498368, study PRJEB10139) | groundwater metagenome | biome: water well; material: biofilm material | place: Germany | collected 2015-04-27 | reverse complement strand
GGCCCGAGCCCCCGACCTTAAGCGCAGCCTGGAGGGCGTCGAAGCCCGCACCACACCCCATATCGACCACCGTCTCGCCTGGACGAAGATCGCCCATGGAAAACGGATTGCCGGTGCCCGCGAATGAGTCCACGGCGGACCGCGGTAGGCGGTCGACATCCGCCGCCGGGTAGCCGAGCATCTTCGCCAACGGCCGGCCGGTATGGAAGTGGAAGCCCTTCTCCGGCTCTTCAGCGACTTCTGTGTACTTGTCGCTGATTCCCCGGCGGAGCCGATCGCGATCGACGTTCGCTGCAATCACCTGGTTGGCCATGTCGAACCTCCTGCTTGGCTTCCTGCTATGCGTCTCGGAGTCTGCCGCGACTCGCGCCCGAACCTGTTCATCCGTCCGCTTCCTGCCTATATCGGCACCAACGATGGCGCGATCCTACCCGGTACTTCTCTAGCTGTCAAGCGATCGCTTGATCAATTGACTAAACGAAACAAGTCAGGCACAATCTCGGCATGGCTCATCGAGCATTCAAGGATCGGCTCTACCCCGAGTTTGCGCGCGTGGCTCAGGCCATGGGCAGCGAGCGCCGGCTGGAGCTCGTCGACCTCCTCGCCCAAGCGCCTCGAAGGGTCGAAGCCCTGGCTGAAGAGACCGGCATGACGGTCGCCAACGTGTCACAGCACCTGCAGGTTCTGAAGAACGCCCGGCTCGTGCAGTCAGAGCGGCACGGAACCGCCGTCACGTACCAGCTCGCATCTCCCAGCGTCCTGTCGCTTTGGCTGGCGCTGCGTGGTGTGGCCGAAGATCGGCTCCCCGAGATCGCAAAGCTGCGCCGTGAGTTCTCGGACGACGGCGCGGACGACCTGCCGCGCCTGGAGGCACAGCGCCTGCTGAAGCGGGGGGAAGCGGTGCTCGTCGACGTCCGGCCGGCCGTAGAGTTCGCGCACGGTCATGTCGCCGGCGCGATTTCTATCCCGATCGAAGAACTGGCGAAGCGCTTACAGGACCTGCCGCGCAACAAGCGCATCGTGACGTATTGCCGGGGCGCGTACTGCCTCTTCGCCGACGAAGCCGTGGCCCTGTTGCGAAAGCGCGGGTTCGACGCGGTTCGGCTCGAAGGTGGTTGGCCGGAATGGGTGGCCGAGGGGCGCTCCGTGGCGACGGACTGAGACCAGGAGGCGTCCGCGTCGAGCGGCGAAAGCAACGCCGAATCCGGAGGTCAGTATTTGCGCGCCGAGCTGATGGTTTGTTGGCACCCCTGGCAGGACCTTCGGCCTGCGACCGTCGGATGAGACGTCCGCGCGACTATTCTGGAGTGGGTCAGGCGTTGCCTGAATCTGAGGAAGGTCGAACGCTGTGTGCAGCACCAAACAATCCGGTGCTCATGCCCGCAGGGCATCTGACGACCGGGTTATACGAACGTGACCGCGAGACATCCATCGAAGCTATCGATCTTTCCGTCGTCGCGTGGTCGATCATTCCCGCCATCGCACTTCGGACAACCGCATGCCCTCATCAAACCACTTCGGCACGAACTCCTCTCGGTCGCCGAACATGAATCCTTTGCCGGACAGCAGGCCGCGCACGATGGGAGAACGGCGCTTTCGAAGAAGCCTTGACGGCGAGCAGCAAGGGCTGCGCGGAAAAGGTGTAGAGTGAGCCATCCGCGTTGAGAGAGCTGGAAGGAAGATCCCATGAATGGTCTGGTACAGCGTGCAGGATGGGGAGTCGCCGCGGTGCTGGCGCTGTTTGTTGCGGCGGCGTTTTCGGGGGTGGTGTCGGGTGGGCCACTTGATCCGCCAGCCCCGCCGGCTCCCACGCAACCGCAGGTGGAGCCGCGGACACCGATCTCCTCGCTGCCATACGCCATTTCCACGTCGGGGTCGTATTTTCTCACGCGGAGCCTGTCGGCCTCATCCGGAAGCGGCATTACGGTTAGTGCGAATGATGTGACGATCGATCTCATGGGATTCACCTTGGCGGGCGCTCCCTTGACCACATCCGACGGCATCGCCAGCAGCGGCGCCGTGCGAAACATTGCGATCAAGAACGGAAACGTCAATGATTGGGGTTCCAACGGCATCAATCTACTCTCGGCCGCCGTCATCAGCATCGATGGCGTCAGACTGACCCAAAACGGATCGACTGGTATGGATGTGGGAACAAACGCGCGAGTGACGAACTGTTCCGCGGTCAGCTATGAAGCTGGCGTGGTGGCGATTCGCGTTTCTGACTCGTCTGTCGTCTCTCATTGCTCAACGCAAGGCTACGGGACCGGAATCGCGACGAGCGCTAATTCAACGGTCGAGGACTGCAGCGTAACGCTGGCGACGGCGACCGGCATCTACCTTGGAGACAGGTCGGTCGTGCAGCGATGCTCCGTTTCCTACATTGGAACGGGAGGAGCAGGCGGCAATGGCATCTTCGCCGCCGGCCAGGAATCCACCGTTCGCGATTCCGCGGTTAGGACCGTTCTTGGGGGTCTCTGTTGTTCCTTCGGCATTCGTTCCAGTGGCCTTCGCAACAACATCGTGGGGAACGAGACCTTTCAGGCAGGAACCGGCATCGTACTCTCCGAGAACACCAGCGCCCTCGTCGAACGAAACACCAACGCGGGTGGAGATTTTGCGATCGTTGGGTTCGCCGGCAACGATGTCGGACCAGTCCAACTCGCGGCTGGTACGACCAGCCCGTCGGCGAATCATGACAGAAACTGAAGCGCCCGCGCGCGCGTTATACCGGGGGCATTGAGACCCCTCGACCGGAAATCCGCTAGTCGCGGGCACCGGACGCGAGTTGGCAGTGCAGGATCAGGCAGGCAGAGCCGGGTAGTCGCGAACGAAGTCTCGTGGTCGGCTACCAACGGCCAGAACGCTGCCTCGAGGCTCGATTTCGAATGTGGTGGCACCCCCGGCAGGATTCGAACCTGCGGCCGTCGGATTAGAAGTCCGGTGCTCTGTCCTCTGAGCTACGGGGGCTCGTGCCGCCTTCGACCAGCACTCTAGCAGGTATCCTGCCCGCCGCAGGAGCGCCGCATGCCACCACCAGCCGCCATCATCATCGTCCGCCACGGCCAGTCCGAACATCACGTTCGAGGCCTGACCGGCGGCTGGACTGACACGCCGCTTACCGCCCTTGGCCACGAACAAGCAGCACTCGTCGCTGCGCGCCTCCAAGCCGAATTTCCGGAGCGGCCCGTCCGCATCTTCGCCAGCGACCTCATCCGCGCCGCGGAGACCGCCGCCCACATCGCCACGGCGTTTGATGTCGATGCACAGCTCGACGAACGCCTTCGCGAGCACAACAACGGCGAGTCCGCCAACATGACGATGGTCGAAGCCCGCGCGCGCTTCCCCGATGCCCGCGACATGCGCATGCACACACAAATGCTCCCCGGCGCGGAGACGGGTGCGGAGTTCTACGCTCGCGCCCGTTCGTTCCTCTCCACGCTCGATGACAACGGCCCGCTACCGATCGTCGTCACGCATGGCGGCACGATCCGCATGCTCATCGCGGCGTGGTTGGGCTTCACGGAGGAAGCGCTGGAGTACGCGCACTTCACGTCGCTGCCGACCGGCATCACCGTACTGCTGAGCTACGGCGACGGCGGGCGCGAGCGCATGGTCGAGCGGTTGAGTGATACCGCGCACCTCGCCGGTAGCGCGGGGTGCGTGAGCCTGCGTGATGTGATGTCTTAGGCGTCGCTCGTGGATTGTGCGCGTCGCGTCATTACTTTGTGGAAGGTCGTGCCGCCGCGGCCTCCCTGCTTGATGCCGACGATCTCGGTGTCGCCAAGATCGGGGCTCGTCGTCAGGTGGCGTTGCACGAGACGGCCGATCGGCTGCGCGGCGACGACCGCGAGCATAGCGGCGAGGACGGCGTTCGGCAGCTTTTCCGTGCGGCGGGGGCCGCTGCCCATGGCCAGCGTCGCCGCCAGCGCGGTCAGTGCCCCGGCGACGGCGATGTTCGTCCCGCACAGCGGGGTGACGGCCAGATGCCCCTCGCCGCTCTTCAGGCGGGCCAACGCCTCGTTCGTCGACTCCTCGAGCAGAGCCGTGGGCACGTTCGCATACAGAAAATAGCCGTCGCCCGTCGCCCGGCCGACCATCCGCACGTCGTGCCCGATCTTCCGCAGCATGACGGTGATCGTCGCGTGCTCCAGCGCGTGGTTGCGCCGCACCGTCCCTACCATTCGTCCCAGCATCGTGTCTCCGATCTTTCATTCAGTATATCGGCGCATTCGGCCTCGACCCGTGCGTACCCGCCCGGGCGTGGAAAGCCTCTGGGGCGCCTTGGCGTTCGGCGTTGCAGGACCGTACCTGTGGGCATTCGCGGGTGATCATAATGCGAAGAATTGATCAAGCGCGTTGATCTATTGTCGGTTGCGCGCGGCAATCCTATACTTCCACCCAAATGGTTACACAGGTGAGCGCTATGAAAGTTACGTGCCTTCAGGAGAACCTGGCTCGCGGGCTCGGCATCGTCGGTCGGGCGGTCGCCCTCCGCAGCACCCTCCCTATCACCTCCAACGTCCTCATCGCCACCGAGCACGGCCGCATCAAGCTCGCCGCGACGAACCTTGATATCGCCCTGAGCTGCTGGATCGGCGGCCAGATCGAGGATGAAGGGGCGATTACGGTGCCGGCGCGGCTGCTGCAGGACTTCGTGAACTCGCTCCCGGCGGAGAAGATCGATCTCTCCCTGGCGCCGCGGTCGAAGCAGCTCAAGCTGGTCTGCGCGCGCAACGAGGCCACCATCGGCGGCATGGACGCCGATGATTTCCCGCCGATCCCGGCGGTTGAAGGCGATACCTTCGAGTTGGACGCGAAGATCCTGCGCGAGGCGATCACGCAGGTTGTCTTCTCCGCCGCCACCGACGACTCGCGCCCCGTCCTCACCGGCGTCGATCTGGTGGTCGAAGGCGACATCTTGACGCTGGCCGCCGCCGACGGGTTCCGGCTGGCCGTGCGCACGCTGAAGCTCAAGAAGAAGGTCGCCGAGAAGCAGGAAGTGATCGTCCCGGCGAAAGCGCTGGCCGAACTGAACCGCCTGCTCCAGGATCAGGACGAGCCGGTCCAGATGACCTTCAACAAGAACAAGACGCAGGTCATGTTCCGCCTCAAGGACGTCGAGCTGGTCGCCCAGCTCATCCAGGGCACCTTCCCTGACTACAGCCGCCTGATCCCGAAAGACTGGGGCAGCCGCGCCGTCGTCGAGGTCCGCGACTTCCTGCAAGAGACGAAGATCGCCGCCATCTTCGCCCGCGACGGCAGCGGCATCGTGCGCATCACCTTCCAGAGCGGCGATGATGGCGCCCCCGGCCAGATGACCGTCTCGGCCCGCGCCGAAGAGATCGGCGACAACGAAGGAAAGCTCGACGCCACGGTGGAGGGCGAGGCTTCGAAGATCGCCTTCAACGGCCGCTACCTGCAGGATGTCCTCCAGGTGCTCGACGGCGGCCGCGTCGCTCTCGAGACGACCGGTCCCTCACAGCCCGGCGTCATCCGCCCGCTGGACAACGACAGCTACGTGCACGTGGTGATGCCGATGTTCGTGCAGTGGTAGGTTCCAGCGCTCGCGGAATCGTCATATAGAGGCTCCGTTGCCCGGAGCCTCTATTCTTTGCATTACTTAGGTATTGACCTAAGTAATCTATCCGATCTACGCTGGCCTTATGCAAGCAGCCGCTGCCCGCGAGCACCCTGTCGATGGCATATTTCGTGCCTTGGCCGATCCGACCCGGCGCCAGGTCGTGGAGCGCTTGAGCCGGAGCGCTGCTTCCGTCAGTGAGCTTGCAGCGCCGTTCGACATGGCGCTGCCGTCCTTCGTGCAACACCTGCGGGTGCTTGAACACTGCGGACTCGTACGATCGCGGAAAAGGGGCCGCGTGCGCACGTACCGTCTAGCCTCGGAGCGACTCGGGCTGGCGCAAGGCTGGCTTGAGAAGCAACGCTCGCTGTGGGAGCTGCGGCTGGATCAACTGGATAAGTACGCACTGAAACTGAAGGAGCAAGGATCATGACCACGACCGAGATCAACCCGAACCTGGACCTCGTGCTGGAGCGCGTGATCGACGTGCCGCCCGACCTCGTGTGGCGCTGCTGGACCGAACCAGAGCACGTGCGCCAGTGGTTCGCGCCTAAGCCCTGGGCAACCGTGGACTGCGAGATAGATCTGCGGCCCGGCGGCATATTCCGGTCGGTCATGCGGTCACCGGACGGTGAAGACTTCCCCGGTGTCGGCTGCTATTTGGAGGTCGTCCCCAACAAGCGCCTAGTGTGGACCGACGCATTGCTTCCTGGATACCGGCCTTCCGAAGAGCCGTTCTTCACGGCCGTCGTAACGATGGAACAGGCCGGCACCGGCACCCGCTATGTCGCCACGGCAATTCACCGCGATATGGCCGGCCGCCAACGCCACGAGGAGATGGGTTTCTTCGAAGGCTGGGGCACGGTACTTGATCAACTCGTGGCGTACGCCAGGACGATCTGACGGGGCCAGGGTGCCACCGCTGCGTCCGTGATTGGAATCTTCCCACACTCGCTTCGGCTGTCTCCGTGATCATTCGCAGGATGCAGCTAGGGAAGGAAGCTTGCAACCACATACGTCCGAAGGATCATTGTCTCGGCGGACGTTGGCGTGAACTACAGCGGCGTATCCACCAATAGCAGCTCACTCATCGCAGTCGCCTGCACCGTCAGCGCTCCCGCACCGACGATCTTCGCCGCATCGCCGCTGTGCAGGGCCTCGTCGTTCATCTCCACCTCGCCGCTGATGAGATAGAAGTAGCCGCCGCGGCCTTCCGTGATCATGTGCTCGACTGAGGCGTCGGTATCTAGGCGCGAGACGTACATGCTCACATCCTGATGCACGGACACGGCATCCCCGTCCGATGCCTCAGGCTGCAGGATCTGCAGCAGGCGGTTGTGGCGATCCGCTTCCGTCCACTGCTTCTGCTCGAGCGACGGCTCCAGCCCGGGGCGGTCCGGCATGATCCACATCTGGATGAACTGCATCTCCTTCGTCGGCGAGTGGTTGCTCTCGGAGTGCCGGGCTCCCGATCCCAGCGTCATCCGCTGCACCCCGCCGGGGAGCAGGACGCCGCCGTTGCCCATGCTGTCCGCATGCTCGAACTCGCCCGCGACGACGTAGGTGATGCCCTCGACGTTCTGGTGCGGGTGCATCGGCCAGGTTTCGCCCGGCATCAGGGTGTCGTGGTTGAACACGCGCAGGTGGCCGACGTTCATGTTCGCCGGGTCGCGGTAGTCGTCAAAGCTGAAGTGCCAGCGGGCCTTAAACCAGCCCCCGTTGCGGTAGAAGATCTCGTCGTCTCGCCGGATTTCGATCGGCGCAAGCGCCTCAGAAGTAGCCATGTTCGCCTCCTGCAGTCATCATACGCCGTTGCGCCCGCTTCATCGATCGCCCATCGTTAGGCCTGTTCGTTGGCCTTTGCTGTTTGCCCCTTATTCCCACCCCGGGAGGTCTTCATGAAATTCGGCGTACTGATGTTCCCGGCGGATTATGCGATCCCGGTGACGGAGTTGGGCCGCGCCGCCGAAGACCTCGGGTTCGAGTCGCTGTTCTTTCCGGAGCACACGCATATTCCGGCGAGCCGCATTTCGCCGTGGCCGGGCGGGCCCGAGCTTCCGAAGGAGTATTCCCACACGCTCGATCCCTTCGTCGCGATGGCCGCCACCGCCGCCGTCACCACCACGCTGAAGGTCGGCACCGGCATCTGTCTGGTGATCGAGCGCGATCCGATCACGCTGGCGAAGGAGGTGGCGAGCGTGGACCACCTGTCGGGCGGGCGGATGCTGTTTGGCATCGGCGGCGGCTGGAACCTGGAGGAGATGGAGAACCACGGCACCAAGCCGACGCTGCGCTGGAAGATCATGCGCGAGCGCGTTCTCGCCATGAAGCAGATCTGGGCGCAAGACGACGCCGAGTATCACGGGACGTTCGTCGATTTCGATCCGGTGTGGTCGTGGCCGAAGCCCGTGCAGAAGCCGCATCCGCCGATCCTGGTCGGCGGCAACGATCCGCGGACGCTGGAGCGGGTGGTGGAGTACGGCGACGAGTGGATGCCGATCCCGGGGCGGGGCATGGATCTGGAGGGGCGGATCGTCGAGCTTCAACAGATGGCGAAGGCCGCGGGTCGCGATCCGATCCCGGTGTCGCTGTTCGGGGTTCCGCCGGCCCAGAGCCTGGTCGAGCGCTACAGCGCCATCGAGGGCGTACACCGGATGCTGTTCTGGCTGCCGCCGACCCCGGCGGCCGAGGTGCTTCCTGTGTTGAAACAGTGCGCGGCGGTGGCGGGGTTGTAGCAGATGCCAAGAGAACTTCTTCTCCTCTGCGCGGCTCTCCTTCTCACCGCATGCGGATCGAGCGAGCAAGGGCCCGCGACTGCCACAAGAACCGCTCCCGCCGTGCACGACGGTACGGGAGACGCGCAACCGGACGTAATCTCGAGTTCTCCCGCGCCGACGGATGAGGCCGGATCCTGGCAGCGCTTCAACGTGGAAGGCGTGTTCCTCGAGATTCCGACCGGAGACGACTGGGTTGTGCAGGTTCATGTAGATCCCTGCTCGTCGCGCCTGGAACGGTTCTTCTTGCTAGAGAACCGCGAGACGCTCGATCGGATCAAGGTGGACCTTGCGACAAAGGCGGTAGACACGACGGGTTTCGGCGACGAGGCGCGACTCGATGCGGTGGTCAGCCGGATTCAGGGGTCCTTTAGTGGAATTCGTCAGCTTCCAGAGATCCTTGAGAAGCGGCTTCCGTTTCCCACGACCACAGCTTGTGATCCGAAGGCTACTGACGACATACCAACGCTCACGCCCGGGTTCGTAGCGCCGTCCGACCCGCCGGCGACGGTCGCGCCGGAACCGACGATCACACCTGTTACGCCGCCGGTGCCGCCGCCAGTTCCCGTGCAGTAGTCACAAAGAGGAATCCTCTGGTTCGTCGAAAACCACCAACGGCTCCAGCTTCTCAATCAAGCGCGGGATGTCCTCGATCGCAGTTTCCCACACAACATCATTACTCACGTGCAGATAATCGTGAACCACACGATGCCGCATGCCGATGATTGCTGGCCACGGGATCTCGGGATGACTGGCGCGGAGCCTTTGGCTGGTGTGGCTGGCCGCTTCACCGATGCTCTGGATGAGATACGTGAGCGCTAACTGCAGATTCTCATCATCTTCAAACTGATCGCGGCCAAGACCGCGTACCCGACTGTCAACTCGTTTCGACAAATCGAGCATGTCCAAGAGGAAGCCCTCGTCGTCAGGCTGCCGCATAGACTAGTCGCGCCGACTCCAGAATGCGCCGTCTCCGGATCCAGTTCGCGCTTCCCTCGATTGCCTTCCGTTCGACAATATCGACCTTGCGCCCAAAGGTGGCCTGCAGCTCCTCCTCCATCATCAGGAGTTTGCTGATCGTGATCTTCGCCGCCGGCGCGAAGGTCACTAGCACGTCGATGTCGCTTGCCGCGTCAAAGTCCTCGCGCACCACAGAACCGAACAGCTCGAAGCGAGTGATCTGCCACTTCCGGCAGAACCCGGCAATCTGTTCCGGCGACACCTTGACATGCGGGTGAATCGTCTCCATCGCCAACATGATAGCCCCCAGGCCCACGCCCCGCTTCCCTGAATCCGACTTGGCTGGCCGCAAGGGGTTGACGGCACTACCGCCCCGGTGATACGATCTGGCCGCCACTAGTGAGTGCTCACTAACTAGGAGTTTCAGGATGCCGCCAACGCACCGGGCACGCCGTTTGCCGGCCGAGCAGCGCAAGCGCCTCATTATCGAGTCCGCCCGCGAAGTATTTGCTTCGCAGGGGTACGCACGGGTGGGGACAGCCGACCTGGCGAAGGCGGCCGGGATCTCGGAACCGGCGCTGTACCGGCACTTTGCAGGGAAGAAGGAACTCTTCCTCGAGACCATCCGCTCGACGCGGCCGCGCCTGCTCGACATCTGGGAAGAGATCTCCGTCGACTACGAAGACCCGATCGAGACGCTGCGGGCGATCGGCGCCTATTACTACGACCACCTGGAATCGCACGCGGCGAACATGAAGCTGCAGTGGCGCGCGCTCTCGGAGGCCGACGATCCGGAGATCCGGGAGGCGCTGCGGGCGAACTTCGAGAGCTTCGTCGGCTTCGTCGCCGACACCCTGGAAGAGGGTAAAGCGCGCGGTCTTGTCAAGCCGGACCTCGACTCCCGCATGTTCGCGTGGCACTTTCTCGGCAACGGGATGATGATGGACCTGATGCACATGCTCGGGTTCACGGACGAGATCAACCAGCCGCGCGCCGACAACTCGAACCGCGCCTACGTTGATTCTGTGCGCAGCAAGGACGGCCAGAGCCGGCCGTATGTGAACGCCGAAGCGTCACCAGCACGGAGTATCGCATGAACTTCAACGACACTGCCGAAGAAGCCTCTTTCCGCACGGAAGTCAAAGCCTTCATCGAGCAGGAGTGCCCACCCGGCATCCGCCGCCGCGGGTTTCGCGCCGCGTTTGGCGGTGGTGGCTGGGACGACATCCATATGGATCGCGACGAGTACTTCCGCACGAACGGCGCCTGGGTGCAGAAGATGGCCGACCGCGGGTGGATCGCGCCTGCGTGGCCGAAGGAGTACGGCGGGGCCGGCCTGTCGGTGATGCAGCAGTTCATCTTCAGTCAGGAGATGGCGCTGAGCGGGGCGCCGCGCGGAGGCAACTTCGGCATCGGTACCGGGTGGGCGGGGCCGACGATCATCATGCACGGCACCGACGAGCAGAAGACCAAGTACCTGAAGGGCATCGTGCAGGGCGACGACGTCTGGTGCCAGAGCTTCAGCGAACCGGGTGCCGGCAGCGACCTCGCCGCCGTGCAGACGCGCGCGGTGAAGGACGGCGATGACTTCGTCGTCAACGGACAGAAGATCTGGACCTCCGGGGCGCACGTCGCCAAGTACACAATTCTGTTGGCGCGCACCGACCCCGACGCGCCCAAGCACCGCGGCATCAGCTACTTCATCGTCGATATGAAGTCGCCCGGTATCACCGTCCGCCCCCTCGTCAACATGGCGAACAACCACGACTTCAATGAGGTCTTCTTCGACAACGTGCGCGTGCCGAAGGAGAACATGATTGGCGAAGAGAACCGCGGCTGGTATGTGGGCACGACGACCCTCGACTTCGAGCGCTCCGGCATCGCCACGAGCATCTCACACAGCCTGATGGTCAAAGACCTCGCGACGTTCATCCGGGAGAACAAGCACGAAGGCTTCATCTCGAAGGATCCCGGCATTCCGAACGAGGTCGCCGACCGGATGATCGAGGCGAGCGTCGAAGAGATGCTCTGCACGCAGGTCATCTCGATGCAGAACCGTGGCCTCTTGCCGAACAAGGAGTCCTCGGTCGCCAAGCTGTTTTCGTCCGAGCTCGATGTCCGCATCTCTCGCACGGCCATGAAGGTGCTGGGCCTGTACGGCCAGCTTCGCAGCGGCAGCCCGCACGCCGCCGCCAACGGCCGGGTCGAAAGCACGTACCTGTACGCGACGACGAGCACGGTGGGCGGGGGGACGTCGGAGATACAGAGGAACATCATCGCGAGCCGGGGGTTGGGGATGCCGCGGGACTAGGGGTTGGTCGTTGGTCGTTAGTCGTTAGGGGATCTTGTGAGACAACTCTCGTTCGTTGGGAAGCACAGCTTGGAGTGGCAAGAAGCGCCGGAACCGGTGCTATCCGCTCCTACTGATGCTTTGGTGCGGCCGATTGCGGTGGCGACGTGCGACCTTGATGCCGGGATTCTCTCTGGCCGCGTACCCGCAGCGGGCCCGTTCCCCTTCGGACACGAAGGCGTCGCGGCGGTCGTCGAAGTGGGCGCCGATGTGCGGGACTTCGCGCCCGGCGACCGCGTAGTCGTTCCCTTTCAATTGTCGTGCGGCGAATGCCGAATGTGCGTGCTGGGCCGCACAGGCAGCTGTGAGACGACGGGCGCCGGTTCGGCGTACGGCCTTGGCGGACTTGGCCGCAATCACCCCGGGATGTTGGCGGACGTGCTCCTGGTACCTCGCGCTGACCACATGCTCGTGCCGTTGCCCGAGGGTGTCGACCCGGTCGCGGTGGCCAGCGCCAGCGACAACATCCCGGATGCCTGGCGCACGGTCGGGCCGTACTTGATGGAGCAGCCCGGCGCCGAGGTGCTGATCGTGGGTGGAGGCGCGGCCGGCATCCCCTTCTACGCCATCGACATCGCCCTCGCGCTGGGCGCGGCCAAAGTGGACTACATCGACACCGATCGCCGCCGACTCGATCTGGCGAGGACGATGGGTGCGAACGTCACCGAGACGCCGCCGCCGCGCCGTGCCGGAAGGTACGCCGTGACCGTCGACGCCAGCGCGAACATCGAGGGCCTTCATTGCGCTATTCGTTCCACCGAACCCGAGGGCATCTGCACGAGCATCGGCATCTACTTCGCCGAAGGCACACCGCTCCCGCTGCTGGAGATGTACTCGCGCGGCATCACCTTCAAGACCGGTCGCGTGCACGCGCGACCGATCATCCCCGAACTGCTGGCCATGGTGGCGGCTGGCCGGCTCCACCCGGAGCGCGTGACCGACAAGGTAGTGAACTGGGACGAGGCGCCGGAAGCCCTGGCGCACCACACGACAAAGACGGTCCTGAGCAGGAACTGAGCTAAACACGCAGGCGATCACGAAGACGGAGGACATACATGAATTTCAGCGATACGACGGAGCAGGCGGCCTTTCGCGAGGAAGTGAAAGCCTTCATCAGCACCGAGATCAAGGCCGATCCGGGCGTCGGCGACCTCGCTGAGGGCGGCATGTACCGCGGCGCCTTCGAGCGCCTGAAAGGCCTTCGCGGCAAGCTCTCCCAGCGGGGATGGATCGCTCCCGCCTGGCCTAAGGAGTACGGCGGCGCCAGCCTCTCGGTGATGGAGCAGTTCATCATGAACGAGGAGTTCGCCGAGAACCGCGTGCCCCCGGTCGGCGGCATGGGCGTCTCGATGGTCGGACCGACGATTATCACGCACGGCACCGAGGACCAGAAGAAGGAACACCTCAGCCGCATCCTCAATGGCGAAGTGCAGTGGTGCCAGGGCTTCAGCGAGCCCGGCTCCGGCTCCGACCTCGCCTCGCTGCAGACCCGCGCGGTCAAGGACGGCGACGACTACGTGATCAACGGCCAGAAGATCTGGACCTCCGGCGCATCCGGCGCTCACTGGATGTTCATGATGGCCCGTACCGACCCCGATGCCCCCAAGCACAAGGGCATCAGCTACTTCCTCCTCGATATGAAGGCGCCCGGCGTCGAAGTACGCCCGCTGACCAATCTCGCCAACCAGGACATGTTCAACGAAGTTTTCTTCACCGACGTGCGCGTCCCGGCGAAGAACATCGTCGGCGAAGTCAACCGCGGCTGGTACGTCGGCACCACGACGCTGGACTTCGAGCGCTCGAGCATCGGCAGCGCCGTTGGGCTGAAGCTCCAGCTCGATGGGTTGGTGAACTACGCGAACGAGCACAAGACGGACGGCACCGCTCGCACCGGGTACCTCGACTCCGTGAAGATGGATCTCGCCGACCGCTACATCGAGGCGGGAGTGGCGAAGCTCATGTCGTACCGAGTCGTCACGATGCAGGCGAAGGGCCTCATCCCCAACCACGAAGCCTCGATGACGAAGCTGTTCGCGTCGGAGTTGACGCAGCGCATCGCGCGCACAGGGGTGAAGGTTTTGGGAATGTACGGGCAGTTGTGGGGCGACGGGGCGCCGCTGAAGGGACGCTACGAGAGCAGCTATATGACATCGTTGTCGTCGACGATCGCGGGCGGGACGAGCGAGATCCAGCGCAACATCATCGCGACGCGGGGGTTGGGGTTGCCTAGGGACTAGCAGCACCCCACCACCGTAGCGCGGGCTTTTCAGCCCGCGCGGTCGCCGGATCCGGGAGAAAGTGATACGCAACAAGGAACAACGCGCCCGCCGACGGCGGACGCTACGAGGTAGGACGGCGGAGTAGGACGACAGGAGACGAGACATGGACTTTTCAGACGGGCCGGACGAAGCATCTTTCCGCAAAGAAGTAGCGGCGTTTATTGAGGCGGAGGCGCCGAAGCCGAAGCCTGGGGAGTCGGCGATCGAGGCGATGGCGACGAACTGGCAGGCGAACCAGTCGTGGTTCAAGAAGCTGGGCGCAAAGGGCTGGATCGCCCCGGCCTGGCCGAAGGAATACGGCGGCGCCAGCATGACCACCATGCAGCAGTTCGTCTTCAACGAGGAGATGGCGCTACGCAAGGCTCCCCGTCCGATGCACATGATCATCGGCCTCGGCATGGCCGGCCCAACGATCATTGTGCACGGCACCGACGACCAGAAGAAGAAGTACCTGCCCGGCATGCTCGCCGGCGACGACATCTGGTGCCAGGGCTACAGCGAGCCCGGCGCGGGCTCCGACCTGGCCTCCCTGCAAACGCGCGCCGTCCGCGACGGCGATGACTACATCATCAACGGGCAGAAGATCTGGACCACGCTTGCCCACATGGCGCAGTACATGATCTTGCTGACGCGCACGGATCCCGATGCCCCCAAGCACCGCGGCATCACCTACTTCATCCTCGATATGAAATCGCCGGGCGTCGAAGTGCGGCCACTGTACAACCTCGGAAACAGCCACGAGTTCAACGAGGTCTTCTTCGACAACGTCCGCATCCCCAAGGACAACGTGATCGGTGAGGAGAACCGGGGGTGGTACGGCGCCGTCACCACGCTCGACTTCGAGCGCTCCAGCATCGGCAGCGCGACGGGGATGAAGCAGCACGTCGAGGAGCTCTTCGAGTATGCGAAGGCGCACGCAGGTGATCCGACGAGCACGCTGAACACCAACCCGATGCTCCGCTACGAACTGGCGGACCGCATGATCGAGACCGAAGTCGCCCGCATGCTCTCGTACCGGGTGGCCTCGATGCAGAACCGCGGCCTCATCCCGAATTACGAGGCCTCATCGCTGAAGCTGTTCTCCACGGAACTCAACCAGCGCATCGCCAAAACGGCGTTGCACATTCTCGGCATGTACGGACAGCTTGGCGGCGATACCGCACCGAACCGCGGCCGCTGGCTGTCCACCTTTCTGCGCTCGGCGGCCTTCACGATCGAGGGCGGGACGTCGGAGATTCAGAGGAACATTATTGCGCAGCGAGGGCTGTCTTTGCCGAGGGATTAGCGATTGGTCGAATCAGTAGCCGCGGAGCTTCAGCTCCGCCCGGTCTCCGGATAAGACGAAAGCGGTATGGGCCGTAGGGACGAAGCTTCAGCTCCGTCCCAGCAGTCTCCGAAGCGCAACGAAAGCATCAACGTGCAATTCAAATTCGCCCCAGAGCAAGAGGCCTTTCGCACGGAAGTCAACGCCTTCCTGCGTGAGTCGCTGCCTGCCAACTGGGAGGGCGCCGACAACGCCATCGACGAAGGAGACCACGACTTCGGGCGGCAGTTTCTGAAGAAGCTGGCGCCCAAGAAGTGGATCGCCCCCGCCTGGCCGGTGGAGTACGGTGGCCTCGGACTCTCGCTTTGGGATCAGGTCATCTTCAACGAAGCGATGGGGTACGCTCGCGCGCCTATCGTGAACACGGCGGCGGTCGGCTATTTGGGTCCGACAGTGATCCTGTACGGCACGGACGAGCAGAAGCAGCAGCACCTCCCCGGCATCACCTCGGGCGACGTGATCTGGTGCCAGGGTTATAGCGAGCCGAACTCCGGCTCCGACCTGGCGTCGCTGCAGACGCGGGCGGTGAAGGATGGCGACGACTTCATCATCAACGGCCAGAAGATCTGGACCTCGCAGGCCCACTACGCCGACTGGATGTTTCTCATCGCCCGCACCGATCCCGACGCACCGAAGCATCGCGGCATCAGCTACTTCCTGCTGGACATGAAGACGCCCGGCATCAGCGTTCGCCCCCTCATCAACATGGCCGACGGCGAGGGCTTCAACGAAGTCTTCTTCGACAACGTCCGCATTCCCAGCACCGCGCTGCTGGGCGAACTGAACCGCGGCTGGTACATCGCCACGACAACACTCGACTTCGAGCGCTCGGCCATCGGCGGGACGATGCAGGCGCTGCGGACGCTCGAAGAACTGACGCGCTTCGCGAAGAACGAGCGCGAGCCCGCGAGTGGCCGCAGCCTCTGGGACAAGCCGCCCGTCCGTCAGGCGATCGTCGACCTCTGGATTACGTCCGACATCACGAAGCTGCTGTCGTATCGGGTCGTCAGCATGCAGGAGCGCGGTCTCGTCCCGAACTACGAGTCCTCGATTAACAAAATCCTGACAACGGACTACGTGCAGCGGCAGTCGCGGGTCGGGATGAGCGTCATGGGCATGTACGGTGGTCTCTGGGGCGAAGGCCCGCGCGCCAAACTCCGCGGCCGCTTCGCCAAGTCGTACGTCGCCACAGTCGGAAGCGCCATCGCCGGCGGCACCACAGAGATCCAGAAGAACATCATCGCGACACGAGGCTTGGGCCTCCCACGCCAGTGACCAGTAGCGGCGGAGCTTTAGCTCCGCACGGTCTCCGGCTACCACCGGTGACACGAAAGTGAGAAGCGACGACGGTCAACGTAGGGACCACGGTCAACGTAGGGACGAAGCTTTAGCTCCGCCCCAGCAGTGTTCGGGACGGAGCTAAAGCTTCGTCCCTACATCAGGAAACAATCGCTTACGTCAGAAGGACATTCGAGCCGAGGGAACGCATGGATTTCAGAGACAGCCCCGAAGACGCCGCCTTCCGGATGGAAGTGCAGGAGTTCCTCCAAAAAGAACTCCCCGCGGATCTGCGCGCGGATGATGATGTCATCCTCGGCGTCGGCGTTGGTGAGAACCCGCGTGATAAGGATTGGTTGCGGACGTTGTCGAAGCGCGGGTGGGTCGCTCCCGCCTGGCCGACGGAGTACGGCGGCACCGGGCTCTCCGTGATGCAGCAGTACATCTTCAACGAAGAGATGGCGCGAGCGGGGGCGCCGCGGCCGAACTTTCTGGCGATCGGGCTGGCGGGGCCGACGATCATCGTCCACGGCGACGACGACCAGAAGCGCGAACACCTGTCCGGCATCCTTTCCGGCGAGACCTTCTGGTGTCAGGGCTTCAGCGAGCCTGGCTCGGGTTCCGACCTCGCTTCGCTACAGACCAAAGCCACGCAGGACGGCGACGACTTCATCATCAACGGACAGAAGATCTGGACATCGGGAGCGCACCGGGCCGACCGGATGATGCTGCTGGCGCGGACGGACGCGGATGTGCCGAAGCACAAGGGCATCAGCTACTTCCTTCTGGACATGAAGACGCCGGGGATCACGATCCGACCGCTGACGAACATGGCCGACACGGCCAGCTTCAACGAGGTCTTCTTCGACAATGTGCGTGTCCCGAAGAAGGATCTCCTCGGCGAGCTGAACCGGGGCTGGTACTACGCCACCACCACGCTCGACTTCGAGCGCAGCGGCATCATCAACGGCGTCGCTCTGCAGAAGCTCGTCCGCGAGACCGTGGCCTTCGTCACGGCCCACCCGCGCCGCGATGGTGGCTGGGCTGCGATCCGCCACGAGCTTGCCGACCGATATATCGAATCCGCGATCGCCATCGTGCTCTCGTATCGTGTCGTCACCATGCAAGCCAAGGGTCTCATCCCCAACCAAGAGGCATCGATCGCCAAGCTCTACGGCTCCGAACTCGCCCAACGCATCGCCCGCACCGGGGTCAAAGTCGCCGGACTGTACGGTCAGTTGCGAGACGGCAGCCTCCACGCGCCGCTCGGCGGCCGCTTCGAGGCGCGGTATCGTATCGCCGTCGGCTCGACCCTGGCCGGCGGTACGTCAGAGATCCAGCGTGGGGTGATCGCCCAACGCGGCCTCGGAATGCCGAGAGGATAGACGCACACATGAAGCGTTTCGGAATCGCCGCTGCCATCGTTATCGTCATCTACGGCCTCGCGCTGGGGGCAGGCACCCTGCTGTACGCCACGGGGACCATCGCCACCGGCCCGACGCACAACGAGTGCGGCGACCTCAAGCCCACGATCGCCGAACGCGACTTCGCCGGCGAGGAGAAGGATGTTCCGCAGTCGGCGCTAAAGCAGGAGACCATCGACTGCCTGGCGGGCAACGGCCTGTACGAAGGCAAAGGGCACGAGCTCACAGAGAAGGAAGCCTTCCAGACGGAGTACCTGTTCTGGTCCATCTGGCCCGGCGTCATCTGCGCCGTGATCTTTCTGCTGTGGCCGCGGTGGTCGCAGATTCTCATCAATCAAGAGCAGGCGGAGTTGGCAGAGGATCCGCCACGCCTCGAGCCGGGGTCATAGAACGTAGCCGCGTAGCTTTAGCTGCGCCAAGTGTGACGGAGGTAGCGCCGAAAAGAAGAACCCCATCCGCCCACGCGGGTGTCAAGAAGCAAGAGAATCGCCCGAAGCCAGCCGGCGTCTGGATCGTCAGCCGCCCAGCACATAACCTTCAGGCGAATTAGTAACAGAGGAGAAGGTAGCAACATGGATCTGGGTCTTTCCGAACAGCAGGAACTACTGAAGAACGCGGCGCGCGACTTCCTCGAGAAGGAGTGCCCGGAATCGCTCGTGCGCGAGATGGAAGAGGACGAGAAGGGCTACTCGCCCGACCTCTGGAAGAAGATGGCCGAGCAGGGCTGGCAGGGCCTTCTCGTGCCCGAGGCCTATGGTGGCGCCGACTTCGGCTACCTGGATCTGGTTGTCCTCATAGAAGAGTTCGGACGGGCGCTGGTGCCGGGGCCGTTCATCTCCACCCAGGTCGGTGGTGTGATCCCGCTGATCGAAGCCGGGAGCGAAGAGCAGAAGAAGCAGTACCTTCCGAATATCGCCAGCGGCAACGCGATCTGGACGCTCGCCTACACCGAGCCCTCCGCCCGCTTCGACACGGAAGGCGTGGCGCTGGAAGTGACGGAGGACGGCGGAGACGTCGTCCTGAACGGCACCAAGCTCTTCATCCGCGACGCGGTGGTGGCGGACTTCTTCACGGTGGTCGGCCGCAAGCCCGGCACCAAGGGCGATGACGGCATCACCCTGGTGATCGTCGACGCGAAGACCGCCGGCATCACCCAGACGCAGCTCAAGACCATCGCCGCCGACAAGCAGGCGGAGGTGAAGTTCGAGAACGTGAAGGTGCCGAAGGCCAACATTCTCGCCGGTGGCGCCGCCACCCTCAAGAAGATCTCCCGCAAGGCCACCATCCTCGAATGCGCCTACCTCGTCGGTTTGGCCCAGATGGACTTCGAGATCAGCGTCCAGTACGCCAAGGACCGCATCCAGTTCGGACGCCCCATCGGCTCCTTCCAGGCGATCCAGCACAAGGCCGCCGATATGGTCACCGACGTCGATGGCTCGCGCTTCATCATGTACCGCGCCGCCTGGTCGGTCGATCAGGACGAGTCCGACGCCGACCTCAACGTCAACATGGCCAAAGCCTGGGTCAGCGAGGCCACCCGGCGCGTCGTCGCGCACGGTCAGCAGATCCACGGCGGCATCGGCTTCACCAAGGACTACAAGGTCCAGCTCTACTTCCGCCGCCAGAAGGCGTCGGAGCTGGCCTGGGGCGACAGCGACTACCACCGTGAGTTGGTGGCGGCGCAGCTCGCGATCTAAGGTCACGCACTACTCGTGGAAACGAAGAGGGCCGCCCGATGTAGGGCGGCCTTCGTCTTGCCCCTCAGTTCTGGTACAATGGACTAACGCCGTGAGTCAAACGCGGTCGATTTACCAGAAGGAGATTGAGAATGGGCCGGAAGGCTGGGAGCAAGAACCGTAACTATCCGTCCATGAAAATGGACGATGCCCTGTCGGTGGCCCGAGTTATCCAAGACTCTGCGTCAGGCATGCCCGTGACGAAGCTGACGCTCGCGCAACTGATGGATCGCTCACCGAGCTCCAGCGAGTTCCGCGAACTGCTTCTGGCTTCGCGCGCTTACGGGTTCACGAATGGCGGCGTCAACGCGGATCAGTTTGAACTCGCGCCTCTTGGGGAAGCTGCAACCGGGGCCGACGAGGTCGCACAAGCCGAGGCCAGGCGGAAGGCCGTGCTTAACATCGAGCCGTTCCGCGCATTCCTCACGGCATACAACGGCAAGAAGGTGCCGTCACTTGCGGCCTTCAAGGAGTTCCTAGTCGCGTCCGCGGACGTGGCCAGCGAGCGTACGGAGGACTGCATCGAACATCTGTTGGCCGACGCGCTGGCGGCAGGAATGCTCCGCAACCTTAAGGGAAGCGACTATGTCGAAGTTGGTGGGTCTTCCGGCCCTGATATGAGGCGTCGTGAGCCTACAGACCGGAGCGAAGTAGACGAGCTGGAGGAGGTCGACGCGACGGAAGTAGCACAAGACATCGAGCCCGAGCACAGCGTACCGCCCGGAGGTTCGGAGGTGACCCGCCCGCCGAAGAAAGTCTTCATAGCCCACGGCAAGAACCGCACACCTCTGGATCAGCTGAAGAAGATGCTCGATCAGTTCAAAGTCAAGTATGCAGTGGCCATCGACGAACCGAATCGCGGTCGCCCTATTAGTTCCAAGGTTGCCGCCCTCATGCGGGACGAATGCTCCTCCGCGATTTTCATATTCACCGCCGATGAGGGCTTTCAGCGGCAAGGCGAAGACGGGAAGGAGGAATCGGTCTGGCGGCCAAGCGAAAACGTCGTCTACGAGTTGGGCGCGGCATCGGTGCTGTATGACCGACGGATCGTGATCTTCAAAGAAAGCAGCGTCACATTCCCGAGTGACTTTTCTGACCTTGGCTACATCGAGTTTCAGTCCGATCAGCTGGAGGCGAAAATGGGCGACTTGTTCGCTGAGCTTGTCGCACTAGATGTGCTGGAAGTGCGGGCCAAGACGTAAGGGGTGTTCCCGACGGAGCGGATCGATTTGAGGCGCCCGCTCCGCCGGTTCCCGTTGAAGGGCAGGTATCCAAGCGGCCAAAGGAAACCCCCTTGCAAAGGGGTGCCTTCGGGCTACAGGGGTTCGAATCCCCTCCTGCCCTCCACCCTCGATATTATAGGCCACTACACGGTCGGGCCATGCTAGGTGCCCGACCCGGTTACGGTTGTCCGCGTCAATTCAACGCATTTGCTTGGAATCTGGATCACGAAGGGCCGCCCACATCGGGCGGCCCTTTCCTGTGCGCGATCCGTGCGCCTGGATTACTTGATGGAGATCACTTTGGTCTTCGCCAGCTTGTCGTGCCATGTGTCGTGCTTGGGGTCCCAGATCGCCCAGAAGTAGCCGAGGCCGAACGGGATGCCGGAGACCAGCGTGCAGACGTAGCGGATCGCCGCTTCCTGGTAGGTCAGGATCTGGCCCGTTTCCGAGCTGACGACCTTGAGGCCCATCACCTGCTTGCCCAGCGTCTGCCCGGTGCTGGACCAGAAGTACACGTTGTACGCCAGCGCGGCGCCAATGTAGAGCAGGTAGAAGATCGGCAGCGGAAGCAGGAGAAAAAAGATCATGCTCGGGATACCGATGATAATTCCGTCGATCAAGACAGCCACGAAGCGCGTGAGCACGTCGGCCGATACCGTCTCCGCGTTCACTTGGCCCGGGGTTACGTCTGCCTGCATAGAATCCTCCTCCTCTTCAAATGAGATGGCGGGCCATCCGTGGCCAGCCTGTGCTGCACGTTCTACCACAGATATCGGCCTCGCCGCTTTGTGGTGAACGTGGGGAATGCCCTTAGTTGGCCTTGGTCAAGAGAATTCCGAGGGCTCTCGCGCGGAACCTGAGGGCGAAGAACGGCGGGGCGTCAGGGAATACCCGTATCGCAGGGAGGACCGCGGTGTGCGAATCCTGTTGCATGCTGATTCTCGACAAGGCCCGCGCCCTCAACCTCATCCTCTGGAACTCCGAACGCATCACCGTCCCCGAGCAGTTCCTCACGGCGGCCGGCGATGCTGCCGCTCGACCACCGCTGCTCCTGGTTCGGCCGCAGATGCCAGCGACCCTCGTGCCAGCGGAGCGGTCCGCGTGAGGTAGGCGCGCGTTTCGATACTGGCCAGCCTCGGTGACGCGAGCACAGATGGGACGTACGATTGCGCGGCCCCGTTCATGCGTGGCTCCAACGACGACAGCGGGCGAGGGCCGTGGCAGGCGTCAGAGCTGCGCCGCTCGCGCTCCACTGAGCGCGTTTCGCAGAAGTTTCCTGGAAATGTGCCATTTGGCGCTAGTCGAACGCCCGCCGCAGGCGTATGTTCGAAGCAGCGAGGCCGGCGGCGCGACTAGAAGCGCAACGGCGCGAGTCGGCCCTGTTGCTGAATCGTCAAAGACCCTTAACGTGGGCGACACGGGCCGGGGCACGCGCGACTTAGATTCGATTGTGAAGACCGTTGCGCGCCGCAGGTGAAATGCGCGGCACTTCCCTACTCGCTTAGGGGTCATCGCGGCACGTATGATCGCGCGTGACCTAAGGCGAAGGATAGCTGGAGGAGCACCATGAGCACGATCGCCGCCACCATCACGAACGAACACCGAGCCCATCCACACACCTGGCAGACCCAGCCGTGGGCACGGGTCGCCCGCCGCATCGGCCGGCACTGGGTAATCTCACGCCACGTGGACGGTTATTGCGACCCCCTCACCATCGAGGGGCAGGAGCATCTTGCCGGCATTCGCGGGCCGGTGATCATTGCGCCAAACCACAGCTCACACTTCGATACGCCGGTCACGCTGTCGGTGCTGCCGGAGCGTATCCGCTCTCGCATCGCCGTCGCCGCGGCCGCCGACAAGTTCTACGTCCACGGCAAGAAGACCTGGTGGTATTCCCTGTTCTTCAACGCCTTCCCGATCGAACGCGGAGGTGGGAGCGCGGCCCTCGACTACGCGACGACACTGCTGCGGAAGCGCTGGTCGCTGGTGGTCTTTCCGGAAGGCACGCGATCCCGGAACGGGACCATCGGGCAGTTCCACCACGGTGTGAGTTTGCTGGCGACGCGCGCGAATGTCCCGGTCGTGCCGGTCTACCTCACCGGCCTTCGCAACGTCATGCCCAAGGGACAGCGCACGCCACGACCGGCGGCGGTCGGCGTGAAGATCGGCGCCCCGGTGTGGCTGGACGGCGTGGACTCGATCCCCGCCGCGACCGCGCTGCTCGAACGCTCGATGCGCGAGTTGGCGGGTGAGCCGGTCGAGGCGCTGGTGGCCGCATAGCTGCATCGGTCGTCCCGAAAGGCTCTTGAGGCCTTGGGGTTCCGGGTGCGATAGCGCCCACAGAACCTCACTGAAATCCATTCTAACCTCTGTGTCGAAGACCTGACGACTGTCACGGCCTCTGTGCCTCTGCGTTTGCCCGAACTGGCACTGGCCAGTACGCGGTGTTTAACCGCGCAGGCCACTCGTGCCGAATGCGGCTGTCCGCGACGTCGAAGCGATGATCCAGGTCGACTCCGCCATCGCGTACACCGTGCCGGTGTCATCGGCCAGCACCGAAAGGCCGTAGAACTTGCGGCCATCGCGGCGCAGGGCCTTCGCCGCCACGCGATACATACCACCGGCTGGCGGCACGCGCAGATAGTGCACGTCCATCGAGCCGAGCAAGAAGAACTGATCCTGCTCCAGAAGGTCGCGCTGCATCTGCACGGGCATGCAGATACCGCTGCTACAGTCGATGGCCGAGGTCAGTACGGCGAGCGGGAGCGTGTCGTCGCCGTTGTTGAACTCCGCCGCGGACGTCCACGGGGCGCACGTCACGCCGTCCTCGACCACGCGCGGGTAGATGTGCAGGCCGGCGGCGTTCTTGGGGCCGCAGGAGAAGCAACCCGGGATGGGATGGTCGCCGGTCTCCTCGTACCAGGGAGCGGTGTCCGGCACGGCGAGGGCGGCGAGTTCGGCGACGTCAGCGGCCCGATCCTCGGGGATGGCGGCCAGGGCCGAGCCGGGGCGAGCGGCACTGTCGAACGTGCGCACATCGGCTGTCGCTGTCATCACTTCGGTGTCGCCATCGTGTACGGAGATGGCATAGCCACCGTCGTCACTTGCCGACACCTCGACCGCCAGATCGCGATCGAGCGGCACGCCCGCACGAAGCCTGGTGGCAATGCGCGACACCGTGGCGTGAGCGAAGCCGTCGCGCTCCGCCGCCTGCAGCACGGGGCAGGCCAACATCCCCACGGCCAGCCCGCCGTTAACATTCCCGGGCGGGCCCGGGAACCGCTCCGACACGCGCAGACGAAGGCCGCCGTCGAAGGAAAGGCGGGCGGGATTCGAGTCTGCGCAGGCGTAGCAGCGATGGCCATCGGTCATGCGGCATGATCGCACATGGAGGTGCTGCGCGCCGCTTCATGGCCGGATGCCTTCAGTGATAGGACTGCCGCGGATTTGTCGTCTCAGGCATACTCTCCCCAACCGAAGCATCGGCGCTTTAGCTACTGAGGTAACGCATGCCTACAGCTCATTTGAATGGGATCGACATCAACTACGAAGTGCACGGCGAGGGGACGCCGCTCGTGCTGACGCACGGGTACAGCGCGTCGCTGGAGATGTGGCGGGAGCAGGTGGGGCCGCTGTCGTCGATGTACCGGCTGGTGATCTACGACACGCGCGGGCATGGCAAGACGACGGCGCCCGTGGATATGAACACCTATGGCCTGGCGACGGACTACGTGGCCGACAAGCTGGCATTGATGGACCACCTGGGCATCGAGCGGGCCTACGTCGGCGGGCTGTCAATGGGTGGGATGATCGCGCAAGAGTTCGCGCTGCAGCATCCGGATCGGGTGAAGGCGCTGTTGCTGTTCGATACCGGGCCTGGGATGGGGACGATGCGCGACCCGAACCAGCGGGCCCAGTTCGACCAGATGCGCAACATGATGGCGACACTGGCGCGGACGAAGGGCATGGGGGCGATCATCGACGCCATGCGGAGCTCGCCGATGGCGAAGGCAATGGGCGCGACCGGGGCCGAGGCCGTCCCTGATGCGGTTCGCCGGCACGTCGAGGGGATGCGGGAGATGAGCGTGGATGGCTACCTGGGTGGGGCGAAGGCGATGCAGGACTGGGTGGGGTCGCTGGATCGCCTCGGCTCGATCACCGTACCGACACTGGTGCTGGTGGGGGAGAACGACAATCTGCTGGAGCCGAGCCGGGAGATCCACCGGCGGATCGCGGGGAGCCGGTTCGTCCTGCTGAAGAACAGTGGTCACGGCACCAACATGTGGCGCGCGGAGGCGTTCACGGCGGCAACGCTGGCGTTCCTGGCGGATGTGGGTGCGGGCGAGTCCGTTGACGGCGAGGTGACGGTGCCATGACAGAAGAAAGCGTCGACTGGGATGCGTGGGTTGTCGAGCGGCACCGGATGTTTGAGGAGAGGCCTTCGCTGAATCAGTTTCTGGGGCTGCACCTGGAGGCGGCGGGGCCGGGGTGGGCGCGGATGCGGTTGACGCTGCGGCCGGAAGTGATGAATCCGTTTGGAGCCGCGCACGGTGGATCGGTGAGCGCGCTGATCGATTCGGCGGCGGGATCGGCGATCGCGGCGGGGACGCTACCGGACGACCGCATCATGGGCACGATCGACATGCAGGTGCACTTTCTGGAGCGAGCGCGGGGGGCGTACCTGGTGGCGGAAGGGCGGATGGTGCGAGCGGGGAAGTCGATCGCGATCGCGCAGGTGGAGGTGCGGGACGACGTGGAGGCGCTGGTGGCCATGGGGACGGCGACCTTCCGGCTAGCGGACCCGGGGACGCAGCGGTTACGGAACGAGGACTGAGGCGGGCGAGAACCTAAAACCGACGACCTCGAGCAAAGCGAGATCTCGGAGCGAAGCGTAGATCCCGCAACGCGGGACCAGAGGCTTCTCCTGAAGCCGTCGGAGAACGACCGACGGAGGCGCGATGCCACGATATGAAGGGCGGCTACAAGGCCAGCTCCTCGCGCGCCCACTCGCCCATGCGCTCGCCGATCATGATGGTAGGGATGTTCGTGTTCACGCGCGGCACTACCGGCATCAGCGAGGCATCGGCGATGCGCAGGCCGCGGACGCCGTGGACGAAGCCGCGATCTCCGCATACGGCGAGGGGGTCGTCGGATGGCCCCATCTTCGCTGTGCAGGAAGGATGGGCGCCGGTGGCTGAGTTCCGCCGTATCCAGGCCTCGAGGAACACCGGATCGGCGAGCTCCGCGTCGGTCGGGCGCATCACGCGCTCGACGACGGTCGCGGCGGCGCGCGTGCCCATGAGTTCCATCGCCCGATGCAGGCCGTCCTTGAGCTTGGTGAGGTCGCGTTCGTCGCTGAGATAGTCCATGTACGCGCGCGGCTTTGCCCCGACATCGATGCTGTCGTATTCGAGGTAGCCGCGCGAATAGGACTTGAACACGCACGCGGCCAGGCCCATATAGAGCTTCTCGCTGCGGATGTGCATAAACGAGAGCGGCTCGAGCTGCATATCGTTGGAGTCGCTGCTGCCGGTCGCCGTGTAATACAGCGTGGTCTGGATCACCGGCTGATCCCAGTCCGCGACGCCTTCCTTCGGGAGGAGCGTCGGCCCGATGGCGGGATGATCCATCAGGTTCCGCCCGACGCCCCCGAGCGTCTGTACCGGGGTGATGCCGAAGCGGTCCAGCACTTCCTTTGGGCCGATGCCAGACCGCAACAGCAACGGCGGTGTGTGGATGGCCCCGCACGCCAACACCACCTGCCGGGCGGTGATAGTCGTCACAGCGCCATCGCGCGCTTGCACTTCGACGCCCGTAACGTCGCCGTCCTTGAAGACGACGCGCCGCACGTCGGTGTCCGGCAGGATCGTGAGGTTCGGCCGCTCGCGCGCAGGTGCCAGATAGGCGGTGGCGGTGCTGATACGCAAAGTGCCGCGCTTGTTCATGGGATGCGGGCCGTAGCCGGTCGAATCGGGGGCGTTGTGATCGGGGGTCGCCGGATAGCCAAGCTCGGCGCAGGCATCGAGGAACGCCGCCTGGTACGGCACGAGTTCTTCCCGGGGATGGCGGCGGATGGGCAGTGGTCCCGTGCTGCCGTGCCAGGGCTCGTCGCCGTGATCGAGATCTGTCTCCAGCCGGATGAAGTACGGCAGCACCTGCTCCCAGGTCCACGAGGGATTCCCCAGGGACGCCCACTCGTTGTAGTCGTCGGGCCACCCGCGCAGGGCGATGGCGGTGTTGACGGCGGAGGAGCCGCCGGTCACGCGGCCGCGGGCGAACAGGGTGGTGCGGCTGGTGGCGCTGGGCCGGTAGCGGAGGCCCCAGTCGTGGTCGAAGAAAGAGCCGTGATTCACGTTGCGCAGGTCTTCCGGGAGCCGCTCCATGTTCGGATAGTCCGGGCCGGCCTCGACGAGGAGCACCCGCAACCGCGGATCTTCGGTCACGCGCGCCGCGACGACGCTGCCGCCGGAACCGGCGCCGACAACGATCAGGTCGTAGTCATGAGAGGCCACACACGCTCCTTCTTGTTGGAAGAGTGCGGTGAGTATAGGGCAGCGCAGAGGTGCGGGCGAGCGGCAATGCAACACAGAGGTCGAGGCAACGCCTAAAGCGGATCCCCTCCTGCGGCAGGGGCCACCGGCCTTACCGACCTACGGACAAGAGCCGAGGACCACAATAAAGCCCACCATCAACAGCTGATCCCCCGAGTTCACCCCGCCGTCCTTGTTGATGTCCATGCTCTTGAGGCGCAGGGTCTGGTCGATCTCGCGCGTGATCTCCAGCGCAATCAGCAACTGGTCGGCAGAGTTCACGACGCGGTCGTTGTTCAGCGAGGCGGCCTCGCAACCGTCCTTGATCAGGTTGACGGCCGGATTCGGATTCAGCGGGGTGGCGTCCTGATCGCCGTCGCTGTCCAGAAGCAGGCGATTCGTGTTGTAGCCGCAGTACTCGACGCGATCGAAGATCCGGTCGCCATCCGTGTCGACGGAGGCGCCGACGCCGAGGAAGGCGGCGCAGGCGGCAGCGGTGGGTTTGCTGGCGGCGCTGGCGGGGTTTGTGGTCAGTGCGCACTCGGCGCCGTCGAGGACGCGGTCGCCGTCGGTGTCGCGGTTGGTGGGCGAGAGGGGGCCGCTGGCGTTGCAACCAGCCGCTTCGTTCACGTCGAGGATGCCGTCGTTGTCATCGTCGGTATCGCAGGCGTCGCCGGTGGAATCGGACATCGGCCACGTGCGGTCGTCTTGCGTGGAAGGCGGCGTCTGGTCCGTGAAGTTGGTGTCGCTGTGCTCTTGCAGTGCATTCGCGTCAAAGGGGCAGTTGTCCGTCGCGCCACCGATCGCGTCGCCGTCGTCCGTCTGCACCTTATAGGCCACGGGCGCCGTATCGCTGAAACTGATCCAGCCGATGTTCTCGCCATACGCGAAGCCCGAGAAGATTCCGGTCGCCTTATCGATGACGACGCCGTAGTTTCCAGTGCCGGCGCAGGTGGCGGGCACGTTCTGACAAGAGAAGCTAATCCATCCGACGTTCTCCGCCCACGCGTAGCCGTTCAGCTTGCCCTGACCGTCATTCGTCACACCGTAGTTGCCGGTCGTGCCGCAGGTGCCGTTGTTCGTGCAGTTGAGGTTGATCCAGCCGATGTTCTCGCCGTACATGTAGCCGGTGAGCCCAGTGCCCGAGACCTGGATGCCGGGGCCGCCAGGACCGCTTGGCTCGGCATTGATCCAGCCGACATTCTCCCCCCAGGCAAACTGGGAGTTGTCGTTGATGGGGTCGATGTTCTCGGCGGCGGAGATCGCCCCCACCGCGCCCAGCATCGCCGCCAGCACACCTGCCATGAGAAGTCGCTTGCGGATTAGTCGAAGCATCGGACCTTCACTCCCGCTTCCGGTCTGGTGAGCAAGATCCTACCACGGTCCGCCATGGGCTGGCATACATTTCGCGTCAAGGAACCGACAATCCCTGGCATCTTGACCGAGACTCAGCTTCCCCGGGCGATTCCGAGCTGCCGCATGAACGTCAGCGCGTCGTAATAGGCCGTTTCCTGGGTGATCAGGCCCGCCTCGTCGAAGGAAAAGTGGGCGATGATCCGGAACTCCACCTTCCGCCCGGTGGGCTCAATCCCCCGATAGATCCCGTCGTGTACCCCCGACAACGTCAACTCGATCACGCAGGCCTGATCGCCGAACGTCCAGCGGTCGATCCGCCGCACCAGCCCCGGAAACCCATCCCACAGATTCCGGTAGTTCCCGACGATCTCCTCCGCCCCCACAAAGCGCTTCCCCGAAGGCACATCCTCAAACACCGGCCCGCCATCGCAATACGTCGCCAGCACCCGCGCCCGGTCATGCGCGTTCTCCGCCTCGACGTGCTCCTGCAACGTCCGTCGCATCTGCTCAGCGGTCACTGCCATCAGTCCACCATCCTTGCGCCGTACATCGCGGGCCGCCCGATGCTGGCCGAGCGCGACTTCGACGGCCTCGCCCGTCGCCTCGTACTGAATTGTATGCGGTGACTGGCCAGTCGAGGCACCGTCCGATCTCGGGTGACCTCGTCCGTGTCCACGCCTGCGCTGGGGAGCCAAGTGTACGAATCAGTATGTGAACACGGGCTTCTCCATCGCTTAAACCGCGGGTTCTCTAGGGAAAGGCACCCGCGCCCGTTCCACGCACACACATCGCGATCGCCCCGGTCACGCCCAGCGTCGAGTAGTTCGTGATGCCTACCTGCATCGCTACCGCAACGTGCTCGCCCGACGCGAAGGTCTCGGAGGTCCACGTCCAGAACCCGATCTGTACGTCGAACGGATGACCCGGCGGGAAGGCTGGCACCCCCACCGGCCCGGGATTCGCCTGCGTCGGGTCGATCAGCGTCATCAGTTCCGGCGTCGTCGGGAGCCGCCAGCCTCCCCGGCCTCCCCAGGAGCCGTGCGCGCACCAGACGGCTTGGCTCTCGAATGCGCCGGCACTTTCCTGGGCGTCGCGCCACCACACCAACCCCGTTTCGCGGTCGAGGACGGCTTCGTCATTCATCACGCAACGGAAGCGCGCGGAAAAACAGCCGCCGGTTGCGTCGAGCGTTTGGTACCAGGCAGGCGGTTCTTCGGCGCTCAGCGAGTCCTCCGGCGCGTCTGCCTGGACGCCCCGCACGCACCACCTTTTCAGAAGTTCTGTCTTTGCTCCCGGATAGCGCCCGAGCGTGTCAACGTCCACGGCGTACGCCAGATCTGTCTCGCCGGGCACCGCCGAGATCGTCCAGAAGAGTCCGAGCGGGCCGAACGCGTTGAACGGATGCCCGTCAGGCAGCAACGGCGTGCCCGAGGCGTTCGGGTCGAGCAGGCTCCGCAGCTCCGTATCAGTCGGGAGGCGCCAACCTCCACGACCGCCGACCAGGCTGTTCCCGCAGCGCGCGGCCGCCGTTGACCACTTCACGAGCTCTGTGAACGGCGTTGCTTCCCACACCAGTCCGGTCTCGTTATCGCGCACGCCCTCGGTATCGAGCACGCAGGTGAAGCGCGGCGTGTTGCAGGAATCGGAGCCGGTACCAATGAGCTTCTGGCTCCACGTGCCGGGGATGTCGTTGAGCGACTTCATCGTCGAGCCCACCGGCCCCGGCGGATCCAGCGGACCGCCGCTGACGACGCCCGCAAGCGCCGACAGCGCGTACAACCCGGCGATCCCGGCTGCCATCCAGGTTGCTCGATATGCCCACTTCCGCATCGCATCCTCCCAGCGCGGCCTCGCCCGCGACAATCGTATTCACAAAGGCGGGCGCTCGTCTACGGCCGTTCGGCACCCGGCGTCAAGGAGGCGTCAAGCGATGCCCTCCCGGCCGGAACATCCACGACACGCCTCCCTCGGCCTCTGTCTACGATCCCGGGCGGGGATCCCGTCAAGATCCAATCTCCTTCTCAAGCCAAGCGAGACCTTGACACGCGTGGCGAACCTCCCGCCGTATACTGGTGCTCCTACCAACATCAAGGGAGCGCTCCCATGCACACCACCACCATCAACCGCGCCGGCTGGCTCGTCGCCGGCCTCCTCGCCCTCTTCGTGGCGGCGGCCATTTCGGGCGTCGTCAGCGGCGGCCCGCTCGACCCGCCAGGCCCCCCGGCATCGACGCTGCCCCAGGTCGAGCCGCGCAGCCCCATCCCGCCCGTCGGGTGGAACGGCACCTTCCCCATCGTCATCAGTCAGCCCGGTTCGTACTTCTTCACCCGCTCACTCACGCTGACCGCTGGCTCGCCAAACGCAGACGGCGTTCAGATCTCGGTGTCGAACGTCAGCATCGATCTCAACGGGTTCACGCTTGCTGGTCTCGATGGCGCGGGCGGTGGCCTCGCGGCGATCGGCCAGATTAGCGGCATTCACATCACCAACGGCGTGGTCCGTGACTGGGCAAACGGCATCGACGCGTGGTCACCCGGGCGGGAAGCCATCTATAGCCGCGTCGACCACATCACAGCCATCAGCAACGGCTCTGGAATCAGGCTCGGCTTCGACTCAGAAATCTCCGATTGCAACGCCAGCGCTAACACCACGGGAATCCAAACGCACTACGGCATCGTTACCCGGTGCCATGCTACCGACAACGTTCAGATCGGCATCTATGTCGAAGACGTGTCCCTAGTTGTGGACAGCAAGGCGTGGAACAACAGCACAGGAATAGCGGCCGGCACAAGCGGCGCTCAGCCCGGCTCTAGCACGGTACGATCGAACACGTCCACTAACAACAGCAACTATGATCTCAGCTTTGGCGGCACGGGCAACGTGAGTGACTCCAACGTGGTGACGTGCCCCGGCTGGGTCAACGGAGTCGGCGTCCAGACCTACAACGCGAAGTACCAGCGCAACATCTGCTAGCGACCTGACGTTCGACGAACTCGTTTAGCTGGAGATGGCGCCCTCCCCCAACAACCGCCGCTCCTCCAACCACCGCGCGAACTCCGCCTCCGGATCCCCCACGCCCAGATTGTCCGCCGCTCGCCGGCGGGAGTGGATGCCGGAGGCGACGAGTGCCCGCTCGTCCTCGACTTGCCGGCTGCGATCCAGCGGCAGCACGCTCCCCCAGGCGATCCGGCTGCGGTACGGCGCGTAGCTGACCTTCGACTCTCCGTGCTGTTCGAGAATCCGCAGGATCATTTCATTCCGCCGCCGGTACGCCGCTCCCCGAATCAACCGCTTTCGCGCGACCTTCTTCAGCAGCGGATCGAGCTCCACATTCAGCGCGATCCCCGACAACCCCGCCCGGTTCTCGCCAAACGACGTGCGCGGCGATTCACCAAGATCGTGCAGCGTCCGGTAGATCAGATCGACGTAGTCGGCGTGGAGCTTCACGCCGCCACCCTGGAGCAGATCGAGCAGATATGCCCGCGCCCGCTCGGGCAGCTCCCACACCGCCCCCGGCACGACGGCGATGTCGCTCGATTCGCTGACGTTTTCGAGGACGGCGATGGGGTTGCCGGACAGCTCGAGGATCATCGAGAGCTGGGTGAGGGCGCGGTTTAGCTCCCGCACCGGTTCCTTGATCGGCGGCAGGTCGCTCGTGCCCCAGAACTTCTTCGGCTCGCGGATGTTCGGGTAGAGCACATACGGTATGAAGCCGTACGGATTCTCTCGCGACTCCACCCGCTCCCCCGCCGCCCACAGCTCGAACGTCTCCGCCGTCCACACCTCCACGATCTCGATCGCCCCAGGAGCGCGGGCTGTCCATCCTGCGTTAGCAGGACCCCCGCCCGCAACAATGCTCGACCCACCACCAACGCCAGATACCGCATCCGAACCGTGGAGAAGCCCGGCCTTCACCCCATACAACGCCTGCGCCGACTCCGCATCCAGCGCATACCGGCTTGCCACCCGCCAGACGCGCGACACATCATCGCCCGCCCACCACGCGAACAGCCCCTGCACGTCCGGCGCCGTCACCCGCACCCGCCGCTCGCCCGCGTACCACGTCACCTTGTACGCCCCATCGCCCAGGATCGCCGCATCCACCTCCGTGTCGAAATCCAACTGGTCGAGATTGTTCTCGTCGTACACCGCCAGCAGCGCCCGCTCCGTCGCCATCGCCTGATCGTGCGCGGCGGGCGTGCCATCAACGGGGTCGACGGCGATGTTAGCGCCGGTCATCAGGTACGAGACGGTCTTGTCGACGATCGCCTTCGCGTAGTTGAACACCAGCCGCCGGTTCCGCGAGCGCGACATCCCCGCCGGCCACTGCTCGCCGCTGTAGAACGCCAGGTTCTCGGCGTACGCCCGCAGCCGCCCCGCGTCCATCCGCCGGATCTGCTCCGGCAAGGTCATCGTGGTCTGGGTAGCAATGGTCATGGCGATCCTCCCTGGAATGTACGAACCCTGCCCAACGCCGTTCTTCCTTCGACGTCGGCGCGATCGATAGCTGCTCACCCGTCCATCTTCTACCCTCTAACTTCCATCCTCTTCCCTTTTCGTGCCCTTCGTGGATCATCCCCGAGGATGCGGAAGATCGTCCGCCGCTCCAGCCCGTACGTCTCCGCCAACGCTTCGATCGGCGCCCGGTGCTCCGTCCGCAACCGCGCGATCTCCCGATCCCGCGCCGATGTCAGCCACGCGCGCACGCGGCCGGGTTCGTCGTGCTGGCAGCGCGGCAACGGACACCGCAAACAGCTCCGCGCCAACTCGCACCCGCTATCGAGATAGTGGGCATCGTCAGACAGCGCGTCCCGCCGTACCCGCGGCAGAAGATCCTCTCCCTCCATTCGACCTTCAGGTCGAAAGATCGAGACGACGGGTCTGCGCCTCACAGTTTTCGTTATCTGTGCGTACTCTGCTGCCATCATCCACCTCCACCACTCAGTCGTCAGTCGTCAGTCGTCGGTCGTCAATCTTGCCGCTGATACCGACGCTCGTCGTACTTCACCTCCATGGTCCCGACACACACAAGATTCTTCGCTGCCGTGACGCGAGTCAGGTCTTCGACGGCTCAGAATGACTTTGGAGACGATCTGTTGTCTGTTGTCTTTTGATCCGTTCCCGTCTGTTGACCATCGCCAATCTCAGCTGTTGACTATCCTTACGCCACGCACGGAGCCGGTGGCGACGCGGCGCTGCATGTCGCGGGAGGCGTGGACGAGGAGGGCGGCGCTGGTGAGGTAGTCGTCGTGGCCGTCGGTGGGATCGACGAAGAAGCCCAGGGTGCCGTTCGCACGGTATTCGCCGCGGGCGAGTTCGCACTGGCGCGAGAACTCGCGGTATTCGGGCGAGTCGTCGGCGCGGTACATCTTCAGGCGGCCGCCGTTCGCCGAGGCCAGCAGATCGAAGCCGAGCTCCGACTTCGACTGCGCCGTGAACTTCACCGCCTGAACCCGGTGCGGGCCGAGCGCCTGCGCGATCAGCCGCGCCGCCGTCTCGCCGAGGCCGGTGGCGTCGACGGCGACGCGGCCCACCTTCCACACTCCACGCAGCAGGTCGATGATCTGCGGCAGCAGGGTCTCGTGCGGGGCGCCGGTCCAGGCGTAGTGCTCGACGACCTCGACGGTGGGCTCCTGCACCAGCGCGCCCGACGGCGGGTACACGAGGCGGCCGATGGTGAGGACGGTGGAGTCGCGGGCGGTGTTCGGCGCCGTCGGCGCATCATCGCCACCGGCCAGATCCAACCCTGCGACGTACGATTCGCCCGCGGCCGGCGCGCTCCGCCGATCGTGGCCGCCCTGGAGCTGCGCCCGCTGGGCCGCAGTGAAGAGCCGGCCGCCTCCGGCGATCATCTTGAGGCAGTACTGGGTAAGGAAGAGCGGATGGGTCTCGCCTAGCCGGATGCGCTCTGCCTCGACAAAGGCGGCATACTCGGGAAGGTGCCGCGCGACAATCTCCCAGTCGTACTCGAAGTGCCGCCGGATCCCGTCCTTCCGCTCCAGTTCCAGGTTGTGCTGCTTTGTCCGCTCCAGCAGCGTCCGGTCGTCCCACGCCGTCCCGTACATCACCGTCGTCACGTTCGCCGTCGCCCCCATCGGCCGGAACTCCCGGTCGAACTTCTCTTCGTCGACTTCTTGCGCTTCGTCTACCTCCAACAACAGCGACGCCGTATGACCGACGACGTTCGCGGAGTGTTCGGCCGACAGAAACACCAACCGCGCCGCTCCAATCGAGATCACGTTGTCCTTCTCGTTCACGATGCGATCGATCCCCGACTGCGCCGTCCGCATCCGTAGCCGCCGCATGCTCAATCGCAGTTGTGGCCGGAACGTCGGCGCGCACTTCACCGCCTCAATGCCCGTACCGATGTGTTGCAGCAGCAGCCACAGCTCGATCTGCGCCGAAAGCTCGTTCTTGCCGCCCTGCCGCGCCACCTCGATCGTGATCGTGTGCCCGAGACGGCGCCGCACCGAACCCAGAACGGCCCGCGCCGCCTCGCGCTGGTACGGCCGCAGCAGCGGCGTCAGGGATCCTGCATCCGTCATCGAAGCCCCCTCATCCCAGCAGCCGCAGCACCAACTGCGTAACCACCGCCCCCGCCACCACGAACAGCAGGCTGTTCACCCGCGTCCGCACTTCGCCGGTGTCGCGTTCCAGCGCGCGCAGCCGTTCCGCCACGATCTGCCGGAACGCCTGCGACGTCATCGCTTCCAGCGGCGCGTCGTCCGGCCGCCGGCTCTCCCGCCATCGCCTCACCATCCGCCCCAGCGCCTCGCCCGCCACATCCCGATGTTCCGTGTTCGTGCTGGTGTCGCTCATCACGCTCAAACCTCCTCCGCCATGCCCATCTGATCGCCCAGATGCTTCGTCACCGCCGCCACAGCCGCCGCCAGATCGTCCGTCCGCTTCGGGCTCAGCCGGTACTTCACCGCCACCGCGCGGATGATCCGGTCGAACAGTTTCAGCATCAGATCGCGGTCGCGTTTGTGCTCCTTCGATGTGTCGCGCAGCCAGACCCGCAGCAGCGCCACCTCCGTATCGACCGACGCCACGCCCGCCGCTTCGTCGACCGCCTGCACCACGAGCTTGCTGTACGCCGTCTCGACCGCCACATCAAATGAGGGCGTACGCGCGGCACGATCTTTCGCGGACGCGGCGCGTTCCGTCGTCATCGTCCTTCACCATCCAGCGCCGCCAACAGGTCGTCGATGTCCCCCTCGCCAATCGACCGCGCCGCCATCGACACCCCCAGCAGCAGCAACAGCGCTGCCCGCTCCCAGTCGTTGCGCTGGATGGCCATGGCGAGCGCGTCCTCGTCCGAAGACTCCCCAGCCGGGGATCCGCCAGCGACGGATGCCACATCTCCTACCAGGCCCTGACTGCCCATGTGCTTGCGCGGATGTCTCTTCACTACAGCCTCTCGTCAGCTATCAGTCGTCGTTGCCGGTTGTCGCTCATCGGTCATGTCATTCTGAGCTTGCGAAGAATCTTGCCGCTGATACATCCATAGGTGGTGTTTCACAAACAGAACGCTGACTCAGACAAGATTCTTCGCTGCGGCTCAGAATGACCGTTCCGAAATCTGTTCTCGCTTCTCGCCTCCCGCCTCCAACCTCGAGCGAAGCGAGATCCAGAGGCTTCCCCTGAAGCCGTCGGACTCACCGCTGCGCCCGCCGCAGGATCAACAGCGACAGCAGCAGCGTCCCCGCCAACAACAGCAACCGCGACGCCAGCCACGGCACCGTCTCGAAGAAGGGATCGACGCCGAGACCAAACCGGTGCGCGGAGTACAACGCCTGCGCGAAGGCGGCCTGCACGGCGATCCCGGCGTTCACGGCGGCGAGGGTGACGGCGGCGAGGCGGCGGCCCCGCTGCTCCATGCCCAGCCAGTGGGTAAGGAGCCAGGCGGTGTTGAAACCGCCGGCGGCGACGGTGAGGCTGTCGGCGGCGAAGGCGAGGGCAGCGTCCGCATTCACGTTGCGCACTCTCTTTCTCCTGTGCTGGTACGTGGTGTTAGCTGTCCGACGGCTTCAGGGGAAGCCTCTGGATCTCGCTTCGCTCGACTTGTCGGCCGGTCAGCGATGAGGCCGGTCGGGCGCGACCGGTGCTCTCTGGTGACTCGCCTGCGCCATACTAGAACATCTGTTCTATCCGTGTCAAGGGCCCCTATCGTCCGGAAGGCGTCAAGACGAAGAGTCGGCGCTTTCAGAAACTTGACGGCGAACGATAGCTACGTGAGGGTCCGGGCGTTGATACTGGCCGGACACCAGACGAAAGCAATGGAGGCGTGATGGGCAACGGGATCTATCGACTGGGTTGGGGCGTAGCGGCGGTGTTTGCGCTGCTGTTCGCGGCATCGATGTCGGGCATCGTGCAGGGCGGGGCGCTGGATCCGCCGGGGGCGCCGGCCTCGACGATGAAGACGCTCGACGACATCGGAGCGTGGAACCGTACGCTGTCGGCAACTGGCGGCTGCACTTCCGAGCGATTCGACTGCGTACTGGCGGGCGATGTTGGGGTGCTTGACCGGGAGACGGGGCTGGTGTGGCAGCGGGATCCGGATTCGGTGACCACAACCATCTGGGTGAACGCGGCAGAGGCGTGCAATGAGCTGCTTCTTGGGGGGCGATTCGGCTGGCGTCTGCCGACGATCGATGAGTTCTATAGTCTCGTGGACGCGTCCGCCGATGGGATGCCGGACGGTCATCCTTTTACGGTGATCGCGACTGATCTCACCACTGTCTTGTACTGGTCAGCGACGACGAACCCGGCCACCCCGACAGGGACGTGGGCCATCGTCCCCGCAACTGCGGATACCGGACTCACGAACGTGGCGAAGAGCTCCTCGATAGCGCACTGGTGCGTACGCGGGGGAAAGGGTCTGGAGGGGCAGTAGCTGGGGATTGGAGATTGGTGATTTGTGACTGGGATTAGTCATCGAGCATCGCGGCTCAAATCGGATTGCTTCGTCCCGGGGATTGCTAACCGGACGCAGCGGGATACACAGTGGAGGCGTGATGCGAAACGGGATCTTTCGACTGGGCTGGGGCGTCGCGGCGGTGTTCGCCTTACTGTTCGCGGCATCGATGTCGGGCATCGTGCAGGGCGGCGCGCTCGATCCGCCGGGAGCGCCGGGTTCGACGATGAAGTCGTTGGATGAGATACCGGGCTCGTGGTCGCGTGAGCTGTCGGCGACGGGCGGGTGCAACTCGGAGCGCTTTCAGTGCGTGTTCAACGATCTGGCGGTGCTGGATCGGGAGACGGGGCTGGTGTGGGAGCGGACGCCGTCCTTAACGACGTTCACCTGGGTGGCCGCGCACGAAACTTGCGTCGAGCTGGCTGTAAATGGCCGGCTTGGCTGGCGGCTCCCAACCATCGAAGAATTGCACTCGTTGATCGCCCTCGACGCCGGCGATGACCTCCCCGACGGCCATCCGTTCACGGTGACATCCCTCTTTTGGAGTGCGACGACGAATCCCACGAGCGCCGTCTCGGCATGGGCGTACTCGGTTAGTGCGAACGGCGCTATTACAAACGTCGCGAAAACATCTTTAGTAAAGGGGTGGTGCGTGCGCGGAGGGCAGGGGGTCGAAGGGCAGTAGGAAGAATCACCGTTAGCAGCTCGTGATTGATGATTCGTGCATTCGTTCTCACGGGCGATCAGCGGCGGCAATCAAATGAATGGAGGCGGAATGCGAAACGGGATCTTTCGACTGGGTTGGGGTGTGGCGGCCGTGTTTGCGCTTGCTGTTTGCGGCGTCGCTGGCGGGCATCGTGCAGGGCGGGGCGCTCGATCCGCCGGGGGCGCCGGCTTCGACGATGAAGACGCTGGATGACATACCGGGTTCGTGGTCGCGAGAGCTGTCGGCGACCGGCGGGTGCACGTCGGCGCGCTTTCAATGTGTCTTCAACAACCAGGCGGTGCTGGATCGTGAAACAGGCCTGGTCTGGGAGCGCGTTCCCACGATCACGAACTACACCTGGGCGGCTGCGATCGAGGCTTGCGCCGAGCTTGCTATTGTCAACCGGCTTGGCTGGCGGCTCCCGACCTTCGATGAACTGAACTCCCTGATCGTCCTCGATGCTGGCGATGACTTCCCCGATGGACATCCATTTAGTGTGACGCCATCGACGGCGTTTTGGAGTTTGACGACGGACCCCGGGAATACAGTGGTGTGGGGAATCACCACAAGCTCCGCAGGCAGTGTGGTGAGCCTTCTGAAGACAGGGGCGTTCGACAAATGGTGCGTACGCGGGGGTGAGGGCATCAACGGGCACTAGGGCCCGTGGTGGAGATTGGCAGCTCGTGATTGGTGATTTGGCAGCCTCGTTCCCGCGGGCGAGCAGCGGCGGCAATCAAATGAATGGAGGCGGGATGCGAAACGGGAGCTCTCGGTTGGCGTGGGGCGTGGCGGTGGTGTTTGCGCTGCTGTTCGCGGCGTCGATGTCGGGCATCGTGCAGGGCGGGGCGCTCGATCCGCCGGGGCCGCCTGCCTCGACAATGAAGTCGCTCGACGACGTGCCGCCCATCTGGAGCCAACTGCTGTCGGCCACCGGCGGGTGTGATTCGCCGCGGTTCGACTGCGTGCTGGCCGATACCGCCGTACTGGACCGAGAGACGGGCCTCGTTTGGGAAATCGATCCCGAGGCGACGACGGCGGACTGGGCCGCATCGGTCGAAGCCTGCCTCGACTCTACTTCGGGAACAGGGCTCAACGTGCGGCGCGGCTGGAAACTACCTACGGTGGAGGAGTTCCAAAGCTTGTTGCAGACCAGTCTGCCCGCTGGCCATCCGTTCACGGTGGTTGCCGCGGATCTTTCCGCATCGTACTGGACGGCCACGACCGCACCCGGTGCAACGACGTCCGCATGGAGGGTGCAGCCAAGTGTGGGATCCGCCACCGCCAATGCCAAGACGAATGTGTTCAGGAGCTGATGCGTGCGGGATGGTCAGGGTCTCGACGGGCAGTAGGCCGGCGCAGGCGCCGGGCGTGGCCGAGGCCTCGCGGCATTAGTTGTTACGCGCCTGCAGTCGGCCGACGGATTCCTCGTCGTCCAGCGGGACAGCGGGGCCTTCGTGCAGGCGATACCCGACGCCGGAGATGGTCTCGAGGACGATGCCGGGCACATCCCGAAGCTTCTGCCGAAGGCGGCATACCACCACGGCCAGCGAATGGGTATCGATCTCGGTGGTGGCCCAGACATGGTCGATGAGGTCCTGGTGGAAGAGGACGCGGCCCGGTTGGCGGGCGAGGGCTTCGATCAACCGGTATTCGGTCTGGGTGAGGTGGAGGGACTGGCCGTTGATCGTAGCGTCGCGCTGCTGGCGGTGGACCACAAGGGCCCCGACCTGCAGCGGGTGGTCGGAATCGCTGGGGCGGCGCAAGAGCACGCAGACGCGCGAGGTAACCTCGGCGGCGGTGCGGGAATCACGGACGTAGTCATCGGCCCCGGCGTCGAGAATGGTAGAGACGGCTTCGCTGTCGCCGTCGGGTCCGATCACCAGGATGGGCGTGGAGTTCATGGCGCGCAAGTGGCGAACCGTCTCGAGGTTTCCGTCGCCGAGTCCCAGGACCAGGACATCGGGCGACAGCCGCTGCTCGGCGGCGATCACAGCACCCTTCGTGCAATGCACAAGTTCGGCCGACCGTTGCTCGAGCGCGGCGGCGAGTTGTGCGGCGAACAGCGCGTCCTGACCAGCGAGGAGCACGATGGGGCGATAGGTGTTCGGACTGGCGACCAAAGGCGTTACCTCTCTCGACCAGTTTAGGCAAGGGCCAAACGAACTGTATGTACAACTTACCACGATTCAGGGCAACATTTTCATCACAAAGAGGTTTCAAAGCGTTACAGCCTACGACCCCAGCTTTGAAACAGCGGGCAAACGTCGCTCTGTAGTGCGTGATGATTGGATCGCGTCCGGCTTGATCGCCCGGTTCATCACACAGGGGATCTGCAGGCCGTGCGTAGTTTCGGTGACGTGGTCAGCAGGTGCAACCGTCGATCCCTGCAACAACCGATTCCTACGTAACCGGAACGCCTCAGATGGCGTAGCGCCTGACCTTCCGGCCTTCGAAGTACGAGGCCTCCGTATATCCCCCGGCCCGCGCCCACGCCGCCGCTTCGTCGAAGGCGTGGCCGACGAGGCGGGGGATGTGGGCGTCCGACGCCAGCGTGATCGGCAGGCCGGCCGCTCGCGCGCGCTCGACCAGCGGCAGCGCCGGGAAGATCTCTTTGCACCGCCGCAGTCCGTTGGTGTTCAGTTCGATCGCCGTGCCGTTGACGGAGGCGCCGGCGACGATGGCGGCGTGCAGGGGCGTCTCGTCGGCCGGGCGGTGGCCGAACTTCTTCACGACGTCGGGGTGGGTGAGGACGTCGGCGAGGCCAGTCTCGGCCAGCTCCTTCATCAGCGCGCCGTAGTCACCCCAGGCCTGCGCCACGTCGCGCTTCTCCCATTCGTCGATGAAGGCATCGTCGTCGATGCCCCAGGCGCCGACGTAGTGCACGGAGCCAAGGACGATGTCCCAGTCGTAGGGCGCGAGGAACTGCCGCAGCACGTCGCCCTTGCCGGGCAGCCAGTCCATCTCCAGCCCCAGCAGCACCGGCAGCCCCGCCTGCTTGGCCTGCTCGACGACGCGCACGTAGTCGGCGACGCTGCCGCTGACGTGATCCTTCCAGTACGCCGCGACCATCCCCGCCAGCCGCGCGTCGGGGTCGGCGTCCCACCAGCCGTACAGCGAGCGGTACGCCTCCTCGAAGCGAAAGAGGTGCTCGGTCAAGCAGATCTGCGAGACGCCATGCTCCTCGCCAGCGCGCACGTACTCTTCGATGCGGGCGAGGGTCATCGGCGGCTGTTCGCCGTGGGGTTGGAGGTGGACGTGGGTGTCTACGAGGGAGTTCGTAGTTGGGAGTTCGTAGTTGGTAGTTTCCACGTCGTGCTCGTTCTGCTTCTGCGTTGAGGGCGACTGTGCGAGTTCGGGACTCTTTCGGACAGGTCTAAAGACCTGTCCTTACGGGTTACAGACGGTTTTCGGACAGGTCTAAAGACCTGTCCTTACGGACTGTCGGTTCACGCCTCTCACTTCTCCCATCACCTAACACCTAACACCTTGAGCAGCGGCTCCATGCCTTGCATCAGCGCCACCATGCGCCCGGCCGCCTCGTCCGCCAGTTCCGGGGTCAGCGACGGGGCGGGGAAGGCGCGGTGGAGCCGGGTCCAGGCGGACGTCCATTCTTCGAGCTCGTATTCGGGGCCGACGGCGGCGACGACATCGGGGGTGCGGTCGGCGAGGAGGGCGGCGGCGGCGTAGCTGCGGTCGTGGTCGCCCTCGAAGTGCAGGCCGATCTCGAGGCGCTGGGTCTTGCGCTGGACCCAGCACTCGTAGTGGCACCAGTGGTCGCCGCGCCAGTACTGCACGTAGCCGAAGCGCTGCCGCGTCTCCCACGAGGTGTAGGCGCGGCCGAGCCGCTCGCGCACGCCGTCATCAACGAGGGCGAGAAAGTCGCGGATGCGCAAGGAAGGTACGCGGGCGGTGCGGGCGGTCGTGTCGCCGAGCCTTCGCTTTACGGGCATGAGGGGAGTGTAGCGGGGTCCGACGGCTTCAGGGGAAGCCTCTGGATCTCGCTTCGCTCGAGGTGGGGAGATGGGATCGGAAACCGGGCGGCTTCGCGATCGGCGCTCCCATTGCAGAGGTGCTTCTCGCGCTCCGTTGCGCGCGTCCGACATCCACCGGTGAGAGCTAGGCCGCGTGGGCCCGGCCGAGGCCCTGGTCACCGTAGATCTGCACGACGTTCTTGCCGCGACGCTTGGCCTCGTCCACCGCTTCGTCAGCCGCGGCGACGATGAAGTCCTTGTTTGGCCCAGCTTCCGGATAGCCGGCAAGGCCGATGGAGACCGTCTGCTGGCGATGACCGGACAGCATCGTCGCAACGCCCGCGCGCGCCGCTTCCATGACGAGTTGCCCGGCGGCGGCGTCCGTATCGAGCATGATGACCGCGAGTTCGTCGCCGCCGACGCGATAGGCGCGCCCACTGTCCGCAAGCACGCCGGCCACCACGGCCGCCACGGCCGCAATCAACTGATCGCCGGCCGCGTAACCATTGAGATCATTCACAAGCTTGAAGTCATCAAGATCGATGATCGCGACAGCGAGGGAGGCCCTGTTCTTCTCGGCAAGGCCAATCGCCTCTTCCAGGTCCTCGTGAAAGGCGGTGTGGTTACCGAGGTTCGTGAGCTGATCACGCATCGCCGCGTCCTGCGAGTATCCGGCGTGGTCGTCCAACTGCGATGGGCCCTGGCCGGGGTTTGCATACAAGAGCTGCAAATCATCGAGCACGGCGCGCGTTACCTCAGGGGCGAGGACGGCCTGCCCTTTGAGGGCGGCGTGCAGTGTTGCGAGGAGCCGATCCGCGTCCGAGCCTTTGAGAGCGTAGCCCTTCGCTCCGGCGGCGATCATGTCCCGGACGAGGCTTACGTCCTGGTAGGCGCTGTGGGCGATGACCTGGCAGGCGAGGCCTTCGCTGACGATCGCCCGCGTGGCCTCGATGCCGTCGAGGTTGGGCATCCGTATGTCCATGAGGATGAGGTCAGGCAAGAACGCACGCGCGCGGTCGATGGCTTCACGTCCGTCGGCCGCTTCGGCGCACACCTCAAACTCGCCAGATGCCTCCAGCAGCTCCGCCAGCGCTGATCGCGTCTCGGCGACGTCGTCAACAATCAATACTCGGGGAATCATGCCGCCCTCCGCTCTTGTACATGGAACTGCTGTTTGACAACGACTTCCAGCCGCGAGCCGCCTTCAGAACGGCGACTCCACGAACACGAGCCTTCCATCATCTGCACGCGTTCGACGATACCCAGCAGCCCGAAGTGTCCCGCAGCAGCGAGTTGCGATAGGTCGGGTGGATCAAAACCGATGCCATCATCTTCGACGGCCAGTCGGAGCTCGCCATCCAGTTCCGTGAGATCTACCGTCGCCTGTGATGCCTGCGCGTGCTTTCTTACGTTGGTGATCGCCTCTTGCGTGACGCGATAGAGCATCGATTCGATGGCGGCCGGGGGGCGGCGGGTGATGGTCCCGCTGACTGCAACCTTGAGGCCGCTTTCTTGCGTCGTGGTTACCGCGAGATCGCGTATCGCCTCCACCAGGCCGCGCTCTTCGAGGGCCGGTGGTCGCAACTCCATCATCCGGATCCGAAGCTCCTGCACTTCCGTGGAGAGCGCCTGTTCGACCTCGCGAAGGATCTTCTCGACCCTTACCGCATCGGCGCGCTCGGCAAACTTGCGAGCGGCGGCGATGCGATTGGCGAGGAAGCTGAGCGCCTGCACGGGCCCGTCGTGAAGATCAAAGGCGAGGCGATGGCGTTCCTCTTCCTGTGATCGAACGACGACATCCAGGAGCGAGCGCCTGGCCGCGCTCTCCCGCTCCAACGCGCGGTACAGCGAGAGGTTCTCGTTAAGAGTCAGGAACTGACGGACGACGACCAGCACAACAACGGCAAGGCTGCCCATGAGCAACGATGGCTCTACACCTCCATCCAGGGCACGGATGGACGTTGTCGAAGCGAGGGCGCCAGCGACCACGTATGGTGGCAACAAGCCGAGGAGTGATTGACGCCTGGGCGCCTCTTCGGCCGCGCGCTCTGGCGGCAACACGAAGCACGCCGCAAGCAGTACATATGCCGCGATGTATGCAACGTCTGTGGGATGCGCTGTGCTGTCATAGCCAACGGTCGTCACCACGTACGTGTACACGCTGTCCGCAAGCCCGAGTGTGATCGCCGAAAGCATGATCAGGACAGTGCGAGCAGAGGCCCTTCCTCCAGATGCATACAGGGCGAGCAAGGCGACCGTCGCGAGAGCGAAATCAAAGGCCGGATACCCGAGGGCAACGGCGGCGTCCCGCGGCGAGTAGCCGCTGTCGTTGACGATCGGTTCCAGGACGAAGGCCCAACTGAGCGAGGCGCCGGCGACGAGCACAACCGCCGCGTCGAGTACCCAGCGGCTGTCCCGCGCCAGCTTGCGGGGAAAGGCGAGGATGCCGAGCGCAGCCAGGAACGCGACGTAGCCGACGTAGTAGAAGACGTCGGTCACTCCTGGGAATGGCGGCTCAGTGTCGAGGCGCAGGTTGTAGTAGCTGTAGGTGAGATCTCCCACGGTCCAGGTCGCCAGGAGTATGGTCAGGGCGAGCCAGCCGAGCCGCTCGAGGCCAACCGTTCGCCGCAGCGGGATGAACGACAGGACCAGTGCCGCGATGGGCGCCAGCTGATACAGGTAGTAGCTGAGAAACTCCAGATACGGCTCAGGCGGGGCAATAACGATGACGACGCCGTAGAGCGCAGCGAACCCGAGGCCCAAGCCCAGGACGATGGCGGCTGGAACCCAATTGGCGGTCAACCGGGTAGGCGCCGGCGGCGATTCGATTGTCTGCGCTTCTTGCATGTGAAAATATCGGCACCGGCAACCGCAATCGAAATATGCTCTTCTTCTGATACACCCTTAAGGGAAAGCGGCTGCAGTGGGGGTGGGGCATCGGGGTTGGAGGCCCGTGCTGTTCGCAGGGCCTTCGGCAGTCGGGCGCCTCGGGTATTGGGGGCGTCTAGGGAGATGCGGGTGCTGCCGCTATACTTGCGGCTTCATGGCTACAACCAACGTCGGCATCATCAACGTGACGGGGTATGTGGGGGCGGAGCTGGTCCGCCTGCTGCACGGGCATCCGTATGTCCGGATCGCCGGGGTGACCGGACGATCGGCGGCAGGGAAGCGGCTGCCGGAGGTGTTCCCGCACCTGTTCGCAGTGGATCTGCCGATCACCGAGCAGTTGCCGGAGGGGTGCGACATCGTGCTCTCGGCGCTTCCCCATGCCGCCGCCGCGGAGCAGCTCGCGCCGCTGATCGAGGCTGGCGTACCGGTGGTGGACGCGAGCGCGGACTTCCGGCTGCAGGACGTCGCGCTGTACGAGGCTACGTACCAAACCACGCACCCGGCGCCGAAGCTGGTGCCGCAGGCGGTGTTCGGGCTGCCGGAGCTGCACCGCGACCGCATCCGCGAGTCGCGCCTCGTCGCCGGGCCGGGCTGTCACTCGTCGGGGGTGATCCTGGCGCTGGCGCCGTTGTTTGCGGCGGGGGTGATCGAGCACAGCGTGATCGCCGATACGAAGACGGGGCTATCCGGCGCCGGCCGGGCATTGGGCCTGAACGTACACTTTTCGGAGGCGGACGAGAACGTTGCGCCGTACGGACTGGACGGCCACCGCCATGTGCCGGAGATGCTGCAAGAGTTGCGGGCCGTTGACCGGCGTCGCAATCCACGAGGCGACATCGACGTGAACGTGACGTTCGTGCCGCACTACATCCCAATGACGCGCGGCATCCTCTCGACCTGCTACGCCGATCTCCTCACGGGCATTTCTCTCGAGCGGGCGGAGCTGCTGGCCATCTACCGCGACTTCTACCGCGACGCGCCGTTCGTCCACATCAGCGACACAGCGCCATCGACGAAGGCGGTCGCCGGGACGAACTATTGCGTCATCCATCCCTCCCGCAATCCGCAGACGGGAAAGGTTGTCGTCACATCGGCGCTGGACAACCTGGGGAAGGGTGCGGCGGGCGCGGTGGTGCAGTGCATGAACATCATGCGGGGCTACGACGAGGACGCGGGGCTGCGAACGCTGGGTTTGTTTCCGTGAGCGGCTGAAACACAACAGACGGCAGACAACAGACAACAGACCCCGGTCATGTCATTCTGAGCCGCAGCGAAGAATCTAGCCGCTGACACATACAAAGGCGGTTACTCGCCAACAGTGCGCCGATTCAGACAAGATTCTTCACTTCGTTCAAAATGACAATTCGACCACTGTTCACCGACGACTGCATGCACGCTGGACCACGATGAAGAGAACGACAAAGACTTCGAAGGCCGCGGCGAAGATGGGTGCGCTGGAAGCGATCGCGCCCGCGCATGGGCATCACAAACTGCCGCCGGGGCCGCCACCGCGGGGCGTCACGTTGATCCCGCGTGGATCGGTGACTTCGCCGGAAGGGTTCGTCGCGGGGGCGGTGTTTGCCGGCATCAAGACGCTGGGCGCCGCGCCGTTGGATGTGGGCATCCTGGCGTCAGACCGGCGGGCGACGGCAGCGGCGCTGTTCACGCGCAGCAGCGTGAAGGGCGCGGCGGTGTTGCATTCACAGATGAACGCAAAGAACGGCCGGGCGCGCGGCGTCGTCGTCAACGCCGGCATCTCGAATGTCGGCACCGGCGTGCAAGGCGCGGCCGACGCCGCCGAGATGGCCGTGCTCGCCGCCGAGCGCGCCGCCGCACCGATGGCGGAGATGCTCGTCGGCAGCACCGGCGTCATCGGGCGGGCGCTGCCCATGAACAAGATTCGCGACGGCATCGCGCGTGTGATGCTCACACCAGCGGGCGGGCACGACTTCGCCCGCGCGATCATGACGACGGACACGCACCCGAAGTCACTGGCGGTGCGCGTGGGGGGAGCGAGGGGGTACAGCATCGGCGCGGTGGCCAAGGGCTCGGGCATGATCCACCCCGACATGGCGACGATGTTCTGTTTCATCACCACGGACGCGGCGGTGGGGCGCAACGTGCTGACATCAGCGCTCCGGGACGCTGTCGATGGTTCGCTGAACATGCTCAGCATCGACGGCGACACCAGCACCAGCGACACCGTGGCGATCTTCGCCAACGGCGCCTCGACAGTAGCGATCGGTGCCGATGACCCGCCCGCCGTCAAGCGCTTTCGTGCCGCCCTTCAGTACATTTGCACGGAGATGGCGAAGATGCTGGCCCGCGACGGCGAGGGCGCGGCGAAGCTGATCGAAGTCCGCATCGAGGGCGCTTCTACATTAAAGGAGGCCCGCGCCGCCGCTCGCACCGTCTCGGCCTCGCCACTGGTGAAGACGGCCGTACACGGCAACGACCCGAACTGGGGCCGGCTGCTGATGGCGATCGGCCGCAGCTACGTCCGCCTCGACCTCGAGCGGACGCGCGCCTGGGTGGGCGGCGTGCCCGTGTACAATCGGGGCATCGTGGAGTTCGACCGCAAGGCGGCCAGCCGCGAGCTGCACCAGGAGCACGTCGTTCTGCGGGTGGATCTGGGCGTGGGGAACGCGGCAGCGACCGCCTGGGGCTGCGATATGACGCCGGAGTACGTCCACATCAACGCTGACTACACGACGTGATCTGGACAACAGGCAACAGACGACAGATTCCCACTCATGTCATTCTGAGCCGCAGGCGAAGAATCTTGTGTGGATCGGAACAGTCTTCGTGAAACACATACATTGATCGTGTCAGCAACAAGATTCTTCGCTTCGCTCAGAATGACAAACCCGACACCCATCGCCAATCACCAACCACCAATGACCAACCACCAATCACCAAACTCCATCACCGTTATCAAACTCGGCGGCTCCACGCTTGGGGGGCACGATACTTCCTTGCGCGATATCGCGGCGGCGCGGCGGGACGGACGCAGCATCGTCGTCGTTCACGGCGGTGGGGCGACGATCAGCGCCTGGCTGGCGCGGGCCGGGATCGAAGCGCGGTTCGTGCGCGGGCTGCGGGTTACGGACGAGGCGTCGCTGGAAATCGTCGTGGCGGTGCTGGCCGGGCTGGTGAACAAGACGCTGGTCGCCGAACTGAGCGCCCTGGGGGTGCCGGCGCTTGGGCTCAGTGGGGCCGACAGCATGGTCCTGCAAGGGCAACGGTACGACGATGAGCTGGGGTACGTGGGCAAGATCGTCCGCGTGAATCCGTACGCCCTCGAGGAGCTGCTGCGCCTCGGCCACCTGCCGGTCATCGCGCCGATCGCGATCGAGCAGGACGGCGGCCAGCTCCTGAACACGAACGCCGATACCGCTGCCGGCGAACTGGCGGCCGCCCTGAAGGCGGAGCGCCTGGTCTTCCTTACAGATGTAGACGGCGTCCTCGACGGCGAGCAGCGACTGCTGCCGCATATCTCCGCAGCGGAAGCGCGCGCCCTCATCGAGAGCGGGGTCGCGGGCGGCGGGATGATCCCGAAGCTGGAGGCAGCGGTGCGGGCGGCGGGGGCCGGCTGCGCGACGCGCATTGTCGACGGAACGGTGCCGGGGGCGCTGGCGCGCGTGCTTGCTGGTGAGGGTGGAGGGACGACGGTTTCCGGCTAGGCCAGCTTCAGGGTAGGGAAGTACGTCTTGTAGTAGCCGCGATCGCGCGTGAGCAGCCGGTCGGCATTGGCCATCGCGTGCGCGCCCACAATGAAGTCAGCGATGATGTGCTGCCGGGATCGTAGCGGTTCACTACACGCAGGGCACGATGGTTCGCTGAGGCTGCCACACGTGGAACATCGAAGCGCCGCAGGTCTGCGCTGGGTGTATTGACGCCACACGAGCCCCGCGTGGTGGAGTACTGTCGTTGTCGAAGGGACGAGCTTGATGCCGAGATCCCGGAGGAACGCATCGAGGTCAGGCTTCAGAGTGAGAATCGAGGAGATCTCGGCGTAGACCGGCTCCGAGATCGCGATTGGGCCTTCGTTGCGCGCCCGTTCCAAAGCCGCCAGGCTACGCTTTTGATGCGGTGACATCGGCTGGACTATGTCGAATATCGACGTCGAATCCAACGCTGAACTCATCGTCCGCGCATCTCATCGATCATGGCATCGATATCCACGCCTTCAAGCTCCTTCGCATAGCCAATCCACTTGTCGATCGGCGATTTGCTGCGCTTGGACGACTTTCGGACGCGATACTCCGATCCGTCGCATTCCCATTCGATGGCATCACCGGGGCCAACGCCCATGCGGTCCCGCACGGATCGGGGGACAGTGACCTGGGCTTTGCTGGTAATACGGGACACTGTGGGCATCGCAACCTCCTTACCTCAATGGTAAGGAATTCCCCATATCCACCGCAAGTCACCCCGCGGGCATGCAGCAACCTCCCCCGCCTGACGACCCTTACACTACGGGCATCCGTCGCCCGCCCGAAGGAGGATCGCCCATGCCCCGCTACCTGATCGCCACGCTCGCGCTGGTTACGCTGCTCTTCGCTGCCTGCAGTGGCGGCGACAAGAAGGACGACGCCGACGACGACCGCTCCAGCGACGAGACGCCGCGCGCCACACGCACGAAGGCCCCGTCCGGTAGCGACGATGACTCCGACCTCAGCAAGCACGAGGACGAACTGCGCGAGACGGTGCCGGCGGCCTACAAGGCGATCTTCGCTGGGGGCGGCGTGGACGCGTACAAGTACGCGTCGGATGACTTCAAGGACAAGTGCAAACTCGACGAATTCATCGGCGTGATCGCGATCATTAAGGTTTTTCTTGGCAACCTTAAGGAAGAGGACATTGAAGTCGAAGTCACGGACATCCGGTACGAAGACGGCAAGGCGTACGTCGATGTCACGGGCAAGATCCAGGGCGAGGAACTGTCGACCAGCGATGAGGGGGACAGCTTCTCGGACTACTGGCTGTACGAGGATGGCGACTGGAAGTGGGGCACCGACGACGCTGAGCCTTGCGACAGCGGCTTCGACTCAAGCAGCAGCGATGACGCGACGCCGGCCAGCGGGCCAGGTTCTTCGCGCACGCAACCGGCGCCGTTGGGTGATGCGGTAGAGACGGGCGATCTGCGCATCACGATCCTGACCGCCGACATCGATGCGGCGGATCAACTCGAGCGCCTTAGCGACTTTCCTTCGACGCCGGAAGCTGGCAAGCGCATCGTGCTGGCGCGAGTGAAGGTCGAGCACATCGGCAACGACGGTGACGAGACGATCCAGGTGTACGAAAGCGACTACAAGATCACCGGCTCCAACAACGTGCTCTACAGCTCCTTCGATGACGGTGTCTCGTGCGGCTTTATCGATGACAGCTTGCAGGGAGAGATGTTCCCGGGCGGCACGCTGGAAGGCTACGTCTGCTTCCAGGTGCCATCGAGCGAGACCGACCTGCTGCTCGTCGGCGAGCCCAGCTTCAGCTTCGGCAGCAGCAACAGCCGGCGGTTCTTCGCGCTGGAATGAGGCCCGCTACAGGAGCACGAGATCGGGGAAGTAGGTCTTGAAGTACCGCACGTCCCGCGTGAGCAGGCCGTCGGCCTGAACCAGTGCATGCGCCCCGATCATGAAGTCGGCGACGATATGCTGCCGCCCGCGGAGCACCGATCCACAGCGTGTACACACCGGCCGCTGCTGCGTTCCGCACTCGGGACACGCCAGGCCATCGGGGCGCCGTCCGGCGTAATCTCGCCAGGCAACACCCGCATGCACCAACGCGGCGGCCGTCGAGCGTTCGACCTTGATCCGGGCTTCTTTGAGAAAACGCGTCAGCCGGGACTCGTCGCGGACGAACGAAGCGAGCTCGGTCTGTACCACCTCGCAGATGATAAGCCGCCCATTCTCACGGGCGACGGCGAGGCGAGCGCGGGAGTTCGCAACAAACTCCGATCCAAACATGAGAGAGTCCACCAAGATGTTCGTGTCAACCGCGACCGTAATCACCGACCACGCATCTCGTCAATGTAGGCGTCGACCTCGCTAGCCTTCATGTCCTTTATCACGCCGATCCAGTTCTCCATCGGATCTTTTCGAAAATGCCGGCGGATGTGCGTGCCCGTTTCATCTTCCACGAAGGCGATCTCATCTCCAGGCTCCAGATCGAAGCCTTCGCGAATAGCCTTCGGCACGGTGATCTGGCCCTTGCTGG
>CXWL01120527.1_pt1 | contig 51524 bp, 49 predicted proteins | sample 590931 | NCBI WGS metagenome assembly CXWL01 (sample SAMEA3498368, study PRJEB10139) | groundwater metagenome | biome: water well; material: biofilm material | place: Germany | collected 2015-04-27 | reverse complement strand
AAAGCTGGATCAGTAGTGACCACGCCAGGCAAAGAGCCAGAAACCATGCCGGGATCAATGGCCAGATGCTGCCCCATATTTGCTTCCCCCGTGCCGATCTCTACACCTTTCAGGGTAATTCGGTAAACTGCAGGCCTTAGTTCAAGGTTGTCACGTATATGCACTGGAGGTGAAAGGAATCCGACTTCTTGTGCAAATTTTTTACGTATGCCCTTAATGCGTTTTAATAACTCCCCACCTTGAGTTTTATCGACTAAGGGAATCAAGCGATAACCGACTTCCAAGCCTAAAGTATCTACCGGTAAAATATCTTGCCATGTCGCCTCTTCCATCTCGGTTGGGGCTGTTTGCGTCTCGGCCGTTTCTGACGCAGCTGGTGCAGCTACCTGCGATTTTTTTGTCAACAAATAACCACCGCCAGCCAAAATTGCTGCCAACAGAATAAATGCGATATGTGGCATTCCGGGAATTAATCCCATCCCGCCAATAATCGCGGCAGTAATATTCAAAACTTGAGGCTTGGCAAACAGCTGCCCAATAAGTTGACCGCCGATATCCTGATCACTTGCTACGCGTGATACGACAACACCCGCTGCGGTGGAAATAATCAGGGAAGGAATCTGAGCGACCAGGCCATCGCCAATCGCCAACAAAGTGTAGTTTTTTAATGCGGTAGCAAAATCCAAATCATGCTGTACCAGACCAACGATAAGTCCACCGATGACATTGATGATCGTCACCATGATGCCCGCAATCGCATCACCCCTGACATATTTACTTGCACCATCCATCGCACCATAAAATTCAGCTTCCTGGGCGACTTCGGTGCGGCGGCGGCGGGCCTCTTGTTCTGCGATCAATCCGGCATTCAGATCTGCATCGATTGCCATTTGCTTACCGGGCATCGCATCCAAGGCGAAACGCGCACCAACCTCTGCAATACGCCCAGCACCTTTTGTCACAACCGTAAAATTAATGATGGTTAAAATCACGAATACCACGATACCGACGGTATAGTTTCCACCAATCAAAAAATGTCCAAATGCTTCAATCACTTTGCCTGCTGCGTCCGGTCCGGTATGTCCCTCTGTCAAAACCACCCTGGTAGATGCAACATTCAATGACAACCTTAACATTGTGCTGACCAATAACACGGTAGGAAACACCATAAAATCAAGCGGCTTAACCGTGTACAAACTCGTCAATAAGACAATGATTGCTAACGCAATGTTAAAACTAAAGAAAATATCTAAAACGAATGCGGGCAAAGGCAAAATCATCATTGCCAACATCATGATGATTAATATCGGTGCAGCTAAGGCTTTAGTCCCCATCCCGCTAATCCAACCTGGCATCTTCAGGCTATTCATACATGTGCTCCGATCTGATTATTCGGATCAAGTTCTGGCGGAACATAAAGGTCTGACGGTTCTACGGGTTTTGCGCCGCCATGTTGGCGGAAACCGCGCAGTTGAAACACATAGGCCAGCACTTCAGCTACCGCTGCGTACAACGTCTCGGGTATTTCATCTCCGAGTTCAGTGTGTTTATAAAGTGCACGAGCAAGTGGAGGTGCCTCCAATAGTGGAATATTATTTTCAGCAGCTAATTCACGAATTTTTGCTGCAACCACGTCAGCACCTTTTGCAACAACTCTCGGGGCGCCCGTTCCACCTTCTTTATACTTCAAGGCAACTGCAAAATGCGTTGGGTTCGTTACCACAACGTCTGCGGTAGGCACTTCAGCCATCATGCGTCGACGTGCCATTTCTCGCTGCTGAGCACGAATTTTGGCTTTTATTTGCGGATTACCATTTGCTTCCTTGGATTCCTGAACCACTTCCTGATGCGTCATTTTCAATTTATTTCCGTAGTGCCACATCTGAAATGGAACATCGATAGCGGCAATCAATACCAAAGCACCAACAATAGAGAGGAAACAAATAGCCAACATATTGCCAAGGTGGGCACTACCTTGCTTTAACGGCTCAAGAGCAAGTCCAAATATGGCATTTTTCTGGCTCGATATCACCATTAACGCAACGCTGCCAACCAGAATCGTTTTAACTATGGCCTTCAACAATTCCACTCCCGACTTTGCAGACACCATATTCGCCAGTCCGGACAAAGGGTTCATACGCGAAAAATTCGGCTGTAATGCTTTGGCGCTAAAGAGCCACCCACCTATCAACAACGGGGATCCCAATGCAACAATTAATAGTAATCCAGCGATAGGTGCAAATGCTGACAAGACCGCAAAAAGACTGGCTGCGATGTGGGAAAAAAGCATGTCTGGATCATAAGCGAGAATCCTTTCCATCGATAAACCAGCTATGAGGGCATGATTGAGCTGACGAATTAGACCGTCACCGGCCATCCACAATCCGCCACCAGCTGCCAACAAAATGGTGCAGGTAGAAAGTTCTCTTGAGCGAGGTACATCCCCCTCCTCTCGCGCCTGCTCCAGGCGCTTAGGTGATGCGGGTTCGGTACGTTCGAGATCACTATCTTCGGCCATTGCCGACTCCAATTCTTATTCACGATGCCATCAATGCATGTAATTGACTAATTTACAGTTATGATTATTCCCGAAAAGGGACAAGATAGATGCGGCGAATAAGACAACGTTCCCCCCTTACTTCAGGGGAATAAAGTCAGAACGAGATAGATAGAAGGCAGAAATGAAAACGGCGACAAAAAATGTCGCCGTTTCTATTTAAGATAATTATCTTTATGCTGTAGCGATATTTTTCGCCCAAACAAGCGCAGACAAATGTGCTTTGTTCACATCAACTGGCTTAATTCGCAAAGATTCAGCCAAAGAACCGACAAGCATGCTATTTAATTCGCACGCTTCCGCCAAGGCTAGATAAGGTCCGTAAATACCGCTTCTGGAGATCAAGGCTTCCGTAACCGCTTCCGGTAATTGTATAGAAGACAAAACTTCTTCCATTGGTATACCGAGCAAACGATCAAGCAAAGAAAACATTCCGGCAACAAACAGATTTTCAGCTTCTGTTTTAGACATGAATGGCTGCCCTAACAATTCGGCAAATCGTCCACGGACAATCGCGGTCTCCAATAATACGGGTGAATTTCCTGTACTTGCTGTCGCTAGCAATAGTGATAACCAGCGATAAAGCGGGCTGTAACCGAGAATGGTGACGGCATGCTTGAGGGATTGCACCTCTGTTCGTAATCCGAAGCCAGCAGAATTAATATACCTTAGTAACTTGTAGGCCAAAGCTGCATCACGCTTCACAACGGTCTCTAATTGCTGGACATCCGCATTCTTTCTAATCATCTCCATCAATTGCAAGATGGTAGTCTGCGCAGAATTCAATCCCTTATTCGTAGGATTAGGGCGAGGCGTCAAATGTAGCTTACCGACAAAACTATCCAGGCCTAACGCAGCACAGGCATCAAAATCTTGCCATGTTTCGACTTTACGAGCGACCATACGCACGTCAGACTGTTTCAATGCCGCATATACTTTTGCCTGGCTGGCAAAATTTGCCGCATTGAGTTGAACTTCAATATGAGATATCTGAGAAAAGAAAGATCGCTCAAGCGTGCTCAAATCAGCACCTCTCATACAAATACCATAGCCTAGCTGTCGTAGCTCCTTGATCAACTCCAAAGTGGCACTATTAGTAAAATCCTGTTTGGACAATATCAATACTGTATGCTTGGGAGGTAAAAGCTTTAATCCATCCGCTTGTAATAATTCGGGAACGGCCTCCAGAAAAAGTACGCTATCCCCCAATAAAAAACCGGTTTCCTCATCATTGAGTTGTTCAGCGACGAACTCCATTAGTGAACTAAGGTCGTCTGAAGACAAAGCGACAGACTGATTTGGGTTTTGCCAAGAAAGTTGAAAACCAATAACCCGTTGTTTGGGATCTAGTAAAGGTTCTCTAACAATGAAATTCACTTCATTCATAAGTGGATTATCTAGTTGATTAATATAAATCGAATTGTAGTTATAGATACTAGAACCCGAGACTGTCCAATAAATCGTCGACTTGCCCTTGATTTGACACGATATCGACTTTTCCTTCCGGCTTTACCTGGGGACCGTTAAGCAAACCATCATTGGCGTCTCGCTTCATCTCATCGGGTGAATACTCGATCAGAAGTTGCACCAATTGCTGCTCAAGATTTTGTGCCAGTTCAGTTACCTTTTTTATTACTTGTCCAGTCAAATCCTGGAAATCTTGCGCCATCATTATGTCCATCAAATGCGCTTTTGTCTCAACGGCATTCGCATTTACCAGCTTAAGATAGTCAATGGTCTGTCCAGCCAGTGCTTGATATTGTTCCACTGATGATGACTGCCCCAATAAAGAATGTAACTCTAATGAGATTTTTTTTGCCCCGTCATCAATTGACGCTTGCAATGGAATCGCGACATCTGTCGCATTCAAGACACGTTGAGCAGCCTGCTCCGACATTCTAGCTACATAGTCAAGCCTATCTCTTGCATCGGGAATATCTTCCGCTGCACGCTCAAGCAATTTATCCAAGCCAAGGCCACGTAAACTGTCATGCAACAGTCTGGTCATGTGGCCTACCCGCATCAGGAGTTCGTCATGTTGAGTATTATCAGCACTTTTTTCACTCATCGTCACCTCCTTGAAGTAGGCACCTATCTAAGCAGGCTTCCCCAATTTCTCAAAAATCTTTGTCAGCTTCTCATCGAGGGTAGCGGCAGTAAAGGGCTTAACGACATAACCATTGGCACCAGCTTGAGCTGCCGCAATAATATTTTCTTTCTTAGCTTCAGCAGTAACCATTAATACTGGTAATTTCGCCAATGCCGGATCTGCACGTATGTGTTGCAACATCGTCAAACCATCCATGTTCGGCATATTCCAATCTGAAATTACAAAATCGAAATCTCCGCTTTTCAATTTTGCCAAACCTAACGCACCATCTTCGGCTTCATCAACATTTGAATAGCCAAGCTCTTTCAGCAAATTTCGAACAATACGACGCATCGTTGAAAAATCGTCTACAACTAAAAATTTAAGGTTTTGATCGGCCATGAATTACTCCATTATTTCTGTAGGGATACTTAACAACATTATCGGTCAAATTATTACAAAGTGGTACGAAAATTACACAGCAACTGAAATTTTCCAGATCAAACCCTCAGGGCTCGACTTCCGTGCAGTGCAAGATAATGAAGCACTTTTGTAGGTAGCTCATTTAATGGAGCAACCTCATGCGTAGCTCCCACTGCAATCGCTTCGCGAGGCATGCCAAATACTACACAAGTTGCTTCATCTTGCGCAAAATTGTATGCACCAGAATTTTTCATTTCTAGCATTCCTACAGCCCCATCTTTTCCCATGCCAGTGAGGATTACACCAACCGCATTTTTGCCGGCATATGTTGCTGCAGATTTAAACAATACATCGACAGACGGTCTGTGTCGATTGACTGGTGGGGCACTATCTAATTGAGTAATGTAATTTGCACCACTACGACTTAATAATAAATGAGAATGCCCTGGTGCAATGTACGCATGTCCAGGCAAAACACGCTCGCCGCCGACTGCTTCACTGACGGAAATCTTACATAATCCATCCAGCCGTTTTGCAAAAGATCGAGTAAATCCTTCAGGCATGTGTTGGGTAATCAATATTCCCGGGCAATCAGAAGGCATCTGCACCAGAAAATTTTTGATAGCTTCAGTCCCCCCCGTCGAAGCACCGATGATAATTAGTTTTTCGCTGCTAGTTAGAGGATTGCGCAATAAAGGTAAGGCATCTACTTGTGTGCTATTTCCTTCAATAGCATGTATTACACGAGGTTTAATTCTCGCTTTAGATGCAATCCTAATTTTATCGGCAATTAATTCGGTATATTCCCGCATTCCACTTTGTATGGAAAGTTTGGGTTTCGTAACAAAATCAACAGCGCCAAGCTCTAATGCACGCATCGTAATTTCTGAGCCTCGTTCTGTTAAAGAAGACACCATAATGACTGGCATAGGTCTAAGGCGCATCAACTTTTCCAGAAAATCTAAGCCATCCATTTTCGGCATTTCAACATCTAGCGTCAAAACATCAGGGTTTGTTTGCTTAATTAAGTCCCTGGCAACCAAGGGATCGGGCGCAACGCCTACAACTTCCATATCCGGCTGGCTACCGACGATTTCGCTCATGACACTTCTTATCAACGCAGAATCATCAACAATCAGTACTTTAATTTTCATAGAACCGCCTCGGCAGAGCATTTTTTTTTAAAATATTTATCAAAATAAATCCACTTCTCCACCAACTGAAGTTGTTGTGAGACGACGAGCATAATCAAGCTCACGTTTTTTAAGCGTATCGTTATGCTCCACTTTCAGTTTTTTGACCAACACTTTGCCTGTTTTCGGGAAAAAATAAACTTTTCTAGGGTAAATATCATTTAAATCCTCGGCAATCACGCGCATTCTTTCAGTTCTAAGATAATCAAGAACAAACTGAGCATTTCTTTGACCGACATTTATTGCGGTGAATCCACGTAAAACATTTCCACCGCCAAAGACTTTTGCCTCCATATTCTCACGCTTTGCCCCAGCCTTAAGCAATTCATTGATTAATACCTCCATTGCATAAGTTCCATATCGCATAGAGGCCGAAATTGGATTATCGACATCGCCACCACCATCCGGCAACATAAAATGATTCATCCCACCAACGCCAGAAACACGATCACGAATACAAGCGGAAACACAGGACCCTAAAACCGTCACGATCAACATATCTTTACCTGTGAAGTAGAATTCTCCAGGTAAAATTTTGGCGGCATCACACTCAAATGTTCGATCATAATAAACATTGGTTGCAAAATGCTCTTCACTTAATTGGCTCATTAATCAACCTCAACTAGAATGATGCGACGTCGATCTACCGTGTTTAGCATGTAAACTGGCAAGCTCATAAACTGTTTTACCTCGAAGTTTAAAATCATCTGAGACATACAGAAAATTTTCAGAATGTCCGGCAAAAAGCAAACCATCTTGCTTCATTAAAGGTAAAAATTTTTTTAATATATTTCCTTGCGTTGGCTTATCAAAATAGATCATTACATTTCGGCAAAAAATAACATCAAATGGGCCATTTAACGACCAATTATTCTCGAGCAAATTGAGCTGTCTAAAGGAAATCAAATCTCTTAACTCTGGCCTGACTCTAACCATCCCCTCCTGAGCGCCTTTGCCACGTAAAAAAAATCGACTAATTCGATCCTGTGACATTTTGTCCAAACGGTCGATGTTGTATACGCCCTTCGACGCAGTGGCCAAGACATTTGTATCGATGTCAGTCGCGATTATATGAACTGGCGGTTTTAAAGTGCCAAATGCCTCACATAACGTCATCGCAATCGAGTATGGCTCTTCACCAGTAGAGCTTGCTGAACACCAAACATTAATAGTATCTTTTCGATTTTTTACATGTTCGGCTAAGATAGGAAAATGATGTTCTTCACGAAAAAAAGACGTTAGATTGGTTGTTAAAGCATTTGTAAAAGCCTCCCATTCCAACCCCTCTGATTCTTTTTCAAGACTATCTAAGTAAACCGAAAAGGAAGTTAAACCTGTCGCTCTAAGACGGCGAGCTAGGCGACTGTACACCATCTCTTGCTTACTATCGGCAAGAGAAATTCCAGCTTTTTTATAGATTAAATCCCTGACACGATCAAAGTCTTTAATATTGAAAATAAATTCTTTTTCCGTCTCCGATTTATTTTTGTCTGCGGACTTGATCATTCGCGCCACCTTGTATCCAGTTTTTTTAGTTACATCAATGCGATGTTCTATTTTTTCAAAAAAATTTACGTTACTAAATGTACGAAATTTATCTGAACATTTTTAATCTCAGAACCAAGTCAATTATCTTGATCTAAAAGAAGTATTAAAACGAGATACTTATCACTCATACAATCAAAAATTTATGTAATTAAATTTGATTTATCAAATTAAAATTCCTCCCAATCATCCGCCTTTGACTCCACTGAAGATGTAGTCGTTTTTTTTGCAAATTGTATTGATTCTTGACGTACAGCAGCCATTGGAGATGCGTATTTTTGTGCTGGCTTCACAGCAGCCGTTTTTTGATTGTCTAGGTGTCTGTTACTAGACAATTTAAATATACTCACTGCTTGACCCAATTCAAAAGCCTGCTCTTCCATGCTTTCCGCAGCAGCGGCAGCCTGCTCAACTAATGCGGCATTCTGTTGGGTCATTTCATCCATCTGAGTAATAGCCAGATTCACTTGCTCGATACCTGCGCTTTGCTCCTGGCTAGCAGCAGTGATCTCACTCATAATGTCGGCAACATGCTGTACGCTGGTCACAATTTCACCCATTGTTTTGCCTGCCTCATCCACCAACTTACTACCCTGGTCTACTTTATCTACAGAATCACTGATCAGGGCCTTAATTTCTCTAGCTGCGCTTGCACTTCGTTGTGCCAGATTACGAACCTCGGTTGCTACTACCGCAAATCCACGTCCTTGTTCACCTGCTCTTGCGGCTTCAACCGCGGCATTCAATGCCAAAATATTTGTCTGAAATGCGATGCCATCGATAACTCCAATAATGTCAACAATCTTGCGCGAACTTTCTTTGATCGACCCCATCGTATCAACAACTTGCCCCACAACTGCGCCCCCCTTAACTGCAACGCCCGTAGCAGAGATTACGAGTTGATTCGCTTGTCTGGCATTATCGGCATTTTGTTTTACGGTAGAAGTTAACTCCTCCATTGAACTTGCAGTCTCTTCCAATGAACTTGCTTGCGATTCTGTTCTACTCGATAAATCTGCGTTTCCGGAAGCAATTTCTTTCGAAGCAACTGTAATTGTTTCGGTTCCAGCGCGAACTTGACCAACGGTATTGGACAAACTATCGTTCATTTCTTTCAATGCATTCAAAAGTAATGAGATTTCATCTTTTCCTGTCACTATGACTTGAGAAGATAAATCACCACTCGCCACAACTTCAGCGACCTCAAGCGCGGCATTAAGCGGTTGAGTAATACTTTTTGTAATTGTCCATGCAAAATAAATGCCAATTATTGATGCACTTGCCAATATCACAAACAACCAAAAATTCATTTTTGAATTGGTTGCGCTGGAAGTTTCAAATATTTTTTTTGACATAGCTTCTTGAAAATCAACAAGCTTGTTCATTTCTTGAATAGATTTTGCACTCAAGGGATCAATTACTGTGGAAATAATAGTAACTGCCCCCTCGGCGTTAAAGGCTAACGTTTGGCCGACTGCGTCTTTGAAAGGCTTATCAATTTCTTTATCTAATCTAGCAATTTCTGCAATTATATTTTTTTCTTCATTACCAAGACCCAATTTCGAAAGTTTATCTTTCGCATCATCATAAAGTTTGCGTTGGAGTTTTACTTTCCCATCCTCTTTTTGCATCTCACTTACATCCGACTGCATGCCTATGTTACGCATTGCTATACCACCCTCAAATAACGCGCTCTTCATAGCATTCGCCAAAGCCTGTTTTTGACTGGCAGTGTTCAGTCCCTCAATCATTGTGCTTCTGTTTTTTGCGGCAAAAGTGGAAGCAAGGGCCAGCGTAATAATCAAGCCACCAAGAATGATGCCAAAACCAATTCCTAATCGAGCACCAATACGAAAATTACGTAAATTCATGATACGTTCCTTTCTTTTTCATCCTGACACCTTGAGCTTGCAATCAATTAGTTTAAGTAGCAACTTTAATTACCTATACCACTTGATCTACTAACCCCATTTCAGCGCTAGACATTAATTTAACAATATCTACCAAAATTAACATTCTCTCTTCTAAGGTACCCAAACCGATCAAATAATCACCACTAAATGTTGTTCCCATTTCTGGCGCTGGACGAACTTGCTCAGACATTAATGTCATTACGTCAGATACACTATCCACGACCATCCCCACTACTCTGCCGTCAATATTAAGTATGATGACAACGGTCAGTTGATCGTAAGTCGGCGTTCCAAGATTAAACTTAATTCGCATGTCTACAATCGGAACTATGATTCCACGCAAATTAATGACGCCTTTTAGAAAATCCGGTGCGTTCGCTATTCGCGTCACTGCTTCATATCCCCTAATTTCTTGCACCTTTAAAATGTCAATACCATATTCCTCGCGGCCTAATGTAAATGCAAGAAATTCATGTACTCCGATTTCTGCGTCGCTTTTTTCGGACTGAGTTATAGTCCCAGAAGTTTGTATCGTTTGTGTCATGTTATTTTCCCAATTAATTTTTCTACCAATACAAAACTTATCTGGCAGAACGTAACAATGCTGTCACATCTAAAATCAAAGAAACGCCACCATCTCCCAAAATAGTCGCTCCTGAAATACCTGGAATTTTCTTATAATTTGATTCAATATTTTTTACCACAACCTGCTGTTGTCCAACTAAATCATCAACAAACAATGCAGCCTTTTTGCCATCAACCTCTACAATAACGGCAATTCCTTCGGATGGTTTTGTAAATTTTGGTTCTATATTAAAACATTCAAATAATGCGATTAAAGGCAAATACTCATCACGAACTTTAATAACTCGTCCTTTTCCGCTAATTTCTTTCACGTCGTCGATTAAAGGCTGAAGTGACTCCATGACAAAACCCAAAGGCAGTATATAAATTTCCTCACCGACTTTGACTGACATTCCATCCAGAATCGCCAATGTCAGAGGTAGAGAGATCGTAATTGTCGTTCCGAATCCTTTTGCAGATCGAATATCAACCACTCCACCCATCGCCGTTATATTTTTCTTGACGACGTCCATGCCAACGCCACGCCCTGAGACATCTGTAACCACTTCAGCAGTTGAAAATCCGGGTGCAAAAATTAATTGCCAAACTTCGCTATCGGACATAGCGTCATTAACAAGCAATCCATTTTGTTTTGCTTTCGCAAGAATTTTTTCACGATGCAGACCACCGCCGTCATCATTCACTTCAATAACTATATTTCCGCCTTGGTGAATGGCAGACAAAGATAATTTTCCAGTTACACTTTTTCCCGCCTCGGCTCTTAAATTTGGCATCTCAATGCCATGATCAATGCTATTTCTAACCAAATGCGTTAAAGGATCAACGATCCTTTCAATGAGACCTTTATCCAGTTCTGTTGAGGCTCCATAAGTGACGAATTCAACTTTCTTACCCAGTTTTGTTGCCAGATCACGAACCATTCTAGGGAATCGTGAAAAAACATAATCCATCGGCATCATACGAATAGACATGACAGCTTCTTGCAAATCGCGTGTATTTCGCGTCAGATGTGCCACAGTACTCAACATCCGCTCATTCAAAATCGGGTCCAAGTCTTTTGTTCGCTGTTCGAGCATTGCTTGAGTAATCACTAATTCGCCGATCAAATTGACAATTTGATCTACCTTTTCAATACCGACACGAATAGTGGATGCCTCTTGAGAAACATGTGACTTATCATTTTCCTTTTTGCTTGCATGCTTATTATCCCCAACTTGCGAACCAGGATTAGCAAGGTCTTGCGCGACTTGAGGAGTGATGATGGAAGATTTATTATCAGCTGTGGCATCCTTAGGAAACATCGATTCTAATGGCTCAAAAAAACCATATCCCAAGTCTTCTTCAGACTGAACTGGCTCGATATTTTTTTTCTCAAACTCTTGCTCTGTAATTTTTATGTCGTCAGGATTCAGAATGAAAGAACAAATAGCGACTATATCGTCTTGGGTCTCATTAGTTTTTAACGCGAATACATGTTTTCCAGCCACATCGCCTGTTTTACATATATCGCCAAGTAGTCCTAATTCTGAAATAATCGCGCTTTCATCATTGGATGATAATGTTGGGAGCTCGATAGTGAAAAAATGTGCATAATGCAGCGGATCCTGAGTTTCATTTTTTTTCTGAATGAAGCTAGCATTTGGTTGACTGCTAGGAATGAAATCCTCTGACAATGAATGTAACAGCATACATATATCGGCAACCCTATCTTGGTCAACTGGGGTACCTATTCGATGCCCATCCAATTGCATCTTAAGTACATCTTTTGCAGCAAGAAATGCTTCGATATGTTCCGCCGTTAGGACCATCTCCCCTTTTCTGATTTTATCAAGCAGTGACTCAAGAATATGTGTCACTTCTGTCATGTCATTTAGGCCAAATGTCGATGCCCCACCCTTAATAGAGTGTGCGGTACGAAAAATCGCATTTAAATCTTCAGGATCAGGTGAAGAAACATCAACAGCCAATAGCAATTTCTCTTTTTCTGCGAGGAGTTCCTCTGCTTCATCAAAAAAAACTTGAAAGAACTGACTCATATCAATGGTCATTGTCGCACTCCGTCATTTACCATCATTTACATGTAATTAAAGCCACCCAAATACTTAGCCGATTACCTTTTTGACTACTTCAGTTAGTTTTTGAGGGTCAAACGGTTTAACTAACCAACCATTTGCACCAGCAGCCCTTCCCTTGGCCTTCATGTCGTCGCCAGCCTCAGTAGTAAGCATAAGAATTGGCACTCGTTGATATGACGGCAACCCACGCAAAGATTTGATCAAGGTCAAGCCGTCCATACGGGGCATATTTTGATCTGTCAAAACCAGATCAACCACTTGATTTCGGGCTTTTTCCAAACCATCCTGTCCATCGATTGCCTCAATTACCTGATAACCAGCAGCTTTTAAACTAAAGGCCACCATCTGTCTCAGGGAGCCTGAATCATCAACTGCTAAAATTGTCTTGGCCATCATCACTCCATTATGCAAATTAAGGCAATATGCCTGTGTTTCATTAAAGCATCAGAACAACTCAATATCACCACTGTCCAAATGTTTTTGATTTACTGCTTTTCGCAGCAAACTTTTTAATTCAATACTCTGGGTTGCTAACCTTAACGTAACCTCTTTCAATAAGTTTGAAATTTCATCGGTCCCGCTATCATGAGGAATTCCATCTCCAATTAGTACCAATGTATTCAGCACATCACGTAAACCAGCGCTACGCTGTACCGTTCTAGAAATAAGTTGGCTAGTTAAATCTTGAAATTGCAGACCTGTCACAGCGGCATTTATATGTTGGGCAATATCGTCTTGAATTTTCTTGAGTCGCTCTACATTTGCGGCAGGCGCAATTCCAGAAGAAATAAGAAGATCAATTTCATTCTGCTGATTTGAAATAGCAGCATGCAGAGATAAAAAACTTTTACCAAGTGTCTCAATAGCTTCGGCAAGAAGAATCGTGGTTTGCACTAAATCTGTTTCTACCTCAAGCAAGTGCTCTGTTCCGTGATCAGAGACTCCCGACAACAACAACTTGAATTGAGAACCCAAATTTTTCTTTTTTGACATCTTAAGCATCCCAATTTTCAGTTTGACACTTCAGTGCGAGATTGAAACATTAATTGTTCGTCTTATCTATTTTATTGGCGTTAACATCACCCGTATTAGCAATCTCAATAGTTCCGCCATCTTGGGATGCGGTTTGTTCTGCTTTTTTATTCATCACAATAATACTGATACGTCGATTAATTGGATTAAACGGATCATTTTTATCAAACAAAACCGATGAGGAAAGCCCTACCACTCTTAACACCTTGGTTTCATCCATCCCCCCATAAATCAACTCTCGACGTGAAGCATTGGCTCGATCGGCAGATAACTCCCAGTTGCTGTAACCTTTCTCTCCACTTCCATAAGGCGAGGCATCCGTATGACCAGAAAGGCTAATTCGATTGGGAACATCATTCAAAGCAAGTCCAATTTCGTGCAAAATCTCTCTTGTGTAAGGCTGAAGATCAGCTTTCGCAGACGCAAACATCGGCCTATTCTTCTCATCCACCATCTGAATGCGCAAACCCTCCGTTGTTATATCCAATAAAAGCTGTTTCTTATATTGTTTCAAGGTTGAATTTGATTCGATTGCAGCTTCAATTTTTGCTTTAAGAACTTTCAACCGATCTGCATCACTTTTTGCGAGTGCAGCCTCAGCAGCCTGAAGATTGTAGGTTTTTTTTGCAGCCTCAATATCCCCTTTTTTTGTTTGCCCATCTTTTAAGGTCAAATCTTTTCCGCCTCCCTTGATAAGACTTGAACTATCACCGCTTCCATCCCCCCCCGACATCGCGACTTTGAGAGGCGTTTTAAAATATTCAGCTATCCCTTGTAAATTTCCTTTAGCATCAGATCCGAGTAACCACATCAAAAGAAAAAAAGCCATCATTGCCGTCACAAAGTCAGCATATGCTATTTTCCATGCGCCACCGTGGTGTCCGCCCGCCATTTTCTTTACACGCTTGACAATTATCGGTCTGAGTTCTTCATTAGCCATATGCGTTTTTCATCAAACTATTCTATTTTGATTTTGATTGCTTAATATGATCTTCCAACTCAGTAAAAGTAGGTCGTTCAGTTGAATAAAGAACCTTTCTTCCGAATTCAACAGCCAGAGCAGGAGCATAACCATTTAAACTAGCCAGTAAGGTTACTTTAATACATTGAAAAGTTTTAGATGACTCATCTAGCTGTTGCTCCATTAAAGTCGACAATGGTCCAACAAAGCCATAGGCTAACAAAATACCTAAAAATGTACCGACAAGTGCATGGGCAATCAAAATACCAAGTTCCGCTGGAGGTATTCCCACAGACTCCATGGTATGCACCACCCCCATCACAGCAGCAACAATACCAAATGCCGGCAAGCCATCACCAAGCTTAGCAATAAAATGTGCAGGGATCGCACCTTCATGATGATGGGTATCCAGCTCATTATCCATCAGGTTTTCAATTTGAAATGCATCCATATTTCCCGATACCATCAGACGCAAGTAATCACTGATGAATTCCATCATATGATGGTCTGTAACGATTAAAGGATACTTACTGAATAATGGACTCTCTTCAGGCTTTTCGATATCACCTTCGATGGACATCAAGCCCTCTTTACGAACTTTGGTTAACACATCAAAAAGCATGGTCATTAACTCCATGTACAGTGCTTTTGTGTACTTTGAACCTTTAAGTACTCCTGGCAAAGCCTTTAATGAAGCCTTAAGTGTTTTTGCGTTATTTCCGACCAAGGAAGCACCTACAGCAGCACCGCCAATCATTAATAACTCAAGGGGTTGAAACAAAACGGCAAGATGCCCGCCGGCCATAACGAACCCACCGAAAACCGACCCCATAACAACAATATAGCCAACGATGACTAACACTTGCGAAACTCCTCAGTAAGACATCAATTAGGAACGNNCCTGTACGCATTTCTTTTTTTGCTTTATTCCATAGATCCGGCATAGCGACTGGAGATAGATATGCGAACACAATGTCATATTTATGGAAATTAATATTCTCATAATTTCCAAAAGTAAATTGAACTTTATCTTTGCAGATTCGCCCTCTTAGAACGCTGATAAACCAAGGGAGCGGAGCAATTTCGATACCATAAAAAAAACTATTTTTTTTAACTCTGGAAAGCTCTATCAACAAACCACCCAGTCCGCTTCCTATATCGATAAAATTCATCGATTTTTCAGGTGGAAACATATCCAAAATTATAGGTAGTAAAGATGACGTTGAGGGATAGTAAGGGACTTGCGTACGAAAAGTGCTCCAATAAAGAAGAGCAAAGAAAAGAAAGGCAATTAGGTAATAGAAGGGGGAAATTCCAGAAAAAGCGAATATGACAACCAAAACTGGAAACAAGAATTGAATTGGCCACCACCACCAATCCATATCGAGTAGGAAAGAAAAAAAGGCCGCCACAGCAGCCTGAATAGCAATGAAAAAATATACCGTTGCCGAGTATAAAAAATCAAAACCTGCAAAAATAAACAATATCAAACAAAACACGAAAGAGAAAAACTGGACAAACAATGCTAACACCGCAGGTGGCATCAATGCCGTAGGTAATAATTTCTTCTTATTATTCTTTAAATTTACCCTCAAAAGCACTCCGTCTTTTTTATGCAACCATAGCTAACGACAACTCCACTTCCCTGTGTTTTTTCGTCTTACCAGCACGCGAAGGCACATGACACAAACCACAAGCGTAATGATCGTGCAAATCTAAGCTATGAGCAACGAATTGCCCTCCACATTTATTGCATTTTGCAAATGTTAACATTTTCCCCTCAAAAAATCTGACTAAAGTCCAAGCGCGCGTCAAAGAAAGCACAGGTTCTTCATTTGCAGAAACTGGAACTTGTTCAAGGTAAAGTCTATAAGCTTTCACAATCGCTTCTATACCCGCAATCCCCGCATGTTCTTGCAAATATTTATGGATATTCATGAACAAGGATGAATGTATATTAGGTTGCCATGTAACGAACCAATCTGTCGAAAATGGCAACATGCCTTTTGGAGGTGAAACGCCTTTAAGTTCTTTGTATATTTTAAGTAAACGCTCACGAGAAAGCGAGGTCTCAGTTTCAAGAAGTTGCAATCGCGCGCCTAAATTAACGAGATCAATTGCCAATTGAATTTCATGCGCTTCATTTACTACGCTTTTAGTTGCCATCGTCGCCACCCATAAATATCAAAATATCAATTAAAAACACAAATCAATTTATCTCTTCAACAGCTTGACCAGCCATTAAGATAGCGGCGTGAGAATGTGCAAGCGAGCGTTCTTTATTGTAATTTGTGAGCATGCACAATATAGAGCTATCATCAAAACGAAACCGGGCAAGCATCATATTTGATCCAGCAAGTTTCAAAATTTGTGAATTATTGAGACCTTCTATCAGATCGGCAATTTCTTTACCGATACCGAGACGAAAAATTGCTGTCGCTTTATCGGCGCGGATCATTTGCTGAGCAAGCATCAGATAACTCAAGTTAGCGTCACGAATTTCAGCCATCATATCGTTCGGTGTCATTATCCTACCCTCCATCCTGTTTAACCTGGCCAAATTTCATTGCCAGTGAGATACATTGTGGGGGGAGACAAAATACCGGTGTATAGGTGGCCTTCGGGATTTAACCAACGAAAAAACAGAAATGCCCCATAGGAATTAATCCTACAAGGAAATAATTGACATTCACAAATTTTTTTTGTGAAAATTGAATTTTATCGCAACGTCAAAACAACAAAGAAAAACACTTAAAAATCAAACAGTTAATCTAAAAACTCAAATTAAAACTACCGATGTGATTTATTAACGGCAGAAAAAAACAAAACTTTAGGGTTAATTTAAAAAATATTTAAATTAGTTTTATCTAAGTTTTATATCGTCAAAATATTAAAAAACTTTAGTCAAATAATGAAAAATATTCAGTAATCCGACAATTGAACAACAAAACATGGCGTAAATTACAATAAAAGCGTTTTCCCAGATAGATTAATATCAGGGAAAACGCCTTGACGAATTTATTACGAGGAAGATTTTAACAACAGAAGGGAGATACTTAAGCTGCCAGAAGGACGACAAAACCAATGCTATTCTGGTGTCGTCTTTTCTAATCGCCATATGGCTTTGCCACTGGTTTCTTTGTCGATGTCGGATACTAATAAATGATGAGCATTTAATTCAAGTTCAGTTGCTGGCAGTACAATTATTTGATACTCCATAGGATCATAGTTGATATCTTGAACGACACTGATTTTTTCCTGTTCTTTTACCTCGATAGAAAAACTATTTTGCCCTCGAGACATTGCCAAAAAAACATCCGCCAATAATTCGGCATCTAACAATGCGCCATGCAATTTTCTATGTGAATTGGAAACGTCATATCGATCACAAAGAGCATCAAGAGAATTTCGTTTTCCGGGATGCAATTCTTTTGCTTGTACGAGGGTATCAGTAACATAAGCTACATGCTCGTCAAACAAAGGGAAATTTAGCCGACCAAACTCTGCATTTAAAAACCCAATATCAAACGGGGCATTATGAATTACAACTTCAGCATCACGAATGTACTCAATGAACTCGTCAATGATCTCGGAAAATTTTGGTTTATCGCATAAAAATTCAGTTGTTAGGCCATGTACCGCCAAAGCGCCCTCTTCTGAATCACGCTCAGGATTAATGTAGCAATGAAAATTATTTCCAGTAAGTTTTCTATCAACCAGTTCGACGCATCCAATTTCGATGATTCGATTACCTAATTTGGGATTAAGTCCGGTCGTTTCAGTATCAAGAACTATTTGTCTTGTTATTGCTTTCATTCTTAAATGGTTTTCTTTAAATGTGTTGTGAATATCAAGTCAAACTTCAGCTTGCCATCTAAAATTAATTAACTCCGCCTCGCCTTCTTGGCAAAACGATGCCTCAGTACCAACTAAAGATGCATGTAATAATTTGTCATCAACACATAGTATCGGGAGGCGTGGTCTTTGCCAAAAAGGAATTTTTAGGCTTTGAAAATGACTTTTAATATCACGAGTGGGCCGATTTGCGGCCAATCTTAAACGTTCGCCTCCGTGACGCGAGCGCAAGCTCAAATTCTGCCGCTGTAACCATGATGCATCGACACCATAACATGATGTTTCAAAATGCAAGCTTCCACAAAACTGCGGGAAATGTAGCGAAGACTGGCCACTCCAGGTAAATTCGACCGGGCTGACCAGATTAATATCTAACGAATGCTTAGGTTCAGCGATTATTCTATTTTTATAGCGATGGATTTCTATACCATCGTGATATATGGTTATTTTAGCATCGTCACGAGCGTCAAAAAGCTGGGTCCTCATTTCCGTAAGTCTTGCAACTGACGGCATTCGTACATTTAAAGTTGACAACCAGAATCTCAATACATTTTCAATTCGCTCGTGACTTAAATCGCGCATTAACGAAATCTCCAATTCGCCATTTTCTGAGATTTTTTCAAAATCCAGCTGAGCAAGTTCTATCAACAGGCGGTTAGCAGACTGGGCATGCTGGGCGCTTCTAACGATGCGATCCGCATAATTAGAGGATATTTGCGATAAGACTGGCATAACCTGAAGCCGCAATGCATTTCTTGCGAATCTAGAATCAAAATTAGATTCATCGTTCACAAACTCAATATTGTTATTTTCTGCATAATCAACCAAGGCCTGCTTAGATTGCCGCAATAAAGGTCTAGCTAATAGTAAATCATCATTTCCAAGTAGTGTCGGCGCGTAATTGTACGAATCCATCCCTGACAATCCCGCCAGCCCCGAACCTCGAAGTAGTTGCAACAATATAGTCTCGACTTGATCATCTTGGTGATGTCCGGTCAGAATCAAAGACAATTTCTTTTCAGAACAAAGTTTGCCCAAAGCTCGGTAGCGCTGTTCGCGCGCAGCCGCCTCAACGCCCAGTTTTTCGATATTATCGACATTCACTTTTATGGCTGAAAAAGCAATATTTGCTTGCTCGCAAAATAACCGGCAATGATTCAACCAAATATCCGCATTTGGACTCAGACCATGGTGGACGTGAAAGGCGAAAACTGGCAGGTTCCTTTCACTCGCAAAATCTATGGTAAGTCTTAATAAAATGCTTGAATCCAAGCCGCCGCTATAAGCGACGGCGATGCCATTATTTATATTTGCATGAACCTGCTCTGCAATAATCGCAGAAAGCACATTTGAAAAGCGCTGCTTAAGCACGCTATCTATATAACTCAAAAGATCACTCAGCTAAGCGCGTTTCCTTGAATTTGCCGTAGCTCATTAATTTTTCATGTCTAGCAGCAAGAAGGTCTTTGGTCTTCACACCTTGGAATTGACGTAAAGTATCAGCCAAAGCACGCTTAACTAGCGCACACATTTGCTTTGGATCACGATGAGCGCCACCCAATGGCTCATTGATAATTTTATCAATTAAGCCCATTGCTTTTAACCTGTTTGCAGTTAAACCCAGAGCCTCAGCGGCATCTGACGCACGGTCAGCAGTTTTCCACAAAATTGAAGCACACCCCTCAGGCGAAATTACTGAGTAAGTTGCGTACTGCAACATCAGAACGGAATCGCCAACAGCAAGAGCTAAAGCGCCTCCTGAGCCGCCTTCACCGATAATGGTGGCAATCAAAGGAACCCGAAGTTCTGCCATCACATATAAATTATGTCCGATTGCCTCTGATTGACCGCGCTCTTCTGCATCAATGCCAGGCCAGGCGCCAGTTGTATCAATGAAAGTAAATACAGGAATCTCGAACTTCTCTGCCAACTTCATCAATCGCATCGCTTTACGGTACCCCTCAGGCTTTGGCATACCAAAATTACGTAATGCCCGCTCTTTTGTATCTCGGCCTTTTTGATGACCAATTACCATACAGGCCTGTCCGTTAAAGCGCGCTAATCCTCCAACAATTGCCAAATCGTCAGCAAAACTACGGTCACCATGAAGTTCATGAAAATCAGTAAATATTTGATTTATGTAATCTAAAGTATATGGCCGCTGAGGATGGCGGGATATTTGAGAGACCTGCCATGGAGTTAATTTCGCATAGATATCTTTAGTGAGCATTTGGCTCTTTTTGGATAACCTATCAATTTCTTCCGAAATATCCACCGCAGAATCGTCCTGCACAAATCGCAGCTCTTCAATTTTTGTTTCTAGTTCCGAGATAGATTGTTCAAATCCAAGGAATGTCGTCTTACTCATCGTGCCTCCTCTAAATACAACACGAGTTAAAAAAATGGCGTCCGGAAAACTGCGCTAAGATGCGACAGGATCTAGGCTACGCCATAAATACCAGGTCGCTACGGTGCGCCAAGGTTCCCAATTTGCCGCAACTTCTCTTAAGTCACTACGAGAAACAGGTTCGCCCGAAAAATAATTTATACTAATGCCCCTTAAAAGACCAGGGTCATCCAAAGGTAATATATTTGGTCGTAGCAGATTGAATATCAAAAACATCTCTGCTGTCCATCGTCCTATACCCCGAATTTGTATCAACTCAGAAATAACGTCTTCATCCGACATCATTACCCAATTATCAACATGCACTCTTTTTTCTTTGAAGTGCTCGGCAAGATCGAGAATATACTCGGTTTTCCGCTTAGAAAGTCCACAAGAAGAGAGCTTTTCAGCACCGGCTTTGATTACTTGAGCCGGAGTCGAACTTGGACAGACTTCAAGGAAACGCTGCCACAAAAGGTTTGCAGCCCCCCCGGAAATTTGCTGCGCAATAATTGATCTTGTTAAAGTCGTAAATGAGTCATCACGACCAATCAAATATAAATCACCAAACTGAGGAATCAGCCTACGCATGATCCTGTCACGTTTCATTAATTCAGTTTTTGCATTTTCCCAATAAGAGGGAACTTGCGGAATTGGTGCCAAATTTTTCAATGCTCTATCCATTCTATGTAACTTTTTTACAATTCGATGGCCGCAGCAGTGATGCCTAAAGGACCATTTCTTCGGAATGAATTAGCAAGCATTCCCAAATAAAATATTTATGTCTTAAGTCAACTTAGTTTAACGATCAATTCATGCTGCACTGATTTTTTTCAAAAAAATCACGCCCACTTCCAAGGCCAAAGTTAAAACCTTTTTACACACTAAAAATGTGAATGCGCACCTATTCTTGACACCAAGCATATTCCGAGCAAATGATCATTTTACCTTAATGCACTTAATCTTCATTAAATATGAGCAATAAAAAATTACCTGCCTACTGATTCAACATTATAGAAATTAAAAGCAAAAAAATGCTGGCAAACACCAACCACCCCCATTGTCTTCACATATTTGTTAAGATGTCGCTTTCTTTTCAGTATAACATTGCCGTTGAAAATGTTATCAATCACCAAATGAAACCGAATCGATCTGCCATGTGCATGCTGCTAAAAAATATTTTTGTGTTTTCTGGTTTATTTCTGGCATTTTTTTCAACATCAACATTTGCGGACGAAGCCTCAGATGTAGGTAAATTATTAAAATCTGGTCAAATTACTCAGGCAATGCAAAAAGCCGATGCTGCACTGACTGCTCGTCCCAAAGATCCTCAAATGCGTTTCTTAAAAGGATTGATTCTTACAGAGCAGAATAAACAAACTGAAGCGATTGCTGTTTTTGCAAAATTGACGGATGACTATCCAGAATTACCAGAACCTTATAATAATCTCGCGGTGCTGTATGCCTCAAGCGGTCAATATGACAAAGCTCGTACGGCATTGGAAATGGCCATCAGAACCAATCCAACTTACGGCACCGCGCACGAAAATCTTGGTGACGTTTATGCCAAATTGGCCAGTCAAGCATATGACAAGGCTTTGCAACTAGATACTAGCAACTCAGGCGCAAAATTAAAGCTGACCATGGTAAAAAACCTGATCGGCAATACTACCGGTGGCACCAATCCTAAAACAAGCCTGCCGGCTAATGTCGTCACTCCAGCAAGTGAAAATGCCGTAACAGCAACAAAACCGTTACAGATAGCGGCTAAAAAACCAGAGACTGAATCCCCTAAACTTGAGACAAAATCCACTAGTAAGCCCACTGCAGCAAAAAATACTGACAATGATGATGTGTTAAACGCGGTGGAATCATGGGCAAAAGCGTGGAGCAATAAAGAGACCGCGAACTATCTGGCCCATTATGCGAAAGATTTCCAGACTCCTAAGGGCGAATCCAGAAAGTCTTGGGCAGATGAGCGCCGCGCTCGCATTGAAGGCAAAGGCCGCATCAACGTCAAAATAGAAACCCCTAAAGTGACTGTCGATGGTCACAGCGCCACCGTCAAATTTCGACAAATATATAGCTCTGATCGCTTGACCGCCAATAGTAAAAAATCATTGGAAATGATAAAGCAAGATGGAAAATGGCTGATTAAACAGGAGCGCGCGGGTAACTGATGTTTCGCTCAAGATTAAAAAAATTCCCTCGGTTTAGACCGCTTGGAACACCCCTCCTCTATATACTAGCTGTGCTGCAAATGATGGTTTTAACGCCGCCATCATTTGCCAAAACTCCAATAAATAAACCAAATGTACAAGAAGACTCCCGGAAATTCCCCAGTCCGGATGCCTTATTGATAGAAGTCTACAAAAATCTTTCAAGTAATAATTTGCACAATGCGCAGCTAAAGATTGATGAGTTGACCGAAGCTTACCCTCATTTCCAGCTGGGGCACCTAATACGCGGCGACCTACTTTTAATGCATACGCAAAGGGTGAATAGTTTTGGAGCGGCTCAAAATGCCTCCGCCGAGAAATTGAAAGATTTTCGCGCTGAGGCGAGCGCCAGATTAAAGGCGATACGGGAAAAACCCGATCCGGATCTGATCCCCCGTAGCATATTGCAGCTCCGAGATGACCAGAAACAGATTTTATTAGTCGATGCCAAGCGATCGCGATTATATCTGTATGAAAATACAGGCAATATGCCCAAGCTAGTGATGGACTACTACATTAGCCAAGGCAAGCTCGGAATCAACAAATTAAAAGAAGGTGATCAACGGACTCCCGTCGGCGTTTATTACATTACCAGTCGCCTGGCTGGAACCAAATTGCCTGATTTTTATGGCCCCGGTGCCTTGCCGATTAATTATCCGAATGATTGGGATAAGATCAACGGGCGCAGCGGATCAGGAATTTGGTTACATGGCGTGCCGTCCGAAACCTTTAGCAGGCCTCCGCTGGCATCTGATGGGTGCGTCGTACTCGCGAACCCGGATTTCCTGAGTATTGCGGATACGATTGATATTGGGAAAACACCCATTATCATTAGCGAACAGGTGGAATTTATCAATCAGAATAAATGGAATGCTGAAAAACAAATTGCCAGTAAATTAATAGAAGATTGGCGCACCGATCTTGAAAGCCTGAATCCGAATCGTGTAATGGCAAATTACTCGCGCAACTTCAAGACTTTACAAGGCGAAGATGCAAACACTTGGTTTGCCAAACAGCGTCAGCTATTTGATGGCATGCGCGACATTTCAGTCAAGCTGCACGATATCACCCAATTCCGATATCCGGGAAAAGATGAAATAATCGTTAGTACCTTCACCCAAGAGACGGTTGTCGGAAAAAACAAAACCAATATCAGAAAGCGCCAATATTGGATAAAAGAAGCATCAAGATGGCGCATCATTTATGAAGCTCAAGTTTAATTAGCGAGGTTATTTCATGTTTATTACTACCCGTCGTAAATTTTCTGCCGCGCTTATGGGGGCTGCCCTTATGCTTAGCTCTTTGAATGCATTCAGTGAAGAAAGCAAAAAAATAGCGATTAAAACTTCGATGGGAGAAATTACTGTTGAGCTTTATCCCGAAAAAGCACCTAAAACCGTCGAGAATTTTCTTCGTTATGTTAAAGCTGGGCACTACAACAATACGATTTTTCATCGTGTCATTGATAATTTCATGATCCAGGGGGGCGGCTACGATAAAAAATTAAAAGAAAAGCCGACCGGTAAACCAATAACGCTTGAGGCAAGTTACGCGTTGGAACACGGTTTAAAAAACGAAATTGGAACAATTGCCATGGCACGAACGAGCGATCCCAATTCAGCCACAGCACAATTTTTCATTAATGTTAACGATAATGATTTTTTGAATCATCAGGTTCTGCCTGATGGAAACCCTGTGCAGTACACGCGGCGAGGTGAAATTATTACCGCTCCACGCGATCAAGCACTGCTCGCAACAGCTGGGTATACGCCATTCGGAAAAGTGATTAATGGCATGGATGTGGTCGAAAAAATTAAATCAGCGCAAACTGCTAACCAAGGGATGATGCAAAACGTTCCAGTTGAAGCGATCACGATAGAATCAATCAAACTGCTCAAATAAACTTAATTTTATCTACTCTCCTCAATTACTTTTTATTCAAGGATTATCATGGCTGTTATCTTGACCACCAACATGGGCAAAATCAAAATTGAACTCAACGCTGAAAAAGCACCAAAAACCGTTGCCAACTTTATTTCTTATGTTGAATCAGGTCATTATGACGGCACTATTTTTCACAGGGTCATTGATGGCTTCATGATACAAGGTGGCGGTTTCGAACCTGGTATGAAACAAAAGGCGACCAATCCTCCGATTGAAAACGAAGCCAAAAATGGTTTGAAAAATTCGACATACACGCTCGCTATGGCGCGTACCGGGGATCCGCATTCAGCGTCAGCACAGTTTTTCATCAATACGACGGACAATAGTTTTCTTGATTATCCAGGACAGGATGGCTGGGGCTATTGCGTATTTGGCTCGGTATCTGAAGGTACTGAAATTGTAGATCTGATTAAAACCGTGAAAACAACCCGCACCGGGATGTTTCAGGACGTACCAGTCGAAAACGTCGTGATTGAAAAAGCGGAAGTGGTTTAAGTTACGTGAATGCTGAAAAAAATCAGCCTAAAGTGCAAGCAAAATTGCTTGCACTTTTTGCCTCCGACATACATCTCAAGCCCTCCTTACCCAACACGACATCGGCTTTTTTCAGATTCCTGAATCGATACGCTTGCCAAGCAAAACAGCTATTTTTATTGGGGGACCTGTTCGAATATTGGGCCGGTGATGATGACCTTGATACGCCTTACCATCTCGATGTCATCAGTGCGTTAAAAGCACTGAGCGATACGGGTACAGAGATTTTTTGGATTGCAGGAAATAGAGACTTTCTCATCGGCGAACGATTTGCTCACGCCACCGGTAGTCACTTGCTAGAAGACCCAAGCATCATCAAAGTAGCGGGACGAAAGATTCTTATTGCTCATGGAGATGCACAATGTACCGACGACCGGTCCTACATGACGTTCCGATCCATGGTGAGGCAGGAACAATGGCAAGAAGATTTTTTAGCCTTACCCCTTATTCAGCGAAAGCAAATTATCGAAGGTTTAAGAGCCAATAGCCAAATGGAGCAGAAGGGAAAAACAACCGAGATCATGGATGTTAATCCGGAAGCGATAAGAAATCTTTTTGATAAAAACGATACCAAGATCATCATCCATGGGCATACTCACAGACCAGGATTACACCATTATGAAGAAGGTGTCCGTTACGTTTTGCCTGATTGGGAATGCGATCTCGAAAATCAAAATGAGCGCGGCGGCTGGCTGGAAATTTATGATGATGGAGAAATTCTCTTTCATCATCTGGATGGACACCGCAGTAAGGCTTTTGACTAAAAAATTACGGTACCCCCCCCATGTATTTAATCAATGTGCACTAACGACGCGCGCAATGATGCATATTTAAAAAATATACCAGGGGGTATGCAATAGTTAGGTTAAAAAAGCTAATCTACCAAGCTATTTATCTGAGCCGAATTCAACTTATTTTCCTCTGCCTGTTTCTCGCAGACGATTCCTGCGCCGGAAAGCACTACCGTTAATTTTTCAATCTGCTCCTGTTGCGACACGGCGTGATCAATCAGCTTACGCAACACTTTCGACACAGGATCATCTCCATTTGCAGTGACTCCATATGCACTAAAGAGTTGAGTAGATTCGGCATCCAATTGCGGCTCAGTCTCTTTCCTGATGACATGCGCGGGATTGCCAACCGCAGTTGCACCAGCTGGGACTGGTTTCACCACAACAGAATTAGAACCAATTTTCGCACCGGCACCTATCGTAAAAGAACCGAGCACTTTTGCTCCGGCGCCAACAATAACGCCAGACTCCAGGGTTGGGTGACGTTTAGCCCCCTTGGACAAGGAGGTACCTCCCAGAGTCACCCCCTGGTAAATCGTACAGTCATCCCCCACATCGGCGGTCTCTCCGATAACGACGCCAAAACCGTGATCGATAAAAACCCGGCGGCCTATAGTGGCACCAGGATGGATTTCTATTCCGGTCAGAATCCGTGCCACGTGAGAAATAAATCGCCCTAACCACTTCAGACCACGTATCCAGCACCACTTGGCCCAGCGGTGCATAAGGATGGCCTGAAAGCCCGGATAGCAAGTGATAACCTCCCAGGCATTTCTGGCGGCGGGGTCTCGTTGAATGATGCTGGAAATATCTTCGCGTAAATGGCTAAACATGAATGGGACCGAAGAAATAACGAAAGGACAGGCATCTTAGCGTGGAAACGAAAAGCCTGCTCTGCAGGAGCGTGCTGAAGCGAATATTATTTCCGAACCAGGCGTTGTCTACGCGCTTCGTATAGGCAAACTCCTGATGCAACAGATACGTTCAAGCTTTCGACAGAGCCGAACATTGGTATCTGCACCAGGACGTCGCAAGTTTCCCTGGTCAACCTGCGCATTCCCTCACCTTCAGATCCCATGATTATAGCGACGCCACCACATAGATCAACACCGTAGATATTTTTTTCAACATCATCTGTAGTACCGACCAACATGATGTCGCGATCTTTCAATTCACGCAAAGTGCGCGCCAAGTTTGTCACCGTAATGTATGGTACGGTCTCAGCAGCACCGCTGGCGACTTTTGCAGCAGTGGCGTTGAGGCCAACCGCCCTATCCTTGGGAGCAATCACTGCATGGGCACCAACGCCATCTGCAACGCGCAAACAAGCGCCTAAGTTATGCGGGTCTGTGATGCCATCAAGAACAAGCAATAATGGCGGGCCTTCTATCGCGTCAAGCAACTCATCAAGATTCCGCGCTAACGATAGCTCTCCCGCCTTTGCCACAACTCCCTGGTGACGACGAGTCCCGACAATATTCGACAGGCGTTGATCGTCAGCGGGTATAACGCGCACACCAGCTGCTTTGGCAGCTTGCACCAAGTCTTGCATACGTCGATCAGATCGTCCGCTATCAATATAAATTTCCTCTACGGATGACGCTTCATGACGAAGGCGTGAGGTCACGGCGTGAAAGCCAAAAATCATTTTACTTTTCATTTTTCTTTTCAATCTACTCTGGACAACTTATTATTAATTACTACTTCCACTACTATTAACGTTTTTTCTTGGCCGACCTAGGCCCTCTAGCCGCTCTTTCACTGCGCGCGGCAGGAGCTTCGCCTTTACGAGGCCGCGTTTTAAGTGGCATAGAAACGACATCGTCCTTGATTGTTCGCTGTGACGTTGACTTGGTAGATACTTTGCCAGTCTTAGACTGCGTCTTTTCAACAGCGCCAGAATTTACGCGCCCCCGATCGCGTCCTGCAATCCGCTCACGATCAATCACTTGGCCATCACGCACAGACGGCATTTGAACAATCGACAAATCGATTTTTCGCGCATCAAGATCGACGCGGCTAACCTGAACCCTCACACGATCAGTCAATTGATATCGTTTCCCCGTTCTCTCGCCGCGTAACTCATGTCGAGCATCATCAAACTGAAAATAATCAGAGCCAAGTTCAGTGATATGCACTAGCCCTTCGATGTAAATGTCATCGAGTTGAACGAAAATACCGAATTGTGTCACGGCTGAAATCGTCCCGGCGAATTCTTCGCCCAACTTATTCTTAATAAAGTAACATTTCAGCCAGGCCTCGACGTCGCGCGAGGCTTCATCGGCGCGCCGCTCATTGGCAGAACAGTGAACACCTAAAGCATCCCAGATGGTCAGATCTTTTTCAGTTTTTTTCTTGCCTTCTGCTTTGTCCAGCATTTGTTGTTTGCGGGTAGCATTGGAGATCGTCGTATTCAACAGGCTGATATCAATACCCTTAGGTTCGTATTTCTTTCCTTGCAAAATAGCCTTAATTGCCCTGTGCGTTAAAAGATCAGGATATCTGCGAATCGGGCTAGTGAAATGTGCGTATGCATCATAGGACAAACCGAAATGCCCGATATTATCCGGACTGTATACCGCCTGTTGCATAGAGCGAAGCAGCATAGTTTGCAGTAAAGGTGCGTCAGGACGACCTTTGATTTTATTCATTAACTCTGCATAATCGGATGCCGATGGTGTGTTGCCCCCGGCCAGTTGCAGGCTCACTTGTTTAAGAAAATTTCTAACCTGAGTTAATTTTTCCTTGGTAGGTCCTGCATGTATGCGAAACACACCGGAATGCTTATGCTGTGCCAGTAAATCCGCAGCACAGACATTCGCGGCCAACATGCATTCTTCAATCAATTTATGGGCATCATTACGTGTGCGAGGCAGGATTTTTTCTATTTTCCCCGCTGCATTACAGACTATGTAGGTTTCAGTAGTTTCAAAATCGATGGCACCGCGAATATGGCGCGCCTTCAGCAGCGCATGAAAACATTCGTGCAGATGCAGCAAATGCGGCACCAGGCTCATCCGTTTACTGGCTTCAGGCCCCTTCGTGTTGCCCAAAATAGCGGCCACCTCAGTATAGGTAAAGCGTGCGGCTGAATGAATCACCGCTGGATAAAACTGATAGGCGGTGACTTCACCTTGCTGGGTAATCACCAGATCACAGACTAAAGTCAATCTATCAACGTCAGGATTTAATGAACATAAGCCGTTGGACAGTTTTTCAGGCAGCATGGGAATGACGCGACGCGGAAAATACACGGACGTACTGCGCAACAAGGCATCCGCATCCAAGGCATCATTCGGTTTCACGTAATGACTGACATCGGCGATAGCCACAATCAAACGATAACCATTGCTTTTGCCAATCTTGACAGGCTCACAGTAGACGGCATCGTCAAAATCACGCGCATCTTCACCATCGATAGTCACCAGCGGGATATCACGCAAATCCACTCGCTCTTCCAAATCTGCATCGAGCACTTCCACTGGTAATTTAGAGGCCATTTTTTTTGCTGCTTCTGAAAATTCGTGAGGCACACCAAATTTTCGCACAGCAATCTCTATCTCCATACCGGGGTCATCGATATCACCCAGAATTTCTACTATCTTCCCCACAGCTTGAGCGTATTTGGTGGGCTGCTCAACCAGTGCCACGCTAACTACCTGGCCAGATTTCGCCTTTCCGGGAGAGCCAGCCAACAAAATATCCTGACTAAAGCGATTATCCTCGGGGGCAATGATCCAGACACCATTTTCGTTTAATAATCGTCCAATAATATGCGTATTGGCGCGCTCGAGAATTTCAACAATTCCACCTTCCAAACGCCCCCGCCGGTCAGTACCAACGATTCGTGCAGTTACACGATCGCCGTGCAGCACACGTTGCATTTCACGTTCTGGCAAAAATAAATCTTCGCTGCCATCGTCAGGCGTCAAAAAACCATAACCGTCGCGATGACTGCTAATCCGACCGGAAATAAAGTTATCCTGATTGGCAAGTGAATAAATGCCCGACTTGTCCCGTTTCAACTGCCCGTCACGCTCCATCGCAGCAATTCGTCGCACCATACCATCAAGCTCTTCAGGTTTTACCCCGAGTGTGCTGGCTATCGTTTCGACTGTTTGTTTAACTTTGGACGTACGCAAGATGCCGAGAATTTCCTCACGGCTTGGGATGGGGTATGGATGTTTGTTCAAAAGTTGAATTTCTTTTCTAATATAAATAATAGGTCTATCTTTGTCTTTACACCAATGCCGTCAGTTTAACGGACTGTGTGAAAAACACCTAACACTCAGGCCGTTTTTCAGTTTTTTTAAGTCCCTCATGCATTGACATTACTTGTAAATACTTTATACTCTCAGCCTTCGTTGCCCACGTGGCGGAATTGGTAGACGCGCATGGTTCAGGTCCATGTGCCTTCGGGTGTGGGGGTTCGAGTCCCTCCGTGGGCACCAGCAGTTTTAGAAAGCCCGTTGATTCGTCAACGGGCTTTTTCATATCCTTAAAAGTTATGATCTGAATTAATTTCCATAAAAATCAAAACTTAACCAATAAAGCTTAATAATAGTATATAATTTCGCCTTTCGTTGCCCACGTGGCGGAATTGGTAGACGCGCATGGTTCAGGTCCATGTGCCTTCGGGTGTGGGGGTTCGAGTCCCTCCGTGGGCACCAGCATATTTAATGCCTCATTGATTTGATCAATGAGGCATTTTTGTTTCAGATCATGATGCATACGCCATCCCAATGATCTGCGCTTTCTTAAATAGAAATGGGAGCAGATAAATGCTCCCATCGAAAAGATTACTCTCCTACTTCACCCTTTTTCATCCAGGCACTAAGCTGATGAGGCCTGATGCCATCGTACTCCTCAAATGGCTGATGAATCCATGGATTAGTCGTCAGATAATCCAGATAAAAATCAGGCTCTATCGAAGAACATGCTTTACACCAAATCACCGCCGACTTGACTTCGGTTACCGCAGGAAAATTTTCACGCAAATGATGCAGTACTTTCTCTAAAGTAATGCCAGAATCAACCAGATCATCCACTACCAATACGCGCCCTTGTAAGGCACCTTTGGTCATTGAAATATACTTCCCGATATCCAATGAACCCTGAACAGTTCCGGAATCCTCACGATAAGAACTCGTCGAAAGAATCGCCAAGGGGACATCAAAAATACGGGAAAAAATATCCCCGGGACGCAATCCCCCGCGAGCCAGACACAGAACCTGATCAAATTTCCATCCAGATTCGTGCACCTTCAGCGCAAGTTGCTCGATTGACCGATGATATGATCTCCACGATACCCAAAGATCTTTATCCGTTGAGACAGGGGTGTTCATGCTTTATTTTTTCCTATTACTTAAATGGATGACGCAAAACAATGGTCTCTTCACGATCAGGACCAGTAGAAACCATATCAATTGGAACTCCAACCAATTCCTCAATACGCTTGATATAATTTCTCGCATTCACAGGTAAGGCATCCATAGTCTTGGCACCGACCGTCGTCCCAGGCCAACCAGGCATTTCTTCGTAAACAGGAACGCAACGCGCCGCATCCTCTGCTCCGACAGGGAATATCTCGACGAACTGACCATCGATAGTGTATCCAGTACACAATTTTAACGATTCAAGTCCATCCAACACATCTAATTTTGTCAGGCACATCCCTGATACGCCATTAATTTGTACCGATCGCTTGAGTAAAGCCGCATCAAACCAACCGCAACGACGGGCGCGGCCAGTAACAGTGCCAAACTCATGCCCAACACTCGACAAGTGTTTACCAACGCCTTGCTCGGTCGGTAATTCGGATGGAAACGGCCCCGAGCCTACACGCGTCGTATAAGCTTTAGTGATTCCCAAAATGTAATGCAACATATTAGGACCAACACCAGCCCCCGCTGCGGCATTACCTGCGACACAATTACTGGATGTAACGAATGGATACGTGCCATGATCCACGTCAAGCAAGCTCCCCTGCGCTCCTTCAAACAACAGGCTCGCACCACCTTTGTGAGCTGCATACAGCGCGCTTGATACGTCAGCCACCATTGGCCGAATTCTTGGTACAAGAGCCAATGCATCATCCAGAGTCTTTTGGAAATCAACCGCTGGAGCCTTAAGATAATTGGTCAACACAAAATTGTGATAATCCAAATTCTCTTTCAATTTCTCGGCAAAACGTTCTGGATTAAGCAAATCAGCAACACGAATCGCACGACGTGCCACTTTATCTTCGTATGCAGGGCCAATCCCTTTACCTGTAGTGCCAATTTTTGCAGCACCACGAGCTACCTCTCGGGCAGCATCAAGCGCAGTGTGGTACGGCAAAATAACAGGACATGCCTCGGAAATCTTTAAGCGAGAAGTAACCTCGACACCATTGGCTTGCAATTTATCGATTTCACGCAATAAATCAGGAACCGATAAAACCACGCCATTACCGATATAACATGCTGTTCCGGCGCGCATAATTCCTGACGGGATCAACTGCAATGCAGTTTTTTGGCCACCGATAACCAAGGTATGACCAGCATTATGTCCACCTTGAAAACGCACGACACCCTGCGCATGATCGGTCAGCCAGTCAACAATTTTCCCTTTACCTTCATCGCCCCATTGGGTACCAATAACAACGACGTTCTTCGCAATTTTATTTTGTGCCATCACTTAACCTACGTTTTTAAGAATCCATTGACTACCATCAAATACGACTGCTCTATTGCAATCAAATTCGTCCTGTTCGCTCTCATGACCGGGCAAACTTTGAATCACTACTTCCCCAGCATCACGCAATTCCTTTATTTTTTTTCGAAGAGCATTATCCTGACTCCATGGCGCAAGAATCGCATCTTTGCGCTCAGCTACCGGCATCAATCGTGCCAACTCCCTCAAATCCAAAGAAAATCCGGTTGCCGGTCTAGCACGGCCAAACGCCTCACCAACATGGTCATAACGCCCTCCACGTGCGACCGCATTTGGCAAACCTGACACAAAAGCATTGAACATCACGCCACTGTGATAGTGATAGCCACGCAGATCTGCAAGATCTATTGTGACATGCGTGTCTCCAGCCAATTTGACCAGATATTCCAACTCATCAAGGGCATTCGCTATTCCAGTTAATTTCGGCAACAAATTTCTTGCACGCTCAATCACAGACACATCACCATACAAACTAGACAAATCCAATAAGGCTTTGCGTATATCAGGATTAAAATCCTTGGTAATTATTTCTAATGCGGGCAAATCTTTTAACTCTAGAAGCGCGAATAATTCTGCTTCTTTTTTTCTTGCCATTGGGTCTTGCTCTAATAAAGCGCGCAATACTCCTACGTGGCACAAATCTAGACGCACCTCAGAAATATTTGCCAATGCCAACGAGGCAATAACGAGTTCCTGAATTTCTGCATCAGCCTCTAATCCTGCATGCCCGTATATTTCAGCACCAATTTGTATTGGCTCACGCGTTGCATGCAAGCCCGAAGGACGAGTATGAAGCACGCTACCAGCATAGCAAAGGCGAGTCACAGATACTCGATTCAACAAATGCGCATCAATTCTAGCCACTTGTGTGGTCATATCAGCCCTGACCCCCATCGTACGCCCGGATAATTGGTCGACCAACTTAAAGGTGCGCAAATCCATATCCTGACCAGCGCCAGTTAACAAAGATTCAATATATTCTAACAATGGGGGCATTACTAATTCATATCCATACAGCCTGAAATTATCAAGCAATACGCGCCGCAATTCTTCGATTTTGCGCGCTTCTGACGGTAATACGTCAGCAATACTTTCGGGTAGAAGCCAGTTCGGCATAGGATGACACTTAAAAGACGATCAGGAGAAAATATAATCAAGCAACAACACTAAAAACACAAGAGACGTGAAAAAGACTGCAACTCAAAACGATTTGCAGTCTTTCCACATTCTAGTCTGCTTAACTACTTAAATATTACTTTGACTTACCAACGGCGGAACCAGAAATCCCTGGCGCTTTAAAATACTTAAAAAACTCAGAATTCGGGTCAACAATTAACATATCATTTTTTGTTTTAAAACTTGAACGATATGCTTCAAGGCTTCTATAGAATTTATAAAATTCTGGATTTTGTCCAAAAGCCTGAGCGTAAATTTGCGATGCTTCAGCATCACCAATACCACGATTTTTTTCAGCTTCGCGATATGCTTCCGCAAGGATCACAATGCGCTGTTTATCGGCGTCTGCACGAATTTTTTCTGAATCGGCAAAGCCAGTTGAACGTAATTCATTGGCAACTCTACTACGTTCTGATTTCATACGATCGTAAACTGAATTATTGATCTGCTCCACGTAGTCAACACGCTTCAATCTAACATCGACAATTTCAACGCCAATTTGCTTTGCTTCTTCGGTTACTTTCTTCTGGATGGCCTGCATGACCTTATCCCGCTCTCCGGAGATCACATCACGTACACTTCGCTTTGTAATTTCGTCATTAAGCGCAGCCTTAACGATTTGAGACATACGGTCACGAGCGCGTCCTTCATCGCCACCAAAACTAACATAGTACAATTTTGGTTCGACTATTCTCCACTTTACGTATGTATCAACCAGGATATTTTTCTTCTCTGCAGTAATAAATCGATCTGCCTCAGCTGATTCAATAGTCAAAATCCGCTTGTCCAAGAACAAAACATTTTGAAATGGCGGCGGCAACTTAAAATGCAAGCCAGGCTCGCTAATGACAGATTTAACTTCCCCTAATGCAAACACAATTGCATGTGAGCGCTGATCAACAACAAAAATAGTTGAAAAAAATATGAGTAAAGAGATTGCTATAACAATCAATGTAGATCCGATTTTGTTCATTATCTCACCTCACGGTCACGAGAATCCCTTGCATCACGGGATCGACCATCTTTACTGAAGCGCATTTCAACCGTAGGTATCTGCTCAGTGACAGCGCTCACAGTACCGCTTTGTGAAGGAGCGCCGACATTTTTCGTATTTGTAGAAGACTCTGATTGCGAAACCATTTTATCCAAAGGCAAATAAATCATGTTATTACCACTTTTTGCGTCCATCATCAGCTTTGTAGTACTCGAAAATATCTGCTGCATCGTTTCCAGATACATACGGTCACGCGTAACGACCGGTGCTTTTTGATATTCAACCAAAACATGTTTAAAACGAGATGCATTTCCTTCAGCGTTAGCGACCACTCTGGATTTATATCCCTCAGCTTCTTGTAGTAACCGAGAAGCCTCTCCACGTGCTTTTGGAATTACATCATTCGCATAGGCCTGGCCTTCGTTTTTCTGACGCTCTTTATCTTGTCCAGCTTTTACCGCATCATCAAATGCGGCCTGTACTTGCTCAGGAGGCTGCACCCCCTGCATGGTGACATTTGTAATATGCACGCCAGCATCATAATTTTTTAGAATTTTTTGCATCAGCGCGCTCACATCGAACGCTACTTTCTCGCGTCCTTCATATAAGACAAAATCCATTTTACTTTTACCAACAACTTCACGGATCGAAGTTTCAGCAACTTGTCTAATCATCTCTTCTTGATCGCGGTTGTTGTAAAGCCACTTGGCAGCATCACTTAACTTAAATTGCACGGCAAACTGAATATCAATGATATTTTCATCATCAGTCAACATCAGTGCTTCTTTTGGCTGTTTGTTTTTGACATTCGAACGATAACCAACTTCGACAGTACGAACCTGTGAAACATTTACTATTTCGTGCCCCTGAATTGGATAAGGCCAGCGCCAGTTAAAACCTGCTGTCGAAGAGTGGCTATATTTCCCGAATGTCGTAATGACGCCAGTTTGACCTTCTTGAACAATAAAAAACCCGCTTGCCATCCAGATAAAGGCAACTACGGCAATGACAATTCCCACGCCAAGTTTTGCGCTAGCGGCATCGGGAGTAAATCCACCTCCGCTATCACCCCCGCCTTTTTGTCCAAAAAGACGACTAAGGCGCTGGTTGAAGTCACGCCAAAGCTGATCAAGATCAGGGGGACCGTCATTAGGTTTTTTACTGTCTTCGTTGTTATTTTTAGAACCACGCCCCCATTGGGGATCGTTTAACGAAAGCGTTAAACCGATTCTTCTTAGAAGTGAAGCAAGCATTCTATCGCTATCCAATATAATAAAAAGTATGCGGGATTAAAAGTGAAGCCTAAATAAAACGCTGATCATTGAGTTCTGTTGCCTGAGGAATTTCTTCAAACCTTAACGCTTCTACTTTTGCATAGTCAACAATTGCCTGCCTTAATAAATCCAAGCCGACTCCGGTTCGTGCGCTCAAAAAAACTCGCTGAATTTTATCATACTCATCCAACTCAATACTTGGCTCTAACGATGCCAAATCTATCTTATTCCAAACCAATAACTGAGGAATCTGATCCGCACCTATTTCTTTAAGTACATGATTAACTTGTTGTATCTGCTCCAGGCGAACCGGGCTACTTGCATCGACCACATGCAATAATAAATCGGCATGTATGGTTTCTTCCAATGTCGCTCGAAAAGCCGCAACCAGTTGATGCGGTAACTCCCGAATGAATCCGACCGTATCGGAAATGACGACATTCCCGGCGCCCTCCAGATACAATCTTCGCGAAGTAGTATCCAAGGTCGCAAATAACTGATTAGCGGTATAGGCACCTGCCTTAGTCAACATATTAAACAGGGTGGACTTACCGGCATTGGTATATCCAACTAAGGATACCGAAAAAGTTTTACTTCTTCCGCGTGAACGGCGCTGTGTTTCCCTCTGCTTGTGCAGCTTATCCATCTTAATTTTTAGGGCTTTGACGCGATCACCAAGCAAACGCCTATCAGTTTCCAACTGAGTTTCACCAGGTCCCCGCAAGCCTATGCCACCCTTCTGCCGCTCCAGATGTGTCCATCCGCGAATCAAGCGAGTTGACAAATGCTGCAATTGCGCCAACTCAACCTGAACTTTACCTTCGTGGCTATGTGCGCGCTGAGCGAAAATATCGAGTATCAGGCTAGTTCTATCAACTACACGCACTTTCAGGTGCCGCTCAAGGTTGCGTTGCTGAGCTGGAGATAAGGCATGATTAAATATAACGATATCGATAGTTGCATCAGACACTGCATGAGCGATCTCGTCAGCCTTTCCTGAGCCAACAAAAAGTGCGGCATCAGGACTAGAACGCTTGCAAGTGACTATGGTTACCGGCAACGCGCCTGCTGATTGCGCCAATAACGACAACTCCTCCAAGCTTGCGGCAAAATCACCTTTACCGAAGTCGACGCCTACTAAAACTGCACGCATGTAGAGGAATTTATTCTCAAAAATATATAATCAAAAAATTACTCGGCTTCTGGTTCAGCGTTGATACTTACAGCACGGGCTGGAACAACCGTTGAAATCGCATGTTTATAAACCATTTGCGTGACGGTATTTCGTAACAAAACCACATACTGGTCAAAAGACTCAATATGTCCTTGTAATTTAATACCATTGACTAAGTATATGGAAACGGGAATATGTTCCTTGCGTAATGCATTCAAGAATGGGTCTTGTAACAGTTGCCCTTTATTACTCATAACAGCTCCATAGTATTGTTGTGATTAGGAGTTTGGGACACATTGTAAAAACTCAAGTGTCCGATAAGATGACTACTATATAACTGTAATCTATTTTTAATTTTATTGCCTTGCAATTCAGAAAATATCGAAAAATCTACTTTTCTGTTTTCGCAAATGGATTTTTTCCTGATCGCATCTCGATGCGTAAAGGTGTACCAACAAGCGAAAATGTTTCACGAAAATGTTTCTCAAGATAACGTTTATAAACATCACCAATAGAATCAAGTGCATTACCATGGATAACGATGATAGGAGGATTTTGCCCCCCTTGATGCGCATATCTCATTTTTGGTCGAATCGAGCCCTTCCGCTTTGGCTGCTGATGTTCTACAGCCTCAATCAAGGCCCGCGTCAATTTCGGCGTAGATAGATTTACCATTGCTGCAGCATAGGCAGCATCAATGGATTTCATCATCGGGTCGATGCCGGAAGATTTCAATGCTGAAACAAAATGAAATTTGGCGAACGTCAGGAAATTTAATTTACGTTCGATATCCATTTTAATTTCGTCACGTCGGTCGCTTTGCAAGCCATCCCATTTATTTACACCGACTACCAGCGCGCGGCCAGACTCGAGAATAAATCCTGCAATATGCGCATCCTGCTCTGAAATATCCTGTTGAGCGTCTAACAAAAGCAAAACAACGTTAGCCTCAGACACGGATTGCAGTGTTTTTACAACCGAAAATTTCTCAATTGCTTCAAAAACCTTACCGCGACGACGAATCCCAGCCGTATCTATTAAAGTGTAATGTTTTCCATCGCGTTCAAATGGTATCTCGATCGAATCCCTCGTTGTGCCTGGCATATCGAAAGCAATCACACGCTCCTCGCCCAGAAGTGTATTCACCAACGTGGACTTACCTACATTAGGACGTCCAACTATAGCGATTTTAATACCGCCAACGGCAGTATTAGGCTCATCGTGTTCAGGCGGACGTTGTGCAAAAGCGATGTTTAAGGATTCCTCAACCAGATCAGCAACTCCGTCACCATGTGCTGACGAAATTACATAGGGATCACCTAAACCTAACTCATAAAAATCTGCGGCCACGGAAGAATATCTCATGCCTTCAGCTTTATTCACCACCAACATCACAGAACGACCCGACTTACGCAAAAAATCCGTGATGGTTTTATCGTGTGGAGTTAAGCCTTGACGACCGTCAACCAAAAAAATAACGACATCAGCCTCTGCTACCGCCTGTTTAGTTTGTTTCGCCATTTCGTGCATGATGCCGTCTTTGGCTACTGGCTCAAAACCTCCTGTGTCGATTACAAGAAACGGACGCTCACCAACGCGACCTTCACCGTAATGTCTGTCTCTAGTTAAACCAGGAAGATCCGCAACCAATGCATCGCGAGATCGGGTAAGCCGATTGAACAGCGTGGATTTGCCGACATTTGGTCGACCTATAAGTGCAATAACCGGCTTCATTAGTATTACTCGGTTGCAAATGCAACCACTGTCCCTGATTTAGTTTGAACAATTAAATTTGAGCCGGCCACAAAAGGCGCGGCAGAAATTTGACTGCCATCGGTGCTCACTCGACCGATAAAAGATCCATCTTCTCTTGATAGGAAATGAAGGTACCCAAATCCATCACCCACTGCTACCGCGCGTCCGAATGATGCGGGAGCGGACAAACGACGATTTGCCAATTTTTCATTTTTCCAGACACTAGATCCCGTACTACGGGCAAATGCTGAAACTGAGCCAGCATTATCTACCGCAAAAACAAAGCGCTCATCAAGCCCGACGCCAACTTCACTTGAGAGATTTTTAGACCACCGCACAGCACCTGACGCCAAATCAAAGCAACCGACCCGTCCCTGATATGCTGCGGTACAAACCAGTTGACCTGAAATAATTGGAGTGCCAGGAACATCGGCAATTCGCTCCAATTCCGTGGCCCCTTTAGGATCTGCAGCTGAAGCCTCCCACCGTAGCCCGCCATTATTCAATGCTAAGGCAATCAATTTACCACCTGGCAAGGCAGCGACCGCCAATTGATCTGTCAGCGATATTCCAGAGACTATACGCAAAGTCAGTGCAGGCAAAGGACGATCTACCGCCCATTTACGCGCCCCTGTTATTGCATCGTATGCTGCGATGCGATTATCTATACTACGAACTATGACTACGCCATATCCAACGGCTGGAGTTGCCAAAATCTCACTAGAGGTCTGCACACTCCAACGAGCCTTTCCTTCAGAATCGAAAGCCATCAAGACACCCTTGGCACCAGCAACAACAACCGTTGTTGCATCAGCGCCAACCCCAGCCGTCAATACTTTACCCGCACTAATTCGCCATAAGATGCGGCCATTATTCGCATCAATCTTTGCCACAGCTCCATCACTTCCAGCGGCATAAATGGCAGAATCAACCTGAACCGGAGTCAAAACATAAGAACCACTTGCGCCAACTGAAGCAGACCATACCGACTTAATCGACATGGTCGACTTAAATTCCTGCAAGGGAGCAGGAATATTTTTTGTTTCTACTTTTGCAAAAGGGTTCATCGATGATAAAGATGAACATCCAGTCAGCGCAATTATTGAAGCAACAGTGAATAATTTAGCGAGAAAATGCATGTCAAACTCCGATTTATTTATCAGCTGCATTTGTCGCCACTTTATTTTCGATTGCACCACCAATCGCATCCAGTTTAACTTGGATAAGCTTACGTCCTGGATTTTTGTCTTTCATTTTTTCTAATGCAGATTGATAAGCAGTTCGCGCTTCTGGCACTTTATTTTCAGCCAAATAAAGATCACCTTTTCGATCTAACACATTAGCAACAAATTCCACGGGAAACTCACCGGAAAGCAAAGACAGTCCTTCACTATAAGCTTTTTCATCAAGCGCAATTCCAGCGAGGCGAAGTTTAGCCAATGCTTTGTATTCTTCAACACTGCTATGATCGATTACCCAGCGTAATTGCGATTTAGAAGTTTTCAGGTCACTCGCATCAAACGCACTCTTAGCGGCAGACAAGGCCGCCATAGGCGCATAAGAAGTACGTGCAAATTTTTCAATCAGGTCATTGGCCGCGCGCTGAACTTTAACGTTATCTTTCGCAGAAACTGATTTTTGCACTTCTTCGTACAATTGTGATGCCTGCGAAGCCTGCCCATTTTGGTAGTTTTTCCAACCTATCCATGCTGCGTAACACGACAAAACAACGACCAGTAGCCAAGTGACCAGATTGCCGTATTGCTTCCACCACGCTTTTAGCGTGTCTAATTGCTCTTGTTCTTCGAGATCGTATGCCATATTTATTAAATTTAGTGATGAATATGAATGTGATTAGGATTGTCGCAACTGTTATCTGCCTCCGAGCTACCAGTGATTTGATCAACAATATAGTCCACAGCCGACGCGAACGGCATGGTTATTTGATTGTTGTCTATGTCATCGGCACGCATCGCTTTGATAGTGACTGCATTGGCACTTGCTTCATCTTCCCCGATAATAATTGAGTAAGCAGCGCCACTGGCATCGGCTTTCTTCATCTGAGATTTAAAACTACCAACCCCAACTGCCGATGCGCAATGTAACACAACATCCAGCCCCGCATCCCGCAAACGCTCACCAATAACAAAAGATTGCATTTGCGCGTCTGCACCTTGATGAACCAGATAAACATCGCATTGACTTGGACTATGAGCTTCACCAGCCGCCTTCATCAATTCCAGCAAACGCTCTACACCCATGGCAAAACCACATGCCGGGGTCGATTTGCCACCGAACATGCTGAACAGTGAATCGTAGCGTCCACCACCACAAACTGTGCCCTGAGATCCCAATTCATCTGTGACCCACTCGAATACCGTTCGATTGTAATAATCCATTCCGCGTACCAGACGAGGGTTGATCGTAAATGGAATATTGTTGTGATTTAGAATTTTTTGCAAACCTTCGAAATGCGACTTTGACTCATCCCCGAGGTAATCGAATAGTTTAGGCGCCTGATTTACCATTGCCTGCATATTTGGATTTTTAGTATCTAATATCCGCAATGGATTGCTATAAAGGCGACGTTGCGCCTCAGCATCTAAGATATCTTTATGTTGTTCAAAATATGCAATCAAATCCAAGCGATGCTGTTGTCGCTCACTTGCATCACCGATGGAATTTAACTCTAGGCGGATATTTTGCAGTCCCAGATCATCCCAAAGACGCTGGCACATCGCAATCAATTCTGCGTCAATATCGGGGCCTGCAAATCCCAGAGCTTCCGCGCCGACTTGATGAAACTGACGATAGCGACCACGTTGTGGTTTCTCATGACGAAACATTGGGCCGTTGTACCAGACACGCTTTGGCCCATCATAAGTCAGGTTATGTTCCAACGCGGCACGCACAATTCCGGCAGTATTTTCCGGGCGCAAGGTAAGCTTGTCACCATTCAATGCGTCATCAAAAGAATACATTTCTTTTTCGACGATATCAGTAACTTCACCCAAACCTCTGGCAAATAAATGTGTGGATTCAACGATGGGCGTGCGAATCTGCTGAAAACCATAACTTTTAATAACCGACTGAACTGTATTTTCAAATAACTCCCACAGTGCCGAATCGGCGGGAAGGATGTCGTTCATTCCCTTTATGCCGCTTATTTTCTCGATTTTTTTTTCTTCTGACATTCCTAATTACCTGATTAATTTTTTTGCCAATTATGGCGTTGTGACAGCGTAATGGCTTTTTACATAATCCAAAACAATGGATTGAAATTCTTTTGCAATATTATCGCCACGCAAGGTCATCGCCTTTATGCCATCGATAAAAACCGGTGCTGCAGGAGACTCTCCAGTTCCAGGCAAACTGATACCAATATTTGCATGCTTTGACTCGCCTGGACCATTCACAATGCAGCCCATCACCGCAACATTCATACTTTCAACACCTGGATACTCTTTTTTCCAGACTAACATCTGATCACGTAAATAAGTTTGAATGTCATCCGCCAGTTCCTGAAAAACTGTAGAAGTTGTTCGTCCGCAACCGGGACATGCAATGACCATAGGGGTGAATTTACGCAAACCCATCGTTTGCAAAATTTCCTGACCTACGATCACCTCTTTGCATCGATCGCCACCTGGCTCCGGAGTTAATGAAATTCGGATCGTATCACCGATACCTTCCTGCAAAAGCACGGATAAGGCCGCCGTAGAAGCTACGATACCCTTACTTCCCATTCCCGCTTCGGTCAAACCTAGGTGCAGAGGATAATCACAGCGCTTACCCAACTCCCGATAAACCGCTATCAAATCCTGCACTCCAGAAACCTTGCAAGACAAAATGATTTTATCTCCAGACAATCCGATCTGTTCCGCACGTTGCGCGCTTTCGATTGCAGATGTGATCAACGCTTCACACATCACCGCCTTTGCATTCCATGGGGTTGTTCGAAGAGCATTTTCGTCCATGATTCTAGCAAGTAAGGCTTGATCAAGACTCCCCCAATTAACACCGATACGAACAGGCTTATCATATTTACAAGCCAACTCAATCATTTGTGCAAATTGTGTATCGCGCTTTGCACCTTGCCCAACATTACCTGGATTAATACGATACTTCGAAAGTGCCATAGCACACTCTGGATAGTCGTTAAGCAAAGTATGACCGTTGTAATGAAAATCTCCGACAATCGGTACATTCACATCCATTTTATCAAGATGCTCGCGAATAGCCGGAACTGCAATTGCCGCTTCGGGATTATTGACGGTAATCCTGACCAGCTCAGAACCAGCTTTCGCCAACTCCTTGATTTGAATTGCTGTAGATATCACATCCGCAGTATCGGTATTGGTCATTGATTGCACGACGACAGGCGCAATACCGCCCACGATAATTCGATGCTCCGCATGTCGAATCGTTACGCTTCGACTAATTCTTCGCTCCAGCGGCCCAAAACTCACTTCAGATGAACAAGAGGTCATGCTTACTTCACATTCAAATTAACGACGTTACTACCTGTATCCGCTGGAATAACCAGAGGAGCATCCCTCAGAACACCTTCAACTCCAGCAGCATTCCCTATCCTTACTTGCAATGCTTCTTTAACGCTAAAAGTCTCTTCTGTTCCTGCCCTCGCAAGATGCGAGGTAACTATCACACCGTTTTCCTTCTTAATCTGTATCCAAGAGTCCTGACGAAATTTGAGTCTCATTACGTCTTTATCTGATGCCGACAAGGATGAATTTACCGAATTTATCGCCGGTAAGTTTCCTGACAAATTTTTAATCTCTTTTTTAGTTTCTGCAGCTAAGCTTGCGCCTGATGCAACTGTAGTTGGCTCTATATTTTTTTCATTAACTGGCTGAGTATTTTCAGACAATGCAGTTATAGAAGTTGAGGAAGCAGCAAGAGAAGATTCCTTATCCGCCAATTTCGAAGCCGATACATCCAGGATAGTTGGCACTACGAAATTTGATGCCGACGTCGCCTCATTTACGGATATCGCATTTCGATCAACAGAGTTCTTTATTGAGTCAATAAGATCGGTTTTCTGGATAATAAAAAATCCAACTGAAAACACCGCCAATAAAGCAGCACCAAAGAGGTATTTTTTATTGCTGTCCTGACGCCCCATCAACGACAGGCGAGATTCTAAAAACGGAGTAGACAATGCTGGCTTCAACGCCGCCTGCAATTCAGTATCTTGAACACTCTTGGGTAGCAATGCGACCAGAGGATCTACATCAATCTTCAATAATTTTGCATACGTGCGCACGAAACCGCGGACGATCACCATCTTAGGCAATTCACCGAATTTATCTCCCTCCAGAGCAACAATCTGCTTAGGGGATAGCTTAAGCTGATCCGCCACCTGCTGAACAGTCCAATCCTTATCCTGCCTGGCACGCGCGAGCATCGCCCCCGCTGAATGCGTATCGATTAAAGCAGGTCGCGAAACAGGCTCTGAATCCGGCAATTGCGAAGAAAGCAAATGCAATTCTGCATCTCTCACGTCACTCATTAAATGCACCCCTCTGGAATAAGCCATATTCCTTCGAATTTGGATGACGTCTGCGCAACTGGGTTCCAAGACTATTCACAGCCAATTGATCACCAAGTTTATTCTCAATTTTCACAGCCAACCAAAGCACATCTGCAGCCATTACTTCAGCCTTCACAACACGGCTGATATAAAATTTTGCTTTTTCAAATTCGCCTTTATCATAAAAGACTTTTGCAAGATTCGCATTGATCAATGGATTTGCCGGCTGCTCACGAAAACCTTGCATAAAATACCGCTCGGCACTTACATTGTCTTTTAACCTCAGGCTGCAAACTCCAGCATTACCAAGTACTTTCGCCGGCGTTGGATAAGCAGGATCTTTCAGCGCCTTTTCAAAATATTGAATTGATTCTTTTTCACGGCCGTTTTGACATAAAAACCAGCCATAATTATTGGCGATATCAGAATTATTAGGCGCCAATTTGATTGCATACAAAAAATTCTCTTCTGCACGCGAAGCGTCGTTTATATCCATAAAAATCAAAGCGCGAACGCTATATGCATCAACCAAATCTGGCGCCACTAACAATGCCTGTCGAATTTCCTCAAGTGCGACCTTATGTTGCCCCTGCTGGTAGTAATCTACTGCGAGTTGCAGACGTATTGCAGCTCGCTTTTGCAATTCAATACTTTCAGTAGTAGGAGCTTTTTCCAGCGCCATTCCATCAGGCTTACGATTTGCGCAAGCAGACAAAAAAAGCCCAAGTAACAGACACAAAAAAATACGATAGTAAGACTCAAAAATTTTCATTGGGTAATCTCCACAATTTTTCCGAAATTCTCACCGAATTTTTTCTGATACTCAGCCATTTTCTGCATACGCTCCTGCACCCGAGTTCTATCCTGCACTTCGCCAGCAAGCTGCCCACATGCGGCATCAATATCATCGCCACGCGTTTTTCTTATTGTGGTTACCAATCCTGCATCCATCAATATTTGCGCGAACGCTTTAATTCTTGGGTTCGCAGAGCGCTTCAAGCCAGATTCTGGAAATGGATTGAATGGAATAAGATTAAATTTACAAGGAACATTTTTCACAAGCTGAATCAACTCCCTCGCATGTTGATCACTATCATTCATGCCATCGAGCATGCAATACTCAAAAGTCACAAAATCACGTGGCGCATATTCCAAATAACGTTTACAAGCTGCCATCAACTCATGCAATGGATATTTTTTATTCAGTGGAATTAAGCCATCGCGCAATGCATCATTAGATGCATGCAAGGAAACCGCCAATGCCACAGCGCACTCCTGCGACAGCTTATCTATCATCGGGACGACCCCGCTCGTGGACAAAGTCACTCGCCGACGCGACAGACCATACGCATTATCGTCAAGCATCAAACGCAAGGCGGTAACTGTAGGCTCAAAATTCAGCAAAGGTTCACCCATGCCCATCATCACCACATTAGTAATCTGCCGTTCCCCTTTGGGCCCGCAGGCAATACCTTTACTCTTACGCAACTCAAATTCAGCCAACCACAACTGGCCGATAATTTCACTCACACTCAAATTACGGTTAAATCCTTGCTTACCCGTAGAACAAAAACGGCAGTTTACAGCACAGCCAGCTTGAGTAGATATGCAAAGGGTGCCGCGATTTTCTTCCGGAATAAAAACCGTTTCTATCGCGTTTCCTTGCCCGACATCCAGCAACCACTTGCGTGTTCCATCAGATGAAATATGATCACTAATGACAGAAGGTGCAGCAATAAATGCACGTACCGCCAACTTGTCTCGCAAAGATTTTGCGAGATCGGTCATCTCTTCAAAATTAGCAGCACCAAACTGATGTATCCATCGCTGCAACTGCTTTGCACGAAACGGCTTCTCGCCCAACTCTTCGCAATACGCGACCAGCTGGGCGGGATCGAAATCCAACAAGTTAACGAGTGCCGACATGCTTATACTCCTTTACACCCCGTCCAAACACACGGGTAAAAAAACGGGGCGATACCTCAACGCTTACAATTCAACAATTAACGCGAATAAACGTTTAAAGTTGGAAAGAAATAAGCAATTTCAACTGACGCTGTTTCAGCCGCATCTGAACCATGCACCGCATTAGCATCGATGGAATCAGCGAAATCTGCACGGATTGTTCCAGCATCGGCCTTCTTTGGATCGGTTGCACCCATCAAATCCCTATGCTTAAGAATGGCGTTTTCACCTTCGAGAGCCTGAACAATAACAGGACCAGAAATCATGAAATCAACCAAATCCTTGAAAAATGGACGAGCTGCATGCACAGCATAAAAACCTTCCGCTTCAGCGCGCGACAATTGAAGGCANNCTGCATGCACAGCATAAAAACCTTCCGCTTCAGCGCGCGACAATTGAATCATGCGAGCAGCAATGATTTTCAAGCCAGCACCTTCAAAACGGCTGTAAATTTGACCGATTACGTTTTTTGCAACTGCATCCGGCTTAATAATTGACAATGTGCGTTCGATAGCCATCTAAAAACTCCAATAAAATGAAAGGGTTAAGACAAAAACTCAAGAATTTATCTAACCTTGAATTTTATCATAAAACACCAATTTCAAGTGAAACTGTCAAGGAACACGATTACTTTTAAGCATTATTTATGTATTTCCAGGAAAATAGAAGTTCTTCAAATTTATGATTTAAAAAAAATCGGCATACTGCCGATTTTTTTAAATACCTATGATTATCATTAAATCAAATCAAAAACTGCCATCGATTCAACATGAGACGTATGTGGAAACATATTGACTACGCCAGCCAGAGAAAGTTGATACCCCCCCTCATTTACCAGCATCCCAGCATCTCTGGCCAAAGTTGAAGGACTGCAAGATACATAAACAATACGCTTAGGCTTAAGCTCAGGAGCGATTTGCCCCAGATCTATCAATGCCCTACATACAGCCATCGCGCCATCCCGAGGCGGATCAACCAAAAAACGATCAAATTTCCCCAGGGCAACAAAATCCTCGGCTGTCACTTCGAACAAGTTTCGAGTACTAAACGATGTCTTACTCTCCAAGCCATTTTTTCTTGCATTTTCAGATGCGCGCTCGGTCAACGTTGAACTACCTTCGATTCCGACCACTTCGGCAGCGAGAGTTGCGATTGGCAAGGTAAAATTGCCAAGACCGCAAAAAAGATCGGCAATCCGCTCATCCTTTTGCACATCCAGCAACCGCAAAGCGCGCGCGACCAGGACGCGATTAATATGGTGATTGACCTGGGTAAAATCTGTTGGCTTGAATGGCATTTTCACACCAAACTCCGGTAACAAATAATGTAAGTCATCCCCATCTGGATAAAATGGCTCCGCAGTTTCCGGCCCTTTGGTTTGCAACCACCATTGCACTGCATATTGATCAGCAAATACCTTAAGCTTTATCTCATCGTCAGCATTCAGGGGAGCCATTATACGCAGCACCATGGCAGTTTTTCCTTCACCAATTGCCAGTTCGATTTGCGGCAATTCTTCAACAATGGACAAAGAAGCGATGAGGCCACGCAGAGGCATCAACATTGCAGAAACATGCGGCGGCAGAATTTCACAGGTTTCCATATTGGCGACATAACGTGACTTTTTTTCATGAAAGCCTACAAGTACAGTGCCTTTTTTATGTACATTCCTTACCGATATGCGCGCGCGGTAACGATAACCCCAAGTCGGGCCATAAATAGGACGCATCATCATTTCCGACTTAACCTTACCGATATGCACCAAATTATCTTCCAGGACACGCTGCTTCATTGCCACTTGCGCGTTAGGTTCAAGATGTTGCATGGAGCACCCGCCACAAACACCAAAATACTCACATTTTGGTTTTATTCTTTGCGACGACTCCTTAATCAGCGCCCCCATGGTTGCGACTTCCCAAGTAGGCTTTTTTTTGTAAGTATTAAAGCCAACTATTTCGTCAGGTAACGCACCTTCAACAAAAACGACCTTGCCTTGCGTTCCATCTTCATTTTCGAGATGACCAACACCGCGCGCGTCCATGTCGAATGAACGAATTTTAATAGTATTCATGATATTGACAGCTTGGCCGACAGGCCAGGCTAGGAGAGTGAGTTATTGCAAAAGCGCATTATAAAGGAAACGGCGCTAGCAAATCCGTCCTGAATGGATTAATGAAACAGTAAATCAAATACGAATCTCTCTTTAAAGAAGGGCATCCCTACCCACACCACGAGATACAAAAGAACGCTTTAACTTGATAAGAGCCTCTTGTTGAATTTGCCTCACTCTCTCTCGGGTGATTCCCATTTCATCCGCCAAAGTTTCGAGTGTCGCGGGATCATCATTATCCAAGCCAAAGCGACGCACTATGACAATCCGCTGTTTATCTGGCAGTCTGGATAACCAGTCCCTTACCTGGACGGCCATTTCATGGTGTTCAGCCAAGACATCGGGAGTATCGTCACTGTCTCCCGGCAACATATCCATCAAACTAGACTGTGGGTCATTATCCAATGGCGTATCAAGCGATGTCGCATGCTCTGACAAAGCCAGAATATCCTGAACCTCGTCAACCGGACGATCGACCAAATGAGCAATGTCTTCAACGGTCGCATCCCGACCATCCCTCTGCTGCGCTTCCAAATGATATTTCGCCCGCAGGATTTGATTCAACTCACGCACGACATGCACAGGCAAGCGTATGGTACGAGCCTGATTCATAATGGCACGCTCAATACTCTGGCGTATCCACCATGTAGCATAGGTCGAAAACCGAAAACCACGCTCGGGCTCGAATTTATCTATTGCATGCATCAATCCTAAATTGCCCTCTTCTATCATGTCCAGCAATGCCACGCCTCGATTAATGTAGTGCTTCGCAATTGAAACGACCAAACGCAAGTTATGCTCGATCATTTTTTGACGAGCTTCAAAATTACCTGCCTTGGCAAGCGTGGCAAAATGCAGTTCCTCAGCAGAACAAAATAAAGGGCGCGTTCCTATCTGATTCAGATAATGCTGGGTTGCATCTGTCGACAACTCGGAGGCTAATACAGTCTTCAGCTCATCTATTGGCGCGACAATTAGCGAGGCAGGCATTTCGCCCTGATGACCCTCTACCTCTTCATCCTCATCGTCAGATATATCAGATGATTCCACCTGATTCTCAGATTGCAAATCAGAAAGAACATTCTGATCATCGCCAGAATCTGTATCAGACAATCGCAATTGATAATTAACTGAAGTTTTCGACATATTTATGATATGAACAATTCCATGGTCAACTGTTAGCAAATTTTTGCGGTTATCGAACAGGCAAAAATCTGGAGGGATCAACAGGTTTTCCTTGCTGCCTAATTTCAAAATGTAGTTTTACCGCTTCGCTATCAGAATTCCCCATTTCGGCAATTTTTTGCCCTTTATTAATCGTCTGACCTTCTTTAACGACGTTCACCTTATTGTGCGCGTAGGCGGATAATAGATTGTTTGAATGCTTGATGATCACAAGATTACCATATCCTCTAATTCCGCTCCCTTCATACATGACCTTTCCAGCACCGGCAGCAAACACATCTTGACCTAATTTTCCTGATATATCCAAACCCTTATTTTTCGCATCATCAAAATTTCCGACAACCTTACCATCCGTTGGCCAAATCCAATCAATTGCATCCTGCTCTGTCACTGTTTGAGGCGTGGCTCGTTCTAAGACTTTGGAATTAGATGACTCAGGTTTAATTGCGATCGCACTAACTGACGTCGCAGCAGCTTCCGTCTTTTGCATTTCAATTAAATTCGCCTCTGAATATGGATGTTTATCTCCTTTGGGACTCACCTTGTTTGTAGATGGATTAACCGAGGACAAATTTCTCACTTCAACAGCAGGAACTGAGTTCACGCTAGCTGTCTGCACGCCAGCGCTCGAACTCAAATCTGGCGACGCCACTCTCAAAACTTGGTCAACCTTAATATCATTAGGATTTTTCAAACTGTTCCATGCCACGAGATCACTATAACTTTGACCATGATCCAATGCTATTCGATATAAGGTATCACCTTTCTTAACCACATAACTAGCCCGCATATCAAGCACAGGCTGTGAAGCGGATTTGCCCGGTGCCGCAACTGATTTCACAACTTCCTTATTCACGCTTTCGGTTCTGTCAACCACTGGAGCCCTATTGGGAACATTACTACAAGCTCCGATCAGGCCAAGCAAAGTAGCGGTAATACTTATTTGTAAAAATTTCTGTATTTTTTTCATGCTTATTACTGAATTCCATTTAATTAACCGACTCATATCACGCCCTGACGCAGCGGAACAAAATGACAATGTTCCAGAGTTGAGCTCTTCCATTCATTTTTAGCGACGCGTTCAATTAACTGAAGCACTTGATTCTTCCCACCTACCGGCGCAATCAAGCGCCCCCCAATAGTCAATTGTTCAAGCAAAGCGTGTGGGATCTCCAATCCTGCAGCAGCCAATATAATACCGTCAAATGGAGCGACTTGAGGCAGGCCAAGCATACCGTCACCGTAATGCAAACGTATATTAGCGATTCGCATTGGTCGCAAATTATTTTTCGCCAATTCATGTAACGCTTTTATTCGTTCGATCGAATAAACATTTTTTGCCGTTAAAGATAGCACCGCTGCCTGATAGCCACATCCGGTTCCAATCTCAAGTACATTTTCCAGCGCCCCGCCATTTCGCATAATTTCTATCATTCGCCCGACGATGTAAGGCTGCGAAATTGTCTGATGATGACCTATTGGCAGTGAAGCATCTATATAGGCCTGGCTAGACAATCCTGATTC
>CXWL01103145.1_pt1 | contig 51532 bp, 43 predicted proteins | sample 590931 | NCBI WGS metagenome assembly CXWL01 (sample SAMEA3498368, study PRJEB10139) | groundwater metagenome | biome: water well; material: biofilm material | place: Germany | collected 2015-04-27 | reverse complement strand
CAGCGTGTAGACCTTGTCGCCGGCAACCTCGTCGCCATTCAGGCCATCGTCACGCAGCAGCCCTTGCACCGAAGCGATGCCGCCGGCAGCATTCAGGCGCTGCACGTTGGCGGTGCCGGCAGTGTAGTNNTCGCCGCTGTGCTCATCATCGCTGCTCCCGGTTGCGATTTGAATCCACTGGAACTGGGGCGCCTGGCCCCGGCATTGCTCGGATGGCGTCAGGATCGTCGCAGCCAGCCGCGGCGGCGGAGGCCAAACACGAGCACGCCGGCCATCAGGGCGACGGTGGAAGGCGCGGGAACGGCGTTGGCGCCGGTATCGACGGTGAGGTCGTCGAGGGTGACCGAGTTGCCGTCGGAAACGGAAGTTACTGTCACGCGCGAGATGGCCCCGGTCGCGCTGACAAACTCCAGGAATTCGTTGGGGCCGCTGCCGGCGTCGCCGCTGCCGTCGCCGACATTGGTGAAGTACATGCCCAGGCGCGTCGCAAGCAGGTTGTCGCTGCTGTCGTAGAATTCGACCGTCAGTCCGCCCGTGTAGGTGAAATATCCACCAACGCTGAATACCGGCGTTGCGAAGCCGATGCTGATCGGACCGCCGTCATCGAACGCCACGCCGTCGCCCGAGCGAGGCGGATAGCCGACGTCGTTAAGCGTTTGCCCCGCCTTGATTACGGTCGCCTGGGCAAACGTCAGGCCGGCGTACTGGGTGGTCAATGCGGTGCCGTCGTCGAAGGTATCGAAGTTGTAGACGATCTGGCCCGCCATCGCCATCCCGGTTGCCGCGGCCAACACCGCTCCCGCGACCAGTTTTACTGTTCGTTTTGCCAGATCCATGCTGTTGCCGCTTTCAGGTTTGTAGTTTTATGTGCTGCCCGATCGACTCAAGCACTTTTCATGCCAATAATGCAAGTAGTTGATTTCAAACAATCTGCAGTTTGGCGCGTGCGGACAGTGTAAAGATTGCCGACAACAGGCTAATGCAAGGTGGGTAAAGGGGGGCCAGCGTGGCCGCCAAATGCAGCAGGGCGACAGCCCGGTGTGGTAGAATCTCGCGCGTTGCCCGGGTGGTGAAACTGGTAGACACCCGAGACTTAAAATCTCGTGTCAGAAATGGCGTACCGGTTCGATTCCGGTCCCGGGCACCAACAGATCGTATCAAACAGATGCTGGCCGTCCCCGACGCACTCTGCCCTGCTACCACAACGAGCCTTCATTTTGGCCCAGCTTGTTTCAGCAAACTCCAGTGCGACTCAGCAATATAGGTCGAACTTGGAGCGCCAATTCGCATGACTGTTGCCAAGACAACCGCTGTTAGAGACAGCTGTTGTTGCTACCGCTGCGCGCGCACAATGCGAAGAAAGCGCTAAGCACGTAAGCGGTTTTGCTCACTTCGCTGGCCAATCGCCGGCGCGACCGGCCAGCAGGTATCCCGGCCCGCTTTCACCGTGCTGGAGTATTAAAACAAGCTACCCGAATTGAATCAGACCACGCTTGCACGGCGTTGTCCTTACGATCGAAAACGGTGGAGGGGTTGATCAAGGAATCTGGGGCACTTTGACCGCTTAGAATCTGATCCGACTTGAGATCGCGAAGGCTGCAAGGGTGGTCAAGTGTGAGCCATCTGAAGTGAGCTTCATCCGTGGCTTCCACCCAATTCAACTTTAACTGTACTGGGCCGCTGTCAATCGCTACTACGGCAAATCGCCAGCGTCGATGCAGCAACTGCGCGGAAGGCTGGCTAGCGTCCTAAATGACAAACGGCCCGGTCGTTCGTACGACCGGGCCGTCAAGTCCAGACCTTAGCGATATGCCGTTCGCGTCACGAAGAAACTACCTTGACTAAACGGTATCAGCAACACGACGGTTTTTTGTCGCCCCGGATGCTGATTAGCTGCGGCGACGGCGCATAGCAGCCAAGCCCAGCAGTCCAAGGGCGAACAGGCTAACACTCACCGGTTCTGGCACCGGTTCGCCGGTTGGGTCTGTGCTTCCGTTCTCGATTACGCCGATGGCGCCGGTGGCACCGTTACAACTCCCAGTTGTGCAGATCACATCCGCCGCGAAGAATGCAGTCGTGGTACCCAGGAAGCCGAAATCCGAATACTCGGCATTTGCGATGGTGAAAGTAAGTGGATCGAAATGCTGTCCGGGGGCGCCGTTCGCGCAACCGCCTCCCGTGCAGTCCAGCATCAACGAAAATGTGGTTCCGAACGGTTGGTTTGAACCTGGTGCGACAACGGTGACGTTGGCATCGGCAACGCCATTGAAGAGAATACTACTGATATCTCCCGTTGAAACGCCAAGTGAATTGAAGGAAAAAATTGAATGGGGCCCGCCAGTATTGACGAAGTTCAAATCCGANNCCGACCTGCGTACTTGTAAAATTGTAAACAACACTCGCCTGCGCCAAGGCCGACGCCCCAAGCATCAGTGCTGCAGCTAGTGCCGATCGAAGACTCTTGATCATATCGATTTTCATGACTTGCTCCAATATATTGATGGGAATGTTTTGCGACACATATAAATTGACAAAATAGCACTGCCTTATCTTCCAACGACACCCTCTCGTAAACGCCCTTTCTCTATTTACAACGGCTGGGACGCAACCTGCACGAGTTCCCACTATCAAGCAATATTCGCGCCAGAATATTCAAGTTAATGAATTTAAAGGATTATTAAAATGGTTCTCCATTTGGCAATGAATAGGTGTAAGTATTTTCGACAAAAACGGAGAATCGAAGCGCTAATCGGCTTGGGTTGCCTATGACTGATGGCCGTTTCCAGACATCAACCTATTGACCAGCGCAGACGCATCGCGGGACAGATAGTGCAATTATTATCAAGAGCAAAAAAGTATTATCTTAGCATTAATATTATTAAATANNAAATTGCCTTAGCATGAGCAGCCGTCAACGCCACGGTGATGCCGATCGATCCAGCCGTCAACACGGATTCTTTCTCCTCAAATGTTAATTGTTAAACTCCTCAAACTGTCGAATCATTCAAAGAATCTTTACATGCGACCCGGACACCAGCTAATAGTTAACATATTTTTGATAACTCAATAGACTAATTTATAAAGATGTTGTCGCCGAGGTATTATTAATATTAATCAAGAGGAAGAAATATATATTACTTCTCGCCAGAATATCTGTTGCCATCGGGAATTTGGTGGCTTATGCTTCAGTTGAATCTGAAAAAGGGCAAACCGCACGAAAGCGCGGGACGCAAAGTCAACGGTCTACCGGGTTTCGGCCCCACGACGGCAGGACTGCCAGACACACAACCGCATACCTTNNTCCCCACAGAAGACCTTCATCGCCACTTTCGTCGCCGCCATGGTCGCGGCGATTCCTCTGAGCGCAGCCGCGGCGCCTGCCGCCGCCCAGCCTGACTTCGCACGCGGCCGCATCCTGATAGAGGCACGAGACGGCTTGTCCGATGCCGCGCTCGACAAGATATTGATGGTGCATGGTGGCAAGCGCCACAAGCTCGGCCAGAGCGCCGTCCACGTGGTCGATCTGCCGGGGAACGCATCGGAAGCCGCCGTCGTCGAACGGCTTAGCCACAATCCCCACATCAAGTTTGCTGAACTCGACCGCCGCGTGAAGGTCACGATGAATGCAAACGACCCGTACATCGGCAGCGAGTGGCACCTCGCCAAGATCGGCGCGCAGAGCGCCTGGGATATTTCGCAAGGCGCCGGCGTGACGATTGCCATCCTTGACTCGGGCGTCGACACGACGCATCCCGACCTCCTGCCCAACCTGGTGGCCGGCTACAACAGCTACGACGGCAATACTGACGTTGCCGACGTGTGCGGCCATGGCACCGCCGTCGCCGGCACTGCGGCCGCAGCGACGAGCAATGGCGTAGGTGTCGCTGGAATTGCCGGCCGCGCGAAAATCATGCCAGTGCGAATCGCTTACTATGACAGTACCGATGGCGGGTGCCATGCCTACTACAGCACCATCGCCAGTGGACTGACCTACGCCGCGGACCATGGCGCGCGTGTCGCCAACATTAGTTACGGCAACCTTACCCAAAGCGCGGCGGTCATTAGTTCGGCAAATTATATGAAGTCGAAAGGCGGCTTGGTGTTCATTTCCGCCGGCAACACCGGCACCGACCAGAATTCCACGGCGACGACTTCCATGATTGTCGTCTCAGCCACCGATTCAAGCGACGCCAAGGCGAGCTGGTCAAGCTACGGCAGTTTTGTCGCGCTATCGGCACCCGGTGCCGGCATTTGGACGACGTCGCGCGGCGGCAGTTACCAGGCGTGGAACGGCACTTCGTTTTCCAGCCCCCTGACCGCTGGAGTCGCCGCAGCCATGATGGCGGCCGGCCCGAACCTCTCAGGAGCGCAAATCGAGCAGCTGATGTACTCCACTTCGGTCGATCTCGGCGCCGCCGGCCGCGATCCCTTGTATGGTTACGGCAGGATCGATGCTGCAGCCGCAGTCACGGCCGCCGCTAACACCATTGTGGTGATCGACACCCAGCCGCCGTCTGCCTCCATCAATGCACCGCTGGGCAGCAGTTCGGTGTCCGGGCTGGTCGCGGTGGATGCCAGCGCCAGCGACAATGTCGGCGTTGCACGGGTCGATTTGAAGGTCAACGGCACCACCGTGGCCGCGTCCACCACCGCGCCGTATAGCTTCACATGGGACTCGACCGGCGTCGCCAACGGCATGGCCAACCTGGTCGCGGTCGCGGTCGATGCGGCGGGCAACGTCGGCCAATCGGCGGCGCTCGCCGTCAACGTCGCCAACCAGGTGGTGCCAGTAGTAGCGGACACCACCGCGCCGGCGGTCAAGATCAACAACCCGGTTTCCGGCGCGGTCTCGGGCAACGTTTCGGTCAATGTCAGCGCTACCGACAACAATGGCGCAGCCGGCATATCGCAGTTCCTCTACATCGATGGCAAGCTGAGTGCGAAAGGCAGCGGCGGCACGCTGTCTTATAACTGGAATACCCGCAAAGCCACTGCCGGCAGCCACACCATCCAGGCCATTTCCAAGGATGCGGCGGGCAATACCGGGACGGCAACCGTCAGCGTGACGACCCGCTGACCACACCCGGTCGGGTNNTGGTCGCTCGACAAGAACATGCACCGCATACGCGGCTGCGACGACAATGGCGATGGTTCCCCAAAGGAGCACATGCGGGTTGATCGCCGGGTAGAGCCGGTTGAAGAAGAGGTAGCCGACATTCTGGTGAAGCAGGTACAGCGGATAGCTGATTGCGCCCGCCAGCGGCCAGCGATAGCGCGCGATCGCGCCTGTCCACCGCAACGAAACGATCAACATCACCACGTAGAACCCGGTGAGGATGCCGATGACCACGGCGCCGTTCAAACCGGTCTTGTAATATTTTTCGAATTCGCGAAGGCTTGGCCCGGACTGGAAAATCGCCATGCCCCAGGATGCCGCGAGGATGGCCAATCTGGCCAGCGAAGCGCCCTTCGACCAGATCAGGTAGCAGCTTGCGCCGGCGACGAAATAGGTCGCGTAGTTGACGATCAACAGGTAGCGCAGGTAATGCAGCACCAGCGGCGGCATCGAGTCAACTGGCAGCGCGCCGGGGACTTCGAGCGCGATACAGGCCAGCAGCCAGAGGACAATGAACCGCTGCGCCTGGTGGATCCTGCCAACCGCCAGCAGCACCGCCACCAGGGCGTAAAAACGGATTTCGACCAGCAACGACCAGTAGGCGCCGTCGATCGGCGGGATTCTCGACAGGCCGCTCAACATCGTCATGTTGACCACGTATTGCTCGAACGTGGCCGCCTGCGGACCGCCGAACGCGAGCGTCGCCGCGTAAGTCAGCGTGCAGCACGCCCAAAAAGCCGGGTACAGGCGGACGATCCGCGATACGCAAAAATCGCGCAGACGCGCGCTGGCGGCGGCCGTCATCAACACCACGAAGCCGCTGATCATAAAAAACAGCTCGACGCCGAGATAGCCGTATTTGGCGGCCGGCGCCAGCAGCGGATAGGGCATCGCCGACAGCCCGTCCGCGGCGTAACCACGGAAGGTGTAGTGGTAAAACACTACCGATAACGCAGCCAGGAAGCGCAACAGATCGATCTCGTTGACTCTGGCGTGTGTCATGGAATGGGCGCCGGTCGATTGGTGGCGAACCCGTTCTTGCGCGACGCGGCCGGCGCCGTCGCCAGCTGGGCCGCGCGCTCGCGCTTGACCAGCAGCCGGGTGCTGGATATCCCAAACAGGATGAACAGCCAGACCGGCGCTTCATAGAACGACATGATGAAATACGCCGGTATCGAAAAAATCAGGGTCGCCAGGAGTATCCCGTGCAGTTTCACCGCGCGCAGGAATAGCAGGGAAACCGACATCGCCACGATGATGCCGCCGCGGCTGACCAGGTTGAGGATCACGCCGACATCCTGATAGTGGCAGGCCGTGCAGGGGTCGTCGCCAAATCCCAATCCGATCAGCTTTTCTTCGACGCTGGTGCGCAGGTAGGTGTTGATCCCGAGGACCTTGAGCGACATGCTGCCGTCATCGCCGCCGAAGCGGGTTTGCAGGTGCTCGAGGAAGTTCGATGCGTACACATACGAGACGATGGCGGCCAGTACCAGCAGCACTTGCAGCACCGTGATCCGGGAGCGCCATAACCAGCCCAGCAGAAGCAGCATCACCCCGACGAAGAACATCGAGGAGGCCGAATGCGTCATCAGGATCGAAAACATGGAAGCGACCGAGATCCACATCACCCGCTTGCTGATGTCCGATGAAAAGACATAAATGAGCAGCAGGCAGGAGACGTAGTTGGTGTAGGTTCCCGGCTCGACGTGGATGCCGGTGAACCGGGCGATGTTGAGAAAATCCTCGGCCACCCGGCTTTCGGTCCCGAACACCATGCGGTGAACATCGAGGATCGCATGCGTGACAAAATAGAACAGGACGACCTGGATCAGGATCGCCACAGCATTTATTACCAGCAAGCAAGCTAGCGCCGTTTCGAATTCTTTTTGATACTGGAATCGCACCTCGTAGAGCACGATCGCCAGCGCCAGGTTCGCGGCGACCAGCAGGACGAACTGGGGCGGCACCGGCCTGATGGCGACGATGTGGAAGATCAGGGTGACCAGGACCAGCACAACCAGCATCGATGGCTGCGTGAACTGGGGCTTCCTGAAGATAATCAACGGCGCAAGCAGGAACATGGACGCGCCTGCCGCGAGATACTTCGGCAGCATCGTCGGGTTGTTGCCGCCTTCTTCGAACGGGGTAAACAACATGAAGACGACAATGAAGATCGTCGCAAAGGCGACCTTGGAGAATAGCGCTCGGGAGTGGACGTCCATTATCTGCGTATCGAGTCTTCAGCGGACAAAAGGGGCGTTGATTGAAACGTGAAACAACGCGCGGCGTCGGCGTCGCATGGTGCAAGGATGTGCTATTGCGCGCGGTGTCGCTTGATACTGCTCAAGAACAGCCCCGCGCGCCCATCAGCGCGATGGGCGCACATGGAATGCGCGCCCCACGGTCAGCCATGGGCCGCCCCACGGCGCCTTGTCTTTTTGCGTTCCCCGGCAACTAAGCCGCATCGGAAATGGTCTTATAGTGAGGCGGCGGGCTTCACCGAGGAAGGCGCGAATGAGCAGGCTTGAACCAGTCAGGGAAACCTTGAAGGAAGGTGAAATCTATGCCGGCCTCATCCTCGGAAAGGATGGCGAGCCGGATCACCACGTGATCTTGCTGCCGGGCGATGCGCAGGATGTCACGTGGTCGGCGGCGCGCCAATGGGCGGTGCTGGCCGGCGGTGACCTGCCGACGCGGCGCGAGCTGTCGTTGCTGAACGCGAACCTGCGCGAACACTTCGACAGGGTCTGGTATTGGTCGTGCGAGCAGTCGGAGGCGCGCTCCCAGCTCGTGTGGGGCCAAAACTTCTCGAGCGGGATCCAGACCATGTACGGGCGCCAGTTCCANNGAGGATTCAATGTGCCCTACCGAACAGTCGCGCGTCCAGGATTCGGCTATCGTGGTTCCTGTTAGTTCGACAATTCGTCATCCACAGCCGCAGAGGAACAAAAATGAACATCCTTATCAGCCTCATCGTCTATCTCGTCATCTTCGGGCTCATCTGGTGGCTGGTCAGCCTGCTGCCGCTGCCGGCGCCAGTCGCGCAGATCGTCCGCGTGCTCTTCATCATCTTGCTGATCCTGATCGTGCTGTCCGTCTTCGGCATCATCCCAGGCGGCTACCTGCCAAAACTGAACCTGTAGTCCGGTTGGCTGCGGCAAGCTCCCCCGAACCCGGCCACGCGCCGGGTTTTTTTTGGCCGGCGGCGAGCCGCGGGCGGCCTATAATGAAAGCACCATGACGCCATTCGTCCAGTCGTTTTTCGACCACGCCACCTCTACCGTGACCCACGTCGTCAGCGCGGGACCGGGAACGCCGTGCGCGATCATCGACTCGGTGCTCGACTTCGACCCCAAGTCGGGCCGCACCGCGACCCATTCCGCCGACGCCGTGATCGACTACGTGCGCGCGCAGGGCATGCGCGTCGCCTGGGTGCTCGAGACCCACGCCCACGCCGACCACCTGACGGCGGCGCCCTACCTGGCCGACCAGCTCGATGCCCGCATCGCCATCGGCGCCTCGATCCGCGCCGTTCAGCACAGGTTCGCGCCCATCTTCAACGTCCATCCGCCGGCGCCGCAGGACGGTTCGCAGTTCGACCACCTGTTTGCCCCCGATGAAGTGTTCATGATCGGCCATCTCGAAGCGCGCGCCATCCACGTGCCCGGCCACACGCCGGCCGACATGGCCTACCACGTCGGCGACGCCCTGTTCGTCGGCGACTCGCTGTTCATGCCCGACCTCGGCACGGCGCGCTGCGATTTCCCGGGCGGCTCCGCCAGCTCGATGTACCACTCGGTGCGCCGCATCCTGTCGATGCCGGGCGAAACCCGGCTGTTCATGTGCCACGACTATCCGCCGGCCGGGCGCGAGGCGCGCTGGGTCACCACCGTGGCCGAGCAGCGCGCGCACAACATCCATGTCCGCGACGGCATCACCGAAGCGCAGTTCGTCGAACTGCGCACCCGGCGCGACGCCACGCTCGAGATGCCGACGCTGATCCTGCCGGCCATCCAGGTCAACATCAACGCCGGGCGCCTGCCCGAGCCCGAGGAGAACGGCCTGCGTTACCTGAAGATTCCGATCAACGCCCTCTGACCGTATCCGGCACGCTGGCGCGGCCGATCGGCTGCTCCATGTTGGCCAGGTACCAGGCGGTGGTCGCCATCACCGCGACATGGCGGCGCAGGTCTTCCTGATTGACCTTGTCGAGCGTGTCGGCCGGCGTGTGGTGGTAGTTGAAATAGGTCGAATCGTCGATCAGCGGCGAAAAACTCGGCACGCCGGCCGCCTCGAGCCCGTGCAGGTCGCCGGTGCCGAGCGCGTCGAAGCGCTGCATGGCGCCCGCGCCCATCGGCAGCAACGCCGCCTTCAGCGCCGCGAACTGCTTCAGCCCTTCATTGCCGACGCTGGTGCGCATGCCGAACACGCGGCCGGAGCCTTCGTCGTTTTCGATCGCCGCGATATGCTTTTCCGTCAGCGCCTTGTTGGCGGCGAGGTAGGCCTGCGCGCCGCGCCCGCCGTTTTCCTCGTTCATCCAGGCGATCACGCGGATCGTGCGGCGCGGCCGGAAGTCGAGCTTTTTCAGCGTATCGATCACCGCCATCGCGCTGGCGATACCGGCGCCGTCGTCGTTGGCGCCGGTGGCCAGGTCCCACGAATCGAGATGGCCCGAGACGATCACGATTTCGTCCGGCCGCTCGCTGCCCGGCAGGTCGGCGATGACGTTGAAGCTGTCGGCGTCCGGCAGGATCTGCGGCGTCAGGGTCAGGTGCATGCTCAGCGCGCCGCGTTTGGCCAGGCGCGCCATCAGCATCGAGTCCTCGGCCGAAACGGCCGCCGCCGGGATGCGCGCGCCATCCTGCAGGCCGCTGGCGCCGGTGTGCGGCAGGCGGAAATCGGCGCCGCCGACCGAGCGCACCAGCGCCGCGGCGGCGCCCATCTGCGCCGCCAGGCGGGTGCCCATGCCACGGTAGGCGACGGCCTGCCCGTAGGCCTGGCCGGCCTGGCCGTGCTCGGCCATCTTCTGGTCGAACGCGACGTCGAACAGCACGATGCGACCCTTGACCTCGGCGGCGCGCGCCTTCAGTTCGTCGAAATCGTGGATCACGATCACCTGCGCGGTGATGCCGGCGGCGGGCGTGGCGCCGGAGCCGCCCAGCGCGGCCAGCACCACGCGCTGCGACAACCCGGCCGGCCGGCCGGCGTAATCGACCAGTTCCGCGCTCTCCGCGCCGCGTACCCAATGCGGCACCTTGACCGGCTGCAGCGTCACGGTGGCGCCAATCTTGCGCATCGCCTCGGCCACCTGGGTCACCGCCGCCGCCGCGCCGGCCGAACCGGACAGGCGCGGGCCGATCAGGTCAGTCATGTCGGCCAGCCGCTCGTAGGCCCAGTCGCTTTTCAGCGCGGCGTTGCGGATCTGCGCCAGCGCGGCCGGATCGTTGCCCGGCGTCGCGGCGGACGCGCTAGCGCCCAGCATGCTGGCGGCGAGGATGGTCAGGGCGGAGAGGTGGTGCAGGTTGCGTTTCATGCAGCGGATCCTTCGGAGGGTACGGTAAGGATCCGAACAATATCGCATTTGTACCCGTTTTGCATGGGTTTCTGGGGCTGTGTTTACGCCCTATCCGCGCACCAGGCGCACGCGGGTGATCTCGGACGGCGCGCCGAAGCGTTTCGGCGGCCCCCAGTAACCGGTGCCGCGGCTGGTGTAGACCCACAGCGAGCGCAGGCGGTTCAGGCCCGCCGTGTAAGGCTGCTGCAGCGGCACGAACAGGTTCCACGGGAAGAACTGGCCGCCGTGCGTGTGGCCCGACAGCTGCAGGTCGAAGCCGGCGTCGGCCGCCACCTCGGCGCTGCGCGGCTGGTGTGCCAGCAGCACCCGCGCCTTGACGTTGTCCGGCGCGCCGGCCGCCGCCGCGTGCGGATCGCTGCGGTGCGACTCGTCGAACAGATGGGCCGTGAAGTCGGCCACCCCGGCAATCATCAGCGCGTGACCGTCGCGTTCGCGCACCACGTGCTGGTTCATCAGGACGGTCAGGCCGAGGCGCCGCATCTCGGCGATCCACTCGTTCGCGCCGGAGTAGTATTCGTGGTTGCCGGTGACGAAAAACGCGCCGTCGGGCGCCGACAGCCGCTCGAGCGGCGCCGTGTGCAGGCCGAGGCGGTGCACGCTGCCGTCGACCAGGTCGCCGGTGATGGCGATGGCGTCCGGCCGCAGAGCGTTGACCTTGGTGACGATCGCATTGAGGTAGCCGCGCTTGATGGTGGGGCCGACGTGGATATCCGAAATCTGGACAATCGAATAGCCTTCGAAGGCCTCAGGCAGGCCGGCAATCGGCACCTCGACCTCGACCACCTGGGCTACCCGGCGCGCGTTGACCAGGCCGACCAGCGTGACCACCAGCGCAAGCAGCGGCACGCCGAAGGCGCTCGGCCGGGCGAATGCGGCGCCGCCGGCGCCGAGCACCGCCATGGCGAGCAGCGCGGCGTCGCGCAGCACCGTCAGCACCAGCAGCGAGGAGGAGAAGCCCATCGCCAGCAGCCCGGCCCAGGTCAGCTGCTCGGCGAACCGGAAGCGCTTCAGGGCGGAAGCGAACAGGCCGGTCGGCACCAGCAGGGTCGACCCCACCAATAGCAGCATGCCAAGCGCGGCGCCGGCCGGCCCGAGCGCCATCGCGGGCATCAATCGAAAGCCGATATACAGGTGCAGCAAAGCGAGCAGTGCCACGACGGTGAGCAGCGAGCGACGGGGCATGAAAGGTCCGGGACGAATGAATGACCCTTTCCATATGGGGCAATCGGCCCGGACTGCAAGCGTAAATACACCCCCTGTGTTTCAGCCGACACATTAGTTGTAAGAGTGTGTATTAACGATGGCGGCGGATTCTGGACACGATATAGTGAACCCATGCCCAGCGCTTTATCCGATCATCCCGATCCAGCTTGAGGCAATAAGGAAACACCATGTTGAACAAAAAATGCTTGGCTGCGGTGCTTCTGGCCGCTACGGCCGTCTCGTCGACGGCAATGGCGCAGGATCGCGGTGCGAATACAGTAGTTGGCGGCCTGATCGGCGCCGCAATTGGCCACAACGTCAACGGCCGCAATGGCGCCATCGTCGGCGGCGTGCTCGGCGCGGCAGTGGGTAATTCGATCAGCACGAACGATCGTAACTACAACAACAACTACAACAATGGCTATTCGAACAATGGCTATTACGACAACCGCAGCAGCGGCTATGTCGACACCCGCGCGCAGTATTACGATAACCGCAACACGTACTACGAGCCTGCTCCGGTATATGTCGAGCCGCGCCCTGTCTATGTAGAATCGCGCCCTGTGTACTACCAGCCAGCGCCGGCCTACTACTACAGCCAGCCTTCGACCGTCGTGTACTACAGCTCCGGCGGCGGCTACTACGGCGGCCACCGCGGCGGCCATCATGGTTACGGCCATCGCTGATCCGCTTAGCTGTACCTAAAGAAAGCGCCGCCCGGGCAACCGGCGGCGCTTTTTTTCATTCCCCCCGCTAGTTCCGGCTGACGGCACTCGCCGCCATCGAACCTCGGGGGAAGCATGCTGGAAGCGGGCGCGGTCATCACACTGGAAGCGGGCAGCTATCGCCTGCGCGAGCCGCTTGCCGGCTCGGCCTACGGGGTCGTGTGGTGCGCCGACACCCTGCCGGCTGCCGGCCAGGTCGCCCTCAAGCTGGTCAACCAGCAGCAGATGGCGCGCGCCGAACCGGCCCAGCGCGAGCGCTGGATCGCCAGCGCCCACAAGGAAATCGCCTTCCTGCGCTCGCTCGAACCGTGGGACGAACACCACATCGTGCGCCTGCTCGACAGCGGCCTTCACCAAGGCTTGCCCGTGATGGCGCTGGAACTGCTCGACGGCGACCTCGGCAAGCACGTCGCGCGCTCGCGCCAGGCCAGCGGTCGCATCGATTTCGCGCAGGCGCTGGCCTGGCTCGCGCAAATCAACCAGGCGCTCGCCAAAGTGCACCAGTACGGCTGGCGCTATCTCGACCTGAAGCCGTCCAACGTGCTGCTCGATGCGCGCCGCGGCAGCGTCAAGCTGGCCGATTTCGGCACCAACCGCCTGCTCGGTGAGCGCGAGCCGCACAGCTACGCGGGCACCGCCAACTGGCAGGCGCCGGAACAATTCTTTCCCACTGCCGGCAACAGCTACCTGACCGATGCGCGCAGCGACTACTTCGCGCTCGGCGCGATGTTCTATTACCTCGTCACGGGTGGACTGCCGCTGCGCTTTTGCAACGACTGCGGCCAGGCCTATCGCGACCACCGCGACGCCGGCGCGGCGCAGCTGCTCGAACGCCATGGCGGGTCGATTCCGCCGACATTGCGCGACGACGAAGCGGCGCTGTTCGTACAACGGATCGGCGCGCACGAAGCGACCTGGTACCCCGCCGGCGCCAGTGCGGGCGGGGCCGAGGCGCTGGCCTTGCTGCGCAGCCTGTTGAGTATTGATCGCGACGCGCGGCCGCAGCACGCGATTGCGATCAGCCGCATGATTTCCGACGTGCGCGATGCGATGCGCTCAATCGGGAGCTTCGCGTGAAGCGCGCCGTCACCCCATTCGGCCTCGTTGCCACCCTGCTCGGACTGCTGTGCGCCCTGCAGCTGCTGTCGCTGTGGCGCTCGCCCGCCGTATGGTCGCCGTCGGTGATTTCGGTCAGCCTGAAACCGGGCGAAGCGATCGTGCTCGGACAGCAGGAACTGGCGGCGCCACAGGCCGGCACCAGCCATGTCGGGCTGCGGCGCGACCAGGCCGGCCGCTGGTTCGCGCGCAACGTCAGCGGCGCCAGGCAGCTGATCCTGCAGCGCGACGGCGCCGAGCGGCGCACCGGCAGCATCGCGCTGCGCCAGGGACAGCAGTTCCGCATCGGCGCCGCGCTGTTCAGCGTGGAATCGGCCGACGACCGGGCTGTGTCGTTTTCCGGCGGCGGCCAGCGCTGGACCTACGATGGCGCCACCCTGCTGCGCGACGGCAGCGCGCAGCCACCCTGCGCCGACGCCCGTTTCGCGGCGCGCCTCACCATGGCCTGGAATCGCTGGCTGCCGCACGCGTTGACCATCGCAAGACCGCTTTCCTTCGGCGGCAACCTGTACTGCGGCAACCGGCTCGGACTCGCGCACATCGACAGCGGCAGCGCCACCATCGCCCGCGTGAAGGAACAACTGCTCCTGGCCGGCGCCGTCGGCGGCGAACGCGCGCCACTGCTGCTGTCCTCCGGCGCGGGCCAGTTCGACCTGGCGCAACATGAAGAGCCGCTCGATGGCGTGACGGCGCTCGTAGCGGGCCATACTCGCCTGGCCCTTCGCATGCACGGCAACCGCCTCGAACTGCGCCCTACCAGCCACGTCGCCCTGTTTGCCGATGCCCGCAACCAGCTGCCGCCGCAGATTGCATGGACCTGGCGCCAGCGGCAGCCATGGTCGCTGGCACCCGGCCCGGCCTGGTGGGTGGCGCTTGGCCTGTGCGGCGTGATCGGCCTGGCTGGCGCGCTGGCATGGCAGCGCGGGCACTGGCCGTTCGTGCGCGAAACCGGCAATGTCACGCGCGCTGCAAGCTTCGGCGCCGCGCTGCTTGCAATCGCCGGCGTCACCGCGCTGATCTTGCAGCGCAGCGGTACACCACCCGGCATCGGCATATCGATCCTGCTGGGCTGCGCCGCGCTGTGGTGCTGCCTGATGCTGCCCGGACGCCTGACACTGGTGACCGCGGCCGGCATCCTGCTGCTGGCGGTCGGCCTGCTCGCCCAGCTCGACCTGGGCCTCGGCGCGATGGAATCGTCATGGCTGCGCCACTACCAGAAGACCACGGCGCTGCTGGCGATCGGCCTCGGCATCGGCGCCTACCTGCGCATCCGGCTGCGCGGGCGCGGCGGCATGATGCCGCAGACCCGCCTCGAATGGATGCTCGCGCTGCTGGCGGCCGGCGCGCTGGCGGCCCTGCTGCTGCAGGTGATGCTGGGCGACGAAACCGGCGTGTTCGATCTGCAGCCGGTGGAATTCGCCAAGCTCGCGCTGACCGCGCTGACCGCCCACTGCATCGCCGTGGGGCTCGGCTGGGACACCGCGATGCCCGAACACGCCCATCCGCTGATGCGCTGGTTCCGCCTCGCCGCGCCGGCGCTGCTGTTCATCGCCCTGCTCGGCCTCGCGCTGGTGCAGGTGGACGACTATTCGCCGCTGATCCTGCTGCTCGTCTGGAGCACCGCGATGGCGTTCGCCTGGTCGCTCGCAGCGCGCAAGTACATCGCCGCCGCGGCGGTGATCGGCATCGCCTGCGTCGCCGCCGGCGCCATCGCCTACCTGCGCAACGCCGGCGCCGGGGAAGTGGCCACCTGGACCTTCTACGCCGACCGCTTCCTGGTCTGGCTCGATCCCGCCAGTCACCCGCACACCGGCCAGCAGCTGCTGCTCGGCGCGCGCGCGATCGCCGACGGCGCCTGGTGGGGATCGGACCAGCTGCTCGGCCTGTCGACGCTCGGCCAGTCGGCCGGCAGCGCGCTGCACATCCCNNCGCGCGACTTCCGCCAGGCCTGGATGGGCCGCTTCCGCTGCTTCGCGCTGTGCGGCGGCGCCGCCTTCGTGCTCGGCCATTTCCTGCTTTCGTGGGGCACCAACCTGGCGATATTCCCGATCATGGGCCAGCCAATGAGCTTTCTTTCCGCCGGTGGCAGCCACCTGCTGTTTTTCATCTGCCCCCTGCTAGCGTTCAGTGCGATCAGTGCCCAATCAATCGAGGAGAATCAATCATGCCGGTCTATGTCCAACACGAAGTGCTAGGCAAAGTGCCCGATGTTTTCAACGCCGAAGCGCTGTGGCAGGCGCCGGGCCTTGCGCTGTTTTCCCGCAAGCCGCTGCTGCGCGACCTGCTCGAGCGCTCGCCGCGCGAGCACCGCGGCCGCGCCGCCACCCGCTGCTTCTCGCATGTGACGCTGATGCTGCCGCAGGACGACGTCGACGACGACCGCCACCTCACGCGCGGCGCCCGCGTGCGCGACCTGGCGCAATCGCTGGCCGCGCTGCACCAGAAGGATTTTGGCGACCTGCTCGGCGGCGACGAAGTGCGCTACGACGTGGTCGGCGCCGACGCGCTCGAACCGGGCCAGGTCGAGGTCAAGTTCGGCCACGCCGTGTACCTGCCGGCCCCGGACGAGAAAATCCTCTACGCCGTCACAACCTCGCGTGACAGCGCCATCTGGAAGACGGTTTGCCCGATTTACCCGAACCAGCGGCTTGCCCTGATCGGCCACGACGACGAATCAGCCAGCCACGCGGTGCCGGCCTGGCCGTTCGGCGCCGACGGCGCGATCCTGCTGATCAACGACGGCCCCGATGCGCCGATCGAAGTGCAGGTGCGGCCGAAAGGCGCGTTCGATTGCAGCTTCGATCCGATCAACGGCTACTACACCATCAAATCGAAAGACGGCGCCGCCGCGACCAGGCTGCTGATGAAGGTGACGCGGGTCGCCAGCGCCCCCGCGATGCCGGTCAAGCCGGAAGCGGCGCCGATTCAACTCAAGCCGGTGACGGTCTGGAAGACCCGGATGCGCGCGCCCGACGAGGCCGAGCAGACCGCGGTTCCGCTCAGTCACCGGCCGGCAGCGGCGCCGCTCGAATCCGACGCCACCTATGCGCCAGTGGCGCAGCAGCGCGTCAGCCTCGTCGCGCTGGCGATGCCGCGGCTGTCGCGCTATCGCGAAACCGGCGCGCTGGCGCTCGAGATCGGGCTGAATAGCTCGCTCGGCCTGGCGGCCAGTGCGCAGGACGCAGTGATCAGCTTTGCGGTCGATGCCAGCGACGAGCTGCACGCGATCACCAGCGCCGGGCGCGAGCGGATCAGCGCGCCGGCCAGCTTCACGCCGGTCGACGCCGGCGCGGTCAGGCTGGTGGCGATCGCGCCCGGCATGGCGGAGCGCTACTGCGCCATGCTTTGCCTGCCGCAGCCGGTCAGCGTGCCGGTTGCCAGCGGCGCGCGCTTCGTGTTCGGCCGCAGCGCGCCGATGCTCGCTGCGCTGCGCGTGCTGGACTCGGCGCGCTTCCTGCGGCGCGCGGACGGTTTCGACAGCGCCAGCGCCGACCGCATCGGCCTGTCGCGCAACGCCTTCAGCTTCGAGGCCGCCGGCGGCGGCTACCAGATCGGCCGGTTGAGCGCGACGCAGGCGCTGTTCCATCTCGACGAGCAGATGCAGTTCGTCGCCAGCATCGGCGAGGCCAGCGCGGACAAGCCGTACACGCTGCCCCCGGGCCACCACCTGGTCGCGGGCCACTACGTGCTGCGCTTCGACGCTTGACGGAGAACGGCATGGCAATCATGATCGGCGCATTCGCGATCGGGCTGGTGGTGACGCTGGTGCTTGCCGCGTTCCTGACGCCGGGAAGCTGGTGGAAGCGGCCCAACGTGCGCGCGCTGGCGATCCTGGCCGCCGGCACCTGGGGCATCGGCAGCCTGCTGCTGGGGCTAGCTCCGAAGCCGGCGATGGCAACGACACCGGCCACCGAAGGCATCGCGGCGATCCGTCCCGCGCCGCTGACCGCCGGACGCGCATATCACGTGTTCGAGGACCTCAACCTGCGCTCCGCAAGCGGCATCAGCGCGCGGCGCGTGGCAGTGGTGCAGGTTGGCGCCGTCGTGACAGCGACCGGCACGCGCGACGGCGACTGGTGGGAAGTGAGCGCAAAGGTCGGCGGCAAGCCGGTCACCGGCTGGGTCAGCAGCCTGTGGTTGCGCCGCGCGGACGAAGATCGACGCTAACCTACAGCGCACAATAAATGTGGTCCCCGCGTGCGCGAGGACGACGGTTTTTCGGATGTTAGCCGTAAGACCGTCGTGCTCGCGAACGCGGGCACCCCATTGTTAGTGCGGTTCCCATTGCATCGGATTGAAATANNGCACGCCGACGAACATGTGAAACAGGTGCGAACGGTCGCGAACGGAGACGAAACCGGCAATATCGCCGTCAGATTCGGCGACGTAATACACCTGGCCGGCCTCGATATAGCGCCGGATCGCCGCCTCATCGTTCTCGCGCAAGAACGTCGCCGCGCCTTCCGGCGTCGATTCGTGCACGATGAATTCGCGCGCCAGCCCCTTCAGCAGATGCGCCACCGCCGGCACATCCTTGTCTTCAATCGGCCTGATCCGCATGCTTGTCGATTCGTCACGTTGGCAATACCACGAAAATACCATAAGTGCGCCGATAATGCCGGGAAGCATGTTGACGCACAGCACTATGGGGCCGTAGACTAGATTCACCATGTCCAAAGACAGTCTGTCCTTCCCGCTGCCGGCGCGGCCCCTGCGCCAGAGAGTGCCGCTGTCGAAGCCGCTTCGACATGCACGCTATCGGCGGCTGTGGATCGCCAACCTCATCTCCAACCTCGGCACCTGGACCCAGACCTTCGCTTCGGCCTGGCTGATCGCCTCGCTGGCGCACTCGGCCTCGACCACCACGCTCGTCCAGACCGCCAGCTACGTGCCGATTTTCCTGTTTGCGCTGTTTGCCGGCGTCGTCGCCGATGCCGTGGACCGGCCGAAATTCCTGTTCTTCTGCAACCTGTTCATGGCCTTGTGCGCCTGCACCCTGGCCGGGCTGGCGCTCACCGGCCACGTCGCGGCCGCGCCCGTGCTCGCGCTCACCTTCTGCCTCGGCGCCGGCTCGGCCTTCATGTGGCCGGCCTGGCAAGCCTCGATGTCCGGGCTGGTCGAGCCGGACGAGGTGGAAGCGGCGGCCACGCTCAACAACCTGAGCTACAACGTCGCGGCGATCGTCGGGCCGGCGCTCGGCGGCGTGCTGTTCAACTGGATCGGCGCCGGCGCGCTGTTCATGGTCAATGCGATCTCGTTCATCGGCCTGCTCGGCGTGTATTGGGCATGGTGGCAGGAACGCCTGCCCAGCACCGCGTCGCGCACGCCGTTCGTCGCCAGCCTGAAAGGCGGCCTTGCCTGCGCGCTCGGCTGCAGCCGCTACCGCCGCATCCTGCTCAATGTCTGCACCGTGTTCTTCGCCACGATCTCGTTTGCCGGCCTGCTGCCGATTTTCGTGCGCGACATCCTGCGCATGAACTCGAGCGTGTTCGGCACCCTGATGGGCAGCCTCGGCGCCGGCGCGATCATCGCCGCGTTCCTCCTGCCGAGCCTGCGTATGCGCGTCGACAAGACGCGCCTGCTGGCCGGGGCGCTGCTGGTGTACGGCGCCATGCTGATCGGCCTGTCGTTCGCGCGCTCGCTGGCGGTGCTGATTCCGCTGATCGTCTGCGGCGGCATGGCCTGGTCGGCCACCGTCTCGACCCTGAACGCGGCGGCGCAGTCGTCGTTCCCGGCCAACATCCGCGCGCGCACCCTGTCGATCTACCTGTTCGTGATGGCGGCCGGCTACACCGTCGGCAGCCTGGTGTGGGGACGGGTNNAAACCCTGTCATCGGAGTAAGCTGTCAGTATTGTTATTCTGACTGTTTGCTTGCCCGATGATTCACGCGCTCGACCATTTACAGTTCGGCCCCCGCCTCGACGTCGCGGCGCGCACCAGCGCGGGCGCGAATTCGTCGGTGCAACTGGAAAACCAGGACAACCTGCTGCTGATCGACATCGATGGCCGCGCCGCGTTCATGCGCGACCAGCAATTGCAACAACAGCAACTGGCCGGCTGGGTCCACGGCCACGCGCGCATCGCCGTGCTCGACGGCATGGGCGGGCACGGACATGGACGCGAGGCGGCCGAGGCTGTCGTGGCGGGCTTGCTGGAGATGCCGCCCTGCACCAGCATCGCCGACCTGTCCGCCCGCCTGGACGCGCTTCACGCCCGCCTGCAGCGCGAGTTCGCCGACGATGGCGACCCGGCCAAGCGCCCCGGCACCACGCTGACCTTGCTCGAACTGCCGCCCGGCGCGGCGCCGCTGCTGTATCACGTGGGCGATTCGCGGCTGTACGAAATCACGCCTCAGCGCGTTTTCCCGATGACGGTCGACCACGTGCCGGCGACCGCGTTCGCGATGGCCGGCGTGCTCGACGAACGCGAATGGTGGCAGCAGGTGCACGGCGAACACCGTTCGCAGATCGCCCAGGCTTTCATCCTCGGCAACGCGTTCGCCAATCCGGCCATGCTGAGCGACCCGCTGTACGAACTGTCGACGCTGACCCTGCCGCCTTACCTCGGCCACCTGGCGGACCGGCGCGCCATCACGCTGCGCCCGGACGCGGTGTACGTGCTGGCAACCGACGGCTTCTGGGCCTGCGCCGAGCCGCACTTGTGGATCGGCCGCTGGCCGGAACTGCTGGCGCGCGGTCACAGCGCGGGCGCGATGGCCGACCTGCTGTTCGATGAAATGGCCAATTACCCGCCGCCGGGACTGCATATCGACAACCTGACGGCGGTTGTGCTGAGGCCGCGCCCGTCAATCGATCACGGCGATGAGACATATGCTTGACTAATCAACAATCTTAATTCCTTTTGGGAACAAATGTTACACTCTGCAGCAATTGCTTTGCCGCAATTAAGACAAACCAGCGTAAGCTTTCGGTAACTCGTCCGACCCACGTTACTATGAAAAAATGTAGTAACCCCGACCACCCGCATTGCACCTTGTGGGTAACGCCAGGGGACACAAGCTGCGCCAGTGGCCACGCGCAAAAGGCGGCGGCGCCGACAAGTTTCGACTTGATCAGCGCGCGCCGCCGAGACCGTCCCGCACCAAGCGGGCCGGCGCTGCCGTTCGCCCCGGCGACGCACGCCGCACCGCTGCTGCAGCGCCCTCACCTGCACGTCAGCGGCTTCGACCCGCGCGCGGCCGGCGGGCGCCAGGCCATCAAGGTCGAACTGCGCGGCATGCCGGCCAACGCCGCGCCGCTGGTCACCATGCAACTGCAGTCGGCGCTGATCGCCCAGGGCGCCTCGCGCCACGCTTTCGTGCGCACCCTGCGCGGCGACTGGCGACCGGTGTTCATCGAATTTTCCTCGCGCGACAAGGAACACGGCCAATACCAGATCGACGTCGAGCTCAACAGCCAGGCCGACGACCGTCCGCGCAGCCGCTGGGCCTGCACGATGGTGATCCTGGTGCCGCGCGCCGACGCCACGCTGACCGAAATCCACCAGACCTTCCTGTCGACCCACAAGAACGTGCGCGTGATGGCCGACGACGCCTCGATCGCCAAGGTCAACGCGCACACCGGCGGCGGCCGGCTCGACATCGACGTCACCGCGCGCAATGCCTCGATCACGCACCTGAACCTCGACGCCGGCGCCGGCAAGGTCGACATGGGCTTTTCCACCATCGCGTGGGACGAGGACCTGATCGAGATCGACGTGCCGGCGCAGGCCGCGCCGCATCCGTACCCGAGCACCAGCGCCTGCCTGGTCAACGCCGCGCCGGAAGCGGGCGCCCAGCGCCAGGTGCGCCTGTTCGCGCTCGGCGAATGCGTGCTGGGCCGCTGGGAACAGTACGACCCGGAAGCGGACGTGCTGCTGGCCCATTTCGGCGACGACGGCCAGGACCGCAGCGGCCTGACGCGCCGCCTCTCCGGCCGCCATGCCGTGATCCGGCGCGGCAGCCACGGCTTCGAGATCGAGGACGTGTCGCGCTACGGCGTGCTGCTCGACGGCGTCTGGCCAGGCAAGAACCAGCCGGTGCCGCTGCGGCTCGGCATGCGCATCGAACTGTCGGCCAGCATCAAGGGCATCGTCGTGCTCAGCGTCACGGCGCTGCTGCCAAATGGCGTGATCATGCACCGCATCGACCAGGGCGAGTTCGCGGAGTGCTTCTATTTCCTCGAGCCGGGCCGCCATCCGGGCTATCCGCTGCAGGCCTTCCCGCGCGAGCCGCGCGCCGCCGTCATGCCGCTGCTGTTCCACCAGAATGGCGGCTTCTGGCACCTCGACCCGGTCACCGGCTTCGAAACCGCGCTGACCCCGGCCACTCCGCTCGACCGCCTGTGCCAATTCCCGCGCCACACGCGCTTCGCCAGCGATCCGTATCCGGAATGCTGGATCATCCGCAGCACCGCCGGCCAATTGCAGAATGCGCTGGCGCACGACATGCACACCGCGTAACGCCGATGCAATCGGACGCCACCACCGTTGCCGACTACATCGCCGCGCTGCCGGAGGACCGCCGCCACATCGTCGAAACCGTGCGCAAGGTCTTCCTCGACAATCTCGACGCCGGCTACAGCGAATCGATGCAATACGGGATGATCGGCTATTCGGTGCCGCACAGCGTGTTCCCCGCCGGCTACCACTGCAATCCAAAGCAGCCGCTGCCGTTTGCCGGCATCGCGTCGCAGAAGAACTACGTGTCGGTGTACCTGATGGGCGTGTACGTCGGCTGCCTCGGCGACGCAGAAGGCGCCGAGGCGAAATGGTTTCGCGAAGCGTGGGCGGCCGCGGGCAAGAAAAAACTCGACATGGGCAAGTCATGCGTGCGCATCAAGAAGCTGGAGGATGTCGCGCTCGACGTCATCGGCGAATCGATCAGGCGCATGCCGTCCCAGCGCTACATCGAGCGCTACCAGGCAGTACTCGCGACCGCCAAAGGCGGCCGCAAGGAAACCGCGTGAACCCCGCCTAACCCCAGTGCGGTATCAGCACCAGGAAGATCAGGGCGGCTCCGGTCAACAGGGCCGCTTCGAGCGAAAACACGATGAGGGGAATGCGGACACCTTCTGGGATTTTCATGGCGCTTCCTTCCAGCAATTGCTACGTTACTAGTGCGCGGCGCCGACCGAAAGGACCGTGAGTCAGCGCAACGGCTTTGGCAGCGGAATCCACTCGGTTTCGCCCGGCACCTTCGCGTAGCGCTGCTGTTCCCAGTCGTCCGCCGCCTGCGCCAGGCGCTCCTTGCTCGACGATACAAAATTCCAGAACAGGAAGCGATGGCCGTCGAGCGGCGCGCCGCCAATCACGACAAATTGTACTCCCGTCGCCGTGCTCACGCGCGCGTCCGTGCCCGGTTCCAGGTAGGCCATCGTATTCGCCGCGATCGGCTCGCCGTCGATCGCCAGCTCGCCGCTGACGGCGTAGATCGCCGCCTCTTCCGGCAGGTCCGCCAGCAGCAGTTCCTGGCCGGCGCCGAGCTTGATGTCGAGGTAGAGCGTCTCGCTGAAGGTGGCCACCGGCGAGGTCAGGCCGAACGCGTTGCCGATCAGCACGCGCGCTTCGCCGCCCTCGAACGTGGCCACCGGGATTGCGTCGGCCGGCGTATGCGCGAAGCCCGGCGGCCCTTCCTCGTGCTCGCGCGGCAGCGCCGCCCACAGCTGCAGGCCGTGGCTGCGGCGCGGCTTGCCGTGCAGGTCGGGCGGCGTGCGCTCCGAATGGACGATGCCGCTGCCGGCCGTCATCCAGTTGATCGCGCCCGGCTCGATGCGCTGCACCGAACCGAGGCTGTCGCGATGGAGCATGGCGCCTTCGTACAGATAGGTGACGGTGGCCAGGCCGATGTGCGGATGCGGGCGCACGTCGTGGTTCGCTTCCGCCGGCGCGTCGATCGGGCCGAAATGGTCGAAGAAGATGAACGGGCCGACCGCCTGCTTGGCCGCGGCAGGCAGCAGGCGCCGCACCGTGAAGCCGCCGCCGAGGTCCTTCTCGTGCGGCTTGAAGAAGTTCGAGATCGTCATGATGTCATGCCAGCGAGGTGGTGATTTCGGTCGTCACGGTGGTCATCAGCTTGTGCACCGGGCACTTGCCGGCCACCGTCAGCAGTTCCTGGCGCTGCGCCTCGGACAGGTCGCCGCCGAGGTGCAGCGTGGTCGCCAGCCGGTACACGCCCTGGCGCTCGGCGCTGGCGTCGCGCTCGACCGTGACCTGCACGTCCTGCAGCGCAATGCCCTTGCGCTTGGCGTACCAGACCAGCGTCAGCGCCTTGCACGAGATCAGCGCGGCGTCGTACAGGTCGTGGGCGGACGGTCCGGAATCGTCGCCGCCTTCCTCCAGGCTGCCGTCGATGGCGAACTGGTGCTCGCGCACCTGGACGACATGGCGCATCGGCTGGGACAGGTCGCGGGTGACGGTGATCGGCATAAGGGTTCCTTCGGTTCGCAGTGGTGGAACCAGAGAATTTACACCAAATTTCAAATCAGGTTGCGGGCGACCCGGAAGCCGACGATGTCGTTGCTGAGCGTCGCCGAAAAGCCGTTGCGCAGCGCCGAGCGCAGGTAGCGCGGGTTGTACAGCCACGATCCGCCGCGCAGGATGCGGCGCGCCTGGTCGCCGCCCTCTTCCCACGCGCGGCCGGTGTTCGGGGCGCCTTCGTAGTTATCGTGCACCACGTCCTGCACCCACTCCCACACATTGCCGTGCATGTCGTGCAGTCCCCACGGGTTCGGCGCGAATTCGCCGACCCTGCTGGTGCCCTGCCTGTAGATACCCTTCGGGCTGCCGTTGTACGTGTAGTTGCCGTCGTAGTTGGCCAGTTCGGTGCTGATGCTGTCGCCGAAGCTGAACGCGGTTTTGGTGCCGGCGCGGCAGGCGTACTCCCATTCCGCTTCGCTCGGCAGGCGGTACACCTGGCCGGTCATGGTGCCGAGCCAGCGCAGGTACAGCTGCGCGTCGTTCCAGGTCACGCCCACCACCGGATGGTCGGCGCCCTGCGGGAATCCCGGCGCGGCCCAGTTGAATTCGCCCTGCGGCTGCCAGCCGGTGGCCTCGACGAACGCACGCCACTCGCCCACCGTCACCGGGTAGCGCCCCAGCGCGATCGGCTGCTCGATGCCGACCCAGTGCTGCGGCGTCTCGCGGTCGAGCCAGTTCTTTTGCGAGCCCGCCTCCATCGCCTTCTTGCGCTCATGTTCGGGCGAGCCCATTTGAAAGCGGCCGGTCGGGATCAGCACCAGGTCCGGGCCGGTGCCGGCGCCATCCTTGAAGCGGTCGCGCAGCACGCCTTCGGTGTCGGCCACCGGGCTCGTTGACGTCGGCATCAGCGCGGCGAGTTCGGCCTGGCTGCGCGCGGCGATCTCGGCGCGCGCGCGCTGCTGCTCGGCGCGATACGCCGCCGCGGCCTTTGCCTGCAGGGCCTTGCGCTGCTCATCTTCCTTTGCCTGGCGGGCCTGCTCGGCATCGGCGGCGCGCCGTTCCAGCAGTTGCTGGCGCAGCGACTCCTTGCGTTCGCGCCTGACGGCGTCGGCCTGTTCGCGTTCGGCCTTTTCCTTTTCACGCCGCTCGCGGTCGCGGATCAGCTGCGCCGCCGCTGCCGCCTCGGCATTCAACTTGCGCTGGGCCGCCAGCTGCTTCTGGCGCAGCGCTTCCTGTGCGCGCGCCGCGGCCTGTTCGGCGGCCAGTTCCTGCGGCGTCGGGCCGACCGCGTGGCGCAGCTTGTCGAGCAGTTCGGCCACCGTGGCTGGACGTTCGGCCGGATCGGACGCGAAGCCGCGCTGCAGCACCTGCCACTGGCGATCGGTCAGCGCGGCAGGCTGCGACGGCTGGTGCGCCGCGGCGCGCGCGCCATCGAACGGCATGCGGCCTTCGACCATCTGGTAGATCATCACGGCGACCGCATACACATCGAGCGCGCGGGCGGGCTGCCCCTGGTGCGTACCCGCTTCGGGTGCGCGGTAGCCGGCGGTGCCGGAACTGGCCGGCGCCTCCAGCCCGATGCTGCTGGCGCTCGAACGCGCGCGCGCGGCGATGCCGAAATCGAGCAGCTTGACCTCGCCCTTCCTGGTGACGAATACGTTGCCCGGCTTGATATCGCGGTGCACCAGCTTGTGCTTGTCCCACGCGTACTGCAAGGCGTCGGCGATCGGTGCGAGCACTTCGATGGCGCGCTCGAGCGTGAACGGGCCTTCGCGCGCCAGCAGGCTGTCGAGGTCCTCGCCTTCCAGGCATTCCATGATGATGAAGTAGCTCGCCGTGGCGGGATCCTGCGCCCATTCGTAGACCCGCACGATGTGCTCGTGCGCCAGCCGGCGCGCCTGGGTCGCTTCCTCGATCAGCAGCTTGGCGTGGCTCGCGCTCATGGTCAGCTGCGGCGGCAGGATCTTCAGCGCGACGCAGGCGCTGTGCCCGAGTTCGGCCTGGGTGGCCAGGTCGAGCGCCTGCCACACCTGGCCCATGCCGCCCTGCGCGATCAGCCGCTCAAGCTTGTAGCGGCGGTTTTGCGGACCGATTTCCTGGCCCACCATCAGGCCGATCTCGGTGCCCTGGCGGACAGGGACCGCGCTGGCCATGGGCGCGGCGATGCCTCCCGGCGGCGCGTACTCCGCGTCCAGGATGGCATTTTTGCGGCTGTCGAATTCCTGCTGGCTTAACAGGCCGTCTTCGTGCAGGGCGCGCAGTTCGCGGATCTTGTCTCGTGCTGTCTGCATCTTTCCGATCAAGGTTGAAGGGCCGCGCCGCACTGCGCGCAAAACCGGTCGCTCGGCTGGGCGGCGGCATGGCCGTTCGCACACTGGCGCACTACCGGAGTGCGGCCCTGGGCGACACCAACGCCGAGCTGCGCCTGCGAAGCCAGCGCCGCTTTGTTGACGTCGTTCTGCAGGTTGAGCAGGTCGAGCTGGTGGCGCCGGTCCTTGTCCACTTCGGCGTCGCGCCGTGCGCGTTCATGGTCCTCGCGTTCGTGCGCCATGCGCGCCGCATCCTGCGCCGTGACGTTGTTGGTGGCGCCTACCACGCCGGCCAGCGCCGCCAGCTGCTGCGGGCTCATGCCGGCGTGCACCTGGGTCTTCATGTAGTCGGCCAGCACAGCTGCATTGGGCGCCGCCGCCAGCGCCACCTTGGCGGTGTCGCTCATCGCGCCGATCGTTTCGACCCGCGCTATCTCGATGCGCGCCATGTCAGCGAGGTGCGCCAGGTGGGCGAACTTGTCCTCGCGCTCGTGTTCGAGGCGGCGCAGTTCCTGCTGCCATTCGGCTTCCTGCGCCTGGCGTTTTATCCCGTGGCGTGCTTCCTCGCCTTCGAGCGCCAGCTGCTGCGCCTGGCGCGACTGGACGCCGTCGGCCTCGATTGTGCGCAGCAGTTTTTCGTACTGGGCGATCGATTCGGCCTGCGCGCCGCCGCGGCGCATTTCTTCGATCTTTTGGTTGGCTTCCTCGGCCAGCATCGAGCCGCCGCGCAGCAGGTCGCGCTGGCGCTCAAGCGCCACCTGGTCTTCCCATTCCTGCACGCGCTCGGCTTCGCGCTTGTGCGCCGCGTTGATCAGCGCCACCGACTGCCATTTGGCCTTGTGTTCCTCGGTTTCGATTTCGAGCTGGCGCTTCGCCGCCGCCTGCTGGTTGGCGTGCAACCGCTCAAGCTCGGCGCGCTTGCGGGCCTCGTCCTCGATCTGCATCGCCTGGGCGACCTTGTTCTCGATCTGCTGCTGCAGCAACTGGTGCGAGAAGCGCTGCTGCGCCATCTGGCGCGCTTCGAGCGCTTCCTGCTGCGAGATTTCGACTTCGGTGCGCATGCGAATTTGCGCGAGGTGGCGCAGATGCGCCCAGTCGGACGATTCGTCGGCGCGCGCCGAATCCTTCTTGGCCAGTGCGTGTTCAAGTTCGGTCAGCATGTCGCCGGCGCCGCGCTCGATCGCCTGCTTGCGGCTCTTGGAATCGACGATGCGGCCGTACAGGTCGATCTCGCGCGCGCGGATCGCCTGCATCCGTTCGGAGTTTTGCAGCGACAGTTCGGCGCGTTCGATCGCTTCGTCCTGGCGCAGCTCGGAGCGGCGGTGGCGCAGGCGGCTGTCGAGTTCCTCGCGGTGGATGCGCTGCCATTCGGCGTCGTCGTACAGCTGGTCGAGCTGCTTCGCGTGTTCGAGCTGGACGTGGCGGTCGTCGACCACCAGCCAGAGAGTGCCGATGCGCTCGCGGTTGGCGTCGAATTTGTCGTGCTTGAGCGCCAGCGTGTCGACCTGGACGACAGCGAGGCCATACTGCGCCAGGCGCATGCGCAGTGCGCCCTGCAGTCGTTCGTCGAGCTGCACGCGCAGTTCCGGATTGCGGGCCATGTCGCGCAGCGACTGGCCGGCGACGAATTCGGCGGCCAGCTGGCGCACCGAGGGCGCCAGCAGTTCGCGCAAATGTTCGGCCGTCACGGTGCCCGGCAGGGTCATGAAATGGCGCGCGAACGCCGGCACCTGCTCGATGCGGACGCTGACGGTGAAGCCGGCCGATATCTTCAGGTGTTCAGCGGTCTGCAGGTCGTCGAATTCGAATTCGACCGGCAGCGCGGCGCTGCGGGTGATCAGGATCTCGGCGTGCTGGCTGCGCAGCAGGTGGTTCAGGCGCGTGAAGAAGCCTTCAATCTCGTATTCGCCCTGCGGCACTTCGGTCGCTTTTTCGCCTTGCAGGATGTAGGCGCGGGTGGTGGCCGGCACCCGCAGCGTCTTGACGAACAGGCCGGACAGCTCGCGCACGCCGAAGAACACCGCCAGCTCGTTGGGAGCGGGGATCCAGCGGTTCTCGCGCAGCACCGGCTCGTTGCGCGGCGCGCCGAGCGTGAGGCCGCACTGGGCGCAATAGCCCGAATTGTCGGCGTTCTTGTGCTCACAACGCGGGCATTTGACGCCGCCAAATCCAAACATCTGGAACATATCCACTCCTGGTTATTCAATCGGCACTGCTATTTTTCTGCGTTTGCGCCCCTGTCGCTTTGATTCTAGCAGGGGCCGGGGCGCTTTTACATGACGCACGCGCACGCGCGCCGCTATTGTTCAAATGATCCCGATGCGGTCGATGCAGGCGAGGCTCGCGCCCTTGGCGTGCGCCGCGTCCACGAAACCGGCCGCGAGCGCGCTTTCCCATGCGGCCGGCAACAGGATGCGGTCGCCCGCCACCGCCTGCGCCAGGATCAGGGCGCACTTCGGTTCGCAGCCGTCGACCGGGTCGACGCGGCCGGCATGCCAGGCGCCGGAACAGCCGGTGGCAATGATGCGGCCGCGCGGCAGGAACTCGCGGCCGCGCGCCAGCCGGTCGGCCATCACCAGCGCCAGTTCGAAGGAATGGCCATGGAAGCGCGGCTGGCCGAAACGCACAACGCTGCGCCAGCGGCCAAGTCCGCGCGCATCGAAATGGCGCGCCCCGGCCAGCGCCTGGCGCACCGCCAGCTGCTGCGTCAGGTCGAGTCCGGGCACGGCGATCGCATCCTCTTCCTCGCCGCCTTCGCGCGCCAGCGGATAGACGCTGACCTCGACCCAGCACAGGCTGTCGTTGATGCCGCCGCTATGCAGCGGGAACCAGGCGCGCGCCGAGGATACCGCGGCGCCCGGGTCGGGCTGGCCAACCAGCATGCCTAGGTGCGCCAGTCCGTCCGGGCCCCCCAGCAGCGCACCGGCCGGCGCATTATCATGGCCGCCGATGCGGCCAAGCTGCCATTCGTCGGACCAGCCGTTGGCCAGCAACGGCGCAGCCGGCTGGTAGATGCCGCGCACCATGCGGTCGGCCAGCACCACGGCAAGCTCCCAGTCGCGTTCATGGACGCCGGGCGCGCGGTCGATGCTGACGACCACCTGGTCGCGGCTGTCGAAGCGCGGCTCGGTGTGGCGCGCCAGGCGCAGCACATGCAGCATGCGCGCCGCCAGTGCGGGCGCGGCGCTGCACTTGACGTCGGCGCGGTTGGCGCGCGGCCGGCGCGTGGCCGTCACGGTCATGATCGAGCCGTCCGCCAGCTGGCTGCGGCACACGGCGGTGTCGGGACGCTGGTTCATGCCGGCTCGCTTTCTGCCAAACGGCGTTCGCCAATGTCGTATTCGAGGTTCGCGACGATCCGTTCGGCTTCGTCAAGCTGGGCATCGCCACCGACCTGCAAGCGCGAAAGCAGCGCCCACGCCTCGTCGAGCGCCGCGGCAGCACGCCGGCTGTGGATGATCCGCCGCGCCTGCTGATGCGCCTCCAGCGGCACGCCAGGGGCAGCCAGGTCGAGCGCAGGCATGGTCGCCACCGACAGGCTGACCAGGTCGAGCCGCCGCAGCAAGTCCTGGTGACGGCGGAACATTTCCTGGCCAGACGGCAGTACCGCGAGCCGCAGCGCGCACATCACGCTTGGCAGTTCGAGGAACAGGCGGCGCAGGCACCGGACGTCGGACGCCGGCTCCGGCATCGTAGTGGGGCTCACAATGATTTCAGGCGCCGGCGCCGTTGTGCGAGACAGCAGTATCTGCGCGAAGTCGACCGGGCCGCCGAGATCGACCGGCACGCATTCTTCCACCGTCACGCCGAAGCGCATGTAGAGCAGCTGGTTGAAGCCGGCGCGGAACGTATTCCATTCGGCCAGCGTGGTGCATGGCGGCAGGTCGAGATTGCCTTGCGCGAGTTCGTGCTGGAGCGCCGCTTCGATCGCCGCGCAAAAGCACGCGACGGTGAGTTCGCCCTGCGCCTCGCTGGCCAGGAACAGGTCGAAGCGCTGCTGCGCCACGCGCGGATCGGGGCAATCGACAGCGAATGCCACGCGCAGGCCGATTTCGGGCGCTTGCGCGAACGGGCGCAGGTCGGCGCCATACGTAGCGCAATGAAAGGCATAGGCGGTTTCGCCCGGCGCCAGTGCCAGCCGGCCGCCTTGCGGCGCGCGGCGCGTGCGTCCGCCCTGGTCGACAATCACGCCGGTGCATGCGGGAGGAATCGAACAGCCGGACGGCAGGGGCATCGCAATGACGGCCGCACCCAGCGCCGATGTATCCGCCGCCGCGCCGCGTTCCGTCCGTTTGAAGATGCCCATCATCGTCGCTATGCCCTCACCGGCTCGACCGCGAAGCGCGCGCCGAACTGCTGGAAGTGGGGCGCCGGCGCGGTCTCGAACGGCCAGGCGTTCTCGCATTCGCCGTCGGTGTCGAGACGGCCCTGCAGGATGATGGCGCCGCCGCCGTCGAGCACGCGCAGCATCGGCTGCTCGCGCATCAGCTGCGGCGCGAACGGCGCGTCGGCCGCCAGCTTGAGGATCACCTGCCAGCCGCCGTCCTGCGGCAAGAAGTGCAAAGCCCAGTGGTTATCGTCGGTGGCCAGTTCGCCCAGCGCGGCCTCGGTCGAGGCGGCGCGCAGCATGCCGGTGCTGCCGGTCCACGCTTGCGCGGCACGCTCCAACGACAGCTGGCGAAACCGGCGCAAGGTCAGCGGCGACTCGGCCAGTGCGGCGCGCTCATTGGCGGTCAGCGGCCGGCTGCCGTCCATCGCGGCGACCAGCACCGCGTCGGCCAGCATCAGGCGGTCGACCTCGACGCGGCGCCCCAGCAGCAATCGCTCGCGCAGCTTGCGCTCCAGGCCGGATGTTGTCTTCAATTCATTCTCCTTCATGGTCGTGCCGCCGCCAGCAAAGTGGCGATCGCCGCATCGCGCCGCTTGCGCAGCGTCGGCAGCGACACCTGGTCGAGCGCGGCCAGCTGCTGCATGGTGGGCAGCTCGCCGGTCGCCGGGTCCAGCCATTCGGCCGGGTAGCTGTCGTCCTGCGAGCCGAGCATCTTGAGGTACACGGCAAGGCGCACCGGCAGCGAATCGGCGGCCATCGTGCGCGCGCTCCAGCTGCCGCGATCCTGTGCCGCCCTCGCCAATTCCATGAAGCGGGGGGACAGTGAAACACTGACGGCGATCAGGCCGATCCGTTCGTCGTCGGCCGGCTCCGGATGGTCGGGCGGCTCGTGTTCGAGTTCGTCCTCGCCGGCCGGCAGGATGCGGTCAGGCTCGGTGCTGGCCGCCTGCTCGGATTCGTCGAACACGCGCGCCAGGTCGTCGAGCCAGGCGGCCGCCGCGATCGTGTCGTGCTGCCAGTCGCAGTCGCGGTTGGCCGACAGTTCTTCGTATTCGCCGATCTCGCGCAGCATCGCGCCGATCTTGACGAGGCTCGTCTTCAGGCTGGCGAAGCGTTTGGAGCGGGTATGCAGCGGGCCGGCGGCGCCGGTGAAGCGTTCGCGCGATTCGCTCCAGCGCATCACCCATGCGGACTTGCAGTCGGCGATCGACTTCATCTGGCGCACTTCGATCGGCGGCGCGGCGGTGCTGACCGGCCGCCCGAGGATGGCGCTCAGCTGCTCCGCGTGCTGCTGCCAGCCGTCGAAGATGCGCGCGATGTCGCCGTACGCGGTGTCGAGCATGCGGTAAGCGTAGATCCGATTCGCGCTGCACGCCCTGCCGCACGCGGCCTGGTAGTTGTCGGCGTCGACCTTGTCGCGCAGGACCGCGTACATGTCGTTGACCTTCTTGCGCAGGATTGCCTCGCCGCCCGGCTGCTCCCAGAACGGACCGATCTTGCGGTGTTCGTTGCCGACGGCGGCTGCGAGGGCGGCCCAGTCGGCGGGCCTTGCCTGCAGTTCGAGCAGCAGGCCGAACGCCAGTTCCAGCGCGCTCTCGCCATAGCTGTTGCCGGCCACCTCGGCGCGCGAAGAGCGGCCGGCGGCGCGCAAGGCCGCCGCGGTCAGGTCGATGTACTCGCCGAGCGCGTCGAGGCCGGGATCGGGCGGCAGCGCCAGCGAGGCATGGGCGAACGCATTCAGGGAACATTGTCCCAGCAATTTGCGCACTTGTTCCCACCCGTGCTCTTGATACCGGGTTCCCGGCAGGCGCATACCTTTCCTCGTCTCGTCTCTGGCCGCCCGCCGCACGGCGGACATAGCAAAATCATGCCATACAACGGGCCCGGGGAAGGCGCGCTTGAAACGCCTATTTACCCTTCTGTTCCTGATTCTGCGCAAGGGCCGACGCCAGCACCGCCGCCACGATCGGCGCCGCGTGGTCGCCGCCGCCGGCCTCAGAGTGGCTGACAAACGCCGCCACCGCCAGCCGGTGCGCCTGGCCGGGCAGGCTGCCCGGCTCCAGCCAGCCGGTGAACCATACCGTGGCCGAATCTCCTTGCGGCCCGGTCGGCGAGGTGCCGGTTTTGCCGGACAGCCCGCGCCGCAGTGAGTCGAAGCGGGCGCCGCGGAAGGCGGCGGCGGCGGTGCCGACGTCCACCACGCCTTTCATGCCGGCGCGGATGCGGTCGAGCCGCACCCCGACGGGAGCCATCGGCGGCGCCTCGGCCTTGCGGTCGTCGAGCGAGAGCAGCAAGCGCGGGGCGATCAGCTTGCCCTGCCCGACCGCGCCCGCCGCCAGCGCCATTTGCAGCGGCGTGACCTGCATGCGCAGGCCGATCGCCATCTGGCGCAATTCATGGCGGGTGTGGATCGGGTCGATGTGCGAGGCGCTGGCCTGCAAGGCGTCCCATGTCGACCAGTTGTAGTCGGGCGGCAGCAGGCCGCCGTCAAGCCGCAGCGCCTGGCCGAAGCCGAGGCGGTGCGCCATGCCGACGATCGGCCGCACGCTGTCGAGCGCCCCCACTTCGAGCGGCTGCAGGTCCGGCGCGCCGCCCTCTGGCCGGCCAAACAGGCTGCGGTCGCTCAACTCGCCCGACCAGGCGAACCAGGTATTGAGGCTGTAGGTCAGCGCCTGCGCCAGCCCGAACCTGCCGTCCTGCGCGCGGCGGTCCAGGTGCTGCTCCTTGTAGTTGGTGACATGCGCCAGCCTGGTGGCCGCCGGATAGCTCGGAGCGTCGGTCTGGAATGCGAAGCCCTTGTCGCGCGCCATGCGGTTGATCGCAGGCAGCGGCATCCCCGCCAGCAGCGCTTCGATCTGCGGGTCGCGCAGGGCGGCCTGCTCGAGCCCCATCGCGCTGATCACCTTGAAGGTCGAGCCGGGGCTGGAATGGGCGCCGCCATCGTGCTGGAAGGCGGGCAGGCGCAGTGGGCTGCGGGCCGGATCGGTGCGGTCGAAGTTGCGCACTTCATTCCAGTTGGCCGCGTTGACCGGCACGCCGCCGGTCCCGGCAGCGGCCAGCACGTCGCCGGTTTCGGTATCGAGGATGACGATGCCGGCGTGGCGCCCGGCCGGCACCGGCTGGCCACCGCTGCAGGTCTTGCCGTCCCAATGCCCGCGGCGCATGCCGATGCACGACAGCGCGCCCTGGCTGGCCGCCTGCAGCGCGAGGTCGAGCGTCAGCCGCGCAGCGTGCGGCGTGCCGCCCGGCGAAGGAAGTCGGGAAAGCATGCCGGCAAGGCTGTTCGTGTGGTCGGCGCGTACCCCCAGCAGCGGCGCCAGGCCGGCGTCGAGAGCCGCGCGGGTCGGCGCGCCGCCACTCCACAGCGGGACGCCGTTGCGGTCTTCCAGTGTCACCTGGGCGAGCGCCGCCGGGTGCGCCGTCACCGCCACCGGCGCCAGCGGCTGCCAGTCGAGCCGGCCGCCGGCGACGCGCAGGTGGCGATACTGCTGGTCGGCCGGCATCGCCAGCGCCGACATGTCGAGCGCCGTGGCGTCGAGCGAGACGCTGCGCGCGCCGGGCAGCAGTTCCAGCACCAGCACGCGGGCGGCGTCGCGCGCCGGACAGGCGCGGCCGCTGCAGGCGTCGTGCGCGCTACGGATGCGCGCGCCCTGCACGGCGCCGGCACGGCCGACCAGCATCAGCTGCAGCGATTCGCCGCCGCGCGCCGGGGCCGGCAAGGCCAGCGTTAACCGGGCCGGCGCGGCAGGACTGGCGTCGGGCCAACTGTCGATACGCGTCCACGGCGCCCAACCCTGCGCCACGCTGGCGAACAGGCGCGCGGCGGATGCCGGCATTGCGCCGGTGGTCGACGCCGGCGCCGACGCGACGCTGGCCTGCCACGCGGCGTGGCCCGGCATCACGCGCCATGCCAGCAACCGCCGCTCGCCATTGAATACCTTCACATGCTCGCGCACGTAGTCGCCATCGGCCATGCGGTACAGCCGCTTCATCAGCTTGATGGCGCCCGGGTCGAGCGCGACCTGGTCCCAGCCGGCCAGCTGGGCGGCGCGTTCAGGCGCGGGCGCCGCGCGCCATGCCGCCAGGTCGCGCGGGACCAGTTCGGCCAGGCCGCCGGCGCCGAGGCGCAGCATGCCGCGCCGGCGCAACTCCTCGAACAGGGCCTGGTCCTCCAGGCCGCGGCCCGGATCGGCCGGTACCCGGTAGCTGCCCGCGGCCAGCCAGGCGCTGACCGGCGCGCCGCCGGCCGGATACGCAGTAACCTGCGCCCGGCCCGCCGATACCCCGGGCGTTGCGCGCACGACCTGCACCAGCAGTTCGCCGGCGGCCGGGCAGCCGGCACTTGGGCGGCGCTGGATATGCATGGCCGCGTTCGGGCGCCACAGCAGCCAGCCATCGCGGCGCAGCGCCACCTGGCCGTGCGCGCCCTGCTCGACCTTACCGTACGCCGCGTCGCCGATCCAGCTGACCGCCGGATCGCGGCTGTCCCAGCGCAGCTGCAGCGGCTCCGACGCCGACACGGCGTTGCCGCTCACCTGCACTTGCGGCATGTCGGCCGCCTCGGGGCCGGCCAGCGCGACGTTGTGCAGCACCGCCGCGCCGCTGCGTGCCGCCCAGCGCGCGACGTCGTCGAAGCCGTAGCCGATGCGCACCGGCGGCAGGTGCCCGCCCGCCTGCATCTGGCCGCACAGGTCGATCCTCAGCGGCGGCGCGCTGCGGATGCCGGCGGCGATCAGCAGCGCGCCGCCGCCGCGTTCGGCCAGCGTGATGCCGCCTTTGGCGGGCACGTCGAACGCGGCGCCCGGCAAGGCCGGCTGAAATGCCGCCAATGGAAGCGCCAGGCCGGACGGATGCTCGCCCGGCCCGAATGTATCGGCCGCTACCGCCAGGCTGCGCGCGTGCGCGGCGAGCAGCACGGCCCCGCCGAGTGCGGCCAGCGCACCCGCCGCGCCGATCCAGCGCACCGCCGCGGGACCGCGCGGATGCGCAGCGGCTGCGGCAGGCGCAACGCTGGCCGGCGGCCGCGTTCCCGCGTGCATATTGCGCGCGCGCCGCCACGCGATGCGCCGCGCGGCGGCCGTCTTCACGAAATTGCGAATCAAGCCTGGCATTGGTTCCCCGTCTGTATGAGGACGGGTCCGCACCTGCGCACGCCGCCTGCTCAGCGTTAGCGGGGGGAGCGCGAAAAGGCCGCGCTCGCTGGCGCGCCTGGTCGCCGTTTTTTGCAATCCGGCCCGCCGAATCTGCGCCTCGTCGCATTCGGCTAGCGCCACGGGACGCCTTTACCTACAGTGGGTACATCGCAACGCCACTTTGAAAGGAACTACCATGAACATCCTCAGGAACTTCGAAGCAGTCTTCGTCGTGGCCCTCGGAGTGGCCGCTTCCGCCAGCTTCATGGCGCAGCCGCCCGATGCATCAACCATCGCCGCACGCGAAGCCGGCATCGCGACGGAGTCGAGGATGGCGGTGGTGACGGTTCCAGCCAAGCGCATGAGCGTGCAGGAAAAGCGGCGCTCGCTCGAAGACGAACGCAGCGTGGCGAAACAAGGCGCTACGCTTGCCAGCCGCATCTGAGAACGTCGGTACGGTAGCGCACACCGAATTCGCCGCGACCTGTTTCAGTTGTAAGCATCTGATTCAAATCTCCGAATCGGCGGTTCAGCTTGTTATATTGAATCGTCGGCTTTTGAAACGGAGAAAAAAATGAAACGCACACTGACTCTCGCAACACTGATCACCCTGAGCGCCGCAGCCTGGATGCCGTTACCGGCAATGGCGCAGTCCGGCTTCAACGTGGTCATCAATTCCGCGCCGCCGGCGCCCCGTTTCGAAAGCGTGCCGGCGCCGCGCCGCGGTTACGTCTGGGCGCCAGGTTACTGGAACTGGGACGGCGGCCACCACGTCTGGCTGGCCGGCCACTGGGAACCGGAGCGTAACGGCTACCGCTACCAGTCCCACGAATGGGTGCGCGACGGCGGCAGCTACCGCCTGCGCGATGGCGGCTGGCAGCCGGTAGCGCAGGTGCGCTACGACGAGATCCGCGTCGCCCCGCCGCCGCCGCGCTACGAGCGGATCCCCCGCTCGCGTGACGGCTATGTATGGCAGCCGGGCTACTGGGACTGGCGCGGCAACCGCTACGAGTGGGCCTCCGGCATCTGGGTCGCCGAGCGCCCCGGCTACGTGTACTCGCAGCCGAACTGGGTGCAGCGCGATGGCCGCTGGTTCATGGAACCGTCGCGCTGGACAGCGCGCGGTGGCCGCGACCGTGACCATGACGGCGTCCCCGACCGTTACGAGCATGGCCGCGACCGTGACCGCGACGGCATTCCCGACCGCTACGAGCACAATGGCCGCCGCGACCAGGACCGCGACGGAGTGCCAAACCGGCGCGACCACGACCGTGACGGCGACGGCGTGCCGAACAATCGTGACGCCCGCCCGGACAATCCGAACCGGTACTAAAGCAGCATCAAGAAAGCGCCTCCGGGCGCTTTTTTTATTCGCTTTGACGAACCGGCGGGCCGTATTCCCGCGAAGCTAGTTTCAAGACAACAACACAACAGCCGAACAATTATTGTTTGGAATGAAATACCAGTTGCTGTACAGTATAGATTCGAAAGTCTCATGCTGTATATCAACTACATGCTGAATCAGACCTCAGAATCGCTAGCCTGCCCGGCCTGCCGGGCGCCCTTGCAACAGCGTGCCGACCGCGTGCAGGGAGGACGTTTCCTCGACGGCGCGCTGGAATGCCCCGAATGCGCGGTCAGCATCCCGGTGGTGCGAGGGTTTGCCCTGTTTCCCGAAGCGCAACCGGGCGGCCGGCCCGATCAAGTCGCCACGCCGCTGACGCCTTCCGCCGACTACCTCTCTTTCGTCCATCACCGCCATACGCGTCGTATCCCGGACCGCTACGCCGCGTTCCAGCCGTTTAACGAATCGACCCGCGCCTTCTACGCCCTCCTCGACCTGGTGCGCGCGCAACTGGCGCCGGGCGACAAGATCCTCGACACCTGGGGCCGCACCGGCTGGAGCGGCGAGATGCTGGCGGCCGCCTTTCCGGAGCAGCACGTGGTGTCGCTGTGGGAAGGTAATTTCGACGTGCTCGGCTACGCAGGCTATGCATACTGGCTGGCGCCCGAACGGCGCGCGCCGAATCACGACATCCTGTTTGTCGCACCGGGCGCCGGCCTGCCCTTCCTCGACAAGCAATTCCGCCTCGTCCACGGGCTCGATTCGCTGCACCGCTACGCGCCGTCGAGCTTCGCCGGCGAGATCCTGCGCATTGCGCGCGACGACGGCGTGATCCTGTTCCCGCACGTGCACCTGGCGAACAACCAGCCGGTGCCGTTTTTCGAACGCGGCGGCTGGCAGGCGCACGGCCAGGCGTACCAGGAGCGCTTCGAGCGCGCCGCCGGCCGGCGCGGGCGCAGCGTGCTGGTCATGTCGGAGGTCACCCTGTTCAACGCGGCCGGGCCGCTGCGCACCGAGCCCGATACCGGGCATTACAACGGCGTGGTGGCGCTGGTGCCGCCGGCCTGGGTCGGCGCGCCCCTGCGCCGCGCCGACCTCGATATCTGCCTGCCGGGCTCGCGCGGGGTAGTCAATCCGCTGATGCGCATCGACTACCTGGCCGGCACCGCGACCCCCGACAGCGCGGCGCTGGGCGGCCTGATGGAAGAGCTGATGCTGCGCCATCCCTGCTACGCGGCGCGCCTGGCGGCGCTCGGCGAACAGCGGCTGTCGACCTTGCAGCAGCAGGTACTGTTCCAGCTGGCCCAGTTGCGCACCCTGGCCGAAACCGCCGCCCGGCTTGGCGTGCCGCTCGAGAAGGTGACCGGCGAGGCGATGCAGCTGGCCGGCCGGGAACTGCTGCAACTGGCGCCGCTGAGCATCGCGATGAGCCGCCTGCAATCGTATTACGCCGACCAGGTGGTGCGCCCGCCGCCGGCCGAAGAGACGTTCGACTACCTGTGGCAGCTGCTGCCGTCGCTGTATGGCGAGCGCGCGTTGCTGGTGGCCGGCGCCGACGGCAGCGTGTTCGGCTGGGCCGAAGTCGAACTGCTCGTCACCACCATCCAGCGCGGCTTGCGCGAACTCGGCGTCGGTCCCGGCGACCGGGTGGCGATGCTGGCCGGCCCGCACGCCGAAGCCTTGCTGCTGAACTGGGCAATCTGGCGCAACGGCAGTGTCGCGGTACCGCTGCGCAAGGAGCTGGCCGACGACCCTGCTGGCCTCGCGAAACTGCTCGACCACATCGCCCCCGCGCTGGTGGTGGTGGACCGTCCGCGCGCGCCGGCGGCGGCGCTGGCGGGATGCGCCGCGCTGATGCTCGACGACGCCGACCCTGACGTCGCCAATGCCTCACTGCCGTCGCTGGCCGCGCTGCTCGAAGAATGGTTCGAAGCGCCAGCCGACCAGCAGTCGCCGCATCAGGTGCTGCCGGACGATCCGGCGGTGATCATCTTCACCTCGGGCAGCACCGGCGAGCCGAAAGGCGTGGTGCTGAGCCAGCGCGCGCTGCTGCAGAGCGGCCAGCTGGCCACCACCACGTTCGGCTGGCACGACAAGGACACCCTGCTGTCGCTCAGCGAGAGTCACACGATGAGCGGCCTGCGCAATCCGGCGGTGGCGGCCCTGTTCGCCGGCGCCACGGTGTACATTCCGCACGAGGCCGAGCGCGCCAACGTCGGCAAGACGCTGCAGGCGGCCGCGGTGCACGGCATCACGGTGCTGGCGACCGGCCCGTCCTGGCTGGCGATGCTCGACAGCCTGCCGCCGCACCTGACGCTGCATCCCGGCGCCCTGCGCCAGATCCTGTCGACCGGCGCCACGCTGCAGTCGCCGCTGCACGCGCGGCTGTCCGAGCGCATGGGCCTCGACATCGTCGATTATTACGGCCTGACCGAAACCGGCGGCCTGTGCCTGGTATTCGACCACGCGGACGGCGCCGCCAGCGGCCGGCCGGTGGGCGCGATGGCGCAGGTGTGCGACGCGCACGGAGATCCAGTCGGCGCCGGCGTCGCGGGCGAACTGCGCGTGCACAGCAACCAGCTGATGAGCGGTTACTGGCGCAACCCGGCGCAGGGCGCGGCGATGCTGCGCGACGCCTGGCTGTACACCGGCGATATCGCCAGCCACGACGGGCGCGGGCGCCTGACACTGGTCGGCCGCCGCGACGACCAGCTGAAAAACGAATTCGGCGACATCGTCCACCCGGCGCACCTCGAACGCCTGCTGGCCAGCCATCCGCTGGTGCGCGACGCCGCCATCGGCACCGGGCCGCACGGGCTGGTCAGCATGCTGGTCGCCGCGCCCGGCTTCGCGGCACACGAACTGGTCGCCTTCTGCCGGCTGAACATGCCGTCGACGCCGTTCCCGCGCGATATCCGGGAAGTGGAAGCGCTCCCCTACACCGCCGCGGGCAAGCTCGATCGGGCCGTGCTGGCGACATGGATCAACGACGAAAGGAAACCCACCTGATGTTCAGCCAGCGCGCCACCGCCACCCAGTACCTGTCGGGCCCGAAGAACCTGACCTACGCCGAACTCGAAGACGGCATCGCGCACGTCGCCGCGTACCTGCTCGAGCACGACCTCGCCGGCAAGCGCGTCCTGTTCGTGGTGCGCGACGACGACGCGTTCGCGCCCTTGCTGCTCGGCTGCATGCGCGCCGGCGCGGTGCCGCTGCTGCTCGATCCGGCCACCGTGGCGCAGCAGCTGAGCGACATCCTGGCCCACTCGCCGGTCGACGGCGTTATCGCCGACGCCGACCTGATCGCGCAATGGCGCGAGGCCGGCGTCGTTCTGCCGGCGCGCCAGATGCCGGTGCTGAAGAACGCCGCCAAGGGCCAACTGCTGGGCAAGCTGCTGGGCAGGCGCGCGCCCGCCGACCCGGATAGCTGGCCCGGCCTGCTGCAACGGCCGCTGGCCGGGGCGCTGCCGCCGGCGCGCCAGCAGGGCGTGGCCTACGTGGTGTTCACCTCGGGCAGCACGGCGCGGCCGAAAGGGGTCGAGATGTCCTGGCCGGCGATGCTGAGCCACCTCGACACGCTGCAGCGCCATTACGAACTGACGCCCGACTCGCGCATCATGAACCTGATGCCGCTGTCGCACGGCGATGGCCTGGTGCAGGGTTTGCTGTTGACGTACCGCTGCGGCATCACGCTGGTGCGCCCGGCCGCCTTCAGCATCGTCAACATCGACAGCGTCGTCATCGCCGTCTACCGCGACCGCGTGACCCACCTGGTGGCGGCGCCGACCGCGCTGACGCTGATCCAGCAGTATGGCGGCCACCTGGCGGAGAACTTCGCCAACGGCGTGTTCCGCTTCGTCATTTCGTGCAGCGCCCCATTGAGCGCGCCGGTGTGGACCGACTTCAGCGCGCGCTTCGGGGTGCCGGTGGTGAATACCTACGGCTTGTCCGAGACCGGCGCCTGCGCCCTGTACGCCGGGCCGGATGGCGCCAGCCACAAGATCGGCAGCATCGGCGTGCCGCGCGACATGGTGGCCAAACTGATTCGAAGCGACGGCAGCGAAGCAGCCTGCGACGAGGCGGGCGAACTGTGCCTGCGCGGGGCGAACCTGATGGACGGCTACCTGGACGACCCGGACACCACCGCGCGCGTGCTGCGCGACGGCTGGCTGCATACCGGCGACCAGGCCCGGCGTGACCCCGACGGCGTCTACTGGATCGTCGGCCGCATCAAGGACCTGATCATCTGCGGCGGCTACAACCTGTCGCCGGAAGCGATCAACTCGGTGCTGATGCAGCACCCGGCGGTGCTGGAAGCGGCCACCGTCGGCATGCCCGACCCCACCTGGGGCGAGATCCCGGCGTCGTGCGTGGTGCTGCGGCCGGGCCAACAGGCCGACGGCGCCGAGCTGCTCGCCCACTGCGCCCGATTCCTCGGCGCCCATGAACTGCCGAAGACGATCCACTTCGCCGCCGCACTGCCGCGCACCCCGTCGGGCAAGGTGATCCTGGCGCAGTTGCAGCAATCGCTGCTGCCGGGCCGCAGTGCCGGCAACGCCGGCGGCGACGTGCGCGAGCGCGTGTTCGCCCTCGCGTCCGACCTGTTCCGGATGCCGGCCCATCATCTGAGCCTGGCGTCCGGTCCGGCCAACACCGCCGGCTGGGACTCGCTGGCGCATATCAACTTCGTGATCGGCATCGAGACCGGCTTCGGCATTCGCCTCAGCGCATCGGACGTGGTGCGGATGGAATCGCTCGACGCGACCATCGAACTGATTAAACGCCATGCCGCGTGACGCCGGCGGCCAGCCTGCGCCGCCGCTGCTGGCATGGGCAGCAGCGGCGGCACTGGCGGGCGCCGCGGTGTTCGCGCTGAGGGCGGGCCCATATTGGCCAGCACGCGAAATGTCCGCCCTGACGGCCGACCTCACCAGCGAGGCGCTGGCCCAGGTCCCGCCCGGCGACATCCGGGTGATCGGACTCGGCACGTCCCTGCTGCGTACCGCCACGCCGCTCAACGAGCGCGTCGACGACGCCGGCAGGCCGGTAAGCTGGGCGCGCATCACCAAATCGAACTGGGGGCCGGGTTACCTCGGCGGCAGCCTGGCCGTCATCGAGAGGGCGCGGCCAGACGTACTGGTGATCGAAAAAAACCTGCTGATGGCAGACCAGGAAGGCACCGAAGCAAGCAGAATGCGACCGGACCTGATGCATGTACTGAGGCAGCTGACTCCAGGCGCGGCGCACGGCGCCGATCCGCTGCTCGCCTTGCGCGCACGCCGGACACAGCATCTGCCGTGCCCCGCGGCGCCGGTGTCGAACGATGAACTGGCGCAGCGTCAACGCGAACTGGCGCGCGCCTACAGCCAGCCGCCGGATCCGGCCTTCGTGGCGCCCCTGCTGCGGCTGGCCGAAGGCGGCGCGCACGTGATGATCCTCGATATCCCGCGCTCGCCCGCCATCGAGGCCGCCACTGCGGCGGACAAGCAGCGCTGGTTCGCGCGCGTGCGCCAGTTGCTGCCGCCGGGTCCCAACCTCAGTTACCACTCCGGGCCGTCGTACGCCGAACCGAGCCTGTACTGCGACGCCAGCCACCTGACTATCGCGGGCGCAAAAAAGTTCCAGCAATGGTGGTGGCAGGAGCTGCGCCAGGCACGGAAAGCGGCGCCCTGACATGGTGTGGCTCACAGGTTTCGGAATCGGCCTGATCGCCGTCCTGCTGGTCCTGTACTGGCGCGCGCCGCAGGCGTGGCGCCCGTGGCTGCTGACCTGCGGCGGCGCCGCGCTGGTCATCCACGACAGTTGGGCCAGCGTGGCCGCGTGGAGCGCGCTGCTGGCCTGGCTGGCACTGGTATGCGGGCCGCGCTGGCGCCAGCCGGCGTGGGTCAAGGGACTCGGCCTCGCCGGGCTGCTGGCGGCGTTTTCGGCATACCAGTATTCGAAAGCGTCGCATGCGCTGGCACCGTTACTGGGATTCGCCTTCGTCGCGCTGAAGGCATGGCACCTGATAGTCGAGGACAGCCACGGCGAGGTGCACGGCCGACGCGTCGCCACCACCCTCGCCTACCTGCTGTTTCCGCCCACCGTGCCGATCGGGCCGGTGCAGCGCTTCGACGCCTTCCGCCTCGAACTGATGCGCGCGCGCTGGGACATGGCACTCGCCTCGCGCGGTCTGGAGCGCGTGCTGTACGGCTTTTGCAAGGTCGTCCTGCTGGCCAATTACCTGCTCGCCACCAAGCTGCATGCGCCGGGCATGCAGACCGGGCACCTGTGGCTCGACACNNTCCCGGAAAACTTCCTGTCGCCGTTTGCGGCGCGCAGCCTGGCCGACTTCTGGCGCCGCTGGCACATCACCGTATCGCAGTGGTGCCGCGACTTCGTTTTCCGGCCGGTGTTCGCGCGCGCCCACCGCTACGTGTATGCCAGCCTGGCGAGCATGATCGTGCTCGGCCTCTGGCACGAACTGTCGCTGCGCTACCTCGCCTGGGGCCTGTTCCACGGCTCCGGCCTGGCGGCGGTGCACCTGTGGACCAATCATGTGCCGCTGGCGAGCAAGCTGCGCCAATACCGGGCCTGGACGGTGGCCTGCTGGTTCTTCACGCTGCAGTTCGTGATAGCCAGTTTCGCCTTCACCTCAACCGACTCGATGCGCGGCGCCTTTTCCCAGCTCGGCATCCTGGCCGGCGTGCGTTTTTAAGGAGACATGACCATGTATGCCTTCCTCCTGCGCTGGCTGCCCGCCCGGTTGGCCAACATCGCGATCGCCTGCTGGTATGGCGGCCTGCTGTTCCTGTTGTGGCTCAAATGGGGCGGCGACGTGATCCCCGGCTTCCGCTACGGCCAGATATAGCCTCGCCACGCCGACCTTGAATGCCTCGGGCCGGAATGCCAGCGCCGCCAGCGTCATGTAGCCGCCATCGATGCCGATATGCGGAACGTGCTCATACCCCCTCCCTCGACGCCACGAAGCGGGCCAATGGAGGGTTTCAAATTTGTCTATCAATGTCAAGACGGGGCAAACCGGTTATGCTCGCTGCATGCCCGAATTCGCCCATCTCTTATCAGCTGCTCTCAAGGCGGAACTGAGCGCCAGCCGCCGCCTGTCCAGCCGTACCGGTTGCTCACAGGAGCAGGCGCTGCGCGCGACGCTGCAAGCGAGCGCCGGAAACGGTTCGCTGGCCGGATTGCTGGCCGCGCGCGCCGCGGCGCTGGCGGCCGACCAGGCCCGTTCGGCCACGCTGGTTCGGCAAGATGGCAAGCCGACTCCCTGGCGCGCATGGTTCGACGGCTCCGCCCATCCGAATCCCGGCAATTGCGGCATTGGCGCCCTGCTCCTGGGGCCAGGCGGCGAACGGATCGAGATTTCGCGCGCCGCCGGCTACGGCAACAGCAGCGAAGCAGAATACCGCGCGCTGATCGCGCTGCTCGAAGCGGCGATCGATTGCGGCGCCCACGGCATGACCATCCACGGCGACAGCAAGGTGGTGATCGATGACCTGAATGGTCGGTTTGCCGACGCCGCGGTGTCGCTGCAGGATTGCCGGACGCAGGCGCTCGCGCTGATCGGCCAACTGCGCGATGTCACGCTGCGCTGGATCCCGCGCCACAAGAACATCCATGCCGACGCCTTGTCGCAACGCGCCGGCCGCCTCCTCGCCACCGACATCAACGATCAACCCTGACGCGACAGCCTGGCAGCGACATGGGTGCGGTAGCGCACAGGCGACGCTCCCAATATGTTTCAGTTGTAAGCATCACACTGTTTCAGTTGTAAGCGTCTGATTCAATTCCGCGCAGCGAAGGTTCAGCTTGATATATTGAACTGCACCTTTCTAAACGGAGTCCACAATGAAACGCACACTGACAATCGCAGCAATGATCACGCTCGGCGCCGCAGCTTGGATGCCGTTGCCTTCGATGGCGCAACCTGGTTATGCGCATGACCTGGTGATTAATTCAGCGCCGCCGTCACCCCGCTTTGAAAGCGTGCCCGCGCCGCGCCGCGGTTACGTCTGGGCACCCGGGTATTGGAATTGGGATGGCGGCCGTCACGTATGGCTGTCCGGNNCGCGAGAATGGCGGCTATCGCCTGCGTGACGGTGGCTGGTATCCCGTAGCGCAGGTACGCCACGACGAAATCCGGGTAGCGCTGCCGGCACCGCGCTACGAGCGGATTCCTCGCCCGCGCAATGGCTATGTGTGGCAACCGGGCTACTGGGATTGGCACGGCGACCGCTACGAGTGGACTGCCGGGTTCTGGGTCGCCGAGCGCCCTGGCTACGTATATTCGCAGGTGAACTGGGTGCGCCGCGATGGCCGCTGGTACATGGAGCCATCGCGCTGGATAGCGCGCGGTAGCGCCGATCGTGACGGCGACGGCATCCCGGACCGTTACGAGCGTGCCGGCGACCGTGACCACGATGGCGTCCCGGATCGCTACGAACAGGGCCGCGACCGTGACCGCGATGGCATCCCGGACCGCTATGAACAGGGCCGTGACCGAGACGGCGATGGCATCCCTGATCGTTACGAGCGCGATGGCCGCAGTGACCAGGATCGCGACGGCATACCAGACAGCGGCGATAACGACCGCGACGGCGATGGCATGCGAAATGATCGCGACGCCTATCCGGACAATCCGAACCGTCGTTGATGCAGCATGAGAAAGAGCGCCTCCGGGCGCTTTTTCTGCATTGGGGGACGAATACCCCTCAATGGGCGGCATGACAAAGCCGACAATGCCAATGCGTTAAGATACGCGTTCGACCGATTTGCGCCCTGCCCTGGGCCGACCCACCCATGACCAGCAGCACCGCGATCGCCAGGCCGTCGGCCGGAAACCTCAACTTCGTCCTCGTCTGCGTGTTCATCGACATGCTCGGGATCGGCCTGATCGTGCCGGTGCTGCCGCTGCTGGTCGGTGAATTCGTCAGCGGGCGCGACGAACAGGCGCTGTGGTTCGGCCTGATGACCACCGTGTTCGGCCTGATGCAGTTCATCTTCATGCCGATGCTCGGCGCGCTCAGCGACCGCGTCGGCCGCCGTCCGGTGCTGATGGTGTCGATGGCCGGCATGGGCATCAATTTCCTCGCCACCGCATGGGCGCCGAGCCTGGCCTGGCTGTTCATCGGCCGCGTGATCGGCGGCATGTCCTCGGCCAGCATGTCGGTGGCGTCGGCGTATGCGTCGGACATTTCGACCAGCGAGAACCGCGCCAAGAGCTTCGGCAAAGTGGGGGCGGCGTTCGGCCTCGGCTTCATCTGCGGGCCGATGTTGGGCGGCCTGCTCGGCAGCGTCAATCTGCACCTGCCGTTCTACGTCGCCGCCGCGCTGTCGGGCGCCAACCTGTTATACGGCTATTTCGCGGTGCCGGAATCCTTGCCGGTGGAAGGCCGCGGCGAATTCAAGCTCGCCAAGATCAACCCGTTTTCCGCGCTGGCACGGCTACTCCGGCGCACCGAGATCCGCGGCCTCGTCGCGGTCTACGCCCTGATGACCTTCGCCCAGATGATGCTGCAGTCGACCTGGGTGCTGTACACCACCTTCCGCTTCGACTGGACCCCGCGCGAAAATGGCATCGCCCTGTTTTGCGTCGGCGTGTCGGCGGCGGTGGTGCAGGCCGGCCTGCTCGGCATCCTGATGCATCGCTTCGGCGAGCGTCGCCTGTCGCTGCTCGGTCTGACGTCGGGCGCCATCACCTATCTGCTGTACGGCCTGGCCACCCAGGGCTGGATGATGTACGTCTTCATCCTCTGCAACCTGCTGGCGTTCGCCGCCGGCCCGGCCCTGCAGTCGATCATCTCGAAGTCGGCGGCGGCCAGCGAACAGGGCGAGCTGATGGGATCCTTGCAGTCGATCTCCAGCATCGGCATCATCGTCATGCCGCTGGTGGGCACCTCGATCCTGGGCGCGGCCAGCCACCTGCCGGCGCACGACTGGCGCATCGGCGCGACGTTCTTCCTGTGCGCCGCGATGCAGGCGCTCGCCATCGTAGTCGCCCGGCGCTACTTCCGCACGCACCAGGCATGAGCACACTGGTGGTGTGCGTGGTGTTGTTCGGCGCGCTGCTGCACGCCAGCTGGAACGCGGCCGTCAAGTCGCGCACCGACACCTTCCTGGTTACCGTGCTGGTGGCCGGCGGGGCCGGCCTGCTGTCGGCCGCCGCACTGCCATTCCTGCCCGCGCCGGATGCGGCCAGCTGGCCCTACATCGCCGCTTCCACCATCACCCAGCTGGCCTATTACTCGCTGCTGATCGCCGCGTACCGCAATGGCGACATGAGCCATGCTTATCCGCTGATGCGCGGCAGCGCGCCACTGCTGGTCGCGCTGGCCAGCGGCCCGCTGATCGGCGAACGGCTCGGCGCCGTCCAGTGGCTGGCGATCGGCTGCATCTGCGGCGGCATCCTCGCGCTGTACTTCACCACGCGCTCGCGCCACGCCGGCGCCGGCCGCACCACCATGTTCGCGCTGATGACCGCCTGCATGATCGCCGCGTTCACCCTGATCGACGGCGCCGGCGTGCGCAAGTCGGGATCGCCGGTGGCGTACACGATGTGGATCTTCCTGCTGAACGGCGCAGGACTGGTCGCCTGGACGGCCGCACGGCGGCCGGGTCAACTCGTCACCTACGCACGCCTGAATATCGGCGTCATGCTGCTGGGCGGCGCCGCCAACCTCGGCTCGTACGCGCTGGCCTTGTGGGCGATGACGCGTGCGCCGGTCGCCGCCGTCGCCGCGCTGCGCGAAACGTCGATCCTGTTCGCCGTCGCGATTGCCGGCATCGTGCTGCGCGAGAAGATCAGCGCGCAGCGAATGGCCGCAGTCGCCCTGGTCGCCTGCGGCGCCGTGGCAATGCGGTTGGGCTGAATTTGCTAATTATCGCGGCAATGGCGCAGGATACGGTGGCAATTGGATGATGACCGGAGGGGGCGCCGGTGCCGGTGCGGACTGCACAATGGGAACAGGTGGATTTCTCGGTGGAGTGGCGTAGTTCAGCACGAAAGTCATTACTGTAATCGCCGCGACCCCAAGCCCAACCGCAGTGCCAACGATCCATTTGACCATAGCCAGGAATCCCTTGTTCATCTCCGATCGCAGGTCGCCAACCGCCGCTAAAACATCGGCCTTCGTTGCCGTTTGGTCCAGGCGTGTTTCGATCCGGGCGAATCGTTCCCGTGTCTCTGCGGCAAACTCTTCGAATTGTGCAGGTCCGGCTTCCATTCAACCAGCATAATTCGCAGCCTCGCCGCCCGCAAGCGGCGCACTACGGAAAAGCATGACAACGCCCAGCGCCCCGCTATAATTGCAAAATTGTCCAAGTTAAAAGGCTGCCACCGTGTCTGATCGCATCAAAGTTCTGCCGCAGTATTTGCTCCCTAAGCAAGCCCTGACCACGCTCGCCGGCCGTGTTGCCGGCGCCAAGGGCGGTGTCTGGACGACCAACCTTATCCGTTGGTTCGTGGAGAAATACGGCGTCAACATGGACGAGGCGGTCAATCCCGACATCGCCAGCTACAGCAGCTTCAACGAGTTCTTCACGCGGCCGCTGAAGCCAGATGCACGACCGCTGGCGCAGGCCGACTTCATTTGCCCGGTCGACGGCGCGATCAGCCAGTTCGGCCAGGTCGACGACCACCAGATCTTCCAGGCCAAAGGCCACAAGTTCACCACCGCCGAACTGGTGGGCGGCGACACCAGCCTGGCGGCGCACTTCCAGCACGGCAGCTTCGCCAACCTGTATCTGAGCCCGAAGGACTACCACCGCCTGCACATGCCATGCGACGGGCGCCTGACGCGGATGATCTACGTGCCCGGCGCGCTGTTCTCGGTGAACCCGACCACCGCGCGCGGCATCCCCGGCCTGTTCGCCCGCAACGAGCGCGTGGTGTGCGTGTTCGAGTCGCCGGAGCACGGCCCGTTCGTGATGACGCTGGTCGGCGCCACCATCGTCGGCAGCATGGAGACGGTGTGGCACGGCGTGGTCAACCCGACCCGTCCGGGCAAGGTCTGCGAGTGGGATTACAAGGACAAGGACATCGTGCTGAAAAAAGGCGACGAGATGGGACGCTTCCTGCTCGGCTCCACCATCGTCATGCTCTTCAAGCAGGGCACCATCGACTTCAATCCTGCGTGGGCGCCGGAGCGCGGCATCCGCCTCGGCGAGATGATGGGCAACCACCCCCGTTAAGCCAAGCGCTTCTTCGCATCCTCGCAGCACAGCACTTCCATCATATCGAGGAAGGCGCGGGTCTTGGCCGGCATCAGGCGCCGGCCAGGGAACACCGCCCATCCCGTCACCGCCGGCAGGTCCCACTCGGGCAGCACCCGCACCAGCTCCCCCTTTTCCAGGAACGGCGTCGCGAACAGGTCCGAACTGGCGGCGATGCCGGCGCCGGTGCAAGCGATCCGCGCCAGCAGGTCCGGCGAGTTGGCCGTCATGCGCGCCGGCAGTTCGCGCGACCACTGCGTCTTGCCGCGCGTGAGGATCCACGGCTGCGCGCCGCCGTTACGGCTCAGGAGACACAGCAGGTCGTGGTTGAACAGGTCGTCGGGCGACTCCGGCAGGCCGCGCGTGGCGATGTACGACGGCGCCGCGTACAGGCCGACCTTCTCCAGCGCCACCCGGCGCGCCGCCAGCGACGAATCGTCCGGCAGGTCCCCCATGCGGATCGCGATGTCGAAGTTCTCCGCCACCAGGTCGACCCGGCGCGGCGACAGGTCCAGTTCGAGCGTGATGGCCGGATAGCGCGCCATGAACTCGGTCATCACGCGCGTCAGCCCCAGGTTGGCGAAATCGGACGGCATCGACACGCGCAGGCGCCCGCTCGGCTCCTGCTGGCGGTGCTGCACCAGCGCGGCGGCCGCCTCGACCTCCTCGACCACCTTGCGCGCGTGCTCGAGCAGGCTCTCGCCGAACTCGGTCAGCATCAGCTTGCGCGTGGTCCGCTGCAGCAGGCGCTCGCCCAGTTTCGCTTCCAGCAGCGCGATGCGGCGCGAGACGGTCGATTTCGGCAAATCCACCCGCAACGCCGCCTTGCTGAAGCTGCCGCTCTCGACAATGCGGGCAAACAGCAGCAGATCGTTTGGTTCGACGTCCATTTGATTATCCCGTTGGATGAATAATGTTATCCATTTTAGCGCCTTCCGGATTGATTTTGGAACTGTTAAAGTGATCTTCATCGAAGTTTAACCACCCAACACGAAAGAGCTTCCCATGAACATTCTGCAAATCAATTCCAGCGCCCGCAGCATCGGTTCCGAGTCCACCCGCATGAACGACAAGATCGTCGCCGGCCTGGTGGCCGACAATCCAGGCGCCGTCGTCACCCGCCGCGACCTCGCTTCGCAACCGCACCCGAGCATCGACGAAGCGGCCCTCGGCGCGCTGTTCACGCCGGCCGACAAGCGCAGCGCCGAGCAGGCAGCGCGCGTGGCCCTCGACGATGCACTGATCGCCCAGGTGCAGGCAGCGGACGTGATCGTGATCGGCGCGCCGATGTACAACTTCGGCATCACCTCGCAGCTGAAAAGCTGGTTCGACGCGATTGCCCGCGCCGGCGTGACGTTCCGTTACACCGCGACCGGCCCTGAAGGCCTGTTGAAGGACAAGAAGGTATTCGTGACCCTGTCGCGCGGCGGCATCCACCGCAACGGCGCCAGCGATTCGCAAGTGCCGCACCTGACCACCTTCCTCGGCTTCCTCGGCCTGACCGATGTGACGTTCGTCTACTCGGAAGGCCACGGCATGGGTCCGGAAGCAGTCGCCAAGGCGCAAGCACAAGCCGACGCCGACATCGAAGCAGCACTGGCGTAACCCGCAAGGGCGGCGCCGCCACCAGGAGAAGCATGATGACAAAGCAGTTGACAGCAGTACGGGTAGGAACGGCGCGCGGCGTTGAGCGCCTGGTCAATGGCCAGTTCGTGATGGACGGCGCCGGCGTCAAAATCAACCGCGTGCTGACGCAGACGTTGCAGCGCAGGCTCGATCCGTTCCTGATGCTCGACGCCTTCGGCAGCGACAAGCCGGGCGACTACATCGCCGGCTTCCCCGAGCATCCGCACCGCGGCTTCGAGACCATCTCGTACATGATCGCGGGACGCATGCGGCACAAGGACAGCGCCGGCAATGAGGGGCTGATCACGAATGGCGGCGTGCAGTGGATGACGGCCGGCCGCGGCGTGATCCATTCCGAAATGCCGGAGCAGAACGACGGCCTGATGGAAGGCTTCCAGCTGTGGCTCAACCTGCCCGCCAAGGACAAG
>CXWL01005015.1_pt1 | contig 51562 bp, 53 predicted proteins | sample 590931 | NCBI WGS metagenome assembly CXWL01 (sample SAMEA3498368, study PRJEB10139) | groundwater metagenome | biome: water well; material: biofilm material | place: Germany | collected 2015-04-27 | reverse complement strand
GCATCAACCCTTGGGTATATACGATACTGTCGGTTACGCGCTGCCATGGGCGAATGGTGAGCATCTGTGTGACCATCGGCTGCGATGGTTCGATAATCACCTGTGTTGCGGTTTGGCTGGGGTCTGGTCGCCCTAAGTCGGGCTCTACGGGTGCGGGCCCTATGCTGCGCCAATCAGCGAAATTGGCGACGATGGCTTGTTCCAACACAGCGGGGTCGACGTCACCCGCAATCGCAATGACGACGCGTTCGGGGCGATACCAGCGTTGATGGAACGCGCGAATGTCCGCGCCATTGGCGGCGGCAAGCGTTTCTTCGGTGCCGATGGTGGATCGTTGCCCCATCAATTGTCCGGCAAAAATATGCCTCCGCGCTGCCTCTGCAATGCGAAACTCCGGCCCGTCATGTTCACGGCGTTCGGCAATAACGATCGGCCGTTCGGCATCGACGGTCGTATCGCTCAGCACAGGTTCGCGGATCATGCCAGAAAGGTAACGAATACTTTCCTGCAACGACTGCGGCGTGACAGAGGGTATGTCTAATTGATAGATGGTTGCAGTCTGCCCGGTTGAGGCATTGGAATCGCTGCCAAAACTAACACCCAGCCGCTGCCATTGGCGGCGCGCTTCGCCGTTTTCAAGATAGCGCGATTCGCGGAACGACAGATGCTCGATCAGATGCGCCCAGCCCCCCTGTTCGCTCTGTTCCATCATAGAACCAGCATCGACGCGCAGGCGGATGCTAACCTGCCCCGGCGGCACCCCGTTACGCCGCACCGCAAAGCGCAGGCCGTTGCGAAGCGCACCAAATCGCCAGCCAATATCGTGGGGAATGTCGCTGCCCGCATACAGCCACGCACTATGATCGACAGTCTCTGCGGGCGCTGTCGCTGCTGCGGGAGCCTGCCGACGCGCCTGTTGCGCCGCACCAAGCGATGGAAAGAGCAACGCAGCACCTAAAAACAGCGCGGTAAATCTGCGGCCAAATAGCGCGGGTCCAAGGGGAGGAGATTTCATGCCTTTGTTCATAGTGGCGCAATCTTTCGCTTCGCTGAATAACCGCAATTCCGCTATGAATGCGCCTATTGGAAAAGAGGGTTGTTCACAATGCGCATTGCATTATTGCAGATGACGAGCGGTATCGACCCGCTGGAGAACGCCGACACCCTGTGCAAGGCGGTGAGCGGCGCGGCTGAACAGGGTGCTGTGATGCTGTTCGCACCCGAAATGTCAGGGTTGATCGACCGCAACCGTGAACGCGCGGCGACGCATATCCATAGCGAACAGCAAAGCCCGTTCATTCATGCAGCTGCCCGCGCAGCACGCGAAAACAGCCTTTGGCTCCATCTGGGCTCGCTGCCTGTGCGCGGCGATGACGCCGACGGGAAATGGCACAACCGTAGTCTGGTGATCGACGACAAAGGTGAAATTCGCGCCCGCTACGACAAAATCCACCTGTTCGATGTCGATTTGCCCAGCGGCGAAAGCTGGCGCGAATCGTCAGCCTATGCACCAGGTGAAAATGCGGTGATCGCCGAAACCCCGCTCGGCACTATGGGCCTGACCATATGTTATGACCTGCGTTTTAGCGCGCTATTTGACGCGCTCACAAGTGCGGGAGCCAGCGTCATTGTCGTCCCCTCGGCATTCACCGTGCCAACGGGCGAAGCGCATTGGCACGTGTTGCTGCGCGCCCGCGCGATTGACCATGGCTGTTTCATCATCGCGGCAGCGCAATGCGGCGCGCATAGCGACGGTCGGCAAACCTACGGGCACAGCTTGGTCGTGGACCCATGGGGCACAATAGTGTTTGATGCGGGCACGGTGGCAGGCCTGTCTGTCATCGACATCGACCTGACACAGGTGAGCGAGGTTCGTGCGCGCCTGCCCATTGCACAGCACAAACGGCCATTCACTATCCCCGAACCCGCATAGAGACTCACAGGCAACGCGGATGTAGGTGCCGGACAACGAAAGGCCCCCCTGCTATATGCAGAGAGGCCAATCAGAAACTCGAAATCAGTTCGCCGTCAGGCGAAACGACTATGGGCTTGTTGGAGCGTTGCTCGAACCGCCGGCAGCAATCGCAATACCTGCGACAATAGCAAGGCCAGCGAGCAGCAGGAGGATCCACGAACCGCCTTCTTCACCGAAGGCCATACCATTCTGCACTTGCGTGTCAGCACGGACGCCATCGAATTGGGCAGGAGCAGCCGAAGCGACGACTGGAGCAGTCACCATCGACATTGCGGCAGCAGCAACAACCGCTTTCTTAAGGAACTTCATATCATTCTCCACTGGCAACTAAGTCAAAATCTGTTCGCAAGGCTTGCGTATCAAGCGCGCCCTTCGCTCTCGTGTTTGCCTTGTTCAACCCCTCTATTCACTAACATGGTAAAACGCAAGGGGCATTGCCGATTTTCTCTACGAAGTGGTGGCAAGGCGCGTTCACCCGAAGAAAGCGGTCAAACACTATTCAATGAATGTCCCTAAGTAGAAAAGGTTAGCAATACCCTAATCCCGCATCGCCGACCCTAGTATTTCACTGGTGACCGGATAACCGCAGTCATCGCGGATGCACAAATGTTGCTCTCCGCCCCGCTCAACGATGAACGGCGTGATTCGCCGTGAGGGATAGAAGCGCGTCGATTCGTCCGCCTCAGCAAAATTGCTATATTGCGCTAGGCGCTCAAGGTTGCGCCGCGTTGGGAAAATCATATGTAGCGCGCCTGCCGTCGCTTGTTCGACAGCATCATTAGCGCGAATCCAGAAAAGGTCGCTATTTTCGGCAAGCACAACATCATGGTCCGGCAAGGGTCCAGTCAACCGCGCAAGGTAAAAACGTGTATCAAAAACACGTGAATGCGCAAAATTGGGCCGCCAGCGACTGAACGGCGACAGGGCATCGAGCATGAGCCGCGCGCCATGATGCTCGATCACTTTGGAAAAAAGTGCCTCACCTAGCAACGCACGGCGCATCGACGCCAGCTGTCCTGAGTCGCCATCATGCGCCAGTCCCACGGCCAACCCTGTTTCCTCAAGCGTTTCGCGAATAGCGGCGACTCGCGCAGCCGCGTCGGGCAATTCCAGTCCATGTGAAGCAGCCAGCATGGCACCAAGTTCATGGTCATCATCATCCACCCGGCCGCCGGGAAAAACCGCCGCCCCAGCCGCAAACGCCATGGTCGCCGCGCGGCGCACCATCAATATGCGCGGCGGTGCGCGACCATTTTCACCCTCATGAAATATCACCAATGTCGCTGCAGGGACTGCCGGAGCCAAGCCCGTTTCATCATCGTCGTGCGTATAAGCTGCATCGACTGGCTGAGGTGCAATTGATTCGTTTGCCTTGTCATCATCCATCACCACCCCTTGCCCCGATATCGAGCTTGGGGCAACGTGTGCGTTCAGGTTGGGGGAGCATCAAATATGTCAGCCGTGGAAATCGTCGCGCTGTTGGCCTTGCGCAAGATCATCCGGCGGATTGGGGTCAATATGGCGCATATGCTGGGGTTGGGGCCAGAGGTACAGGAAACCGCATCGACCGATACTTGACATAGATCAATTCGCCGCCCCCTGCTCGTGATAGGGGACGCCATGCTTGCCATACACCCCCACAGCAACAGCCACAGACGTCGGCGATTGCAGTCATTGCGCTTCCCCCGCGTGCCGCTGCTCCCCCTGCAACCGATACTGCGGCGGATCGCACAGTATGTTGCGCGCCAAAACCCTGCGTTGTTTGCTCGATTGGGCAAGCACCAAGCGACTCGCTATCTGGTCGATGCTAAGGGTTTACCCTTCATGCTGTTGCTGCGTCCCGACCCGGCGCACCCTCAGTTACAGGCCGTTCACCGCGCACGCACGCCTCCCCATGACGCCTGCATCACGGGAAAGCTGGCCGATATGCTGTGCCTGATCGATGGCAGCGGCGACGGCGACGCGCTGTTTTTTTCCCGCGACCTAGACGTGACGGGCAATATCGAGGCGGTGGTGTGCCTGCGAAACGCGCTCGACGATGTCGAAGGATCAATCGCCGCGCAGATTGCGGACATGTTTGGTCCGCCCGGCCGCCTTGCACTGGTCGCGGTGCGCCGTGCTGGGGTGAGGATCAGTCGTTGAAACGGCCTGAGTTGATCTGTCCAGCGGGCACCCCCGCCGCGCTGCGTGCTGCGGTCGATGCCGGGGCAGACGCAGTCTATTGCGGTTTCCAGAACGCCACCAATGCGCGCAATTTCCCCGGCCTCAACTTCACCCCCGATGAGCTGGCGGCATCGATTGATTATGCCCATCGCGCCGGGACCAAGGTGCTGCTGGCGCTCAACACATTCCCGCCAGCGGGCAAGTTTGCGCTATGGGCCGACGCGGTGGCGATTGGCGCACGGCTGGGGGTCGATGCCTTCATCGTCGCCGACATCGGTGTCGCCGACCATATCGCACGCAATTATCCCGGGTGCCGCCTGCATCTGTCGGTTCAGGCCGCAGCCTCAAGTCCAGAAGCCATCCGTTATTATTGCGAGCGTTTTGGCGTCAAGCGCGTCGTTTTGCCGCGCATATTAACGATCCCAGAGATTCGCGCGCTGACGACGGAAATCCCCTGCGAGATTGAAACCTTTGTCTTTGGCAATCACGGGCTGATGGTCGAGGGGCGATGCAGCCTGACGCACTATGCCACAGCGCTGTCCACCAACATGGACGGCGTATGCTCCCCCGCCGGCGACGTCCATTATGACAAGGCGGCTGACGGTTGCGTTGCAACGCGGCTGGGCGGTTTTACCATCGACCGCTTTTCCCCATGCGAGCAGGCAGGATACCCCACTATCTGCAAGGGGCGATATCGTGCACCGGTGCGCGACAAACCCTATTATGCGTTCGAGGAACCGGTCAGCATCAACCTGCTCGCCATGGTTCCGCAATTGATCGAGGCGGGGATTGCTGCGTTCAAGATTGAGGGGCGGCAACGATCGCGCGCCTATGTCCGCACCGTGGTCACCACCTTTCGCGCCGCCATCGACGCGGCGTGCGCAGGAGAGGTGGCGGACCTGCCCGACCTTACCGCTCTAACCGAGGGGCAGAAACAGACCAAGGGCGCATTCGAGACAAAGAAATGGCGATGAGCGCATGACCGCGAAACTGACCCTAGGGCCGATCATTTTCCACTGGGATGCCGAGGTGAAGCGCGACTTTTACGCGCGGATCGCCGACGAAAGCGCCATCGATACCGTTTACCTTGGCGAGGTCATCTGTTCAAAGCGAACGCCCTATTTTGACAAACACATTCCCGACGTCATCGAACGGCTGGAACGCGGCGGCAAGCGCGTTGTTCTCTCATCGCTTTGTGAAGTCGTACTGCCCCGCGAGCGGCGGATGATAGGCGAACTCTGCCAGAGCGAAACACATGAAGTGGAAATCAACAACGCCGCCGGGCTGCTGGACATATCGGGGCGCCCACACCGCATCGGCCCGTTGATGAACGTCTATAACACAGAGACGATGGCGTTTCTCGCCGCCGATGGCGCAGCCCATTTCACCCTGCCCGCCGAATTACCGCGCGACGTCGTGGCCGACCTGGCAAGCGCCGCCGCTGCCATTGGCGTTGCCACAGAGGTGCAAATATTCGGGCGCGCATCGCTGGCGGTTTCGGCGCGATGTTACCATGCGCGGGCGCATGGGCGGACCAAAGACAATTGCCAATTCATCTGTGAAAACGACCCGGACGGCATGGTGCTGAAAACCATCGACGGGCGGGATTTTCTGGCAATCAACGGCATTCAAACACTGTCGCACAGCTATGTGAATCTGTGCGGGGAAATCGATGACCTCATCGCCATGGGCGTCGGCCATTTGCGCCTGATGCCGCACAGCGCCGATATGATCGCCATCGCCGCCATCTTTGCCGACCATATTGCGGGGCGGGTGGATGTGCCCGAAACCCGCGCGCGGTTGGACACCCTGCCCATCCCTGCGCCCTTTTCCAACGGGTTCTGGCACGGGGTTGCGGGGCATCAACTGCATTTGGGATAGCCGCACTTCAGCCAGACGGCACCCCACGGCGCGGTTGCATGGGTCACGCACGACACGATGGATAAGGATTCGTGAAAATGGTGGAGCCTAGCGGGTTCGAACCGCTGGCCTCGTCATTGCGAACGACGCGCTCTACCAACTGAGCTAAGGCCCCAACAGGGTGTGCTATTATCGCCCGCAGCCATGGCTCGCAATGGCTATTTTAGCCCTTAAACGCCGCCTCGGCCAAAAATCGTTCGGCGTCGAGCGCCGCCATACACCCCATGCCCGCCGCCGTTACCGCTTGGCGATAGATATGGTCGCACACATCACCCGCCGCGAACACGCCGGGCACAGCGGTTTTGGGCGTGCCCGCCTCAACCAGCAAATAGCCCCCATCGTCCATTGCCAATTTGCCCGCAAACAATTCGGTCGATGGCTTGTGCCCAATGGCAACGAACGCCCCGTCAGTCGCAATATGGCTGCCCGCGCCGCTCACCGTGTCGATCAGGTCCACACCGACCAACCCCGCCGTCCCTTCACCGCCAACAAAACGCTCGACCCGCTTGTTCCACAGCGTTGATATTTTGGGGTTCGCACGTAGGCGGTCCTCAAGGATTTTCTCGCACCGCAATCCCTCGCGGCGGTGGATCAGCGTCACGTCATCGCTGTGGTTGGTGAGGTAAAGCGCTTCCTCGACCGCCGTATTGCCGCCGCCGATCACCACGACTTTTTTGCCGCGATAGAAAAATCCGTCGCACGTTGCGCACGCCGAAACGCCCTTGCCGCCCAGTTCGACCTCGCCCGGCACCCCCAGCCATTTGGCCTGTGCGCCCGTCGCAATCACCAATGTATCGGCGACATAGATATCGCCGCCATCGCCGACCGCGCGAAACGGCCTTTTTGACAAATCAACATCAACAATCTGATCCCATATCATCTTTGTCCCGACATGCTCCGCCTGCGCCTGCATCTCTTCCATCAACCACGGCCCCTGCACAACGTCGCGGAACCCCGGGTAATTTTCGACATCGGTGGTGATGGTCAACTGCCCGCCGGGCTGCATCCCCTGCACCACAATCGGCATCATACCCGCACGCGCGGCATAGATAGCGGCAGTCAGCCCAGCGGGACCAGAGCCGATGATGAGCATCCGTGTTTCATGTGTGATTGTCATTATTCAGGCAAACCTTCAGGATAATTTCAAGTTTGATGGAACATCAAACGGCTCGGAAATCATGGTAAAACAAGAATCTAAAGTGCTTGATTTGATGCAATCAAAGCAAGTATTTTAGGCAGCAAATTCGGGGAGCGCGGAAAAAGATTGGCGCAGCGCATCGGACCATGCCGCCGAACGCTCCTCCCCCGTATCACCTCGTAGCTCGTTAAACGCCATATCTGTATATGACGCGCGAGGTAACGATTAGGCAAGGGGTCGTAACGCAAAATCGCAGAATCGAGATTCCGCCCACTCATCCGTTCGGCCCCGGACCTGATCCGGGGTTGTCGAATCACCGTTCTTTCTTGATTCTTGAGGCAAGGGCAGCCCTTCGACAAGCTCAGGGCGAACGGGGCAATGCTATCCCATCACGCTCTATCGGCTGGCGACCCGCGTGCTCAAGGGACGCGATGCCCACTGCGCCCGCTCGCTTGCGGGCAGGCTGCGGACAAAGCATGTGCCGCCACGGCTTGCCACGCCGGCACAGGCCGCCGCCGCTTCGGCGCGGCTGTCGAAACCTGTTGCGTTCAAACGGTGAAATGTTCTCCCGCCAACACTTGCCGATGTGGTAACGCCATCATGGCCGGACAGTGCATTATGGCGCGCGGCCATACGCGCCCAATTTTCGCGGGCAATCGCTTGGCTTTCATAGGCACCAAGCTGGATCGCCCAGCCGCTGGTGCGCACGGGGCCGCGCGGGGCAGCCGCAGCGACAATTACAGCGCGGTTTACAACGGGTGCTGGCGATGCAGCGGGCACATTCGCCCCAGCAACGCGGGCCACACGGCCACTACGAACAGTATTGACCGGAACTGCGGTCGGATTGGCCAATGGCGCAACCATCGCCACCATCGCGCGCAGTGGCTGGATAACGGGGTTGGAGACAAACACCAGCGCACCGTCATTGCCTGCCAGCGCAGCCGGAATCGGGGCCGGGGTTGCTACGGCTGCGGCAACTTCGATCGGCTGCGGCAGGGCTTCTACGGCGGCGCGCGGCGCATCATTACGCACCCCGGAATCGGCCAACATCGTTTCAACCATCGCATCACTATTGCTTGGCGGTGGCGGTGCATAGGTCGCCAGCGGCGCAGGGTCATCGACCATGGCAAGGCCCGGCGCACGTCCGCCTAGCAGTGCAAGGCGCACGGGCATTCCCGCATCCTGCACTGGCGTTGTGCCGATAAGGCCGGCAATACGCATCGTCGGGCTGCCCGACTGCACCATCGCGGTCCATTGCTCGATCCGTGCGCCGACATTGGCACCGCCCAAATCTTGGGCCGCAAGCAAACGTGCTTCCAGCCAACGCCCGGACAGCGCATAGGATAGCGCCAGATTCTGGCGGTCACGCGCGGTTGATTCGCCCGAACGGACAACGTCGGTCAGCACCATTGCACCGCGTTCGGCCTGCCCGGCCATCGCCAGAGCAAGACCGTAATCCGACGCGGGCAGGGTTGTCGCATTGGCGTCAATCAACGCCAGAGCCTCGGCATCGCGGCCAACCGCGACCAACGCCAGCGAATGGCCGATGATCGTGCGCGAATCGCTCGCGCCCAATTGCCGCGCGGCATCAAAGCTCGCCTCAGCCGAGGTGAAACGCCCGGCCGCCAGATAGGCTTGCCCCAAAAGCGCGCGGTGGCCCGCATCACTGGGGTTCATCGCCACCGCTGCTTCGGCATAACCGACAGCCCGGTCAGCGCGGCCGCGTTCGAGCATTTGCACGGCGCGGGCCGCGCTATTGCTGGCGCGAGCGGGGTTCACGCGCGGTTGTTCGCCATCGCTGGCGTTCAATGCCGTCGAAGGGATACCAAGGCTGATCGCGGCGATAAGGCCGGATGCGCTAAGTTTAAGCCAAGCAGTGCGGGTCATGTTCTTCATTCCCTATTGCGTCATGTTTCATAATTGAGCGGTGCGTTGCGAAGTCGGTAGCCCTGCAGCAAAGGCTTCGATTTCAGGTAAGTTAGCGAGAAAATCATCGACCAAAGCGATCATGATCTGCTGCGTTGACTGGTTGTTCGCCGCGCTCGCCAGCCGCAGCCGCAAATGGCGCTGTGGGTCGAGACGGAGCGTGAAGGCGAAATTGCCGCGTGAACCGGCGCGCGCGCGCGGCGAAACATTCCGACGCGGCGCTCTGGCCACAGCGACCGGGGCGACGACCGCCAATTCGATGACATCCGGCGACAGCGCCTGTTCAATCGCTTGCTGTTGCAAACGCACTTCTGGCTCTGCCTGATGCACTGGCGCTATAACATTATCGTTCAATGGCTGGACGGTAGCATGCTCGACCGCAGCATTCAGTTCATCATGCACCGATGGTGCCATGGGCGACAGACCGCGCGAAACCGACAGGCCAACGTCATGGCCGCCATCATGCGGATCGACATCATAGCCCATGTCGTTCCAGCCAAGGTCGTCATGAACAGCATTGCCATCCATGGGCAAATGCGCTTGGCGGCGCATCGCGGGGCGTGCGCCTCCTTTACTGGCCAGCAAGCCGGCGGACAGCGAAGCGAAGGGTTTGGGTTCGGCCATCGACATCACCCCTTACCCGTTCACGCGGCGGCCAAAGCCACCACCAAGAGGACGAATGGCACCTGCCATCACTGCCTGGTTGGCAGCGGGGGCCGAAAAAACCGTGCGGCGGAAATTCTTTTCCAGCCGATCCGACAGATAGGCCCACAGGTTGATCACTTCCTGCGCCGACCGTCCATTGGGGTCGCATTCCATGACCGTGCGCCCGTCGATCATCGACGCCGCATAGTCGGTGCGATGATGCAGCGTGATCGGCGCCACCGTGCCATGCTGTGACAGGGCGATAGCGGCTTCGCTGGTTATCTTGGCCTTGGGGGTCGCGCCGTTGACGACGAAAATCAGCGGCTTGCCAGCGCGGTCGCACAAATCAACGGTCGCGCCCACGGCGCGCAAATCATGCGGGCTGGGGCGCGTTGGCACGATGATAAGCTCGGAAACCGAGATAACGCTTTGTATCGCCATGGTGATGGCGGGCGGCGTATCAATGACCGCCAGTTTGAACCCTTGCTGGCGTAAAATCTCTAAATCGGTGGACAGCCGCGCCACTGTGGTCTGGGCAAAGGCGGGATATTCGCTGTCGCGCTCGTTCCACCAGTCGGCAAGGCTTCCTTGCGGATCAATGTCGATCAGGACAACAGGGCCAGCCCCCGCGAATTGGGCCTGAACAGCCAAATGGCCGGATAGGGTGGTTTTTCCCGATCCGCCTTTCTGTGAGGCACATGCTAATACGCGCAAAACCCAGTCCCCTTACGACAGTGCTGCGGCAAATGTTCCGCTGTCAGGCGCCCTGTTTTTCACTTCAGCCCTAAAATAAGGTTAACAAGAGGCTGTTTTCGTCATGATTTTCGCACTTTATTGCGAAATGCTTGCTAACGCGGCGTTCACCATTAGGTTGCTACGCTCCGCTCACGTTTTTTGGAGCAGTTATGACGGTCGCACGCCACACATTATCGCGCTTTGCAGCAATTGCGCTCAGCCTAGGCACCGCCGCGCTTGCCACCCTATCCACCACCGCGCTGGCCGATGTTCGCGCTGGCGTGACCGCATGGGAAGCAGGCGATTATACCCGCGCCATCGCCGAATGGCGTCCGCTCGCGGTGGCGGGCGATGCCGATGCACAGTTCAACCTTGGCCAAGCCTATAAGCTGGGGCGCGGCGTCGGCCAAGACCTGGCCCAAGCCGCCGAATGGTTCCGTCAGGCCGCCAGCCAAGGGCATTTACAGGGCGAGGATAATCTCGGCCTCGTCCTTTATGAACTGTCGCGCAAAGACGAAGCGCTACCGTGGCTCGAACGCTCTGCCGCTCGCGGCGAACCGCGCGCGCAATATGTCCTCGCCGCCGAACTGTTCAACGGCGAACGCATCTCGCGCGATTGGCCGCGCGCCTATGCGTTGATGAAGCGATCGAGCGACGCCGGCCTGCAACGCGCCTCTGCTGGCCTCGTGCAGATGGACCAGCATATCCCGCTCGAACAGCGTCAACAGGGGCTACAGCTCGCCGAAGCGATGGAGCGCAGCGAGGGTCAAGCCCGCGTTGCCGCGATGACCGCCGCTGCGCCAGCAACACGCCCGGCCCTGTCGCGCCCCTCGCCCATTCGCCCCGCTGCGCTGCCACCCTCGGCTCCGGGGGTCAGCTATACCCCGCCGCCCGTCGGCGCAGACCCTGCCACTGCGACGAACAGCGCGCCCGTCTATACGCCCTATCCCGGCCCGGCTCCGGTGACAGCGCCGCCACCAGCGTCCGTGCGCCCGGTCGCTACGTCACCAACCCCCGCCGCCACATCAGGCGCATGGCGGGTGCAATTGGGGGCGTTCGGAACCCGCGCCAGCGCGACCGCACTGTGGTCGCGGCTGTCTGCGCGGATGAGCGGCGCGCAGCCCAGCTATATCGCGGTCGGCAATGTCGTGCGGCTACAGGCTGGCCCCTATGCGACCCGCGCTGCTGCGGAACGCGTCTGCGCGAGCCTCCGCCCGCAACCCTGCTTCCCAGTGGGGCGGTAGGGAGAGCCGAAAAGCGGAGCTAGGCTCCATTACCCCCCGCGACGTGACGAAAGTATCCATCAATACAACGAAGGGTTGACGGATAAAATTGGCTCTAAAATAACGAAATAGCCCGTTCGCGGTCATAGCAATCACAGGCATGGTGTCGCAATTTCACCCAGTCAATTATCCTGACCGAGGCTCGTGAATAATGGATGGCACCCATTTCCAGGAGCTGGGAACAGACTTCACTCACGGTGGCACGACGCAGCCCTAGCAAATGGGAAATCGTCTGTTGGCTAAGTGTAAACGGCTCGCCACCAACCCAATCATTCGCGCGGAGCAAGCATCGACAAATTCGCTGTTGGGCCGAATGCCTGGCGTTGCAGACTACGGATTCCATCAACTGGTGGATAAGTGATGATGAGTGTAGCCACAAAGCCGCTCTAACGCATTCAAAATTGGCAAATGATTCTTCCATATCGCGGCCAGCCAACCACGATGCAGATCCGGAAATTAGGGCAACACAACGGCCAGGGGACAAATCCGACCCCATCGCCAAAGAGCAACCAAGGCATCCCTCCTTCCCGATTGAGGCTTTTTCCAAACCAGCCTTGCCATTGACGACATCCACGACGGAAAGAACACCCTCATGAGGGAATATCATGTGGGTTAAAGGTTCATCTTCACGCCAAATAACATCCCCGGCCAAAAACGCACGATCAATCATCCTCTCCCTTAGGAAAGTTACAGATTCAGGCCGCAAACTCAAAAGGACGCGGTTTTTCCATACCGAGCTGCCCTGGGCGGTGAGTATGCCTGATGCAGCTATGTCCATTTACCAGAACTTTCTGTTAAATATATCTTAGACATTTATAATTACGGTAGCGGAACTATGGTATGTGCGGTAACGCGCATAAATATCGGGCCAGTTATTGCTACCAATTTATTGTCGTGATGTCCAGAAGTCGGATTTCTCAAAAGTCAGACGACATCGACAATAGAATAACTGGGAACGTATAATTTGTGACATACCAACAAAATTTTGAGATAGATGCAAATTCTATTTCGCAGCAGTCTTCAGGCATTGCGCAAAGCACTATGCCTATGGCCAACCTGCTTACATCAAACGATATACTGTTAGCGTTGAACAAATATGCGATTGTCGCCATTACCGATAAATCTGGAATAATTACTGAGGTTAACGATAAATTCTGCACCATCAGCAAATTTTCACGCTCAGAGCTGGTCGGAAAATCTCATTCGATTGTAAATTCCGGGCATCATAACCGCGCATTTTTTATAGATTTGTGGACAAGAATTTCCAAAGGATTCCAATGGTCTGGAGATATTTGTAACAAAGCGAAGGACGGTTCTCTCTATTGGGTTGAAACAACCATTGTGCCCATAACCCGTGAAGGATCAAATGCTCGCGGTTATCTTTCAATTCGGCACGATATTACCGACAGAAAAATGTCTGAAAAATTATTAAATGAAGCGCTGACGGCGAAGCACGACTCAGGCGAACTCCTAAAGGACGTGATTGAAAATATTCCGAACTCTGTTGCGGCGTTTGATTCCGACGACAGGCTACTCCTCTATAACTCTGCTTTTAAGCAATTAACGTCAGCCAGAGAGTCAAAAATTGCTGCGGGAGTCACGTTTGAGGAAATCCTGCGTGAAAATGTTAAGGCGGGGTTATTCTCTCTTGATCGCAAGACCGATGATGAAAAAGAGAGCTGGTGCCTCGCCCGTTTGCAAGAGCACAAAAAGTCCGCGCAAAATTCTCTGATGAAACGTAGCAACGGTTCCTGGTGGCAAGTTCAAGAGAAGATATCTGCATCAGGCATTCGTATTGTGGCGGCTACAGATGTAACAGATATCAAGGCGGCTGAGATCAAAATCAAGCATCAGCTTGAACATGATCCATTGACCGGCCTCTATAATCGTACAGCCTTGCTTGCCCGGTTAAGCGCGGCGTTCGAAATGCATAGCTTTAAGGAAAGGCCAAGTGCGTTAATTATCTTCAGCCTCGATAAGCTCAAAACTGTCAACGACAGCTTTGGTCATGATATTGGCGACAAGTTATTGCTGGAATTGATCGGCCGAATCCAACCTTTGGTGCGCACAAAGGACATCATGGCTCGCCTCGGCGGGAGCGAATTTGCCATAGTCCTGGGGGGCTTGATTCTCAAACGCAACGTAGAGCATGTTGTTAGGGATCTGCTGCAAACTGTCCTAATTCCATTTCAGATAGGCGGGCATTCAATTCAGCAAATGATGAAAGTCGGCATAACTATGGTGCGTCACGGCGACAAGAGCGTTGAGGATTTGATAAAAAGGGCGACTCTTGCCCTGAATGACATTCAACAGGATCACCATCATTTCTATGGCTTTGATAATGACTTGAATGAACATGACCACGTCGGGAAAGTTGCGCCAGATCCCATCGGGACAACGCCGCTGGCTCGCATCGGGATAACTCCGCCCGATCACATCGGGAGAACGCAGCGAGACTCTATTGAGATAAATACGGCAATTTCGATGGAGGAGGCGCTTCGGACTACAATTGCAGATTACACACCCCCTACCCCGCCACCCACGCACTCCGTCCAATCCCCATGGCCCACAGCACAGCGGTCAAGTCGCCCACACGGATAGCGGCGTCCGCCGCCGCCACAGCCTTTGGGTGGCCATGGTATGCTACACCCAGCTATATCGCGGTCGGCAATGCCGTGAGCACTACAGGCTGGCCCCTATGCGGCCCGCGCTGCGGCGGAACGCGTGTGCGCCACGCTGCGCCCACAACCCTGCTTTCCTGTGGGGCGGTAATCTACACAACACCTTGCGCTAGTGGATTGAATTTGACATTTGAGTCTCATAGGCGGCAAACGCGTCCATCAAATGTCAAATTCATAAAATCCACTAGAAACAAATATTTAACTAGTGGTTCTTTGATTCCGACATTTGCTCGTGCCCATGCCGCAAGGGGATGCAAATGTTGGAATCGAACCACTAGGATGTGCTGATCTTGATATAGCCGCTGGTTGTCAAAAAAGCGGATTGACAAGATATGGCGGTTCCCGCAAATGTGAACGAAGATAGAACAAGAGGTTTGCCATGCGTGAAGAAATCACCATCAGCAAAGAGGCCGCGTCAGTCGCCTCCTCAATCCTTCATGACTGGTTAGCCAAGACCAATGCTGACCACGCACTTCGGCAGACGGTTTCTGAGGCGGCGCAAGCGATGGGCTGGGCTGATCGCATCATTATTGATGATGACGCATTATGACCAGTGGCTCTGATATGCGCGCACGGAGCCTCGATCAGTTTTTTACGACAGGCGATGTCGCGGCCCAGTGCGTTGGGTTGGTGACGGACTGGATCGGATCAGATGCAGAAAAATGGCTCTGGCTGGAACCATCGGCTGGTGGCGGCGCGTTCCTCGATCAAATGCCCTTTCCCCGTATAGGGCTCGATATTCATAGTCAGCGGCCCGATATTTCAGCTGTCGATTTTCTTGCATGGCATCCCGGGCGGATGAGCCGCAGGATCGCGGTTGTGGGCAACCCTCCTTTTGGCAAAAATGCTTCGCTTGCCCGACGATTTTTCGATCACGCTGCCTCTTTCGCCGACATGATTGCTTTCATTGTTCCCCGCACGTTTCAGAAGCCCGCATTCGCCAATCGGCTGGATCGGCATATGCATTTACTTTCCGAAACGCTGCTGGAGGAGGCTTCGTTTGAGTTTGAAGGCGAGCCTTATGCCGTGCCCACTGTGTTTCAGATGTGGGAGCGGCGGCAGGCGCTGCGCCCATTGGTAGAAACAACACGCGCACACGGCGATTTTGATTTTGTTGCCCAGCGGATCGGCGATTTCGCCTTCCAACGCGTCGGTGCGCGCGCAGGGTTGGTTTCGGTCGAAGGGTTGCAAAAATCCCCACAATCGCATTATTTCATGAAGGCCAATATGTGCAGCCATACATTGCTGAACCGACTGAGGTCGATAGATTGGACACCCATCAAACACCGGACAGCGGGCAACCCCAGCATCGGAAAAGCCGAGTTGGTAGGAGCATATCAGGCTAGTTTTGGATGACCAATAACCAACTACACGGCAAGAAATTTGAGGATTTGATTAAAGCCTGCGGACTGTTTCAAGGGGCAGCCGATGCAGGCCGGGGCCCGACTGCCGAGTTTGATATTGAAGCCCGATTTGACCGCCAACGCATATTACCCACGAGCATAAAATCGAGTGGAAATGACACGATCAACTTATCTGACGCACGTAGGTTTTTCAGAATTGCTAACCCGTTTCGGATGCTTGTTGCCCGTTATCAACAAAATGGTGCGCAAAAAAGCTGTGGTAATGTTCACGAATTCATTGTTACAATGCCCGTCTTGGAGCAATTGCGAGGGCAGTTTACGCTTGCCGACGTTACTGAATTTCACCACGGATTGCTGATCGACCATTTTCCCGTCGGACAGCATGGCGCTGCACGCAACTGGGCGCGTGAACGAAAATTGAAATTAGCTGCCAAGACATCAAAGATCATCCTCAATCCCAAAATTGACGGCAAAAGTCAGCGACGCCTGCAATGTTCCGTGCAATTGGGTGATTTAATTGGCGCTTGTCAACGCGACGGCACCTATATTTTGCATGACGAAACAATCGGTGATCTGGTTTTACCGATAGTGCAAATCAGCGCGCCGAGGCAGTTTATCCGCTAACCCTACCCCGCCACCCACGCACTCCGTCCAATCCCCATGGCCCACAGCAGGCTGGTCAAGTCGCCCACGCGGATAGCGGCGTCCGCCGCCGCCACCGCCTTTGGGTGGCCATGGTATGCTACACCCAGCCCCGCCGCTTGCAGCATCGGGATGTCATTGGCACCGTCGCCTATCGCCAGCGCTTGTGACGCCTCGATGCCTAGCGCCGCACATTCGGCCCGCAGCGTCGCCAGCTTGGTATCGCTATCGACGATAGGCTCGATCACCCGTCCGGTCAGCACGCCGCCTTCAACGTCCAGCACATTGGCGATGGCAATGTCGAAACCGATCATTGCCGCCACAGGCTCAGCAAAACGCGTGAAGCCGCCCGACACCAGCACGGTGCGCACGCCCCGCGCCTTCATCGTTTGGATCAGCGTTCGTGCGCCCGCCATTGGCCGCACACGCTCGTTCAGACATTGTTCGATCACGCTCTCGCGCAAGCCGCCAAGCAGCGCGACCCGCTCAGCCAGCGCCGCCTTAAAATCCAGCTCGCCGCGCATCGTCCGCTGCGTTATCGCGGCGATTTGCGGCTTTATCCCTGCATAATCGGCCAGCTCGTCGATGCATTCGACCGTGATCATCGTCGAATCCATGTCGGCGATCAGCAGGCGCTTTGTCCGGTGCGCCGTGATTTGGACGATGACATCGGCATGGGGCAGCGCGCTTTCGAGCATCGCGCGCGCTGCCGCAGGCTCCATCGCTGTCGCAATATCGCAAGCTATGCCATCGCGCACCGCCCCCGCGAACCCACGCACCGCATCAACGGCGCACGAAATATCTCCCGCGCTTAGGCCGTCTGGTGCTACGAGCGTGGCGATGAACGACATATCTTCCCCAGAAGCGATTTCAAATCAGGGCATAGCCACTGATGACTCGGAAATCGCGGCAAAAATAAATAGCGGCAGCAAGGTTCGGTTTGGTAAAACCGAAACGCGCCCCCGCGTCGCGCTTATCGCTGGACCAACCGCCAGCGGCAAGAGCGCAGTTGCGATGGCGCTGGCCCGCGCGTTGAAAGAGCGTGGCCAAGGCGCGGTCATCATCAACGCCGACGCCAGCCAGGTCTATGCCGACATTCCGATCCTCTCCGCCGCGCCGAGCGAGGATGATCGAGCCGAATTTGCGCACGCGCTGGTCGGGCATATCGACGCCGCCGACAGCTGTAACGCCGCGCGCTGGGCCACAGAGGCCAAGGCAGCGATTGAACTGGCGCTGGCGGCGGGCGTCACGCCCATATTGTGCGGGGGCAGCGGGCTGTATATTCAGACATTGCTGGGCGGCATAGCGCCAATCCCCGCCATTGCGCCAAAGGTCCGGACGCGCGTCCGGGCATTGCCCGTGGCACAGGCCTATGCCGCGCTAGAGCGGCGCGACCCCGACGCGGCGGCGCGGATAGGCCCAAGCGACACAACGCGGATCCAGCGCGCGCTCGAAGTGGTGGAAAGCACAGGCAGGACTTTGGCCGATTGGCAGCAGACCAAAGTCGGCGGCATCGGCGGTGCCATCACGCTCGTCCCCGCCATCCTGTTACCGCCGCGTGCGTGGCTCCATGCGCGGATAGAGGCGCGGTTCGACGCGATGCTGGCGGGCGGGGCGATTGATGAAGTCCGTGCGCTGATGGAGCGCGGCCTTGACCCATCGCTGCCAGCGATGCGCGCCATCGGTGTGCGCGATTTGGCTGCGCATATATATGGAGAAATAGCGCTTTATGAAGCCATTGGCTTCGCCAAAACGGCCTCTCGCCAATATGCCAAGCGGCAATATACTTGGCTGCGCGGGCAGACCCCGGCGGATTGGCTGCGCCATGATATGGAATTAAATAATGTTGAAATTAGTAAATTAGCAATTTTATTACGTGATACTATGTTGACTAATTAGAATATATCTTATATCGCCCCGCCCGCAACCCATCTGAACGGGCGGGTCGTCATACCACTCGCCTTGAACCTCACCAACTTTTGCAACCGAACAGGATTATGACAGCCCCCTTCCCCGCCCCCCAAGCCGCTAAAGATGCGACCCCTCAATCCCGCGAGATGTGCGGCGCGGACATCATCGTGCAGGCGCTTGTCGACCTGGAGGTTGATACGGTGTTCGGCTATCCTGGCGGCGCTGTGTTGCCCATCTATGATGCATTGTATAACCACCCGACGATCCGCCACATCCTAGTCCGGCACGAACAGGGCGCTACCCACGCGGCCGAAGGCTATGCGCGCAGCACTGGAAAGCCCGGCGTTGTTCTCGTCACCTCTGGCCCCGGCGCAACCAATGCGGTGACGGGCATCACCGACGCGCTGATGGACTCGATCCCGATGGTCGTCATCACTGGCCAAGTGCCGACGACATTGATCGGCACCGACGCGTTTCAGGAATGCGACACTGTTGGCATCACCCGCCATTGCACCAAGCATAATTACCTCGTCATGGACCCGGCGCGCCTTGGCCCCGTGATCCACGAAGCATTTTATATCGCCACCAACGGCCGCCCCGGCCCCGTGGTCATCGACATCCCCAAGGATGTGCAGGTGGCGACGGCCGAATATACTATCCCAGAGCAGATTGCGCATCGCAGCTATCGCCCACAGGTGGAGCCTGACACGGGCGTGATTGCACAAGCTGTGGCGATGATTGCGGCGGCACGGCAGCCGATATTCTATACCGGCGGCGGCGTCATCAACGCGGGACCACAGGCAAGCGCGTTGCTGCGCGAATTGGTGGCGTTGACTGGTGCGCCCGTCACATCGACGCTGATGGGGCTTGGCGCATTTCCGGCAAGTGACGATAAATGGCTCGGCATGTTGGGTATGCACGGCACCTACGAAGCCAATTTTGCGATGAACCGTGCCGACCTGATCATTGCTGTGGGAGCGCGTTTTGATGATCGCGTCACGGGTCGGCTCGATGCCTTTGCGCCCAACGCCAAGAAAATCCATATCGACATCGACCGCAGCTCGATCAACAAAATTGTCCCCATCGACCTTGCAATCGTTGCCGATGCGCGGGCCGCGCTGTCGGCGATGGTCGGCGAATGGAAGGCGCGTGGACACAAACCCCGCGACCTTGACGAATGGTGGCGGCGGATCGATGGCTGGCGCGCAACGCGCTGCCTAGATTTCCCCGAGAACAAAGAAGCCACAGCCGAAATCATGCCACAGCGCGCAATTTTGACGCTGGTGGATGCAACGCGCGAACTTAGGCCCATCATCACCACCGAAGTCGGCCAGCATCAGATGTGGGCGGCGCAACATTTCGGCTTTGACGACCCCAATCGCTGGCTGACCAGCGGCGGCCTCGGCACCATGGGCTATGGCTTTCCCGCCGCCATCGGCGCACAGGTCGCCAATCCTGACGCACTCGTTATCTGCATCGCGGGCGAAGCGAGCGTGCAAATGAATATACAGGAAATGGCGACCGCGACCCAATATCGCTTGCCCGTCAAACTGTTCATCATGAACAATGAATATATGGGGATGGTCCGCCAATGGCAGGAGCTGACCTATGAAAGCCGCTATTCAAACAGCTATTCGGAGAGCCTGCCCGACTTTGTCAAGCTGGGCCAAGCCTATGGCTGGACGGGAATGCGCGTTGACAGTCTGGGCGAGTTGGAGGGCGCGGTTCAGCGCATGATCGACACACCCGGCCCCGTCATCGTCGATTGCCGTATCGCCAAACTCGCCAATTGCCTACCCATGATCCCGTCGGGTGCCGCGCACACCGAAATGCTGCTACAGGCAACCGAGGTTAGTGGCAAAATGGACGATGAAGCAAAGGCGCTGGTGTGACCGAACTCCTCTCCTATCTGATACTATTCGCTGGCATTGCACTCGCGGCAGCAACTTACGCCGCCGTTCAGGCCGTTCGCGATTTTCAGCGCAAGAATCCCTTTTTAGGGGTGGTCGGTGCCGCCGTTTCGTTGGCACTTTTTTGGGCAACAGGCACGATTCTGCTGACGCCCATCGAAACCCATGCCGTAAAAATAAATCTCCCGAGGCCATGACATGAAAATCCAAACCCAAAAAGGCGAACGGCACGTCCTTGCCGTCACCGTCGATAATGAGGCGGGGATACTCGCCAAGATCACTGGGCTATTCTCGGCGCGCGGCTATAATATCGAGAGCCTGACCGTGGCCGACATCAGCGCCGATCACGCGCTGTCACGCATCACCATCGTCACATCCGGCCCGCCAGCGGTGATTGACCAGATCATCGCCCAACTCGACCGTCTGGTGCCGGTGCACAGCGTCACCGACCTCACCGAAGCCGGCGCGCATGTTGAGCGCGAACTGGCGCTGGTCAAGGTCGCGGGCATCGGCGAAAAACGCATCGAAGCACTGCGTTTGGCCGATGTGTTTCGCGCCAAAGTCGTCGATACGACGCTGTCCAGCTTCATCTTTGAAATCACGGGAACCAGCGACAAGGTCGATAGCTTTATCACCCTGATGCGCGAATGCGGCCTCGTCGAGGTCGTCCGAACTGGCGTCGTCGCCATCGGGCGCGGGGCACAGGGGGCTTAGGTATTTTCGCTTCGTCACCCTGATCCTGAAACGAGTTCAGGATGACAGTTTCAGGGCCTATGGATGCTGAAACAAGTTCAGCATGACGATATAAACAAAGGACGAAAGACACATCATGCACGTTTATTATGACAAGGACAGCGATCAGGCGCTCATCAAGGGCAAAAAAGTCGCGATCATCGGCTATGGCAGCCAGGGCCACGCCCATGCGCAAAACCTACGCGACAGCGGTGTCGCCGAGGTAGCGATTGCGCTGCGCCCCGGCAGCGCCACTGCGGCCAAAGCGGAAGGCGCGGGTTTCACTGTCATGTCCAACGCCGATGCCGCCGCATGGGCCGATGTCATCATGGTGCTCGCCCCCGATGAGCATCAGGCCAGGATTTACGCCGACGACCTTGGCCCCAACATGAAGCCGGGCAGCGCGCTCGCCTTTGCGCACGGCCTCAACATCCATTTCGGCCTGATCGAGCCACGCGCCGACATCGATATCTTCATGGTCGCGCCAAAGGGGCCGGGACACACTGTGCGCAGCGAATATCAGCGCGGCGGCGGCGTCCCCTGCCTCATCGCGGTGGCGCAGGAAGCGTCGGGCACCTCAAATGGCAACGGCTACGCGAAATCGCTCGCGCTCTCCTATGCCTCTGCCGTCGGCGGCGGCCGCAGCGGCATCATCGAAACCAATTTCCGCGAGGAATGCGAAACCGACCTGTTTGGCGAGCAAGCGGTGCTGTGCGGCGGCGTCACCAACCTCGTTATGGCTGGGTTCGAAACACTGGTCGAGGCGGGCTACGCACCCGAAATGGCCTATTTTGAGTGTTTGCACGAGGTCAAGCTGATCGTCGATCTGATGTATGAAGGCGGCATCGCCAACATGCGCTATTCGATCAGCAATACGGCGGAATATGGCGATTATCACACCGGCCCGCGTATCATCACCAGCGAAACCAAAGCGGAGATGAAGCGCGTGCTCGACGACATTCAGTCTGGCCGCTTTGTACAGCGCTTCATGATCGACAACGCCGTTGGCAACCCCGAGATGAAGGCAGCGCGTAAACGACAGGCGCAACATCCGATCGAAGTCGTTGGCACAAAGCTGCGCGCGATGATGCCGTGGATCGGCAAGAATAAGCTGGTCGATAAAGCGGTGAATTGAGCACCCTGCTCTGATGCAAAAAAGCCCGGAGGCGATATCCACCGCCGGGCTCTTTGCAACCTAACCCAATCGGATCACATCACTCAACGATGCGCCATTGCGATTCGGTGCAGACGTTGAAACCACGGCGAATGGTTTCGGTGCTGTCCGAAAACTCAGCCTTGAAATCGAACATGCATTCGCAGCTGCCGTCGTCCCAATTGACGTTGATGCTCTGCCCAGCGGCAAGAACGTCGCTGCCCAGCACGTCTTCTTCCCACGAGGAGCGGTTGACGTTCGATCCAAAGAGGCGAAATAGCGTAGTTGACGTATCGTTGCGGACAACGACATGGCGATCGCGCCCATCGGTGCATTGATTGCCACCAGAACCGGTGCCGCCACCCTTTGCGTCGGTACTGTTGCTGGCAACACGAGTCGTTGTCGCAGCAGCCTCGCTCTTGCCGCCCGCAGCCGCAGCCGTTTCGGTAGTTGCCGCCGGCGTGGCAGCCGCAGGTGCGCCCGCTGCAGGCGTCGCAACCACGCGTGCTTCGGGCGTAGATTTGCTGTTTTCCGACCCTCCGCCGCCAAACATATTACAGCCAGTCAATGCCAGTGCGATTGGCACGGCCATGGCCCCCGCCATGAACTTTGTTGTGTAACGCATCCTTGCCTCCCCTTATGTGAACGAAAAACCCGGTGCGACCCGTGCACACGCATAATCTATGCTGGACATCTGTGCAAACATCCTTAGCACAATCCTATGTTGACTGGTCGACTCCACCTTCTACGACTTACGCGCCCTTGGGCGTGAGGATGCCAAATCGCTTTGGCTTGCGCCTGTAACGGCGCCCCAGACGGCCCAAGGGTGAACCCAAGTTTCAAGCACCTATTAGCATTCATCCGCGAGCCCCAATATGACCATGATCACAAATCCGTCGGTTAAATACCGGCCATTTCCACAAGTCCCTTTGTCGGACCGCCAATGGCCCGGCCGCACCATCACCCATGCCCCGCGCTGGCTCTCCACCGACCTGCGCGATGGCAATCAGGCGTTGATCGACCCGATGGATGCCGACCGCAAGCGGCGGTTCTTTGATCTGCTGGTCAAAATCGGCCTCCAGGAGATTGAGGTCGGTTTTCCATCATCGGGCGCGACTGATTTCGACTTTATTGCGGGGTTGGTGCAATCGGGCGCTATCCCAGACGATGTCGTCGTCCAAGTGTTGACGCAGAGCCGCGCCGACCTCATCGCCACCAGCTTTGACAGTCTGAAGGGCGCAAAATCCGCCATCGTCCATGTTTATAACGCGCTCGCCCCTGCATGGAGGCGGATTGTGTTCGGCATGGACCGCGCCGAGGTCAAGCAAATCGCCATCGACGGGGCAAAGCTGCTCCGCGACAATGCCGCGCGGCTGCCCGGCACCGATTGGCGTTTTGAATATTCGCCTGAATGTTTTTCCACCGCCGAACTCGATTTCAGCCTAGAAACATGCGCCGCCGTGATAGACATCCTTTGCCCCACGCCCGACGCGCCGATCATCCTCAACCTGCCCGCGACGGTCGAGGCGGCGACCCCTAACATCTATGCCGACCAGATAGAATATTTTTGCCGCAACCTGCCGCGCCGCGACAGCGCCGTCATATCGCTGCACACACATAACGATCGGGGCACCGGGGTTGCGGCGGCGGAACTGGGCCTGCTCGCTGGCGCCGACCGCGTCGAAGGATGCCTGTTCGGCAACGGCGAGCGCACGGGCAACAGCTGCCTCGTCACTATAGCGCTCAACATGTATACCCAAGGGGTCAACCCCGGCCTCGACTTTTCGGACATCGACGCGGTCATCAAAACGGTTGAATATTGCAACCAATTGCCCGTCCACCCGCGCCACCCCTATGGCGGCGAATTGGTCCACACCGCTTTTTCAGGCAGCCATCAGGACGCAATCAAAAAGGGCTTTGCCGCGCAGGCCGCGCGCAATGACGAGATTTGGGAAGTGCCCTACCTGCCCATCGACCCCGCCGATATTGGCCGCAGCTACGAGGCCGTCATCCGCGTCAATTCGCAAAGCGGCAAGGGTGGCGTCGCATGGGTGCTGGAGCAGGACCATGGCCTGAAATTACCCAAACGGTTGCAGGCCGATTTCAGCCGCACCGTACAGGAGCTGGCGGACGTGGAGGGACGCGAGCTTGTCTCCACCGACATTTGGCAGGCGTTCGACGAGGCCTATCTGAGCGAAGCGGGGCAGCGTTTTGTCCTGATCGACTGGCAGGAATCGCACAGCGGTTCCGACCGCATCTTCATTGGCACGATCAGCGTCGATGGCAAGGAAAGCCGCCTGTCGGGGCGCGGTAACGGCCTGATGTCGAGCGTCATCGCCGCACTATCCGAAGCTGGCGGCCCCGACCTCGACATATCGGACTATAGCGAACACGCGATCGGCCATGGCAGCGACGCGCGCGCGGCCGCCTATGTCGAGTGCCGCACGGCGGATGGCCGCACTGTGTTCGGCGCTGGGATAGACCCCGATGTCGCGACCGCCAGCGTCCGCGCTATCCTTAGCGCCGCGAACAGGGTTTAGGGGGTACCGTCCTCCCCGTCGCTCGCCGGTTCAGCGGCTGGAGTTGAAGGCGGCACGGCGGCGGTGTCGTGCGGCGCAGGCGGGGCGTTGCACGCATGCGCCGCGCGCCCATGCAAGGCATCAATCTCGCACGCGCGCCGCGCCAGATAGGCGGTGCGCATCGCGCCATAGGGGTCGCTGCTGTTGCGATGCCCCTGTATTTGTTCATCAAACTCGATCCGGAAATCGAGCGAATTGATAGTGTAGGCCGACACACCGTAATAGGGCGAGCTGAACGGTCGGCCAATGCCAACAGGCAGGATCATCTGATCAACACCGCCGGCCAGCACATCACGCAGCGTAGTGGCTCCGACCAACGGCAGCACCAGAAACGGCCCCGGCCCGACACCATAATAGCCCAGCGTATTGGCAAAGCCGTTGGTGCGATGCGGCAGGTTGAACGGCCGTTCGCGCGCGACATCGTTAATCCCGCCAAATCCGGCGGTCGTATTGACCACAAACCGCCCCAGCGTTTCCACCGCCTTGCCTAGTTTGAGCTGCAACAGATAGTTGATAGCGACAATAGGTTCGCGTAAATTGCTGAAAAAATTGCTCAAAATGTTGCGCAGCGACCGTGGCAAGCTATGTTCATAGGCATGGGCAATCGGGGCAACAAGCGCTTCGTCAACATCGGTGCTGATGGCATAGGTCGTGACATTGAGCTGTTCGAGCGGATCGCCCGCTATCTGTGTTCTGGCCTGAACCACAATGTCCTGATCGCCCGACGGTTCATTCGGCTGATCCGCAATTGGACCGGCGGGGCTGTCTGGTGCCAAGACAGTTTGGGGGTCGTTCGGCGCTATGGCATCAACCACAATGATATAGTCGGCGCCAGTCGGTAATGCGTCAGCATTCGGGGCCGGGGTTCCGGCGGCCAGCAATGCAGCCGTCAACAGGGGAAGGGACATGTGCACAACTCCTCACCGCGCGCCCCCTACTCGCAGTCTTTATCCGACAATGCACCTGTGCGTGGCGGATGCCCGCCTGTCAAGATTGACCACTACACCTTTGCCCCCTTGTGCACGGCAACCGAGAATAAAACGGCGATTGAAGCCATTGTGGGTTACCATCCTTAACCATCTATAAACCATTTTCTGACACTCCTTAATAAGAATTAAGGGGAGTGTTAGGGCAGATGGACATGAAATTGCACTATGCGTTTGGCGATGCGCCACCGCTGGACGTGTCTATCGTCATGCCCTGTCTGAACGAAACCCAGTCCCTGCCGCATTGCATCAATAATGCGCGCGAAGCCTTGAACCGAATAGAGCGGGACTATGGCCTTGCTGGCGAAATCGTCATCGCCGATAATGGCTCAACCGATGGCAGCCAAGCCATGGCCGCTATGCTCGGTGCGCGCGTTGTTGCGGTCAGCCGCAAGGGCTATGGTGCCGCCATCATTGGCGGGTTCGAAGGAGCCTATGGCCGCTATCTGGTAATGGGCGATTGCGACGGCAGTTATGACTTCACCGACGCTGTGCCAATGATTGGCCGACTAATCGACGGCGCGGATTTGTGCATGGGGTCGCGGTTTTTGGGCGGGGTCAGCCCAGGCGCGATGCCGTGGAAAAATCGTTATATCGGCAATCCGGTGTTGACCGGCATCCTCAACCTCTTCTTTCGCGCTGGCATCGACGATGCGCATTGCGGGCTGCGCGCCATTCGCCGCGAAACCTTTGCCACGCTTGGCCTGCAGGGCAGCGGCATGGAGTTCGCGAGCGAGATGGTGATCAAGGCAAGCCTGCGCAAAATGCGGATCGACGAAGTGCCCGCTACGCTTTCGCCCGACCTGCGCGATCGCCCACCCCATTTGCGCCCGTGGCGCGATGGCTGGCGGCATTTGCGCTATTTGTTGATGCTCAGCCCAACCTGGATGTTCGGCGTTCCTGCGCTATGCCTCATGACGATTGCGACGGCAATATTCTTGGTCGCAACGCTCTATGGCGCAGGCGTGCTGCACGGTGAACCTCCGTTTGGCGTGAGCTGGACAATCGTTGCGGGGTTCCTGTTCACCACCGGGCACTTTGCCGCAATCATGGCGCTCGCAACACATCTTCACGGTGTCCATCAAGGGTATCGACCGATGCGACCAATCCTTCTGCGCTGGCGTAATGTGCTGACTATGGAACATGCGCTCCTCGGCGGTATTGCGGCAATGCTTGTATCAGCGGTATCGCTGGCTGCGATTGGTGTGTGGTGGGGCTCGATTGGTTTCACCGCCTTGCCCAGCACATTGCCGCTATTGTTTGCGGTGGTCATAGGCGTGGTAGGGTTGCAAACCGCGCTAGGCGGGGTGCTGCTGTCGGTCATCGCCGGGCATGAGGCCGATTTTGGCCGCATTCCGGCGCAACAATAATCCGGTGTTGATGCACTTTATCTCGCTAATCCGTCGGCACAGGGACGAAATCATGCGCTTCCTGACGGTGGGCGCAGCATCGGCCCTGCTTAACACAGTAATTATTGTTGCCTTCACCGAACTATTTGGGCTGCATTATCTGCTCTCTTATCTGCTCTGCTTTATGGCAGTGACCGCATTCGGATTTGCAATGAATCGCCACTGGACCTTCAGGGTCGTTAGCGAAACGCGCTCGATCGAATTGCTGCGTTATTTCACTACCACCGTAGTGGGCACTATGGCGGCAATGGGAGGAAGCGTCGCCTTGGTGGCTATGGGCGCACCATATTACGTCGCAGTCTTTGCTGCTTCGGCGCTAGTTGCCCCAGTCAATTTCGTCGCTCACAGAGTATACAGTTTTGGTCTGGATGGAGAGGTGCGATGAGTAAGGCTGTCGGCGCGCCGATACATTATCAGCACTGCCCCAGCCTCAGTTCCGGCAGTTGCAATTTTGGCAGATCACCGCAGATTATTCTTGAAACCGGAAATGCCATCGCACCGCGCGTGGAAATATGGAAATGTGCCCAATGCGGCCACGGTGTGACTCTTCCGGCCATGCCTGACGTCGCACCGCTCTATGAAGCACGAGGTAGCGAGGATTTTCTTGCTCGTGACGGCACCGTGGTGCGGGCGCTCAAGCAACGCGCGTTCACTAAGCTTGCACACGCGCTGGTGGCACATCTGCCCACCAAGCCACAGCTCATAGTAGATTTCGGCATCGGCAACGGGATGCTGGCGTCATGCCTCGCCGATGCTGTCTCTGCCGAGTGCCATGTCTATGGCCTTGACTTCTTCCCAGAGGCGCCTGAGTCAATAGGTCGCGCCAGCTACCGCAGCTTCTCTCAAGCGAGTGATTTGCACGGCAAGGTTGATTTGTTGACTTGCTTCCACGTGCTCGAACATGATGACGATTCGGACATGATGCTGGGCAAGTTGCTGACCTTCTTGCGCCCCGGCGGGACGCTGGTTGTTGAAGTTCCCAACGTGGACTGTGTTTGGACCCCATGGTTCGGCAAGGCCTGCGCCAATTGGTATGCACCCTTCCATCGCGTCCATTTCAGTAGACGCAGCCTGCATGGGCTATTCGAACGGCATAAGCTCAAGGTTGTTGCGGAGCAGGATATTTGTGGCCCAACCTTTGCCCTTTCGTTCGCAGCGTTGCTCGGCGTAAAGCCGAACGGTTTCCTCTTCGCTATTTCTGCAGCGCTCAGGCCATTACAGTGGTTGGTGGAGAAACTGACCCAGCGGCCCAGCGCATTGCGGATTATTGCCCGCAAGCCTTAGGGCCCATTAATCTTGGAGAATGACGCGGCGAACGAGAGGCGTTCACGATTTGCGGCATACCACCGCGCAGTGCGGCCACGTAATGCACTCCCGCCACACAGGCCAAACCGGATTGCGTCTGCTAGCGCGATGGGATCAGCGCTTTCTACGATGAAGCCGTTTTCGCCCGGCTCGACAAGTTCGCTTGCGGCATTATCTTCGCTACGGATCACAATCACGGGGACTCCGCGCGCAGCGGATTCGACCACGACCAAGCCATAGCCTTCGCGGGCCGATGGCTGCACGATGAGAGCCGCGCGGCATAGCGCGTCTTCGAGCGCATCCTCCGTAACAAAACCCGGTAGTACGATGCGTTCGCCCAGACCGTGCGCGGCGATGCGACTGGCAACAATAGCTTGCTCCGGTCCGCGACCAATCAATGTGGCCCGCAGTTCGGTATTTTCGGCCATGATGATCGCCAATGCGTCGACCAGAAGCGGAACCTGTTTTTCAGGGATCAGGCGCCCAGCATAGACAATTTCGGGTGGCTCGGCGGCTGGCCGAGCCTGTGCGAAAGAGTTTCCCGCATATAAGCCTTCTAGCAGCGTCACAGTTCCGCCGCCGACACCAAGTGCAATAGCGCGCGCAGCGTGAAGCCGACTAAAGCTGAAGGCGATTTGCGGAACCGCCGCGCACAGGCGTTGCACGGCCCAGCCAATCACGCCAAGCCGCCCGAGGTAGGACCGCCAATATTCTCTGCTCCAAACCTCGAACCAGTCCACAAGGATGCGGTATCCGGCAAAGGGCCGGATCAACCCTACTGCCAGCAGCGAGAAAAACGGGAACGAGCAGGTGTGGACCACATCATAGCGCGATCCTCGGCGGAGGAGATGCATCAGCACAGCTAGACCGAATATGAGTGGGGGAAGCAATCGCCGCTTCTCACCATCATAAAGTGCCAAGCGCGGTGCGACTGCAACCACTTCGACTCCGGCAAGAACGGGTGGATCCTCGTCTGGCCATTGCCGCATGGTGAGGTAGGTGACCTGATGACCGTCGGCGGCATAGGCTTCGGCCAGTTCGCGATACCAGCGCTCCGCGCCGCCTACCGTCCATGGGAACAGGCAATCGTACACAACACAAATCCGCATCATTCAATCCAGCTTTTCGACACGGCAGCCCGCTGTCGCAAATTTGCGTGATAATGGGGTCATATTGTCATCGCTCACCCTGACGCCAAAAAGCCCGCGAATATCAGCCAGCGCCCCGTTCCCGGCAAATGCGACACGCGCGCCATTCCGGCAAAGACGCGCCACCAACCCCGGCGTCACTGCCGTGCTATCGAGCCGGATAGGGCGATTGGAAAGGTCGAGCCGATTGATAACCAAATCCTGTGCAAAGGGTGCCGCGTCGCTGTGGACGACGGCATAGTCGGCATCGCTGGCCTCAATCCGCGCACTCGCCCGCGCATAGGGCGCGTAAAATTGATGCGCCATCCACGCCTGTAACGATAGCGTAATCACCAGCCCCGATGTGCTCGTGCGCACTAACAACGGCCGCCACTTCGCAATCGCACTCCCCGTCTGTTTCCAGCCATGAAGCGCAATGAGGATGCAACTGCCAATCAACCCATGCAAATAGCGATAGCCAAAGCCATGCCCCTGATAGGCGAGGATGATAAACATCACCGCGACGCTCAACGCCACACCAGCCGCCAGCGCCATCATCAATCTCTTGGTGCGCAGACCAGCGATGCCGAGCGCGAATAACGGGAGTAACAGCACATGCTGCCACGCCACAAAACGCAACAGATTAGCCAGCATATTTGGTATCCGCTCGGCCCCTCCAACCATGACCGTCTGCATGAGGCGCGAAGCGTAATCGACGCCAGTTGGCTGCGCGATACCGCTGTTCGCCTGCACAAGGCCCCAGGTCCAGCCCGGCCACCACAGCCAAAATGCGCCGATGATGGCATATCCAGCCAGATAGAGCGCGGCGCGCTGCCATTGCCGTTCATACAGACATAGAAACAATATTGGCGCTGCGAACATCGGATGCATCAGCGGCTGATGCAGACCGGTGGCGAGGAACCCGACCGCCAATGCGGCCACGTCCATCCGCCAAGATCCGCGCAAAAATAGCCATAACCACACAAGGTTCAGCGCAAGATGGCCGCTCATCGCATAGCTGGTCATCCCCGTCAGGACGATCTGGCCCGACCCGATATAAAGCAATAAGGCGACGATGGGCAGTTCGCGGTCTTCAGGCCATATGCGCCGCACACAGCCCCATAATGCGACCAGACCCAGCACCGATAGCAGCGGCCCGGTCAGCCTGCCCGCCACAGCATGGAGCGCCGCATTGCCGGGAAGATAATTGGAAATCCATGCGCCGCGCGCTTCGGCTGAATACATGAAGCTGGTGTTGAGCGCATCGGCACTATCACGCCATAGGGCGGGCAGCGCGGTAACCAGATGACCGGAACGAAATACTTCCGCATCAAAAATGGCCATTTGCTCGTCGCGGCTCAAATCATAGCCGCCCAGAACCAGATAATGGCCAGACAGACAGACAAGCAGCAACAGCAAGGCACCGCCCGGTAATAACAGGCGGTGATCCGGCAAGGGTGATGCGCGCGGGGCAAGACGCCATAGGCAAATGACCAGCAACACTAGTCCTACACCGAGCAAGAAAACATCTTGGCGGTGCAAATAAACCGCCGTTAAACTGGCCCCGACAGGGAAAATCAACGCCAGCACCACGGCCATCAGCACCGCAATGATTTGCCACTTGAACGCATGGATGCGGGCCGGTTGTGCCTCAATACCGGAGCCATGTTCTATCACTTCACTGCCCCCAGTTCATGGTAATAGCGCCCACACCCATATTGCGCCGGCCGCGCACTGCGGGGCAGTATCACAATTTATCGCTAGTGTGGTGGATTTGAAGTTCGTCATATCAAGCCGCAAAATCTCTAACGAACTTCAAATCCGTAAACCACACTATAGACATAGTATTGCTAGTGACCCTTTTGAATTCGAAGCTCGCTCCGAGCCAGCCTCTAGGGTAAGCGAACTTCGGATTCGGGTCACTAGGAAAATGCTTTTCATCGCCCTCACTATTCCGGTGGTGAATATGCCCTACCCTCTTGCGTGCACTTACGCTTACGTTAAGGTAACACATCACGCTTTCCGCACGAGAGAGGCTGCCCCATGACCCTGCCCGCCATTTTCGACACTCTGCGCCTGCCCGTCATTGCGTCGCCGATGTTCATCATCTCAGGCCCCGACCTTGTCATTGCGCAATGCAAGGCAGGGATTGTCGGCAGCTTTCCCGCGCTCAACGCGCGCCCGCAAAGCCTGCTCGACGAATGGCTGCACCGGATTACCGAGGAATTGACGGCGTGGGACGCAGCCAATCCCGGCACGCCGTCTGCGCCCTATGCGGTCAACCAGATCGTCCACAAATCGAACGACCGCCTGCTCGCCGACATAGCGACATGCGAAAAGTGGAAAGTGCCGATTACCATCACCTCGCTTGGCGCGCGCGAAGAACTCAACCAAGCCGTCCATGGCTGGGGCGGCATCACGTTGCACGACATTATCAACGATCGTTTTGCGCATAAGGCGATTGAAAAGGGCGCGGACGGCCTCATCCCCGTTGCGACTGGCGCGGGCGGGCATGCGGGTGTGCAATCGCCCTTTGCCTTGATGCAGGAAATCCGCACGTGGTTCGACGGCCCCGTGGCGCTGTCCGGTGCAATTGCGCATGGCCGCTCGATATTGGCGGCGCAGGCGTTGGGTGCTGATCTCGCCTATATTGGCTCCGCCTTTATCGCAACCACCGAGGCGAATGCCGTGCCGGGATATAAGCACGCAGTGGTCGAAGCGCACGCCGCCGACATCGTCTATACCAACCTGTTCACCGGGGTGCACGGCAATTATCTGCGCAGCTCGATTGTCGCGGCGGGGATGGACCCCGACAACCTACCCGAAGGAGATCTCTCGACGATGAACTTTGGCTCGGGCGACGGCAGCAAGGCCAAGGCGTGGAAAGATATTTGGGGTTCAGGCCAAGGCATCGGCGCGATTGACGCGGTGCTGAGTGTCGCCGACCTTGTTGCCAAGTTCAAGGATGAATACACGACCGCCTATGATGCCTTGAGTAGCGTCATACGCCGCTAAGCATCCGCGTTAGCGCATCATCGAGATAGCTGTAATCGGCAAAACAGCGCATCGGGTCGCGGCGGTTGAGTTGCATATTGCGCGGGCCAGCGCCGGTCAACAGCCGTGCCATTGCGCGCTGTAACCTTCTCAATCGCGCTACGGCAGCAGCATTATCCTCTTCGCGTTGGCGAATACGCTCAACCCGGTGCGCAACGACATCGGTATAGCGTGGATGCGGTCCCCGGTGCATCGCGTGGCCCACAGCAAATGCAGTCGTCTCGTTTGCCGGCAGCCACTGGCAATTAGTCGCCCGATCAGTCAACCGAATGCCATATTGCTCCATCCGCGCAAGGAATGCGCCAATCTGGCACCGCCGCGCCAACGAAAGGGGAATCAGGTGATGATGTTGAAATCTTGGCGATGCAGGTAATATGATGTGCGCCAAATTTCACCACCCTACTCCACAAACCCGATCCTCGCCCTAACAACCCGCCCCATGTCGCTGCTGTCGCTATCCACAGGACAGATGTCTATCACTTCGCCGGCTGCCATGCCTGCAATACGCATGGGCTGACGATATGCACCCTTCACCATTGTATCAACGGCCAGTCTCGCGCAGCGGCGTAATATTTCGGGACGCGGAAGGGTAAGCGGAGCCATAACCTCAATCTCGTGCCCGACCATCCATGCTAGGCCATGTGTGCCCACACCATGCCCGCCCGCAACATCCGTCTTGTCAGTCGGCAAATCAGAGAATGCCACGAAATGCAGCAATGGCGGCAACCCCTGCTGCTCCATGGCGATGACAGCCGCCGCCAGATCGTTGGGATTCGACCATAGCTGCGCCGGAGGCCAAAACATCGCGCTTGCCTGCACCGCTTCGCAAAGCATCGCCGCCATAAATGCCAGTCGCTGGACGGCCCGCGCTCGCGTGGCGGCTGATAGTCGTTGCAGGCTAAGCGCAACGATATGGCACCGCTGCAAATCGGGAACAATATCCAGCCCGGCAAGCGACGCCGCGCCCAGATTCACCTGTTCGCGCAACATTTGCTCCGCCACAGGTCCGCCCATCACGCCGATGGGCGTATCCCAATGCCGCGCATTGTTGGGGATTACATGCGCAATTCCATCGTCACCATCGTCCAAAAATCCGCACTGTGACACTATATGTCCCAGCCAACTCTTGTCGGCGATCCGCATGTTTTGGCACAGGAGGAACAGCGTTGGCGTGGGCGCAGCGGACCCAGCATGGTCATTCATCGGATGCATATTGCCCTTCATATGGAACAGGGCTGAACCAAAGGGCAGATGAATGCCAGTGCTTTTGCTATATTGGCACCGAATTGGACTTAATAGATAAAGTCAGATTTCAACCTGACTGCCTAATTCAACCACGCGATTGGTCGGTAAGCGGAAAAACTCCATCGCACTTTCTGCATTACGCAGCATCCACGCGAACAGTTTCTCGCGCCACAACGCCATCCCCGGCCGCGATGAGGCCAATAACGTCTGGCGAGAGAGAAAAAAGCTCGTTTCCATCATCTTGAACTGCGGCCCGCAACATTGCACTCCCGCCAATGCGGCCGGGACATCGGGGGTTTGCATGAACCCGTAACGCAGGATGATGCGATGAAATCCTTGCGCCAAATCTTCGGTCACCAGCCGCTTGCTGTCGTCAACAAAGGGAACATCCTTGATCTGGACAGTCAAAAGGATGATCCGTTCGTGAATGACTTTGTTGTGCTTGAGGTTATGCAACAAGGCCGGCGGCACCCCTTGTGCGGTCGAAGTCATGAACACCGCAGTGCCGGGCACCCGCGTTGCCGAATTGGCAGCGCTTTGCACAAATAGGCTGAGCGGCATCGCCCCTTCGGCCAACCGCTCCTGCATCAATTTGCGCCCACGTGCCCAAGTCGTCAATATGGTGAAGATGAGGAGCCCTATCACCAGCGGGAAATAGCCGCCATCGGGCACCTTGAGTAGGTTGGCACCCAGATAGGCCAGATCGACGACGACAAACACCGTCAGCAGCGGCACCGCCTTCCACGCCGGCCACTTCCATAGACTGAACAGCACAACCGCCAACAGACAGGTGTCGATGGCCATCGCGCCCGTCACCGCAATACCATATGCTGCCGCCAAGTTGCTCGATGTCTGGAAAAACAGCACCAATATGATCACCATGATCATCAGCGCCCAGTTGATCGCCGGGATATAAATTTGCCCCGCCGCGCTCTCGCTGGTGTGCAAAATGCGCAGACGCGGGATGAAGCCAAGCTGGATTGCTTGCTGCGTCAGCGAAAATGCACCGGAAATCACCGCTTGGCTGGCAATGATTGTCGCCAGCAGCGCAATGACGACCACCGGCAGACGCAGAAAATCTGGGGCCATCAGGAAGAACGGATCTTTGATCGCTTCGGCGGCCTGCGCTGGGTCAAGCGACAATATCATCGCGCCCTGCCCCATATAGTTGAGCATCAGGCAAGGCAGCACGATCGCCAACCACGATATGCCGATGGGCTTGCGGCCAAAATGGCCCATGTCCGCGTAAAGCGCCTCTGCTCCCGTCACCGCCAGCACGACCGAACCCATCGCGATGAAGGCGCGAAAGCCGTCAACCCAAAAGAATTGCGCGGCGTTGAACGGATTGAGCGTCTCCAGCACCACCATCGGCATCGCGCCAATATGCGACAGGCCAAGATAGGCAAGCAGCCCAAAATAGACGACCATGATCGGGCCAAACAACGCCCCGACCTTTGCCGTGCCGCGCGCTTGAATCATGAACAGCCCGACCAATATCGCGATTGCAATCGGCACTGACAGCGACGCAAACGACGGGTTCACATATTTCAGGCCCTCGGTCGCCGACATCACCGACATCGCTGGGGTAATCATCGAATCGCCGTAAAACAGCGCGGTGGCGAACACCCCAAGCAGCACGATTGATGTGCTCCACCGCCGCGTGTCGGTTGTCTCGCGGTTGATGAGCGCGAGCAAGGCCAGGCTACCGCCCTCGCCCTTATTATCCGCCTTCATGATCGTCAGGACATATTTGAATGTCACCACGATCATCATCGACCAGAATACCAGGCTCAACACACCATAGATGTGCACCGGATCGACAAGGATTTTATGGTGCCCCGCAAATGTTTCGCGAAAGGCGTATATCGGGCTGGTGCCGATGTCGCCAAACACGACGCCAACCGCGCCCAGCGCCAGTTTGGCAAAACCGTCGCGGCTGCCGTGGCTACCCTGTTCCAACTCGGCGTCGTCGCTATGGCCCGCGCCAAGCGGTCCATCGGCGGCACTAGTATCCGTTGGTGCGGTCATGCCGACACTCCCTGTTCGTCGGCGAATCGACGCGGACGGGCGCGCCTATCACTCAAAATGACTAACCGCAATCAACGAGTTTGCGAGCCGTTCGCGCTGGCTGGCGCGCGGGTCGGCGCGTTGGCCGATGCCGGCGCTGCCGGGGGCAGTTCCGTCAACCTCTGCTCCAAATCCGCACGCCACGGCGCATTGGCTGGCGAACGGTCGAGCAGCTGTTTCCACACAGCCCGCGCACCCTCTATATCACCGCCTTGCGCCAGCGACAGCCCGGCAAAAAACGGTGGTCCGGGGTGTGTTGGATCAATATCCGCCGCCTTGTCGAACGCCATCGCCGCCGCTGGGGTCATCACCCCGCCCGCATGCGCGACCAGAGCATTGCCAAATCCGACCCACAAATCAACATTGCGCGGGTGCGCGCGCAACCCCTGTTGCAGCGCTTCTGCCGCCAATTGTGTGCGCCCGGCGCGCATCAAGCCATCGGATAGGCCAAGCCATTGGCTTGCCTCGCCAAAGCGGTCGCTCATGCCATTTCGCGGGTCGGTCAGCGGCTCGCCAAAGCCCTGCGCCTCGGGCAACGCGACCGGTGCGCTTGCCACGCCCGGCATGCCCATCACCAGATAGCCCGACAGCCCAAACATGATTGCCGCCGCCACCGGAATATAGGCGTTTTTGGGCACGCGGCCGATAAAGGCAATGCCCAGCCAGCACAGCAAACCCAGCGCCAGGATGATCAGCAGCGCGCTCATACTCCGTCTTCGCTTTCCGTGCGGCGGAACCGCCCGAACGCCAGCCACAGTCCCGCAAACAACGCTGCGAACGGCGCGATATAGAGCAGCATCGTGTCCCACCCGAACGGCGGGTCATAGGTAACCCAATTACCATAGCGCGCAATCAACCAATCGCGGATATCCTCTGGCCGCTCCCCCGCGAGTATCCGGGTCCGAACCTGACTGCGCATATCGCCCGCCAGCGGTGCGTCACTATCGGCGATGGACTGCCCTTGGCACACAAGGCAGCGTAATTCATCCATCAACGCCTTGGCGCTGGCTTCCTTGGCGGGATCGTCCAATTGGACATAGGCATAGGGTGCGGGCGGCAGGCCGGACTGAGCGGTGAGCGGGGGGGAAGCCATGGCAAGGGCGAGCGTCGCCATGATGAGATGCGCCTTTTTCACCGCTGCATCCCTTGCAATTTGGCGATGATTTGCGGAACCATGTCTGGTGTAATCACGCCTTGAATCTGCTCGCGGATGATGCCGCCACCATCGACCAGAAAGCTCTCCGGCACGCCGGATGACCCCAGTGCAATTTGCACCTGACCGCGCTCATCACCGCCGATGCTGGCATAGGGATTGCCGTTCTCGGCCAGATAGCGCGCCAAATCCTGTGGGCGGTCGCGCACCGCCACCCCTTCGATAATCACGCCGCGCGCGCGCAATTCCTCCAACTGCGGTGCCTCGACACGGCACGGGATGCACCAACTGGCAAAGACGTTGACGATGCGCGGCCGCCCATCCGACAGTGTGGCGCTCGACAGACCGGGGCGGTCAGCCGATGCAGCAGGCAACATAAATGTTGGCATCGGCTTGTTGATCCAGTGCGAAGCAATCAGGCGGTCACCGCCGCGATTGAGCCCCCACACAAACAGCAGCCCCAGCAAGCCAACGAACGCCAGCGGTGCCCATGCTATCCAATGTCTGCGCCCATGGCCCGGCCCGCTCACGCCGCGTACCGCCCATTGGGGTATTTGCGGCTTTCCCGCGCGCTGCGCCACCGCCGCCACAAATGCGTGGGGTTGATCCGCCCGATCAGCGCCAGCAATCCGCCGAGCGCGATCAGGCTGCCACCCGCCCATATCCACCACACCAGCGGTTTCCACCACAGCCGCAATTGCCACCTGCCGTCACCCGCCGACTGCCCCATCACCGCATAAAGCTGCCCGTCCCATGTGGTCAGCAAAGCCGCTTCGTTGGTTTCGGTCGGTGGTTGGGTAAAGGCACGCGCTTGCGGTCGCATGATGTGTGGTTCACCCCTGCGCTGCACTAGCAACACGCCCTCCAGCGCGGTCCAGTTCGGCCCGACCACAGGTTTGACGTCGCTCAAAGTCACCCGCCAATCCCCTACGGTTGCGCTTTGTCCAACCGAAACGGCGGTCAGTCGTTCCTTGATAAAGCTGCTTTCGGTCGCCATCCCGGCCAGCGCCACGGCAATACCGAAATGCGCGATGACCATGCCATAGACGGGCAATGGCGTGCGGCGCAGATTGCGCCCAACCAGCGGCACAAAGCTGAGCACCGCCACCGCGACGCTGAGCGCGAGGCCGAGCATCGGTAACAGCCGCATTTCCGGCGCAAGCAACGCCAGCGCGACAATCGCGATGGCCATAATCCCCAGCAATATCGGTGCCCAGCGGCGCAAGCGTCCGCCATCGTCTTTGCGCCACCGCAGCAACGGCCCGACCGCCATCACCGCCACAAGGGGGAGCGCGAACATCCCCGTCCACGGGTTGAAATAAGGCGGACCGACCGAAATTTGTGATCCCATCGCCTCCGCGACAATCGGCGATAATGTGCCGACCAGCACCACCACCAGGATGACCGAAAGCAGCAAGTTGTTGACCACCAGCGCGCCTTCGCGGCTGAGCAACGCAAAATGTTTGCCCTCGGCCATGCTGCCAACCCGCAGGCCAAAAAGCGTCAGCGCCCCGCCAATATAAATAGCGAGCAGCGCAAGGATGAAACTGCCGCGTTCGGGGTCAACGGCAAAGGCATGGACGCTGGTCAACAGCCCCGACCGGACGATGAATGTCCCGACCATCGACATCGAAAAGGCGACGACGGCCAACATCACCGTCCACGCGCGCAGCGCATCGCGGGTTGCGGTGACGCTGACCGAATGGAGTAGCGCGGTCGCCGCGAGCCACGGCATCAGCGAGGCGTTCTCGACCGGATCCCAAAACCACCAGCCGCCCCAGCCCAGTTCATAATAGGCCCAATAACTCCCCGCCGTGATCCCCAGCGTCAGGAATATCCACGACCCCAGCACCCATGGCCGCATCGCGCGGGCGAACGCAGGGCCGATGTCCCCGGTTATCAACGCGCCGACCGCGAAACTGAACGCGACGGACAGGCCAACATAGCCAAAATAGAGCGTCGGCGGATGGAACGCGAGGCCGGGGTCTTGCAACAGCGGATTCAGCCCCTGCCCCTCCGCCGCCGCTGGCACCAACCTCGTGAACGGGNNCTCGTGAACGGGTTCGAAACGAACAATAGGAATGTAAAAAAACCAAGCGCCAGCCCCGCCTGTGCCACCAATGTCGCCGCCAGCGTCCGTGCATTCAATCGCCGTTCAAACAGCGCCACGCCCGCGCCCGCAACCCCCAATATCGACAGCCAAAGCAACATCGACCCTTCGTGATTGCCCCACGCGCCGCTGATTTTATACAACATTGGTTTGGCCGAATGGCTGTTGCGTGCGACCAGCTCGACCGACATGTCGGACCGTGCGAATAGCCAAATCAACAGGCCGAACGCACCAATCGTCAAAGCGCCTTGCGCCACCGCCAGTGGCCGCACAGGCACAAAGGCGCGCCCGCGCAGCTCACCGCTTCCTGCAATGATTTGTAGTAACGCCAGCGCCAATGCGATCCACAACATCGCATGGCCAATTTCAGCAATCATAGCATTTCTCCCCTCTCCCCTTGAGGGAGAGGGATGCTTAGACTTGCAAGTTTGCTTGCTAGTCGCAGCTGGGTGAGGGGTGCGAGCGTCTCGATAAGAAATAACCCCTCACCAAGGTTCGCTAGCCGTTGCACAGCAAGCTGCCCTATCCTCTCCCTCAGGGGGAGAGGAGTGATAAGTGTTTCAACAATCACTCATCGCCACCCTTTACCAGACTGTCGGCCGCATTAGCCGGCATTTGCCCCATCTGTGGTGGCATATAGCGTTCGTCATGTTTGGCAAGGATTCGGTCGGCAACGAATACGCCGCCCCGCTCGAACCGGCCATCGGCGACCGCGCCCGACCCTTCGGCGAACAAGTCCGGCGCAATGCCGGTAAAGCGCACAGGCACCGTGGCGCTGCCGTCGGTCATGCGAAAGGTGATCGTCACACCATCGGCGGCGCGAACGATGCTATCGCGCTGGACCATCCCGCCCAGCCGCACCGCATCGCCCGGAACAATAGTCGCGGCCTTTGCCTCGCTTGGCGTATAGAAATAGGCCGCTTGATCCTTAAGCGCCATCGTCGCCAATAATCCGGCACCGACCACCGCCACCACGGCCACGCCCGCCAATATCAGGCGCTGTTTTTTGGGCTTCATCTCAAATGTCCTGTGATTTGGCTAGGGCATCGACGCACGCTTCCGCCGCTTTCATCGCGCGCCAGCTTTGCAGCAACACAAAGGCCGTGCCCAGCGCGGTCACAGCATAGGCGGCAACGACAAAATACCATTGGTTGCTTATCATGCTGCCATCCTCCGCATCCGTGCCTCGACCTTTGCGACGGCGAGCAGCGCGCGCATCCGCATCAACACGATGCCGCCAAACAGCAATGAAAATCCCAATACCGTCAGGCCGAGCGGCCACAGCAATTCACCCGAAATCGCGCTGCCCCCGCTGGTGATGCTCGCGGGTTGATGCAAGCTGTTCCACCACACAACGCTGCGGTTGATGATCGGCAGATTGATCGCGCCGATGAGCGCGTAAATTGCGGCGCTACGGCTGATGCTGCTCTTATCCTCATCGGCATTGGTAAAGGCGATGAACCCCGCATAGAGGAACAGCAGCACCAGCATCGAGGTCATCCGCCCGTCCCATTCCCACCAAGTGCCCCATGTCGGGCGGCCCCAGATCGACCCGCTCGCCAAGCATATGGCTGTGAACAGCGCGCCCGGCACCGCAATCGCCCGCGCCGACACACCGGCCAGCGGGTGCCGCCACACCAGTTGCGCCAGCGCCGCGAGCGCCAGTGCGCTCCACCCGCCCATGCCCAGCCATGCGGCGGGGACGTGGATATACAATATGCGCGCACTATCGCCCTGCCGCGCGTCGGGCGGGACGATGGCAAGGCCGGCATAACTGCCGGCAAAAATCAGTAACAACCCAAGCCCGATCAGCCACGGCGTCAGCGGACGGGCGATCGACAAAAAACGTTGGGGATTGGCGAAACGATGCATCGGCGATGTCCTTAAGCGAGCATGGGGTTAAGGTCCAACGATTCGCGCGCGGCTATAGTCCATCGACGCCATTACGCCGTTCATCCATATGGCATTTCAGCAGCGCAACGCCGGGCGCGGCAGTGAGCAGTGCCGCCATGTCAATCCCCGCCAGTTCGCGCGCCATTGCCACGCCCAGCGCGCCTTCCGCCGCCGCGTGCGCCGCGCGGCCAGCATCGGTCACATAAACCCGCTTTGAGCGCGCATCGTCGGCATCGGCGCGCAGCTCGACAAAGCCTTTGCGTTCCAGCTTAGCGATAATCGCGGTCATCGACGGTTTGCTCAACTGGAACAGCCGCGCCAGTTTTGTCGGGGTTTCGCCGTCGCCCATGCGGATGCTGCGCCCCAGCACCGACAGCTCGGATGTGCCCAGATGTGCGCCCCCCGCACTTACTGAACCAAGCGCCCTACGCGCTACTGCCCCAGACAGCTGGCTGATGATACCGATATTCTGGAACAATGTGCGGATCGCGCTAGAATCTGGTGGCGTGGTCATCCACCCTGATTAGCAAGGTGCGAGCGCATCGGCCAGCGCGGCGTGGCCCCCGGAAAATCGGCATAGCCAATCCGCCCCAGCATCTGCACCACTTCGCCCGCGCCCGCACCCAGCGCGTCATGCACGGCGCGGTAATGCGCCGCCATTTCGGGGAACTCCTGTAACGCCTGGCTGAGCGGGTGGACGCAAAGCCCCATGCTTTGCGCCATCAGGTTCATCCGCACCCATTTCCGCCCAGCCTCCAATTGCTCCGCGCGGCTGGAAGATGGCGAAATGATCCACACATGCCCCTGCGCCGATTTTATGACCGGCTCGAACCGCGCCGCGCTTTGTGCAAAGGCGCTGCTATCTGGGTCGTTCAGGCTCTCGCGGCTGATGACGCCCACCAGTCCGCCCAGCCCCATCACTGTCCCGCCCAGCGATATGCCGTCGGGGTTGGCGGCGATTTCCGCATTGCCGATCCGCATCAGGTTGATTGATTCGGCCCTCGTCCGCGCAGTCTCCCACTCCACCCGCCACGCCGCCCACGTCAGGTCGCGCAGTCGCGACACCATCGCGGTTTCAATTGACCCACCACCGCCCACGGCCAGCAATCTGGCCAATGTTGCCGCCGCAACGGGGCGCGCCGCATCATAGGGCGTCTTGGTTGATCGCCGCTCAAGGATATACCCCGCCAGCGGGTCGCGCGCCCCAACCCCATCGAGCGCAGCATCGGCGACAAAGCGCACACTTGCCACGCGCCGCGCATCGAGCCTTGGCGTCGGCTCACCATCGGGAAAAGCCACAACTTCGGCGCGATAGCCGCGTGAAGCTCCCGCCATCCGCAACAGTTCGAGCATACAGCCAAAGCCGATGGTGATTTGGCGGTCATAGGGGTCGGTTTCGGGAAGCCGCCTGTCGAGGTCGCACGTAACATCAATCTGATCCGCGCCGACCAGCGTATAACGCCACGGCTGGCGGTTGTGCGGGTTGGGCGCAAGGATGGCGTAGCTCAGCGCATCGAGCCGCACGTCGCCAAAACCCTGCCCCGCCGCCCGCCACGGCTCGCTTACGCTTGCCTCGCCCGGCCACCATGCAGCGCCGCCAATCACAGCGCCCGCCGCGACCGTCACCAGCACCGCCGCGCCGCCGGTGCGCAATATCATCCGCCGTGTTGGCCCCTGTTGTACTGGATTCGCCATAGCCGCTCTCCCTCATATATAGTTCGTTAGATAACTAACTACATATGAGGGAACGGATGTGTCAAGCAGAGGGGTTAGAGCCTTTTCGAGTGAGATGGAAACATCGAACGGCTCGGGAAAGGCGGAAAATATAGGAACATAGAGTCTGATCCGATTCAATCTGAAGCGGACAGGCTCTAGGGGTGAGACTAAAACTCTCCGGCGATGCCGACCCGCGCCGCGCTATCCTTGCCGCCGCTGTGTGAGAAACCCGCAGTAATCGCGAGCGGCGTATCCCCGCCCAATCGGTGCGCGAACGACGCGCTGAACGCCCATTCACCGCGATAGGTGGCGGTGTTGACACTATAGCTGCTGCGCCCCGGCTCGGATGGAAAATGCGCCGGAGCCATCGCCACTGCCGCCGCAATCCCGCGTCGCGATTCTTGCCGGTTGACGGCGGCGAGGTCGAACAGCGTGTTCTGCGCTGCCTCCACCGTGGTGATCCGGCCCGCCAGCGCAGTCCCAGATGCCGCCTGCAGCGCGGTGATGGCGGAAGCGTGCGTCGCCGTCAGCGTCTGTAGCGCGGTAATCTGGTTGGTCTGGGTGGTGTTAACCGCCACCGCTGCATTAGCAGTAGTCAGCGCGCTATTGGCCGTGGTGTTGGCGGTATTTGCGGTCGCCTGAGCCGTCGCAATCGCCGTCCCTTGCGCTGTGGTCAGCGTTTCGAGCGCAGTCACTTGCCCGGCGAGAGCACCACCGCCGCCGCCGCCAACACCCGCAATCGCGGCGTTGAGCTGGCTCACATTAACCGCGTCGGTGCCAGCCGTGCCCGCTGCGACGTTGGTCACGCGGCGCTCAGCGCCCACAGCACCCACCGAAACCGTATTAGCCTGATTGGCAATCGAACCTACGCCAAGCGCTACGCTGCCCACCGCACTGGCATTCGCACCTTGACCGTACGCGGTCGAATTGGCGGCACTTGCTCGCGAACCAAAGCCTGTCGCTGTCGCATTGGCAGCCTCTGCTCGCGCATCTCCCCCCGTAGCGGTCGTTTGATCCGCAGTTGCTATCGCACCAAAGCCGGTAGCGGTGCTATCGACTCCAGTTGCTACCGCGCCCCCTCCGGTGGCGGTCGAGAAAAGCCCAATTGCTTGCGCACCATTGCCAGTAGCCGTGCTTCTTATCCCGGTTGCGAGCGCACTGGCACCCGTTGCGGTCGCTTGATTCGCGGTTGCTTCCGCTCTGTCGCCCGTAGCGGTGCTGTTGTTACCATTTGCTCGCGCACCTCGGCCGGTTGCAGTCGAGGCTTGCGCAGTTGCTCGCGCATCTGCACCAGTAGCGGTGCTGGTGGAACCAGTTGCTTGCGCACCGTTGCCGGTGGCGGTAGCGTCATTTAGTGGTGCCGCTGCATTGACCCCGCATTCTGTTGAATTGATGCCTGGGCCGACATTACATTCGGGCGTGGCGTCGGCCCAAGCGGGCGTTGCCCACAGCGTCGCTGCGGCGACGGCGATCAGCGCGGATTGTGCCGAAAAAGGCGGGCGGGTCATATTGGCGGTCATGGTCATGATAATCTCCTCAATGGGGTGAATAGGATGCGCCCAGTGCAATCTTGTGCCGCGCTTGTGCCAAAACGCCTGCGCCCGCGCACTTGGCCAGATGGCCTAGCCTGATGGCCTAGTGACTTGCGTTGAGGCGTGAATGCGGCACTATGCAGTTATGGCAAGCACAGGTGACATAGCAGTGGCGAACAAGGTCGCACGGCGGATTCATGTGCTTACATTTGTCGGCCATGTGATAATGATTGGCTATATCTATCGCGGGCTGGCGCCGGTTGTGCCGCCGTTCAACGCCAAGCTATCGGGTGCGATTTTCGTAACTCTCGCACTGATGTGGATGGCGGCTTTCTTATGGCGACACCTGCGCCAACGCCGCATCTCTGAAAGCCCATATTTTAGGGAAAACTTTTATCTGGGGCATATGTGGCTGTATAATTTTGCCATCATTGCGGGTTTCTGGATTTTGATGCCCTATGCCGATGACGCGGTGCGCCTGCTGGGGGTGATGTTTATGCTGGGTTCGGTTGCGGCCGAATCCTTTTCCACCGCCCAGACTGCGGCGAAGCGATGGCTCAGCAAAGTCACGCCCTATGGCCCTGCACTTGGTATATGCCTGTACTTCATCGTCTATGGCGGACGATTTGCGTTCATCACCATCGCCTTCGCCATCGTCTTTACCGCCTTGATGGAAATGTTCCGTAGTTCGCTACAACTGTTCATCGCCCGCAGCCTGCGCGCCAATGAAGCCACCAATGCCGCGTTGATTGCTGTCGCCGCCGAACGCGATGCCAGAACGCGTTTCCTCGCCGCCGCATCGCACGATCTGGCACAACCGCTCCAAGCCGCGCGGATGTTTGCCGATGCTGTGGTGCGCCAACCGGCTGGACCCAAACGAGACAAGGCCGTCGCCAATCTCGGCTGGGCGTTCGATTCGACCGAACATCTGCTCGACCAGATGCTCGATCATCTGCGCACCCGTGGCGGGACAAATGAAATCCATATGGGCAACGTCGCCATTGGCCCGCTATTGGCACAAGTTGCGGCAATGCACGAACCACACGCACTCGCAATCGGGGCCAGCATCAACGCCCTGCCCTCGTCACTCATCGCTTTTGCCGACGCCAGACTGGTCGAGCGGACGATCGGCAATTTCATCGCCAACGCGCTGCGCCATGCCAAGGCGCGGCGGATATTGGTCGGGGCGCGCCACCATGGGCCAACCTTGCGTATCTGGGTGATTGACGATGGCGTCGGCGTTTCAGCCCGCGACGTAGCGCAGCTATTTGACGATGGTTTTCAGGGGTTCGGCCACCACGACGAAATGCACGACGAAGTGCGCGGTGGATTTGGCCTTGGCCTTTCGTCGGCACGCCGGGCGAGCGAAATAATCGGCGGCACCGTCGGCTTTGACCAGCGGTGGAAAAAGGGAAGCGCGTTTTATCTTGAATTGAGCCGCGTAAGCGCCGTAAACCCCCAAGGTGAAAACCTGCCTAATCTGTGACGATCACGCAATGATGCGCGAAGCTCTTGCGGGCGTAGTGGATTATGCGTGGCCCGATGCCCACATCACCAAAGTTCCCGATTTCCCTGAAGCATGGGCCGCAGCAGATGAACAGCCCGACCTGTGCCTGTGTGATTTGGGTATGCCCGGGGCCAGTCCGGTGGAGGGCATCGCCCGCCTGCGCGAAATCATGCCCGCCACGCCGATCCTCGTTATCACCGGACAAGATGATGACGAAACCTTGCTCGACCTGTTTGCGCTGAATATCGCCGGGTTTATCCCAAAAACGTCAAAAAGCGCGGCGATAGAGGCGGCGATCCGCGTTGTCCTGTCCGGCGAACCCTATCTCCCGCCACGCCTGCTGGCGCTGGCGGCGCGCGGTCGGGCGCGGACGAATGCGGCTGACCCGGCGGCCAACCCGTCGGCCCCGCGCCTGACCGATCGCCAGATGGAGGTGCTCACCCTCATCGCCACGGGCCAGTCGAACAAGGAAATTGCGCGCAGCTTTGGCCTTTCGCCCGCGACCGTCAAAGCGCATAGCGCCGCAATCATCGCCGCGCTAGGCGCACGTAACCGCGCCGAAGCGGTGGCGAAGGCACAGGCAGCGGGGCTGCTGTAACGCTCCGCTTAAGCCCCTTTCCTACAGGCTTATCGCCATGGTATTATGTGGTCATGATGCTGCTAATTGCCCTCAACCTCACCCGTATCTGCGCGACCCAAATCCTCTCCCTTTGGGAGAGGTGGCATGCGCAGCATGACGGAGAGGGCTTCGATGAGGCAAGGGCCCCTCCACGCGTCGCTACGCGAACGGTCCCCCTCCCCCGGTGGGGGAGGTATTATTTTCTTTTTCTTCTTCTTCGTGCTTCTTCGTGCCTTGGCGTCTTGGCGCGAAATATCTTTCTTTCGCTTTCTTTCGTCATTGCGAGCCGCCGTCAGGCAGCGCGGCAATCCCGAACAGGAGCGCACAACATTGGATTGCCGCGTCGGGCTATCGCCCTCCTCGCAATGACGGGCGGGACAAGGCTGAAAACAACAGCTGTGTATTGTTGATACCACACCTCTGTAACCCGCAGGCGGCCGTTGTTTCCCCCGCCCGTCGTATCAACCAAACCCGCAAATCCTCTCCTCCCTATAAGCAGGGAAGCGGGAGAGGCGGCATGCGCAGCATGACGGAGAGGGCTTGGTTCGCACTGCCCCATCCAATATCCGGCGGCTAAAGCCTTGGATGGTCCCCTCCCCCGAAAGCGAAGGATTTTGAAGGAATGGCGGAAATAAAGGCTTCCTTGGTGTCTACTTTGTCTACTTTGGGCCGCACCGCCTCTTGCCGCGCGCCCCTATCCTCGCCCGATCAGTGCGCGCGCCATCGCGTCGGCAACATCGCTCGCGGGTCGGTTACACGCGGCGCTTTCATCCCATATCGCCTCCAGCCGTTCGGGGATGCGCCCGATCCGCGCCTCCACCTCGGCCCGGCCGCCATTGGCCCCGCCATTGCTGCCCAGATATTCGAGCGCGACGTTAATGATCCCGCCGGCATTGATGACATAATCGGGGGCATAGACGATGCCGCGATCATGGATGCGCTGTCCATCCGCCGCCGTGGCCAGCTGGTTATTCGCACCGCCTGCAACCACGGGCACATTCAGCGCAGCGATGCTGTCTGCCGTCAATATCGCGCCCAGCGCGTTGGGCGACAGGACATCGGCCGCGATGGTCATGATCGCCGCGCTATCTGCCAATTCTGCGCCAAGCTCGTCTGCCAGCGCCTTGGCCCGTGCCAGATTGACGTCCGCGAGCGTCAGGCGCGCACCGTCCGCCGCCAACCTGCGCGCCACCCCGCCGCCGACACTGCCGACGCCCTGAATCGCGATATGCACGCCCTGTGCGCTGTCCCTGCCCAATCCGCGCTTGATGGCGGCGCGGATGCCCAGATAGACCCCCAGCGCGGTCAATGGCCCCGGGTCTCCGCCCGCTTGGCCGCTCGCCACGGGTAGGCCCGAAACATGGCGTGTTTCCGCCGCTATCGCCACCATGTCGGCGTCGGACATGCCGACATCCTCGGCCGTGACATAGCGTCCGCCAAGCGACTCAATCGCGCGGCCAAAGGCGGCGAGTAGCGTGGGGGTTTTGAGCGGTGCGCCCTCATCGGCCAGGATAACACCCTTGCCGCCGCCCATCGGCAGGTCGGCCATGGCATTTTTGTAACTCATGCCGCGCGACAGGCGCAGCGCGTCGGTAATCGCCTGTTCCGGCTTGGCATAATGCCAATAGCGCGCCCCACCCGCTGCTGGCCCCAGATGCGTCGAATGCACCGCAATCACGGCGGTTAGCCCCGCAGCAGCATCACGAAACAAGTGGACGCCCTCATGGTCGTCAAAGTCGGGCAGGTCCCAAACGGCAGGCATGGCATGGTCTTTCGTCGATAGGTAACACTATTGCGCATATGCGTAATAATGTGTCTTATGCCATCTGTCACCCGCGATATGCGTGATGATTGAAAAGATGGGGCGACCAACGGGTCTCGAACCCGCGACCTCCGGTACCACAAACCGGCGCTCTAACCAACTGAGCTATGGTCGCCACACGCAGGGCACAGAATGCCACGCGAAGGCAGCCCGATAGCCCCGCACTGCCGCTGGAGCAAGTTGAAAGTCGCCCCCCATCGCTGCTAAGCGGGTTTCTATGCAATTCGACCTTTCCTTGTCCGGTGCAGATGCGGTCGCCGCACGCCTCGCCGCCACCCCCGCTGTGCGCAAGGTGCCTAACCCCAAATTAGCGCAATTCCTTGTTCCGCGCTTCCTTGACGCCGATGATTGTACGGCGCTGATAACGCGGATAGACGCCCGCGTCCGCCCCTCGACCATCACCGACGATATTGGCGACCCAGAGTTCCGCACCAGCGAGACAGGCGAGCTTGACCATGCAGACCCCGTCATCGCGGCCATCGACGCGCGGCTATGCGCCTTTGTCGGCATCGACCCGGCCTTTGGTGAGCCGCTGCAGGGACAACGCTATGATGTCGGACAGCAATTTAAGGGGCATACCGACTATTTTGAGCCGACGGGCGTCGATTTCCACGAGCATACCCATGTGTCAGGGCAACGGACGTGGACGGTGATGGCCTATCTCAACGCTGTCGATGCGGGCGGCGCAACACGTTTCCTAAGCACCGGCAAGCTGCACCAGCCTGAGGTCGGCAAACTGCTCGCTTGGTGTAACCTCACCCCCGACGGCCAGACCAATCCGCATACGCTCCATCAGGCGATGAAGGTGCGTAAGGGGCGCAAATATGTCATCACCAAATGGTTCCGCGAACGGGCGTGGCCTTGGGCTTAACGCCGCACCCTACCGCTCCATGCGGAACTGGACGTTGAGCGTGATGCCGTTGGTCACTTGGCCGGGCTGGATGACATTGCCCGCATCCTCTGCGCTCGCCATCCGCGACATCACGGGCATCGGTTGTGGTGAAAAGCCGCCGCCCTCACTCACGCTGACCAGCCGCGCGCTGGTGTATCCTGCGGCCCGTGCATAACGTGTCGCCCGTTCAATAGCGCGCCGCATCGCGGTTACGCGCGCGGTATCGAGCATCGAATCAGGTTCGGCGACAAAGAATGTCGGGCCGTTAATATTGGTCCCACCAGCGGTCACCAGCGCGTCGATCAACGCGCCGATCCGCGCGGTATCTGCGGTCGTCACACTCAACTGGTTCGACACTTGATAGCCCGTCAATCGTGGCTGCCCGCCGGTTTGCTGCGGCGTATAGTCATATTGCGGCGACAGGTTGAACCCGCTGGTCTGGATGTCGCGTTCGGAAATGCCTGCACGCTTCAATGCGTCGATAAGCGCATTCATCCGCACCGTGTTCTGCCGCATCGCATCAACGGCAGTGAGCGCCTGCGTCGTCACGCCTGCACCGATGCTGGCGCGATCAGGCGCGGTGCGGTTTTCTTCGGTGATCGAAAAACTGAGCAGCGGGCTGTTGTCGGCGTGCACCATGTTCATTGCCGCATGAGGTTCTGGAGTGGTCTGGGCGGTCGCACCGAACGGCGCGGCAGCGATTGTGGCGGCGATAAGCAATGGGCGGATCATGATCGGCACTCCAGTTAGCGTTATGGTAGTTATACTAAACCGCAGCTTGCGCGCCCATGAACCAATAGACAAGGCGCACTTCATCATTGCGCCCGCGCCCACCCTTCCCTATGCGCCCAGCCTCTATGGCAGCCCCCATTCTCTCCTATGAAGGCCTAGGCTTGGTCCAGGGCAGCGGCTGGCTGTTTCAGGGTCTCGATATCCACATAGAACCACGCGCACGGCTCGCGCTCATCGGGCGCAACGGCGCGGGCAAATCGACATTGCTGCACTTGCTCGCGAACAGCATCGAAGCCGACACGGGCAAGCGGATGATCGTGCCGGGCACGCATGTCGTGATGCTGGAACAGGAACCGTCGCTGCGCGGGTTCGCCACACTCGAAGCCTATGTGCTGTCGGGTGATGACGCACCCGAAGCGCACAAAGTCGCAGCCATTGCCGACCAGATGGGTATCGACCTTAGCCGCGACGCCGCCACCGCCAGCGGAGGGGAACGCCGCCGCGCTGCGCTGACCCGTGCGCTGGCCAGCGAACCTGATGTGCTGTTGCTCGACGAGCCAACCAACCACCTCGACCTCGATGCCATCACCTGGCTCGAAAGCTGGTTGCAACGCTTTACCGGTGCCTTTGTCGTCATCAGCCACGACCGCACCTTCCTGACGCGATTGACAAATGAGACATTGTGGCTCGATCGCGGCACCATCCGCCGCAAGGAAATCGGCTTTGGCGGGTTCGACGCGTGGATGGAGCAAATCTATGCCGAAGAAGCGCGGAATGCCAGAAGGCTCGACGCCAAGCTGGCGATAGAGGCGCATTGGCTTGAGCGCGGGGTCACGGCACGGCGCAAGCGCAACCAAGGACGGTTGGAAAAGCTGTATGAGATGCGTGCCACCCGCGCCGCGATGTTGCGGCCCGCTGGCACCGCCGCGCTTGGGCTTGCCAAGGATGATGTTAAAACCAAATCGGTTATCACCGCCGAGGGGGTGAGCAAAAGCTATGATGCCAATGGCCAGACGCGCGTCATCGTCCGCGATTTCAGCTTTCGGGTGCAGCGCGGCGACCGCATCGGACTGGTCGGGGCCAATGGTGCGGGCAAGACGACCCTGCTCAAACTACTGACCGGAGAGATTGAGCCGGACAGCGGCAGGGTCAATCGCGCCAAATCGCTCGACGGCATCGTCATTGACCAGCAACGGGCGTTGCTGACCCCCGAAAAACGGGTGCGAGACATCCTCGCTGATGGCGGCGACTGGATTGATGTGCGCGGCGAAAAACGGCATATCAAGGGCTATCTCCAGGACTTTCTGTTCGAACCCGCCATGTCCGAAGCCCGCGTCGGCACGCTGTCGGGCGGCGAACAATCGCGGCTGTTGCTTGCCCGCGAATTTGCCCGAGAATCCAATCTGCTGGTGCTCGACGAGCCGACCAACGATCTCGACCTTGAAACGCTCGACCTGCTGCAAGAGGTCATCGCCGATTATGAAGGGACGGTGTTGCTGGTCAGTCACGACCGAGACTTCCTCGACCGCACCGTCACCGTCACGCTCGGCCTCGACGGGTCGGGCAAGGTTGACATTGTGGCGGGCGGCTATGCCGAGTGGATAGCGCAACGCGAAGCGAAGAAGGTAACGAAGGT
>CXWL01006471.1_pt2 | contig 51640 bp, 50 predicted proteins | sample 590931 | NCBI WGS metagenome assembly CXWL01 (sample SAMEA3498368, study PRJEB10139) | groundwater metagenome | biome: water well; material: biofilm material | place: Germany | collected 2015-04-27 | reverse complement strand
CGTCATAGACGCCGCTGCCGCCGATGACGCCAAGGATGGTTCGTGTCATGCGCGGAGCGCTCACGCGCCCGCGCGCACGAAGTTGCGGACGCTCTCCGCGATTTTCGCCTGCACGGCTTCGTCCAGATAAGCGTGCATCGGCAGACTGATCACGCGTTTGCAGATGTCGTCGCTTACTTTCATGCCGCCGGCCCCAACCGGAAAAGAATTGTAGGCGCTCTGCTGGTGCAGGGGCTTTGGGTAATAGCGCGCGGTGGGGATTCCGTCGCTGCGCAGGTGCGCGGCTAGCCCGTCGGGGTCTTCGATCTCGATGGTGTATTGCGCCCAGGTGGAGACGCCCCCCGCAATCACCGTCGGAATCTTCACCGCGTTCGGCAGCATTTGCCGGTAGCGCTCGGCGACGACATTCCGCTCGCGGATTTCGTCGGTGAAGATCGCAAATTTCTCGAGCAGGATCGCCGCTTGCATGGTGTCGAGGCGCGAATTCATGCCGATGCGGGCGCAATTGTACTTGTCGTCGCCGCTGGCGCCGTGGAAGGCGATGGAGCGCATGAGCACATTGTCGGAATCGTCGTTGGTTAGAGTTGCGCCGCCATCCCCGTAACAGCCCAGCGGCTTGGCCGGAAAGAACGAAGTTGTCTGCGCGTCGGCCCAATGCATCGGGTGTTTGCCGTTCAAAGTGGCGCCGAATCCTTGTGCGCTGTCGGCGATAAGCTTCAGCCCCTCGCGCTTGCAGATGTCGGCGATAGCGTCGTAATCGGCGGGTTGGCCGAACAGATCGACCGCGATCACCGCTTTTGGCGTGAGCCTGCCGTCTTTCTTTACGCCCGCGATTGCCGCTTCGAGTGACTTTGGATCCATATTGTAGGTGTCGGGCAACACGTCGACGAACACCGGCGTTGCGCGCACCCATGGCACGATCTCGGCAGTGGCCGCGAACGTGAAGGACGGGGTAAACACGGCGTCGCCTTCGCCCACGCCCCATGCCCACAACGGCAGCACCAGCGCGTCGGTGCCATTGGCGTTGCCGATGCAATGCTTGGCGTGAACAAACGCTGCGAGCTGGCTTTCGAGTGCTTTCACCTCTGGACCGAAGATGTACTGGCCGTGGGCGAGCACGCGCGCGAGCGCGGCATTGATGTTGTCGGCAATGCGGGCGCGTTGCGAGGCGAGGTCGATGAAGGGGATCATGCTTTTTCTCTAGCTAGCTCAGCGAGGGCAGCCCCGCCGCCTTGTCGATCTCCAGCGCCAGCCGCAGAACCTCGAGCGCTTCCGCGCCGGTTACAGCCGGACGGGGCGCGACCAGAAGTACGGCGTCCACGAAGGAGGTCACATTGGCGCCCAGCGGATCGGCGCCGAAGGGCGTTTTGGCGAAATCGGCGTTCAAGGGGAAATCAGTAGTGTTCTCGAAGGTGCGCGCGAGGAAATCGACATTGACCTCGCCGCTCGGATACACGAGCCGCATGAAGCGGCGCCGCTCCGCCGCAACCCGATTAGCCACGAAAACCGCCTCGGCACCGCCAAACGCCAAACGGGCATCCATGGCGTCGGCGGTGGCGCCCTTTTCGGCGCGCCCCTGCGCCATCACTTTCTCCGGCGCGCGTGCCATCAGCTTTAGCGCGAGATCGAGATCGTGCACCATAAGGTCAAGCGTCGCCGAAACATCGGCGCTGCGTCCGGTCCACGGGCCCTCGCGTACGCTCTCTATCCGCGTCGGCGTCTCCGGCGCATCGAACAAGCCCATTGCTTGAAACACCAGCCGCTCCTGGTGCCCGCAGGCGATCACGAGCTTCTTGTCCGCGGCGAGATCGACCAGCAATTTTGCTTCCATGACGGAAGTCGCAATCGGCTTTTCGATATAGACGTGCTTGCCGTATTCAAGCGCCGCGGCGGCTGCGCTTGCGTGCGTCATCGCCGGGCTGGCGATGGTGACGATCTCGAGCAGGTCGAGCATGTCGTCCATATTCGCAAAGGTGCGGATGCCGAGTGTTTCGGCCAGCGCCTCGGTGCGCTCGGAATCGAGGTCGTAGACGCCGATCAACTCGACCCGGTCGTCCTGTTCGTACTTGCGCGCATGGTGCGCGCCGAACACGCCTGCCCCGATTACCCCAGCCTTGAGTTTGCTCATTCCACAGTCACCGATTTCGCCAGATTCCGTGGCTGATCCACGTCGGTGCCCTTATGCACTGCGGTAAGATAGGCGAGCAACTGGATTGGAACGGAGTAGACCAGGGGCGCCACGAACGGGTCGCAGGCGGGCGCCAGGATGGTATGGGTAGCGATGTCGCCGGCGGCGGAGGCCCCCGCGGAATCGGTGATCAGGATGAGTTTGGCCCCGCGCGCGGCGACCTCCTGCATGTTGGAGAGGGTTTTGTCGAACAGCGCGTCGTGGGGGGCGACGACCACCACCGGGGTGCCTTCTTCGATCAGCGCGATCGGCCCGTGCTTCAACTCGCCGGCTGCGTAACCCTCGGCGTGGATGTAGGAAATTTCCTTGAGTTTCAGCGCGCCTTCGAGCGCCAGCGGATAATGCACGCCACGCCCCAAATAGAGCACGTCGCGCGCCTGGCTCAGTTCCTGCGCGATCGTTTCGATGTGCGCTTCCGCGTGCAGAGCGTCGGCGATGAGACGCGGGGTCTCCATCAGCGCCTGGACCAAGCGGGCCTCCTCCTGGCTCGAAAGCGCCCCGCGCGCCCGGCCCACGGCGATGGCGAGCGCGGCCAGGGCTGAGAGTTGCGCCGTGAACGCCTTGGTCGAGGCGACGCCGATTTCCGGACCGGCCAAAGTCGGCAGCCGCGCATCGGCTTCGCGCCAGATGGTCGATTCGGGGACGTTGACGACGGCCAGCGTCTTCACGCCCTGTTCCTTGCAATAGCGAAGCGCCGCCAGCGTGTCGGCGGTCTCCCCCGATTGCGACACGAATACGCCGAAGCTCTTCCGGCCGAAGGCAGGCCGGCGATAGCGGAACTCCGAGGCGATGTCGGTTTCCACCGCGATGCCCGCGATCTGCTCCAGCCAATATTCCGCAACACGCCCTGCATAATGGGCGGTGCCGCAACCGACGATAAGCGCGCTGTCGGCGGCGAGATCGACGCCGTCGAGATCGGGCATCTGCACGCGCTCGTCGAAGGCGTTGACGTAGCGGGTGATGGTGCGGCCGGTGGTTTCCGATTGCTCGTAGATTTCCTTCTGCATGAAATGGCGGTGATTGCCTTTCTCCACCGCCGCCGCCGCGCCGGAGAAAACATGCACTTCCCGATTGGCGACCACGCCGTTCGTGTCGAGGATCTTGGCTTTGTCGTGCGAGAGGATGGCGATGTCGCCTTCTTCGAGGAACATCACGCGGGTGGTGAACGGGGACACCGCGATCGCGTCGGAGCCGAGATACATCTCGCCATCGCCGATTCCGACCGCGAGCGGGCTGCCTTTGCGCGCGCCGATCAGCACGTCTTCCTCGCCGGCAAAGAGACAAGCAATGCCGAACGCGCCCTCAAGCCGCCGCACCGCGGCGATCGCCGCCTGTTCTGGCCGAAGCCCGCGGTCGAGCCCCTCATGGATGAGGTGAGCGATGACTTCGGAATCGGTTTCGGATGCGAATTTATGGCCGGCGCGGATCAGTTCCTCCCGCAGGGGACGGAAATTCTCGATGATGCCGTTATGGACGATGGCGACTTTGTCGGTCGCGTGCGGGTGGGCGTTGGCGGTGGTGGGTGCCCCATGGGTCGCCCAGCGCGTGTGGCCGATGCCGGAAACGCCCGAGAGGGGCGAGGCCGCGAGCTCCGCTTCCAAGTTCGCGAGTTTGCCGGCCGCACGGCGGCGTGCGATTTTGCCGTTTTCCAGCGTCGCTACGCCAGCGGAATCGTAGCCGCGATACTCCAGCCGTTTGAGCGATTCCACCAGCCGCGGCGCAGCGGCGCTGTTTCCCAGGATGCCAATGATGCCGCACATGATCGCGCCCTCGCATGAAATTCTGGCCGTAAATCCGGAGCGTGCTAAGCACAATCCGGAGCCCATGGGGTCACTTGATCCCCCAAGGACGAAACGTAGCCCTTCAAACGAGAGGCTGCCTTGAGCGCATTCATGGCGCGCGCTGCATTGATTTGCATCTCAATTAGTCTTTCAACATGCGACATTGCCTTTTATCCGCACTGTCTCTTTGCAGGTTCACGCCGTGAAATTTGAACCGATTATGGTACACGGGGCGGGTAAGGGCTGCTTCCAGGACTCCAATTCACATGACCCGCTCGTATTTCGGCACTGACGGCATCAGAGGCACCGCCAATATCTTCCCCATGACCCCGGAAGTGGCCATGCGGGTCGGCTTGGCCGCGGGCAAGCGCTTTATGTCGGCCCACGATCGCCGCCATCTTGTGGTCATCGGCAAGGACACGCGCCTCTCGGGCTACATGCTGGAGCCGGCGCTCACGGCGGGCTTCACAGCGGCGGGCATGGATGTGGTGTTGTTCGGGCCGCTGCCGACGCCTGCGGTGGCGATGTTGACGCGCAGCTTGCGTGCTGATCTCGGCGTGATGCTGTCGGCCTCGCACAACAAGTTCGCCGATAATGGCATCAAGCTGTTCGGACCAGACGGTTACAAACTCTCCGATCAGGACGAGATCGAGATCGAGCATCTGATGGATGGCGCGCTCGACACCCACTTGGCGACGCCCGACAAGCTCGGCCGCGCCCGGCGTATTGACGACGCGCAGGCGCGTTATGTCGAGATCGTCAAGGCGACGTTCCCGAAGGGGCTGACGCTTAAGGGGCTGCGCATCGTCATCGATGCTGCTAACGGCGCCGGTTACAGAGTGGCGCCGGTTGCGCTCTACGAACTGGGCGCTGAAGTGATCAAGCTTGGCGTCGAGCCGGATGGTTTCAACATCAACCAGGAAGTCGGCTCCACCGACACGCGCGCACTGAAAGAAGCCGTGCTCAAATATCGCGCCGATATTGGCATCGCTCTTGATGGCGACGCCGACCGGGTGGCGATCGTGGACGAGAAGGGTCAATCGATCGACGGCGATCAGCTGATGGCGCTGATCGCCAAGAGCTGGAAGCAATCGGGCGCGCTGGCGAAGCCCGGCATCGTCGCCACTGTGATGAGCAATCTTGGGCTTGAGCGGTTTCTGAAAGGGCTTTCGCTGAAACTGGAGCGCACAAGGGTCGGCGATCGCTACGTCACCGAGGCGATGCGCGCCAAGGGCTACAATGTGGGCGGCGAGCAATCCGGCCACATCATCCTGAGCGATTTCTCCACCACGGGCGACGGTCTGCTCGCAGCGCTGCAGGTGCTCGCGGTGATCGTGCAGCAGGGCAAACCGGCGAGCGAAGTGTGCACCCTGTTCGAACCGGCGCCGCAGGTTCTGGAAAACGTGCGCTACGAGCGCGGTAAAGAGGACCCGCTAACCGCCGCCAGCGTCAAGCAGGCGATCAAGGACGGCGAGCAACGGCTTGAAGGCAAAGGCCGCCTGCTGGTGCGCATGAGCGGCACCGAACCGCTGGTGCGCATCATGGCCGAAGGCGACGACGAGGCCCTGGTCAGGGAAGTCGTCGGTGGTGTGAAGAACGCCGTGGTGGCCGCGGCGAGGGCGGCGTAGCCGCCGTCGCGCCTCGGGCGCCTAGAACCAACCCTTCTTCTTCTTTGGCGGTTCCGGCTCGGGCGGCGGAGGTGCGGCTGCGCGCGGAGGCGGCGCCTGTGGGGCGGGTTTTGACGCGCTCTGGGGCGGCGGCGCAGCGGGGCGCGCGGCTTGGGGCGGCGGCGCCGCGCGCGCCGCTTGCTTCGGCGGCACAGCGGCGGGCGCGCTCTGCCCTGGCGCTCCCGGTAAAGGGTTGGGCCCCAGCTTATCTACAAACCACGTTGACATTGGCTCATCCCCTCGCACCCCTTGCCCACGCCGATGTTCCTCGGCGTAACGGAGCCTAGCACGGCAATTTCGGCTCCGCACCAGCAGACCGTTCCTGGCGGGCGCCTTTGGCGGCATGTTGCCCGGATGCCGCACAGGGCCCAGAACAGGACTATGCTTTCTCCACTTCCTAGCGTCGGTTCGTCTTGGCCGGAACTTGAATCCCGCATGCGCGCCATGGCGACAGGCGACGTCAAATGGCGCGACGGCCGGACCGGCCTCTACGTCTTCAATGCCGGTGAGGAGGTGGAGCGCGTGAAGAAGGCTGCCTATGCCATGTTCTCCGAGGAAAACGGATTAGGGCCGGCGGCGTTCCCATCATTGGTGGGCATGGAGCGGGAGGTGGTGGGCCATGCGCTGGCTCTGCTGCATGCGCCGGCAGAGTCCGACGGCGTCATGACGTCCGGCGGCACCGATTCCATCGTCATGGCGGTGAAGACCTCGCGCGACTTCGCACGGGCGGGCGGCTTGGCGGGGCAGGGCAATCTGGTAGCCCCGGCCACCGCCCATCCAGCGTTCGATAAGGCGGCGATGATGATGGATCTCGAGATCCGCCGCGTGCCGGTACGCGAATTTCTCGCCGATCCGGATTCGATGGAGACGGCGTGCGACGCCAACACGATCATGCTGGTTGGCTCGGCGCCATGTTTCCCGTTCGGCTTGATCGACCCGATTGAGCAAATGGGCGCGGTGGCGCTGCGGAGAAATCTGTGGCTGCACGTCGACGCCTGTGTCGGCGGCTTTCTGGCGCCGTTTGTAGAGATGAACGGGGCGTCGCTCCCTGCATGGGATTTCCGCGCCGCTGGGGTGCGTTCGATTTCCTCGGACCTGCACAAGTACGGATATTGCTCCAAAGGCGCGTCGACGCTCCTGTTTCGCGACAAGGCGATGAAACGGCACATGACCTTCGACGCCGGTCCCTGGCCAATGGGGCGTATGCTGACGCCGACGCTTGCCGGCACGCGCCCTGGCGGCGCCATCGCCGCGGCGTGGGCAGTGCTAAATTTTCTGGGCGTCGAGGGCTATCGCGCCAAGCAAAAGCTGGTGGTCGAAGCACGGGAGGCGATTGAGGCGGGGGTTCAAAAGCTCGGCTTCCGTGTGCTCGGCAAACCGCAGCTCGGCATCGTCTCGTTCACGCACGACAGCGCCGATTGCGCCGCGCTGCTGCGCGGCCTTTATGCACGGGGCTGGATCACCGCCGCAAATGTCGAACCGCCCAGCCTGCATTTAATGCTATCGCCCAAACACGCGGAAGTGGCGGATGCCTATCTCGCCGACCTCGCGGCTTCGATGCAGGACGCTGGCGGCGCCGCACCGATGCCCGCGCCGGGGTATGGGCGCTAAGCGACAAACTCGCTGCGCGGTCTCAACGCGGGGCCGCCAATGGATGCATTCTTGGCGACGGCCGGTGGTTATTGCACCGCTTCCAGCCGGCTTTCGTCGACGATGCGCTCGAAGGCCTCTGTGTCGCTTTTGATCCGGTATTGCACCGGGCCGTGCTCCGCCGGAAGGGCGCGGACGATGTTGTAAATTCCGGCCGGGGTGGAAACGCGCCCCGCGTGGGCGACGTTTACGCGCTGCCCGGCGCCGAAAAGGGGTTGCGCCATCGGGTTGGCTCCAAATTGAGGGATCGCGCGCCGCGCCAGGCTGGCGAGGTCCGCGCAAATTCACAGCCTACATGGCGCGGAAAGCGCCAATTTGCAAGTTTTGTGTCGATGGCGCGACGTTCGAATACGCTTGACGGTTGTGGGGGGCTGCGAGATTACAAGCTCTTGATCTTGGGAGGCTGAACATGAAGGGTCGTATTCTAGGCTTCGACGCCGCTACTGGCGCAGGCGCTGTAAACGGCGAAGACGGGAACCGCTATTCCTTCGCATCCGGCGACTATAAGGGGCCGCGCGCTGCGGCGGCAGGCGAGGACGTGGATTTTGTGGTCAAGGACGGCAAAGCCACAGAGATCTATCCGCTGAAGAGCGGCGCCTCGATCGATCTTTCCGGTATCGGCGCGGCCCTGGGCGGCGCGGCGGCGAGCCCAGGCGGCGCCAATGTCATGGGCATCGTCCGCAACCAGCCGCAGACGCTGCTGGCGCTCATCATGCTGATCGCGGCGGTCTTCATGCCGTTTGTCAGCGCCATGGGAATATTCAATCCGACCGCAATCGGATTGCCCAGCATGACGCAGATGGCCAAGCCCGGCCTGCAGATGGCGGCGAACGTCTCCGACGCCGATATTGCGCAAACAATGCAATACAGCCCCGAAATGGCGATGGCGCAGCGGGCGGCGCGCGACAAGGCCAATGGCCAATTGATGATGATGAACCTGATCTATCTGGTTTGGCTGATCCCCGCCGGCGCGGCGTGGCTGATGCTCACCAACCTCACCAACAAGCGAAACCAGCTGCATGAATTGATTGTCGGCGGGCTCGGGATCGCCGCGGTTGTGCTGTTCTTCGTTGGTAAGTCGATGATGATGTCGGACGCGACCGCCGCTGCAGGCGGAAACGCGGAAATGGCGCAGATGGTGCAGCAGGCTGCGGCGGCTGCCGATCAGATGCTCCAACTCGGTCTTGGCGGTTGGCTGATCGGGCTCGCGGGCGCGGGGCTCGTCGCAACGGGGCTTGGCATGGTCAAGCAAACCCCCGGCGTGCCCGCAGGCTGAGCACCGTAGCTGTTGTTGGAGTTAGAGGCCTTCGACAAGCTCAGGGTGACGCAGGACTGGCGTCACGCTGAGCTTGTCGAAGCGCGATGCCGACACTCTGTCGGCGGAGTACGCAGCGCCCCAGACTACCCCGCCTTCTGCACGAAAATACTTCCGGCGCTGTAGCCAGCGCCGAAGGAGCAGATCAGGCCCTTGTCGCCCGCGACAAGGTCGGCGGAATGGTTGTGGAAGGCGATGATCGAGCCGGCGCCGGCGGTGTTGCCGTATTGGTCAAGCACGGTGGGCGCTTCGTCTTGGCTGGCTTCGTGGCCCAGCACCTTCTCGGCGATCAACCGGTTCATGTTTGAATTGGCCTGATGCAGCCACATCCGGCGCAGGTCGGCCGGCTTCAATTCTAGCTCGGCCATGTGCTGGAGGATCATCTCCGACACCATGGGAACCACTTCCTTGAACACCTTGCGCCCCTGCTGCGTGATCAGCTTGTCGGGCATATCTTTCCATTGCGGATCGCAGCGATTGAGGAAGCCGAAATTGTTGCGGATGTTGTTGGAAAAACGCGTCTGCAATTTGCTGCCGAGAATCGCCCAAGCGCCGGACGGTGCGATGTCGGCATGCTCGACCAAAATAGCCACCGCAGCGTCGCCGAAGATGAAGTGGGTGTCGCGATCGCGCAGATTGAGATGGCCTGTGGTCAATTCGGGATTGACTACCAGCACCGAGCGCGCGTGGCCTGCGCGGACGATGTCAGCGGCGTTCTGGATTGCAAACGTAGCTGAGGAGCAGGCGACGTTCATGTCGTAGCCGAAGCCCCCTGCGCCGAGCGCGTTCTGCACCTCGATAGCGAGCGCCGGATAGGGTCGCTGCAGCGATGAGCACGAGCAGATCACTGCGTCCACATCGCGTGCATCGCGCCCGGCGCGCTCCAACGCCTGGCGCGCCGCCAGCACAGAGACCTCCGCCATCAGCGAAAGCTGTTCGTTCGGCCGTTCGGGAATATCGGGAACCATGCGCTCGGTATCGAGCAGGCCTTGTTTGTCGAGCACATAGCGATGCTTGATGCCGGAGGCCTTCTCGATGAACTCGACGCTCGAGTGCTGCAGCGCCGGCAGCGCGCCTGTGGCCACATCATCGGCGTGTTCTTTGTTGTAGCGGTCGACATAGGCGTTGAAGGAAGCGACCAGCTCTGCGTTGGTGACTGAAAAGGGCGGCGTGTAAAGCCCGGTCGCTGAGATGACGATGGTCAAAGCGCTATCCTGATGCCGGCGCCCATGCGCTGCGGCCATTTTGGCGCATATCTGTGCTGCCTGCGAGCGTCAACATTGGGGCTGCGGCGTCGGCCTCACCGTGGCTGGCCAGGGTTCCGTGGCTGGGGCGGCGCGCCGCCATTTTCCCTCGCTATGCGCACCGCTTCCTCCATACGCGCGATGCACTGGCTCAGCAGCACACCTTCAGGAAGGCCTTGCGCTTCGCACTCTGCGCGCGCGGCTGCTTCTGTGCTCTCGTTTGTGGAAGCGCAAGCCGCGAGCGTTGCCGCAGCGACCATCGCCAGCATTGTCCGTCCCATAGGGTTCTCCTTCAACCCAAGTGAATTCCCATTATGACCCCGCCGGCAATAGAAGCCAAGACGGCGGCGCAACCCGTATGGACCCTCCATTGAGCGTCAAGTTCGCCTCCGGCGCGAGCGCCCTGTCGAGCCGCAGCAGCGCGATCCCCCGCCCTTCGGCGCTCGAACGCAACGTCCCGACCTCGCCTGCGCCATCAAGTATCGACGCGCCAAACGGCAATGATGCGCCGTCGAATTGAACAGGGCAAAACTTTCGCCGCGTCGTACCGCGGCGCTTCATCCGACTGACGTTTTCCTGGCCGACGAAACAGCCCTTCTGGAAATCCACGCCGTGCAGTTCCTCCAGCAAGGCCTCAAGGGCGAACACCTCTTCGGGTGCGGCGTCACGGGCGAGGTCGGGGACGCCGGCTGCGAGCCGGTGGGCGTCGAAGACCTCGCCGCCGTCGCGGGCCTCCGTTCGCAGCGCTAATCCGCGCCAGCCCAAAGCCGCGCCCGGCAAGCGCGGGTCGGCTCGGGCGCCCTCGAATGATTGCGCGCTCCAGAGCATCGAAAAATCCGCCGAGATGTCATCGATCGCGACCTGCGCGCGCAATTTGTACAAGCGGAGGCGCCGCAGCAAATCGCCTCCGCGCGAAGGATCGGCGTCGAGAACGATTCTCTCCGCGCTCTCGGCCCAGAGCAGCATGTCAGCGACGACCTTGCCCTGGGGGCTGAGCAGCGCCGCATAGCGCATCGCCGCCTCGCCGAGTTGGGCCACATCTTGCGTCACCAAATTGTTTAGAAAACTCGCAGCGTCGGGACCGGAAACGCGGATGAGCGAGCGATCGAGGCGGAGTGGGGCTGCCATGGTGGGTTACTTGGCGCGTGCCCGAGGGCGCTGCAAGCGTTCCGTTGACTTCGCGTTTACCGCCCGTCACGCCTAAAGCGATGATGAAGTCGGTTCTGTTCCTCGCGCCTTACGATCTGGGCGAAACCGTGCTCGCCACCGGTGCGTTGGCCCATGAGCTCGAGGCGGGCGACGTGCTGACAATTTCGGCCGCGCCAGAGGCGGCGGCCCTGTTCCGCGCCGCGCCGGCGACGCGAATTTGGCTGCCGGCGGGCGCTGTCTGGAGCTTTGCCCTGTATGCACGCGTGCGTGCAACGCGCTTTGACGTGGTGGTCGACGCCCGGGGAGGATTTACGGGCGCGCTTGCGCCCGCGCGCCGGCGCATCCGTTTGCGCGCCGCACCGCTTGTGCGCCATCGCGTGGAGGATTGGAGTGCGGCCTGCGGCGCCGAACATGCGCTCGGTCCGGTGCTTTGGTTGGATGAAGAGGCGCGAGCCGCCGCCGCCGCCATCGCCCCGGACGCCACACCGCTCCTTGTGCTGGCGCCAGGGGGCGCGAGCGAAGCCAAGCGCTGGCCGATGGAACGTTTTTCGGCGGTCGCGCGCCGCCTGGTGGGAGGCGAGTTGGCGGGGGCGCGCGTCGCTATCATGGGCGCGGCCGCGCGCGACGCCGCGATTACCGGCGCAATCGTGCGCAGCCTCGACGCCGATGGGATCGAGGCCCGCGACTTCGGCCTGACGCCTGACCTATTGGCGGCCGCGGCTCTCATGGAGCGCGCCACCATCGTCATCGGCAACGATAACGCATTGACCCACATCGCCGCTGCCGTCGGCGCGGCGACGCTGACTTTGTTTGGCCCGACGGACGAGCGAGTGCGCGCGCCCTTCGGCTCACGCGCGCGAACGCTGCGGGGCGGGGCGCTGGGGGAGGCCGCACGGCTAGACGCGCGCTCGGCAATGGAGGATTTGAGTATTGACGCGGTCGAGGCTGCCGCCATCGATCTTTTGCACGCCGGAGGGCTCCGATGAAGAACAGCTTCGATCTCCTCATTCGCGGCGGAACGATCGTCAATCATGCGGGCCAGGGGGAGGGCGACATTGGCGTCAGAGACGGCCGCATCGTCGCGATCGGCGACTTGAAACAAGCGAGCGCCGGGGAGGTGTTCGACGCCGGCGGCCTGCACGTGCTGCCGGGCGTGATCGATACGCAGGTGCATTTCCGCGAGCCCGGCAACGAACATAAGGAAGACCTCGAATCCGGCACGCGTGCAGCCGCACTCGGCGGCGTCACCGCCGTGTTCGAAATGCCCAACACTGCGCCTCCCACCACAAGTGCGGAAGCACTCGCCGACAAGCTTGCGCGCGCCAAGAGCCGCGCCCATGTGGATCACGCATTCTATGTCGGCGCCACGCACGAGAACGCCGATCAGCTTGGCGAATTGGAGCGGCTGCCTGGGTGTTGCGGGGTGAAGACGTTTATGGGTTCATCCACCGGCACATTGCTCGTGGGCGACGATGAGGGGCTTGACAAGGTGCTCCGCAACATCCGCCGCCGCGGCGCGTTTCACGCCGAGGACGAGGCGCGGTTGCAGGCGCGCAAAGCGCTCGCGCGCGAAGGCGACTGGACCTCGCACCCAGAAGTACGCGACGATTCCGCCGCGCTCATGGCGGTGCAGCGCCTGGTTGCCGCCGCGCGTAAGCACGGCAAGCGCGTGCACGTACTGCATGTTTCCTCCGCCATTGAGATGGAGTTCCTGGCGACGGCGAAGGATGTCGCCACCGTCGAGACGCTGCCGCAATTCTTGAGCTTCGAAGGGCCAGAGATTTACAAGCGCCTCAACGGCTTCGCGCAGATGAACCCGCCGATCCGCTACGCGGCCGACCGCGCCGCGCTCTGGTCGCTCGGCATTGCACAGGGCGTTGTCGATGTGCTCGGCACCGACCACGCGCCGCACACGCGCGAGGAGAAGGCGCAGCCATATCCGAAGTCGCCCTCCGGCATGCCGGGGGTGCAGACGCTCGTGCCGGTGATGTTGACGCATGTGAATGGAGGCCGCCTAAGCCTCTCCCGCTTCGTTGATCTCACCAGCGCCGGCCCGCAGCGCGTGTTCGGCATCGAAGGCAAGGGCCGCATCGCCTTGGGTTATGACGCGGACTTCACCCTGGTGGATTTGGCAGCCAAGCGCACCATCCGCGCCGAGGATCAAGCCACGCGCTGCGGCTGGACGCCATTCGATGGTTTCGAAGCGCAAGGCTGGCCGATGGCCACGATCGTCCGCGGCATGGTTGTGATGCGCAACGGAGAGGTGGTTGCGCCAAGCCGCGGCGCGGCGCTGCGGTTCCTGGAGGCGATGTAGGGTCGTCATTCACCCCAACAATCGCCGCCTTCAACCCATTCCCTTCCGATACAATTCCGCATCCGCTTCGGTGAAGCAGCAGAACACCAAGCGTTGCACGTGCGGGGCGGCCTGTAGCGCTTCTTCGCAGGCGGCGATGGCGATAGCGCAGGCAAATCCGCGCGGCCAGCCGTAATTGCCGGCGCCAAGACAGGGAAACCCGATCGCGGCGAGCATGCGTTCTTCCGCAAGCGCGATGGCCGAACTATAGCAACGCGCGAGTCCCGCAACTTTTTCACCTTCGCCGCCGCCTTGCGCCCAGATCGGTGCGGCCGTGTGAATGACGTAGCGGGCGGGCAATTTGAAACCAGGCGTCAGCACCGCCGCGCCCACTTCGATAGGCGCCAGCGCCCTGGTCGCCTCGGTAAGTTCCGGACCCGCCGCCGCCCGCAGGGCGCCGTCGACGCCTGTTCCCGGCGATAATTGCGTATTGGCGGCGTTGACGACGGCGTCGAGCGCCAAAGTCTCAATGCGTCCGACCAGCACTTCGAGAGCGGCTGCCATGCCACTGTCTTAGCGGCGCGCGGCTTGTTTGTCGCGGGCGCTCTTGGGATTTTCTCGGCGCCAGGGATATGGCAAGGACATGGACATGCCCCCCGGCGACGAATGCATGAAGTCGTTCACGCGGCGCGCGCTTAGCGTCGGCGAAATCGCGCTCGGTAAATCGATCTTCGGGGAGGAAATTCCATGGTCGAGCGTGCGGGTGTGGCGGCTGCCGCCGACGCTCTTCAGCGCTATGGTTCCGCTTGGGCGCGGCATCGTGTTTGCCCGCTGGCGCGCGCGCAAGGACTTCGCGTCGACGCACTTGGGCGAGCAGGGCTGGTTTATCCACGAATTGGCGCATGTCTGGCAGGCCGAACGCGGAATCATGTTGCCGTTCGCCAAACTCGGAGCGCTTGGCGCGAGAGCTTACCGGTATCGCGTGCGGAACGGGGCCGCGCTGAATTCGTACAACATAGAGCAGCAAGCAGAGATCGTGCGGCACCTGTTTCTCGCGCGCGCGTGCGCGCCCGCGAAAGACGCACCGCAGCTGAGCGTACTAGAGGAAATCTGGCGCTCGCGGTGAACGCCGCGGCCGAGCTTACCCCAGCGCGGCGTCTATCAGCAGGAATAGGCGCGTCGCTTCGGCGTTCATCGCTGCGCGTCCGCGTCCGAGCAGGTCGGCGATGCGCGCGCCTTCGGTGCGCATGAATTGCATGGCTTCCTGATTGGCGTCCGCATCTGCTGCGAGGTGCTGACTTAAACGTTGCGCGGCGTCCTTGGCGGCGTCGTGAACCGCGCGGCGACGGGCCTGAGTTCCTGAGCGCGCGCGCTGGGCGATGCGCTCTAGTCCTGAGGGCGAGAATACCGTGTCGAGCCTAAGGCCCGCGGCCTCGATGGAGGCGATTACCGGGTGCGGGGGCTCGGCTGGCCGCGCCGCGGGCTCCTGGCGACGCAGGTGAGCGGTGGCGGTTTCAGGCGCTGGTTCGCGCCGCGCTTGACGGGGACGCTGGGGTTGATCGACGGAAGAAGACGACAGCAAATCCCGCCAGGTCCAATCCTCGCTCGGTTGACGCGCCTCGCCTCGCGGCGTGGCGGCTCGGCGCGGCGCGGGCCCCTCAAGCGGGTCGTATTCGTCGCGCCAGGAGGAATCGTACTCGTCTTCCGGATCGGCGCGCCTGGCTGGCCCCGGCGCTGGAACTTCCTCGGCCGCAGCGCGCGCCGCCGCCGCCGCTTCGCGGGCGGCTTCCGCGGCGTCGCGAAGCCGCTCAAGCGCAATCGCCGCGTCGCGCTCAATGCTGAGCGCTTCGCCGCGAATCTGTTCAGCGGCCTGCTTGGCGTCATCGACGGCGCGTTCGGCGCTATCGCGCACCGCGCTGGCGCTCGAATTGGCGGCGAGCGTTGCGGCTTCGGCCGATTGGCGTGCAGCGTCGGTGAGGTCGGCTGCTTTGGTCAATATCTCAAGAGCATTCGCGAGCGCGGACTCAAGGCGGAGCGCGGAATCGGCGGAGCCCTGCGCTGCGGCGGAAAGCCCCTGGGTGCGGTCGTTGATCAAGGCGGCGGCGGCGCCGAAGGAAGTCAGGCGATGGTCGAGCGCCTGATCGGCGGCGCGCACTTCTGCTTCCGCTTGCTTGGCCGCAGCCGCGATCGAACTGGTGTGGCGCGAAATGGAATCGCCGATCATCTGCGCTTGCTTGTTCAGATCCTGGGAGATGCGCAGCAATTCGTCACGCTCGCGCTCCATGCCGCTAATCATGACGTTCGCGCCGGCCTTCGCCTGGTCAGCAACGCCGCTAACGGCGGCCGCTTGGCGGGCGATGTGGCCCTCGACTTCGCGCAGCCTGCCCAAGGTCTGCTCAAGCGCCTGGTCAAGAGCGCCGATCTCGTTGCGCATATTCAGCGTCACCCGCCGCGCGGCTTCGCTGGCGCTGGCTTGGGGATTGAGCAGGCGGTCGGCGGCGTCGGCGAGACGCGAGGCCTCGGCGCGGGTGCGGGCGCTATCGCGTACCGCTGCCGCCGCAAACAGAGCCATCGCCGCCGGAAACAGGATGGCAGCGGCTAGCGCCAGCATTTCAACTAGGCTCAGCGACAGAAAGCGCTGCGGCCCGAGCAGCACAAACGCGCCTGCCGATGCGCCCATCATCCACAGAACCGCAATGGCGAGCGCAAGCCGCCCCGTCGGCACGCCGCGCGCTCGTGTCAGCAGCAGAGCTTCTTCCGATTCCATTGAAGCTTTGGCACCCTAGGACGCGACCGCCCCCAGCTGCGGCGGCCAGCTCCACTCAAGACGCAACAGCACTCACCGATCAAGCGCCAACGCCAGCTAAGGCAGCTTCGGCAACATCAATCGCCGCGCACGGGCGCGCAGTCTTCGGCGTGGGCCCTGCAGGAACTCTGCTCGGGCGCCTCCGCCTTTGGCTGGAGGGTAATCCCCACCCAGGCAAGCGCGAGCGCAAGCAGAAAATCGCGGACCGTGACCAGCAAATTCCACATGACGGCAACCCTCAAGCCGCTATTTGGGCCAAACCGAGGTGCGTCGCAAGCCCGGCTTGGCGGAACCAGGCCGCTTGACGCCTGGGCAGCCAATGGCTAATTGCCCTCGCAATGTTACAACATAACGCCTCAAATGCTGGCCGCCACGCGCACGTGACCCATGCGGTCCTGGTGGGATTGCATACCCTCTGTTGCGGTACCCCGCTGCTCATGATGACTTTTGTCTCGATCGTGGGCGCGAGTGCAACCCTCGCGTTTGCCTTCGAAAAACTCTATCCCTTTCATGATCTTATTCATCAAAACGAGATCTGGATCCTTGGCGCCTCGGCGGTGCTCGTGGGGCTCGGCGCCATCCTTGAAGTCAGAGCGCGCAGCGGCGGCCGGGTGCTTGGTTTTCCGTATTTGTTCGCGATTTCGGTTGGCTGCTTTGTGCTGAATGCCGGTGTGGTTCTGCTCCATCGCGCCGTTTGAGCCAGCGCGGGAATTTAGGGTTAAATTCACTCAATCCGGGCAGCTTCGATGGCGTATTCGCCAATCGGAGCTCGCCCAATGCCAAACCTGCGCTCGGCGCTTTCCATGGCGGCTGACGCGCGCCGGCGCGAATTGCCGATCGCGATCGCCCTGACAATACTGGTTGGAGGTGTGGGCGCCGCGATTTTGCAGCAAAATTTGGCGGTCGGATGGGCCGCGCTCATCGCCGCGACCCTGATGGCGGACGCTGAGATTTACCGCCGCGCCGAGAACAACGAATTGCCGTTGGCGATTGCGAACAGGCTTGGCGTTTGGAGCGCGGTCATAGCGTCAGCGTACACGAGCTTGCCGATAGCCTTGGCGCTTGACGGGGCGGGTGCGGGGCTCGCCGCGGCCATGGTGCTGCTGATCGCCGGGGCCGTGCGCTTCTGCGGCCCTGGCGTGTCGGGGGGGCGGGTCATCGCGATCGCCGGCGTCGCGCCGATTGCTGGCGCGCTCTTGATCATTCCGTTTCTGCTCGCGCTTGCCGGGCGCCCCGACTGGGACACCGCCTTCGTGGCCGCCATTGGCGGCGGCGCGCTCATGGCTTACGTGCTGCATGCAAGGCTCGGCGCCGGGCGTGACGCGAGCGAGCGGATCGATACGCTTGAAGCGGAAATGAAATCGCGCAACGCCGCCTATATCGAGACGTTGTCGACTCTCAGCGCCGCGCGCGAGGCTGCGGACGCGGCCAATGCGGCCAAGTCGAGTTTCCTTACCTCGATGAGTCATGAATTACGCACGCCGCTCAACGCCATCATCGGTTACGCAGAGATATTGCAGGAAGACGCCGAGGCGCAGGCGCGCCATCACGAATTGCAGGATATCGAACGCGTGCTGAGCGCCGCGCGCCAATTGCTGCGTCTGATCAACGATATTCTGGATCTGTCCAAGATCGAGTCCGGCCGCGCCGATATTGCGCTGGCCGATACCGAGATCGTGACTTTGATCAAGGACGCGGTTGCAACCATTGGCCCGGCGGCGGCAAAAAACGGAAACACCGTACGCATCGATATCGAGCCCGGCCTCGGTGCGATCCGCACCGATGCGTTCAAATTGAACCAATGCCTGCTCAATCTGCTTTCAAACGCTGCAAAATTCACCGAGGGCGGCGAGATAGTTGTGAGCGCACGTTGCGAATCGCGCGGGCGCCAGGAATTCATTCGTATCGATGTCGCCGATACCGGCATTGGCGTGGCTGCGGAAATGCAGGAGCGGCTGTTCACGCCTTTCTCCCAAGCGGATGTCGAGATCGCGCGTCGCTTCGGCGGCTCAGGGTTGGGTTTGGCGATCACCCGTGGAATCATGCAGGCGCTGGGAGGCGATGTCTCGCTGCACAGCGCTATTGGCCAAGGCGCCACTTTCACGCTCTCCCTGCCGCTCCGCACCGCGGCGCGCCCCTCGCTCTCGCGCCCCGCCGCCGCGCAACCGTCGCACGGCTTGCGCCGCATCGTGCTTCTGATCGATGACGATGAATCCTCGCGTGACCTCGCCACACGCTCGCTGGCGCGCATCGGGTTTGAGGTCGTTGCAGCCTCCACGGGAGAAGAGGGGCTAACGCGCGCGCAGAGACTAGCGCCGAGCCTGATTGTGCTCGATTTAAATCTTCCTGGCATCGATGGATGGCAAGTGCTGGACGCGCTCTCAGCACCAGAAACCGCTGCCATTCCTGTGATCATTCACTCGGTTGAAGACGTTCGTGCTCGCGCGCTGGCGGCAGGCGCTTGTGAACACCTTACGAAACCCGCCGATCGCGACGTCCTTGCTGCCGCCGCCTTGCGGTTCGCGCGTGCGGATGGGGTGGCGACCGCGCCGACGGCATCGCTGAAAATCGCCTAAAGGGGGACGCCGCATGCGAATATTGATTGCAGAGGACCATCCCGACAATCGCGAGATGCTCACGCGCCGCCTGGTCCGGCGGGGCTACGAGGTCCATACCGCCGAGAACGGCGCGGAAGCCGTTGCGATGGCAAAGGTCTGCGCGCCCGATCTCATACTCATGGACATCTCCATGCCGATCATGTCGGGTATTGAGGCGACGCGCACCTTGCGTCAGTCGCCTGAAGGGAGCGGCGTGAGGATCGTGGCCCTTACTGCCCACGCCATGGAAAGCGCCCGTCAGGAATGCCTCGAAGCCGGGTGCGATGGATTTGCGACCAAGCCAGTGGATTTTGCCGGATTGGTGGCTCTGATCGAGAAATACGCCGCCTGACGAACTTGGCTTGACCCCTTACCGCATTAGCAAGGTCTCAACCTCCCCTTGGTAAACTGCCGTTTTGTGGTGGTCCCAGTTCGGGGTGGGTCATGTCCTTGGCGCAAGGCGAAGACGATACGCCGGGGCAGGCGACGGCCGGGCGCATCCTCCTTGTCGACGACCAGGCGCAGAACCGCGACATGCTCGGCCGCCGGCTGGAGCGGCGCGGCTACCAAGTGTTGCTGCGCGAAAGCGCAATTGGCGTCGAAGACCTAATCGCTCAAGAAGACATCGAGCTGGTTTTGTTGGATTGGGTGATGCCCGACCGGCCCGGCCACGAAGCGCTCATCGGCATTCGCGCGCGCTTCGACGCTGAGCGTGTTCCTGTAATTGTCGTGACTGCGCTTGACGATAGCGGCGTCGTCGCCAAAGCGCTTGAAGCCGGCGCCAACGACTACATCTCAAAGCCGATCGATCTGCGCGTGCTGACCGCGCGCGTGAAAGCCCAGCTCGATCGCCGCCAGGCGGTGCTCGAACTCGATGCTGTGCGCAACAACCTCGAACAGGCCGTTAACGAGCGAACGCAGGACCTGATAGCCGCCAATGAGACATTATCGGTCGAGATTGGCGAGCGCCAAGCAGCTGAGGCCCGCGCGCAGTCGCTCGCGCGTCACGATCCGCTGACGGGCTTGGCAAACCGCCGCCACTTTCTCGAGGAATTGCAGCGACGCGTCGGGTTGGTGGCGCAAGAACAATCGGCGTTCGCGCTCATGTTCATCGATCTGGACCGCTTCAAGCCAATCAATGACGTGCATGGGCATGCTGTCGGCGACGACTTGCTCCGGACGATCGGTTCAAGGCTCGCGGCCTGCACGCGCGAGGACAGTTTCGTCGCCCGCCTCGGCGGTGACGAATTTGCGATTTTGCTCGAAGGGCCTGCAACGCGAGAAGCAGTGGCGGCGGCCGCCAAGCGCATGCTAAGCGAGCTTGCCGCGCCGATTGTGGTCAACGGACTGAAACTCGCTGTCGGCGCATCGGTCGGGATCGCCATTTGTCCCGAAGACGGCGAAGACGCGGTGGAATTGCTGCGCCGCGGCGACGCCGCCATGCTGTTTGCTAAGGAAGCGCGCGGGTCCTTCCAGTTCTACAATTCCACGCTCGATCGGCAATTGAAGGCAAGGGCGGCGCTTGAGAGCGAGTTGCGAATTGCCATCGCCAGGAGCGACATCGTGCCGAACTACCAGCCGGTGGTTAGGTTGAAAGACCTCAGCCTAGCAGGCTTCGAAGTGCTGGCGCGCTGGACCCATCAGCAAATGGGGATTGTCGCGCCGTCCAGCTTCATTCCCGTCGCAGAGGAAGCCGGGCTGGTGGACGCCATGTTCTGGACGCTGCTGGCGCAGGCCTGCCGCAAGGCGCTTGCTGCGCCGGGGAACTTCACGCTCGCCGTCAACATATCGCCCAGTCAAATTCGCGATCAATGGTTCCCGGAGAAGGTTCTGCGCACCTTGCGCGAGACAGGGTTCCCAGCGCCTCGCTTGGAAGTGGAAGTCACCGAGACCGCGATGTTCGGCGACATGAATCGCGCCAAGACCGCATTGGCGTCGCTGAAGAACCAAGGCGTTAGAGTAGCGCTGGACGATTTCGGCACGGGCTATTCTTCGCTCTTCCTGTTGCGTGAATTGCCCATCGACAGATTGAAGATCGACTGCTCGTTCGTCGGCCAGATGATGCAAAACCGTGAAAGCGCCACCATCGTCGGCGCGCTGGTTGGGCTTGGTCGGGCGCTTGGGCTCGATGTGACCGCCGAGGGGGTGGAGGACGCCGCGACTGCGGCCGCGCTGCGCGAAATGGGCTGCGTCTACGCGCAGGGTTATCTGTTCGGCGCAGCGTCGGATACGCTCGTGAACCCCAGCCGCGTGCAGCGCGCTGCCGGGTGACGCGGCGTGCGCTTGCCTTGACGCGCCTGTTGACGGAAACCACAACCAAACCAGGACTTGAGAACGACATGCGCACTCATGTTGCCTAGCGCGCGCGCTCGCGCGGTGTTAGCCGCTATAGCTGGCGCGACCTTGATAGGGCTCGCGCCGATCGGGATAAGGCTTTCCGAGCTTGGTCCGCAGGCCACCAATTTTTGGCGCTTTGCATTGGCTTTGCCGATCTTAGCTCTTTGGGGGCTGAGGCGGCCGGCGCCGAGTAGCCGCGACCTCGCGTCGTTAGCGTTCGCGGGAATCTTGTTCGGCCTGGAGCTGAGCCTATGGGCGGCGGCGCTCGGGCTCACCACCATCGCCAATGCAACTTTGTTGGCCAATATGACGCCGGTGTTCGCCGCTCTATTCGCTTGGGTCTTGTTCAGGGAGCGGCTCAAGCCTCTGGCGCTTGCGGGCGGCGCAGTAGCGCTTGCAGGCGCAGCGATGCTTACGCTGGCGCGCGCACAGGCAGGTCAGGGGCACGCGGAGCAAGGTTGGTTCGGCGACGCTTTGGGGTTCAGCGCCGCTTTTGGCTACGCTGGCTATCTGCTGATCGTACGGGCTTTGGGCGCGCGCGTTGGCGTCGGCGCCATCATGTTCTGGGCCTCGCTGTCCGCGATGGCGTACACGTTCTGCTTGAGTGTTGCGACTGAGCCGGCGCTGTTTCCCCATACGTGGCGCGGCTGGGCGATCGTAGTTGGGCTGGGGCTTGTCGTGCAGGCCGGTGGGCAGGGGCTCATCGCTTACGGCGTGGCTCGGTTGCCGATTGTGGTGTCGACGGTATTGTTGTGGATGCAGCCGCTCGCCGCCGCCGGGCTATCGTGGGCTCTGTTTGGCGAAGCGCTTGGGCCGATGGCCTTTGCCGGCGCGGCTTTCGTCTTGGGTGGAATCTATTTTGTACAACGCACGCGTCAATGATGCAGCGGCTTGAGCCAGCGCGGCATCGGGCACGCGACAGTCGGGTCGTTGCCGCAGCCGTTGGTGTAATAGACTAATTCCGCGCGGCCGATGACATTCTCCATCGGCACCGGCCCCATGCCTTCTGTGCGGCTGTCGCTTGAATTGTCGCGATTGTCGCCCATGAAGAACAGATGATCGCGGGGCACGACGTATGGCCCGAAATTGTCGAGTTGCCCGGCGTCGGTGAGATTGTGTGTGGCGTGGGTGTAACCGGCCGGCAGCGTCTCCTCGCGCCGCTCAGCCCATTCGCGCTTTCGTTCGGGCCGGCTCAGGCGCAGCAACCGCGACGGCTCGCCTTGCCGCGCCTCCTCGCCATTAATGAACAGCGCGCCTTCACGAACCTCGATGCTGTCGCCCGGCAAGCCGACGCAGCGCTTGATGATGACCTTGCCAGTGAACGGATGCACAAACACGATGACGTCGCCGCGCTTCGGCAGGTGCTCGAACAATCGACGTTCGCTCGCCGGCAGCATGAATCCTAGATTGAGCGGAAGCGAGTGCCGGCTGTAGCCGTAGGCGAATTTCGACACGACGACCCGATCGCCGACCTCAAGATGTGGGACCATGCTTTCCGACGGAATCGCGTAATTGGCGAACGCAACCGTGGTGAAGGCAAGGTAGGCCGCGCCCGCGCCCGCGATAACCTTCGCCCATTCCCAAATTTCCTGGCCGAACTTTTTCATGGCGGGCGAACCTGGGGGCGAGCCCCGCGCGGGTCAAGCGTCCACAGCTGCAATTGGACGCAAATTCGCCAGGATGCTAGGCCGCCCCGATGAACGCTGCACATGCCATCCTCGGCGGGCTTGGCGATGTTTTCCGCGGTCGCCTGTCGTGGCTCGCCGTGGCCAACCTTGTTGTCGCAGTCTTCCTTACCATCGCCGTCGCCTGGGCGTTGATGCGCTTTGTCATCCCGCTGATCCCGGCCGGAACCGGTTGGCTGGCGCACATCTCCGTGGCGGGGACTTTCGCGGCTAATCTNNATCTTATCGCTGTCGTGTTGGCCGCGGCGCTGTCGCCGGCGATTTCCATGGCGGTGGGGGGAGTGCTGTTCGATGTGGCGGTTGCGCGGATTGAGCGCCAGGTCGGGTTGGCCGAGGCCCGCTCACCGCCGCTGCAAGAGGGCCTGGCGAATGGCCTGCGCATTGCCGGCTTACCGCTCGCGCTTAACTTGGTTTCGCTGCCGCTCCTGTTCGTGCCGGTCGTCAATTTTTTCTGGTTCCTGGCGCTCAACGGGTACCTGATGGGGCGGGAATATTTTTCGCTGACGGCGCTGCGGCGGATGAGTTGGGAGCAGGCGCGTGAAATGCGACGCAAACATGGCGGCGCAATCTTCGCCATCGGCCTATTCGCTGCGATCCTTCCATTCGTCGCGCCGTTGTTAGGCGCCAGCGCGATGACGCGCTTCTTGGCTCGGCAGCAAGCTGAAGAGGCGGGTTAGTCAGACGCCAGATCACCGCAACTGCAAGCGAGCTGAGTTATTCCCCACGTGCAGCCAACATGCGCCTCGCCGCAACACTTAGCACCGGAAGGTAGTCTTGGACAATCGACCAGCAGATTTCGTGATCGATCGAGGCGTAGCCATGAACGATGCGGTTGCGCAGCGAAACGATTAGCGGCCAGGGGATCTCCGGCGCCTCCGCTCTGGCGGCGGGCGGCAGTCGTCTTGCCGCTTCGCCGATAACGACGAGGAACATGGCGGTCGCGGCGCAAGTGCGCTCATCCGCCAAGAAGTTTTGTTTTTCGAACCCCGCCGTAAAGGACTCGATAGAAACAATGGCGCTCTCGATTTCGACAAGCCAAGCCGCCTCCCTGTCAGGCATCGATGGCGTCTGCCAACGCATTTCGCCGAACGATCCGGTTGCGCAGCCCGTCCTCGGTGCTCATCTCGACCCGAGCGCCGAGTTTCTGGCCCAGCTCTTCCTCGATGCGGAAGAAATCGAGCCCCATGGGGCGGGTCAGCTCCACGATGAGGTCAATATCGCTGTCGGGTCGGGCTTCGTCGCGCGCGTGTGAACCGAACAAGCGCACGCGGCCGATGCCTTGGGCCTCGAGCCAGGGCTTCAGCTCCCGCAATCTGGCTAGGACTTCATCGCGCGTCATGAGCGCAGCCTATATCATGTCAGCGCCCGTGCCGCTACCAACTTCACGATATCGCTGAGCGATCCGGCGATGCGGAAGTCCTTGGGCGTGTACACGGCCGCGACACCAATCTGCTTGAGCGCAAGCGCGTCCGCCGGCGGGATGATGCCGCCGACGACAAGCGGGATTGAATCCATCGCTTCCCGGCGCATGAGTTCAACAGTTTCGCGCACCAGATCGAGGTGCGAACCCGAGAGAATGGAGAGACCGATGATGTGCGCTTGCTCGCGCTTTGCGGCGGCGACGATTTCAGCCGGAGTCAGGCGTATTCCGTCATAGACCACCTTCATGCCGGCCGCGCGCCCGCGCGCGGCTATCTGTTCGGCGCCGTTGGAGTGTCCGTCGAGCCCTGGCTTGCCGACCAGAAATGTCAACTGACGACCAAATTTCTCCGAAACCGCCGCGACGTCGAGCTTCAACGCTTCTATTTCACCTCCGCCTTCGATCACAAGCGCGACGCCGGTAGGGCCACGATACTCGCCGTAAACTTCGCGCAGCGCTTGGGCCCACTCGCCCGTTGTGGCGCCCGCCTCGGCGCAGGCGAGGGAGGCGGGCATGATGTTGCGGTTCTCGCGCGCAGCGTCGCGTAGCGCAGCAATCGCTGTTTCCGCCTTGCGTTGGTCACGCGCTGCGCGCCAGGCTTTGAGCCGCGCAACCTGCTCGATCTCGGCGCCGATGTCCGTGGTGTGCGTACTGCTTTCCCCGGTTTCGAGCGGTGAGGGCTCGGCCTCGGTGTAGCAATTGACCCCGACGACCCTGATGTCGCCGCGCTCGATCGCCTCGGCGCGCGCGCGGTTGGACTCTACCAAGGCGGCTTTCATGCTCTCCAGCGCGAGAGCGGCCCCGCCCAAGGCTTCGATCCGCTTGAGCTCATCGCGCGCGCCCTCGGCGAGTTCTTTGGTCTTCGCCTCGATGACCTTAGAGCCTTCGAAGATGTCCTCGAACTCCAGGAGATCGGTTTCGTAGGCGAGGATCTGCTGCATGCGTAAGGACCATTGCTGATCCCACGGCCGCGGCAATCCCAGCGCTTCGTTCCAGGCCGGCAATTGCACTGCGCGCGCGCGCGCGTTTTTTGACAGCGTTACCGCAAGCGTCTCGAGCAAGATGCGGTAGACGTTGTTCTCCGCCTGGTTTTCGGTCAGCCCCAATGAATTGACCTGCACGCCGTAACGGAAGCGACGAGCTTTCTCATCGGTCACGCCATAACGCTCGCGGCCGATCTCGTCCCACAATTGTGCGAATGCACGCATCTTGCAGGTTTCCGTGATGAAGCGCAGGCCCGCATTGACGAAGAAGGAGATGCGGGAAAACAGCTCGCTCATGCGGACCGCCGGTGATCCACGCTGCACTTCATCCAGCACAGCGATCGCCGCGGCCAAGGAAAACGCCAGCTCCTGTTCCGGCGTCGCGCCTGCTTCCTGCAGATGATAGGAGCAGATATTGACGGGGTTCCATTTCGGCAGCGCGTCGAGGCTCCAGGCGATCACGTCGGCGCTGAGTTTCAGGCTGGGCCCCGGCGGGAAGATGTAGGTTCCGCGCGAGAGGTATTCCTTGAGGATGTCGTTCTGGGTGGTGCCTTGCAGCTTTGACCAGTCGGCGCCTTGTTCGCGCGCCGCTGTTGCATAGAGAGCCAGCAGCCAGGCCGCAGGCGCGTTGATCGTCATGGAGGTGTTCATCTGTTCGAGCGGGATGCCCGCAAACAACGCGCGCAGGTCGCCCAGATGGCAGATCGGGACCCCAACTTTGCCAACCTCGCCGCGGGCGAGCTTGTGGTCGCTGTCATAGCCGGTCTGGGTCGGCAGATCGAACGCAACGGAAAGCCCGGTCTGCCCCCTGGCCAGATTGGCGCGGTAGAGCCGATTGGAGTCCGCCGGCGTCGAATGGCCGGCATAGGTCCGGAAAATCCAGGGAGGATCGGGAGCATGTTGGAACGGAGGCATGCCGCCAAGGATCATGACCGGCCGGCGGCTGCAACCACTGCTTTTTGGCACTGCTTTTTGGCGGCGCGCCGCCGCAAATCCGCCGCCAACCCTTTCGAAGCCTTAACGTAAGCTTAAATGCATTTCACGATACAGGTAGGGCCGGCGCGGGGGAGCGAGAGGCGGCGTCCGGCGGGGACGCTCGGGAGCGGTAGATGAACCAGTACACGACGCGCGCCGTGCGGGAGTCGAAGCCGCGCATAGTGGTGTTTGGCGTCGGCGGCGCCGGCGGCAACGCTGTGAACAACATGATCGACGCTGGCCTGTTTGGCGTCGAGTTCGTAGTCGCCAATACCGACGCGCAGGCGCTGACGCGCGCGCGCACGCAAAATCGCCTCCAGCTTGGCCAGGCCATCACAGAAGGCCTCGGCGCGGGCGCGCGACCGGAGGTCGGTCAGGCGGCGGCGCAGGAGAGCCAGCCAGAGATCGTGGAATTCCTGGAAGGCGCGCACATGGTGTTCGTCGCCGCCGGCATGGGCGGAGGCACCGGCACTGGTGCGGCCCCAGTGATTGCGCGCACCGCCCGCGAGCGCGGCATCCTCACCATCGCTGTGGTCACCAAGCCGTTCCATTTCGAAGGCCAGCGCCGCATGCAACTGGCCGAGGCCGGCGTGCAGGAATTACGCAAGCACGTCGACACGTTGATCGTGATCCCGAACCAGAATCTTTTCCGCATCGCCAACGAGCGCACCACGTTCGCCGAGGCGTTCCAACTCGCCGACCAGGTGCTCTATTCAGGCGTGCGCGGCGTCACCGACCTGATGGTGATGCCCGGGTTGATTAATCTCGATTTCGCCGACGTGCGTACGGTGATGGCCGAGATGGGCACGGCGATGATGGGCACCGGCGAAGGCGAGGGGCCCAATCGCGCGCTCGAAGCAGCGCACGGGGCCATGGCCAATCCGCTGCTCGATATTGTCTCGATGCGCGGCGCAAAGGGCGTGTTGATCAACATATCCGGCGGCCTCGACATGACCCTCTACGAGGTCGACCAGGCCGCCAACGAAATCCGCGCCGAAGTCGATTCCAACGCCAACATCATTATGGGCTCGACCTTCGACGAAACGCTCGAAGGCCGCATGCGCGTGGCGGTGGTCGCCACTGGCATCGACGATGAAGCCATCATCGCCAAGCAGACTGTTGTTGAGCGCGCGCGCCGCGCCGCTGAAGGCTCGACGCCAAGGCGTCCCTACGTGGCGCCGCGCCCGGGTGATCCGCTGGAAGAAGCGCGCCCGAGTTTCGCCGGCCATGCAGTGCCAGAGCGGCGCGGCTTCAGTTTCTTCGGTTGGGGAAAACCATCAGGGCCGCCGCCGCGGGCAAAGGAAATCAATCTCGATCCCGAGGACGCATACGAAGAAGCGCCGCCGCAAGCGGAAATGGCCTCCGCCGATCCCTCGCTCGACGCAGAACTGGAAATCCCAGCCTTCCTGCGCAGGCAGATGGGGCCGCGCTAACTAACCTTCACCCCCCCAACTTCTCCCGCAACGCCGCCTCGTTCTGCGTCAGAGCCCCCGCGCTCGCGAGCAGGTGGAACAACCGTAGCGCTTCGCTGCGATGCAGTTCTGCGGCGATGCCGCCGGCATTGACCAAATGCGCATGGACGATGGCACGGAAGCGCACGCCTTGGTCGTTGTCGTCCTCTGGATAAATTTTCTCCGCCAGCTTCAGTTCGTTTTCCCAAGCCGCGCGCGCGGCGCCGGCGTCGCCTGCGGCGAGTGCGGCGAGGCCAAGCCGTTCCAGCGCACCCGCCAGGGCCAGCGCCGTGCGTGGATCGTCCGGAGCGGCCTCCGCCAAATTGAGCCGCAACGCCGCGCTTTCTTCGAACGCAGAGCGCGCTTTGGCATTGCCGCCGGAATCGAGTGAAGCTTCGCCGAACCGCACCAAAGCGGCGGCGATGCCGCGTTGCGCCTGCTCATCGCCGGGCGCGGCTTCGAGCGCCATACGCCGGAACGCCACCGCCCGCTCCAGCGCATCGCGCATACGCTGTGCGTCATTGGCAGCGCGCGCTATGTGAGCCAGCCGATCCCAACAGGCGGCTGTCTCACTGAACCAAGGTTCGGCCTGCGCGCGTTGCTCGGCGAGGGCTCGCGCCTCGTCGGCGGCGTCAAGCGCGATCGCAAGCGCCGCCGCATGCAGCGCCAAATCGGCCTGCTCCAAAAGAGTGTGCACAAGAAACCGAGCGCGCGGCTCGGAATCGGGGGCGTTGCGAAACAATTGTTCGGACAGCGCGCGCGCTTGCACGAGTGATTGCGCCGCGCCTTCGCCGTCGCCCACCGCATGCAGCAATGCCGCGCGCACCCGCCATGTGCCCGCGAGCGCGGGCGCCTCCTCGGGGTGTCGCGCCGCTAGCCGCAGCCGCGCCTGCAAGGACTTGTCCATGGCTTCGCGCGCGCGATCTTTCGCGCCACGGGAGAAATCGGCCTCGGCGGCGAGGCGCCAACAATCGGCAAGCACGGAGCGCCAGTGCGGCTCAGTCGCCTCGGTAACGGCCAAGGCTTCGTAGCGGCCGATGGCCTCGCCAGCGCGACGGCGCGCCGAGAGCGCCTCTCCGGCATCGAGTTCAAGCTGCGCAAGACGCATCTCCGCATCGGCGATGTCGGCGGCGAGCATGGGCTGTTCGCCAATGTGGGCCGCGATCGCGCGTAACATACCAAGGGCGCCCTCGGCGCCGCTGCGTGCGCTGCGTGTTTGCCCGGCCGCTGCATCCAATTCGGCGACGCGGCCGCGCGCCCGGGCATACCAGCGCGACGCGGTCGGCTCGGATCGATCGACGGCGAGCAGACGTTCCTCGATGCTCATCACCAACCCGTAATGGGCGCGGGCGACGTCGTTTTCGCCTGTGACGCGAGCAATCTCGGCAATGATGAACGCCGCGCGCGCGCGCGCGCCCTGATCGACGGCGTCCTTCAAAACGAGGGCAGCTTGATCGGCCGCGGCGTCGAGATCGGCTGCCTCCGCGTGCATGCGTGCAAGCCCGAGTCCGGCCTCGGCATCGGCGGGATCCAGCCGGACCGCCAGCGCCAAGGCCTCACGCGCGAGCGCCGGACGTGCCGGTTCGGCGAGGATCGCGGCGCGTTTGGCGGCGAATGCCGCCTCCGGCCCGCCCAGCCTCGCCTGCGCCAGTAGCGCGTCCGCGGCAAGCGCGGGCGGCGGCGCCCGATTCTGGTCCATTTTTCAACCTCTGCTCACAGCGCCTTAGCAGTCACAAACCGTAACGCAACGTGTGTTGTGAGGGGGGAAGTGGGCGCCTTAGAGGAGGGTGCGGCTCCGGGGGAACCGCAGACGGGGGCGTTCCGCGTGCTTGATCGAAACGAAAGTTCCACACGTCGGCAAAAAACCATCGCCGGCCCCGCCATGTGCGCGGGCATAGGCGTGCATTCGGGCGCGCATGTTCGCATGGCGCTGACGCCGGCCCCGGCCGATTCCGGGATCGTGTTCGTCCGCAGCGATTTGCGCGGTCTCAACAACGTTATTTTGGCGCATGCAGACAATGTCGGCGAGACCCGCAACTGCACCACCTTGCGTAACCCCGCAGGGGCGGAAGTCTCAACAGTCGAGCACCTGATGTCGGCCTGCGCCGGGCTCGGTGTGGATAATCTGCTGGTCGAGATCGACGGCCCGGAGCTCCCGATCCTGGACGGCTCCTCCGCCCAATTCGTGCAAGTGCTTATGAACGCTGGGCTTAAGCAGCTTTCTGCCCGCCGCCGCACAATCATCATCGAAGCGCCGATTGAGGTGCGGTTGGGCGCCAAGAGCGCGGCGCTGTTGCCGGCGCAGGGTTTCAGCGGCCTTGACCTCGATGTCACTATTCGCTTCGCCGACCAGGCGATAGGGGTGCAGCGTCGTCGCATCCGCCTCACGCCGGAGAGCTTCCTTTCCGAGATCGCCGATGCACGCACGTTTGGGTTCCTCTCGGATGTGGAACGCCTTCATAAGGCCGGCCTGGGCCGGGGGGCGTCGATGGATAACGCCGTGGTTGTGGATTCCGGTCGGGTCGTGAATCCAGAGGGCCTGCGGTTCGATGACGAGTTCGTTCGCCACAAATTGCTGGACGCGATCGGCGATCTGGCGCTCGCGGGCGCGCCGATTTGTGGTCGCTTTGTGGCGGATCAGCCGGGGCACGCCCTGAACGCGAACCTGGTTCGGGCGCTTCTGGACACGCCCGAGGCTTGGCGCTGGAGCGGCGAGGCGGTTCGCGAGCGTGAGCCGGCCTTGGCCGCCGCGCTCGGCTGAAAAAGCCTGTTCGTTTCACAGCCGCGGGCGCTTTGCGCGGGGCCATCCATCCTGTATCAGCGTTGACCGGTTGCGCCGCTTTGGGCCCGCGGCCCAAGCAGGAAGAGGGCAGGTGATGATCCTTCGGCATACGAATATCTCGCGTGTCCTCGCCTTGGCCCTGCTCGCGGGCGGCGCCGCCGCCTGCACCAGCACCCGCGAACGCGAGGCCCTGCAATTCACCGATGAGCCGGTTGAGCGGCTCTATAATCGTGGTGGCGAGATGCTGGATCGCCACCGCTGGCCGGACGCCTTGGCGGCGTTCGAGGAAGTGGAACGCCAGCACCCCTATTCCTCGTGGGCGCGCCGCTCGATGCTGATGGAAGCGTTCGCGCACTACCAAGCCAACCAATACGACGACGCCATCGAAGACGCGCAGCGTTTCATTGCCCTCCACCCCGGCAACGAGAGCGCGCCTTATGCCTATTACCTGGTGGCGATGTGCCATTTCGAGCGCATTCTCGATGTTGGCCGCGACCAGGGCACGACCGAACGCGCCATGGCTGCGCTGAACGATGTCGTCCGCCGTTTTCCCGAGAGCCCGTATGCGCGCGATGCGCGGCTGAAGCTCGACATGGTGCACGATCAATTGGCGGGCAAGGAAATGTCGGTTGGCCGCTTCTATCTGCGGCGTGACCAGCACCTAGCGGCCATCAATCGCTTTCGCAATGTGATCGAAAATCCCGATTATCAGACCACGTCGCACGTGCCTGAGGCGCTGCATCGATTGGTGGAATCCTATTTGTCGGTGGGTATGACCGAAGAGGCCCAGCGTATGGCGGCGGTTTTGGGCCACAACTTCCCAGGCGGCGAGTGGTACCCGCGCTCTTACGCGCTGATGACCGATTCCGGGGTAGCCCCAGTGGCGGAAGAAGAGGCGCGGCGGCGCGGCTGGTTGGGGCGCACCTTCGGCACAGTGTTCGGAACCGGCGGAACCCGCTAAGCTTGGTCGATGGCCGCTGCAAAAAGCGTTGCTGATCTAACGGAAAAGGAAGCCGCAGCGGAATTGGCGCGGCTGGCCGCTAAGATCGCGCGCCACGACAAGCTATACTACTCCAAGGATGCGCCGGAACTCACCGACGCTGAGTATGACGCGCTACGCAAGCGCAACGCCGCCATCGAAGCGCTTTTCCCCGATCTGGTGCGCGAGGACAGTCCCTCCAAGCGCGTGGGCGCAGCGCCTGCCGAGAAGTTCGGCAAGGTGCGCCACGCGGTGGCGATGCTCTCGCTCGACAATGCCTTCGACGCGGAGGATACGCGCGCTTTCGCCACCCGCGTGCAGCGTTTCCTTAATCTCGACGCACCACCAGATTTCACCGCTGAACCCAAGATCGATGGGCTTTCCGCCTCGCTGCGCTACGAGAACGGCCGCTTCGTGCAGGGCGCCACCCGTGGCGATGGGCGCGAGGGCGAGGACGTCACCGCGAATCTGCGCACCATCGCAGACATTCCGCACATGCTGAAGGGCGCGCCCGCAGTGATCGAGGTGCGCGGCGAGGTGTACATGGAGAAAGCCGCATTCGCGAAAATGAACGCGCGCCTCGAAGCGGAGGGGAAGCCGACCTACGTCAATCCGCGCAATTCCGCCGCCGGCGCACTGCGCCAATTCGATGCGCGCATCACCGCGACACGGCAGCTGCGCTTTTTCGCGCATGGCTGGGGCGAGGCAAGCGAGCCATTGGCGGAGACGCAATACGACGCGATGCGGTGTCTGGAAGGCTTCGGATTTCCGCTAGCGCAGATCGCGCGTGCGGACAGCGCCGAAGCGTTGCTTGCTGTCTACGCCGAAATTCTCGCGCGCCGCGACAAGCTCGCCTACGAAATCGACGGCGTCGTGTACAAAGTCGATTCGCTGGCGCTGCAGCAGCGGCTTGGCTTCGTCTCGCGCTCGCCGCGCTGGGCTATCGCCCACAAATTCGCGGCCGAGCAGGCGGAGACGACGCTTGAAGGCATCGACATCCAGGTCGGGCGCACCGGCGCACTGACGCCGGTAGGGCGGCTGAAGCCAGTGTTCGTCGGCGGTGTCACGGTGACCAACGTGACGCTGCACAACGCGGGCTATATTGCCGGCATCGGCGCCGATGGCGCTCCGATACGGGCAGGAAAAGATCTGCGCGAGGGCGACGCGGTCGTTGTCCAGCGCGCAGGCGATGTGATCCCGCAGATCGTCGATGTGCTGCTGGAGAAGCGCGCCAAAGGCGCAAAGCGGTACGTATTTCCCGAAGCGTGCCCCGCCTGTGGTTCAGGCGTCGCGCGTGAATTGGAGCCGGGCGAAGAGGGCGTGGTCACGCGGTGCACGGGTGGATTGAATTGCCCGGCGCAAGCAATGGAGCGGTTGCGCCACTTCGTGTCGCGCCGGGCTATGGATATCGAGGGGCTCGGCGAGAAGCAGATCGAGGAATTTTACGAGCTGGGGTGGGTGAAGGCGCCAGCGGATATTTTCCAATTGCACAAGCATAGCGCTGAACTGATGCAGCGCGAGGGTTACGGCGAAAAGAGCGTCACCAACCTGCTTGCCTCCATCGATGCGCGGCGCGAACCGGAATTCGCGCGCTTCCTCTATGGCCTGGGCATCCGCGATATCGGTGAAACCACAGCTGGCGTGATCGCTCGGCGGTTCGAAAGTTGGGATGCGTTCGAGGGCTCAATGCAGCGCGCGGTTCAGGCGCGACCGGGACCTGCGTACGAAGCGCTCCAACGTGTGCGCGGCGTCGGCGACGGGGCGCGTACGGCGTTGGTCGCGGCAGTGGCGTCATGGGGCGACGGCGCCTCGATGACATCGTCGAAGGCTGGTGGTCTGTTTGCCGGCGAGGACGCCGGGGCTGCAAATGCGCCAAAGGTCAAGGGCGTGAACTCGCGTGCTTGGGATGGGCTCGTCGAAGCATTTGGCTCGCTGGCTGAGGCGACCGCGGCGGTGACGGCAGCGGCGAAGCAAGCGCCGGGCGAAGACTATCTCGAACTCGCCCGCACCGATGGCGTAGGCCCGGTGGCCGCAGCGCATCTGGTCGATTTCTTCGCGGAGCCGCACAATACTCAGGCGCTGAAGCGATTGCTGCAGGAAGTGCGCGTGCAGGATCAGCCGCGCGCGGCGACGTCGAGCAGAGTCGCGGGCCTTACCATCGTGTTTACAGGAACACTGGAGAAAATGACGCGCGACGAAGCAAAAGCGCGCGCGACGGCTTTGGGCGCCAAAGTGTCGGGCAGCGTGTCGAAGAGAACCGACCTAGTTGTCGCTGGTCCGGGCGCGGGGACGAAGCTTGCTGAGGCCGAGAAGTTTGGCGTCAAGGTGATCGACGAAGATGCGTGGATTGAGTTGAGTAAATAAACCAGCGGCCTCTACTTGTGACCCATTAGTCGATGAATCGAACTCCGTCATTCCGGGCTTGCGAAGCAAGACCCGGAACCCAGGGGCAACAAGCGGCGCTCTATGGTCCCCTGGGTTCCGGATCGCGCTCCGCGCGTCCGGAATGACGGGACATTCGAGTACAAGAGCTATGAATACCGGCGATCCACATATTCTGCTCACGCCCGCTTGCCGCGTGCATCCGCCAGCGCCGCCACTGCGACCACCACAAGATACACCGCCAAAATCGTAACTCCCGCCTGTGCGGGCAGCGGGCCTGCTGGTTGCGGTTGCAGCATCGCTACGATTTGCAGCGCTACCAGAAACGCCATGAACCCCAACGCCGGCCACGCCGTGCGCCGCAGCTGTTTGCGCGACGCGATCCAGGCGCCGCNNAGTACGAGCGATGAACCGGGAAGTGTTGGATCGGCGCTAGCGCGCTCGATGCCGGCAATGATGAAAGCGCTCCAGCCGATATCCACGAGTTGGCACCCAGCCGCCAGCGTCCAGAGCGGTGCGCGCGGTTCGATTGCTTTGGCGGCGAGTGCTGCTGCGTAATGGCCTACGAACATGCTGCCTCCTTGGCCAGAAGCGGGCGTGCCGATAAGCGGCCCGTCGCTGTACTGGGGTCTCGATCATGGCAATAGCCTACAGGGATATCATCACCCAATCGCTTGGGAAGCGAGGGGGCGGCCATCTGTGCTCGATTGGCGGAATTGTCCTTCTCCCCTTGAGGGGAGAAGGTGGCCCGAAGGGCCGGGATCGCGGTGTTGGCGGATGGGGAGCGATCGGCACTGCAAGTTACGCTTTGGCCCGAAGCGGTCGCGGACGTTGAAGCAGCGTCCCCTCTCCCCTTGAGGGGAGAGGGTGTCGCGCGCGCGAGCGCGCGACGGGTGATGGCAGCGCGGCGCTTGCAGAAAGAAACGCATTCGCGCGCGTGCTTGAAACACCGCGCTCCCCTCATCCGGCCGCTTCGCCGCCACCTTCTCCCCTCAAGGGGAGAAGGGACGCTAATCACGTCACAACGCCGCCGTCGCCCACTCCAACCAAATCCGCGCTTCCCCCTCCAGCTGCACCCCAATCACATCGCGCACGCGCGCGTGATAGGCGTTCAGCCAATCGCGTTCTTCCTTGGTCAAGAGCGCCTTCACCACCAGCGTGCGATCAATTGGCGCGAGCGTCAGTGTTTCGAAGCCAAGCATCGGGCGTTCGCCGCCGGGCACGTCTGCCGCTGGCGTCACTACTTGCAGATTTTCGATGCGGATGCCGTAGCCGCCGGTTTTGTAATAGCCGGGCTCGTTGGAGACGATCATGCCGGGCTCAAGCGGCTGCGTGTTGACCCATTTGGCGATGCGCTGCGGGCCTTCGTGCACGCCGAGATAGGAACCGACGCCGTGGCCGGTGCCGTGATCGTAATCGAGGCCTGCCTCCCAAAGCGACATTCGCGCCAGCGCGTCGAGCTGATGCCCGGTCGTGCCCTTCGGGAAACGCACGCGCGAGAGCGCGATATGGCCCTTGAGCACGCGCGTGAAGCGCTCGCGCATTTCCTTGTTGGGGCGGCCGATGGCGATGGTGCGGGTGATGTCGGTGGTGCCGTCGAGATATTGCGCGCCGGAATCGATCAGAAACAGCGAACCACGCGCCAGTCGGCGATTGGTTTTCTTCGAGACGCGGTAATGCACGATGGCGCCGTTGGGGCCGGCGCCGGAGATGGAATCGAAAGAGAGATCCTTCAGCGCGCCGGTGGCCTGGCGGAATTCCTCGAGCTTGGTGCAAGCGCTGATCTCATCGATCTTTCCGGTTTGCGCTTCGGTCGCCGCCCAGTGCAGATAACGCGAAACCGCCGCGCCGTCGCGCCGGTGGGCGGCGCGCGAACCTTCGACCTCAGCGTCGTTCTTGCACGCGCGCGGCAGCACGACCGGGTCTTGCCCCTTCACAATTTCCGCGCCGGCCGATTTCAATTGCTCGAAATACCAGGCCGAGGCGCTGGCGGGATCGAGCCGCACGCGCTTGCCCTTGAGCTCCGCCAAGGCGGGCGCAAGATCGCGCGAGGGACGCACCACTACCTCATTGCCGAGCCATTGGCGTAGCGCGGGCGTCACCTTCTCTTCGGCCAGGAATAAGTCAGCCTTGCCGTCGGCGCGCAGGATGGCTTCGCCTAGCGGCAAAGGCGTGCGCGAAACGTCGCCGCCGCGAATGTTGAACAGCCACGCCAACGAGGCGGGCGAGGTGATCACAACGGCGTCGGCTTTTTCCTCGTTAAGCCCGGCGCCGAGGCGATGGCGCTTCGATGTCGCGCTTTCGCCGGTGAACGCTTCGGGCTGTGCCTCGACGCGCGCCATCGGGATCGGAGGGCGGTCGCTCCAGATCGCATCGATTGGATTGCGTGCGACTGCAACGAGTTCGACGCCAGCATCGAGCGCTGCCTTGCGCAGTTTGTCGAGCGCATCGGGGCTGTGCAGCTTGGGATCGTAACCGATCTTTGCGCCCTTCGGCGCTTTCTCGCGCAGGTAAGCGGCGGGACCGCCATCGACCAGATCGAGATACTCGAACAACGCGCCGTCCACCTGCGCGCGCACCTGCAGCGTGTAGCGGCCGTCGGTGAAAATCGCGGCGTGCTCGGCAAATATTACAGCCGCGCCGGCTGACCCGGTGAAACCCGTGGTCCAGGCCAACCGATCATACGCGGGAGGCACATATTCATTCTGCCATTCATCCTCATGTGGAACGATGAACCCATCGAGGCCCGCCGCCTTCAGCGCTTTTCTCAATTGCGGCAAATGCTTGCGCCCGAGAGCAGGGCCGCCGGGTTCGTCATAGTTCTGGAACACGTGTCATACATCCTTTGGGCGAAGTTCAGGGCCGGTTCAGCGGCTTGAGTTTAGGCCACTTGCAGCGGAGGTTAAGGGGCTGATCCCGAATATTTGCCTCCCGGAGAGCCCATGCGCGCCTGGAAAGCACCGATCTTGGCGCTGTTTGCGGTCTTCGCGCTGGCAGCGCCCGCCGTCGCGCAGGTGCCGGACCCGTTTGCGCGGGAATTGGCGCAGAAGCTGGCGCGGGCGGAGGCGATCGTCTCCGAAGGCGCCTATGTGCGTGGGGCGGGCCCGTTCGCGGGCGGCATGGGCGCGGGGGAGTCGATGCGCATTCCCCTGACGCTACGCGCGGGAGAAGTCTATCGGATCGTAGGTGTGTGTGATGTGCGCTGCGGCGCGCCCGATCTTCGTCTGGCGAATGCCGAAGGCGCCCAGATCGCTCAGGCGGCGCCGGCCGCGGGCGCTGCGGTCATGGACGTGCGCGTGCCGTTCACGGGCGCTTATGAAGTGGAGGTCTCGATGCCGCGATGCGGGACGGGAGAGTGCTGGTATGCGGTGAATGTTTATTCGCGTTAGTTCGGTATTCGGGGATCGGTTTTCGGGGTTGGGAGTGACGTGACCCCTAGTCCCGAATCCCGATCCCCGAATACCGAATCCGGTCACCCCGCCGCCACACCAACGTCATCCACGCTTCCTTTGGAATCTGGCGCGTGAGCACCATGCCGCGGGATTGATAGGCTTCGCGCACCAGCGGTGCTTGGCTTCGCAGCAAACCAGAGAGAATGAGCGTGCCGCCCGGCGCCGTGGCGGCGACCAGTTTCGGCGCCAAGCGTATCAGCGGCCGCATCAGGATATTCGCGAACACAAGATCGAAGCGCTGCTTGGCGATGTAGCGCGCGCCGTCTCCAGCGATCACGCGTATTCGATGCGCGACTTGGTTTTGGCGCGCATTGATGGCCGCAATCGCCGCGGCGCGCCCGTCAATCTCGATCGCAAGCGCTTTTGCGCCCTGCTTGGCGGCCGCGATGGCTAGCACGCCAGAGCCGCAGCCGACATCGAGGACGCGCGAGGGGGAGCGTCCCCGCAAAAATCCCTCCAAACCCATCAAGCACCCCCACGTTGTGCCGTGATGGCCGGTGCCGAAAGCCTCAGACGCCTCGATCCATATTTTCGTGCGTCCAGAATTCTCGTGCTGAAGCGCATGCGCGCCTGCGACGACAAAGCGCCCCGCACGCACCGCGGGCAATCCTTCCAGCGACATCGCCACCCAATCGGCGGCCGGCACTTCCTTGTGTACAAGATGCAATTCCGGAGCAGCAGCGCCGACGATCGCCTCGATGCTGGCGGCGTCCTGTTGGGTCGGCGCGTAAATCTCGATGCGAAACTTGCACGGGCTTTCCTCAAACCAACTCACCGCGTCGGCGGGGGATGGATCGTGGCGGTNNGGCGGCGCGGATTTGTGCGAGGGCGCCAAGGGCGGTGAGGAGGAGCATGGAATCTCTTTGGCTCGCGACATCCAACTTCGATTGTTATGGTTCGGTTGATGTTTGCGGAGTCGCTCCTATCGGATACGCCTCGCGGTGTCGATATATGACAGCGTCCAGCGATCTGGTGGTTCGTCGTTGCGATTGAGGCGAGTTTCCCAGATCATGGTGTTGGCGTCGGGAAACCGGACCACGCCCCAATTGCTGCGATTGACGCGTCCATCCGCGGATGGCGTCGCGCCGCGGTGCAAGTGCCAGTTGCCGTCCGGCATGATCCGCAGCTCGAAGCGCTGGGATTGTGACCAAGAACTATGTAGTGACAACATTTCGTAGCGGCGGTCGACGGCGTTGTAGTTGAAGTAGAAGAGGTACGTGCGCTCCGTTCCATTGGCTGCGCGCCCAAGTGACTCGCAGCGTATATAGGTGTCGCTCAATGTGAGCGCGCACGTGCGCGTGCCCGTTTCTCGATAACTGGCGCCGTTATCCGCGGCGGAGGCGTCATCGAACGACCATGTCCCAAGGATGCGGTCGAGATCGCGGGTCGAGGGCTGCACGTTCTGGGCTACCGCCGAGGTCGAACAGCTTGCAAGAAGCGCGAGGGCGCTGGCCATCGCGACGACATTGCTGACAGAGGCCACGGAACTTCTCCCGGATATGGTGACTAGAGGGATCACTAGATACTCATGCCGCACTCGCGGGGATCACAAAGCTATCGATCACGCGCTTCTCTCCCGCCTTGTCGAAATCCACCGTCAGCTTGTTGCCTTCGACCGCGCGGATGAGGCCGTAGCCGAACTTTTGGTGAAAGATGCGGTCGCCGCGTTTGAAGCTTGAATCGTCGTCGCCAGATCTCGCGATCAGCCGCGCTTCGCCTTCGAGCACTGGCGGTTTGGCGCGTTTACCGGCGTTTTGACTCATGTTCTCCTGGGCGCGGCGCCAGCCCGGCGATTGATAGGCGCTGTTGAAGCCTGCGCCGGGCGCGTACGCCTCGAAGCGCGCCGCACTCTCGCGCACGCCGCCCGCCTGCATCGCGTAACCGGTCTCGCTCACTGCATCGACGCTCGCGGGCGGGAGTTCGTCGATGAAGCGCGAGGGCAGCACGCTCTGCCAGCGCCCGTAAATTTGCCGGTTGGCCACGAAGGAAATGCGCGCGCTCTCGCGCGCCCGCGTGATGCCGACATAGGCAAGCCGGCGTTCTTCTTCGAGGCCCTTGTCGCCATTCTCGTCGATCGAGCGCTTGGAAGGGAACACTTCCTCTTCCCATCCCGGCAGGAAAACCAGTGGCCATTCCAGGCCCTTGGCCGCGTGCAGCGTGGAGAGTTGCACATTCTCGCTGTCGGCTTCCGCCTCGATGTCCAACACCAACGCCACGTGTTCGAGGTACGCCTCCAGCGTGTCGTACTGGCCCATGCTCTGGACCAATTCCTTCAGATTTTCGAGCCGTGTTTGCGCCTGCGGCGACTTGTCGTTGCGCAGCATTTCGGTGTAGCCGCTTTCGTCGAGAATGGTTTCGGCGAGTTCGATGTGGGAGATCTGGCGCGAGCGCTCACGCCAGCGGTCGAGATCGGTGAGGAAACTGCGCAGCGCCGTCTTGGCTTTCAGCGGCAGATCGTCGGTGAGGACCAGTTCGCGCGCGGCGGCGACCAGCGAACGGAAGCGCGTAGCGCCGCCCGGCGCTTCTTGCTGCGCGATGACGACTTCGCCGGTTTCCGCGTCGAACAGGGGCCCATGATCGGTGACGAATCGCACAGGGGGTTTCCCGGCATGGGCGTGCAGCTTCTGCACCGTGCCTTCGCCGATGCCGCGCTTGGGTTGGTTGACGATGCGTTCGAAAGCCAGGTCGTCATCCTCGGAGCGAATGAGACGCAGATAGGCGTGCGCATCGCGCACTTCCGCGCGCTCGAAAAAGCGTGGCCCGCCAATGACCTTGTACGGAATGCGCAGCATCAGAAAACGTTCTTCGAACGCGCGCATCTGCCAGGCGGCGCGCACGAGTACGGCGCAATCGGCGTAAGAGTGCCTTTCTTTTCTCCCTTGTGAAGTGGGGGCAAGGGTGGGCGCGGGAATTTCCGCGGTGGAGCGCGGCGCTTCTAGCGACGCATGCGCGGCCGGAGGCCGCGCGCTCCCAACCTCAAATTGTTGCCCGTGGTGCGCGAGCGGCAGGAAAGCTTGTTGCGTCACCCACGCCTCGATATCATCCCCGATCAGTCTGGCTTCTGCCTCTCCATCCCACACCCCGCGCACCTTCACGCGATTGCCGTCATCGTCGTCGGTAAACAGCGTCTTGCCGAGCCGTCCACGGTTATGCGCGATCAGATGTGAGGCGGCGGCGAGGATGTGGCCGGTGGAGCGATAATTGCGCTCGAGACGTACAACCTGCGCGCCGGGAAAATCCTGCTCGAAGCGCAGAATGTTGTCGACCTCTGCGCCGCGCCAACCGTAGATGGATTGGTCGTCGTCGCCCACCACGCACAGATTCTTCCGCGCCTGCGCCAGCAGCCTGAGCCACAAATATTGCGCCACGTTGGTGTCCTGGTACTCGTCCACCAGCAAATGGCTGAGCTTCTTGTGGTAAGTTTCCAGCACGTCGGGATGGCGCTGGAACACATCGATCATGTGCAACAGGAGATCGCCGAAATCACAAGCGTTGAGAATTTTCAGCCGCGCCTGGTAGGCCGCATAGAGCTTGATCCCGGCGCCGTCGGCGAAATGGTAGCCTTCGTTCTTTGGAACTTTGTCCGGCGTCAGCGCGCGGTTCTTCCAGGAATCAATCAGGCCGGCGAGCTGCCGGCCTGGCCATTTTTTTTCATCGATGTTTTCGGCTTCGATGATCTGCTTCAGCAGCCGAACCTGATCGTCGGTGTCGAGGATTGTGAAATTGTTCTTGAGTCCGACCAGTTCCGCATGGATGCGCAGCATGCGCGCGCTGATGGAGTGGAAGGTGCCGAGCCAGGGCAGGCCGCCGCCGCCGGGGCCGAGCAACGCCTCCACCCGCTCGCGCATTTCGCGCGCAGCCTTGTTGGTGAACGTAACCGCGAGCACGCTCCATGGTTTGGCGCGCCCTGTGGACAGAAGATGCGCCAGCCGCGTGGTCAGCACCCGCGTCTTGCCAGTGCCGGCGCCCGCCAGCACCAGCACCGGCCCATCCAGCGCCTCCACCGCCGCGCGCTGCTCGGGGTTGAGCGCGGCGAGATAAGGCGGCGGCGCCATGGCGCGCTGGGAGATGGGGAGCGTGTCTTCTGACATCCGAATCCGCAGCATAGCGTAGCGCCCGGCGCGGAGGCCAGTACGAAACAAGAACTCGGTATGCATTACAGGCGGCGCAAATGCGTGCGGGACGCGCCATTCGCCGGGGCAGGGCGGAACGGGGAATGATCGCCGAAATGCGACATTCCCCTCTAGCCGGGGTAAGGTGCTCGGGTTCAGATTTTGGTGCGCTTCATGACTGCTCTCGCGTCGGCCCTTCACGTCGTTTCCGGCGACTCCGGCGCGGCCAGCATCAAAGAAGCCTATGGCCTGACACCTGACCGCATGCTCATTCAACGAGACCCGGTGTCCTACGGTCCTGCGCCGCAGACTAGCGACCTCCGTGAATGGCGGTCCATTCGCGAACAATTCCTGAAGGGGCTTCATCCGCGATTTCCGGACTTTTCTTTTGAAGAATGGAACCAGGATGACCTGATCCTCAACTTCGGTCGTTTGAATGCGGCGCCAATGATTGTCGTGTGGCTTGGCGAAGGAACGGCAGATCAACTGTTCGCGGCCTGGCTCATCCACTACCTGCGCGCTACGCAGTGCGACCTGACGAGGTTGCGCCGCGTCACTCTTGAGCGTGGCTCTTGGCGAAGCATCCTGAGCGCGGGCGAGCTATCCGCTGGTCAGATTCGTGAGCGGGCATCGGAGCCAGTTGCCGTGGGTTTTGAGCAGGCTGATGAGTTAGCCCTCGTTTGGCAGAGCTATTCTTCAGACAACCCTCGCGCGTTGGCGACATATCTAGACAATCACCGTGGACCATTGCGCGAGGCCATCGCGCCAATCTTGATGCGCTATCCCGAGGTGAAATCTGGCCTCGGGTTTTGGGATCGGCTGTTGTTGGAAAACGCCCGGGACTACGGTCCCACGCTAGCGAGGGTGATCGGACACACGATGATCCCGATTCAACCCGAAAACTATCTCGACGTTATGGGAGACGGCTTCCTGTTTGACCGGGCCATACGGATGTCATCACCACTCGCCGCGAGCCCCCTCATCTCAATCGATGGCGACCGCCAAGAGATGCGCGCTTGCACGGTCGCGCTCACTTCAGATGGCGTCAGCGTGTTGGCGGGTGAGAGAAATGCCGTTCAGCTAAACGGCATCGACGATTGGATCGGCGGGGTGCATCTGACGCCCCAGACGGTTGTCTTTCGAGATGACGCTCGGCTGATCTAGTTAGCCACCCACTGTCCGCTTCGGGCCAATTTTCCCAGCCCGCATTCACCTCTGGCTGCGGCCGGTTTGTGCCACAGGGCAGCCGCTTGACTTATTGTAAGTATATGCTTACGGTAAGTCATGCCTTACACAATAGCCCTCTCCGCCATCGCCGATCCCACCCGCCGCGCGGTGTTCGAGCGCCTGCGTTCCGGTCCAGCGAGCGTGGGGGAGATCGCGCGCGACATGCCCGTCAGCCGTCCGGCGGTGTCGCAGCACCTGAGGGCGCTGAAAGACGCCGGCCTCGTCCGCGACGAGCCGCGCGGGACGGCGCGCATCTATCGCATTCACGCCGAGGGTCTGCGCGAGTTGCGCGATTGGCTCGACGGCTTCTGGGACGAGGCGCTGACGCGCTTCAAGGATCATGCGGAGAACGAGTAATCATGAGCGTTGTTGAAATAGCGCCCGTCATCAAGAGCATCGAAGTGCGCCGCTCGGCCATGGATGCGTTCCACATTTTCACGGCCGAGATCGGCCGTTGGTGGCCGTTGGAAACGCACACGCGCGCCAAGACTGCCGCCGGCGAAGTGACGACTGGCGTCACTGTCGAGCCGCACGTCGGCGGGCGCATCTATGAGACGCTCAACGATGGCCGCGAACTGGATTGGGGCGAGGTAGACGCTTACGAGCCCGGCGCGCGCTTTGCGATGCAATGGACGATGGGGCGCCCGGCGGACCAGGCCACGCTGGTTTCCGTACGCTTCGCGCCGCTCGGCGAAGCCAGCTGCCGCGTCACGCTCACGCATGAGAACTGGGAGCGCATGGGCGAAGAGGGGGCGAAGATGCGCGACAATTACAACAGCGGTTGGGAAACGGTGTTCAGCCAGCGTTTCGCCGGCTACGCAGAACATCATTAGGATGCAAGTCGATGTTGTCACCCGAGCCGAGATCAAACGGCCGCTTGCCGTGGTGGCGGCTTTTGCCGCCGATCCCGACAATGCGCCGAAATGGTACGTGAACATCAAGTCGGTTGCGTGGATAACGCCGAAGCCGCTGGCGCTTGGTTCAAAGCTCGCCTTCGTCGCAGAGTTTCTAGGGCAGCGTCTCGCCTACACTTATGAGGTCGTTGTCTTCGAGCCGAACGCCAGGTTCGTCATGCGTACGGCCGAGGGGCCGTTTCCGATGGAGACGACCTATGAATGGTCGGCGCTGGGGCCAGAGCGAGCGCAGATGACATTGCGCAATCGTGGCCAGCCATCGGGGTTCGGCGCGCTTATGGCGCCGCTAATGGCCATGGCTATGAAGCGGGCGAACAGCAAGGATCTGGCGCTCCTTAAGTCCCTTCTGGAGCGTGGCGGGTAGCGGAATTTAGCATGGCGGATGTTCCTCGCGACGTGTGGCTCAAAGCCCGCCGTGACGAGGAGAATTTGCCTTGGCCTATGGCCTGGCTGCGCCTCAAGGATCAATACCGAGACCGGCGCTTCGTGAATATTGTGTAACCGCGTCAAAGGGCTTCGCCGGTTTGCCGCGCTACGTTAGTCTCGGGCAGCGATTCAGACTGGCGAGACGCGAATGGCCGATGTTTTCATATCGTATGCGCGCGAGGACCGCCCCCACGCGGACATGATTGCGCGCGGCCTGCAAGCGATAGGGCTCGAGTGCTTCTGGGACACTGAGATTCCACCTGGGCAAACCTGGGCGGACTACATCGAGGGCAAACTCTCGGCGTGCAAAGCCGTGATCGTGGTGTGGAGCGCGCATTCGGTCGGTTCGCAATGGGTCCGCGAAGAGGCCCGTATGGGGCGCGACAAAGGCAAGCTCGTGCCCGTCGTGCTTGGAGGTGCTACGCCTCCGTTCGGCTTCGGCGAGGTGCAGGCCGCGGATTTATCGGCGTGGAACGGGGCGCCCAATTTTCCGGAATGGGCGCGTCTGGCGAACGCAGTGCACACCATCGTCCGCGGCGTCCCCGCACCTGCGGCTCGGCTACAACCACAATTCGCCGCTGCGCAGATGGCTGCGCCCGCGGCTGGAGCGGCACATTTGTCGCCGTTCGGCTATGTGTGGAAGTGCCTGCGCAATTTCGCGGATGGGAGCGGGCGCGCGCGGCGCTCGGAATTGGCGTGGTTCGTCGTGTTTGCGTTTCTGGCGCTTTGCGCCGCAATCATGCTCGATATCGAGACATTTGGAATCAATCCCTATACTGGCGAGGTCAACACCTACATGTTTGCGGGCTTGGCGTATCTCGCCTTGGTCATCCCGATGACCAGCGCCGCCAGTCGCCGCGCGCATGATTTTGGCCAGTCAGGCTGGCTTGCGGCGCTCACGGCGATCCCATCGTTCGGCCTTTTGCCTGCCGTCATTTTCGCGTGCGTGCCGGGACAGCGGGGCTCAAACCAATATGGCGCCGACCCCAAGGGCGGTTGACGCAACAGAATATCGAGAGGAAGTGCGATGGCTGACGTTTTTCTATCTTACGCGCGCGAGGACCGCGCTCGCGCCGAGCAGGTGGCGCTCGGCCTCAATGCACTTGGATTGGAAGTGTTCTGGGATAGCGAAATCCCGCCTGGCACGACCTGGGCCGATTACATCGAGCAGAAACTGGCGCAGTGCAAAGCGCTGATCGTGTTGTGGAGCGAACACTCGGCGAAGTCGCAATGGGTGCGCGAGGAGGCGCGTCTCGGCCGCGACAAAGGCGTGCTGATCCCGGCGATGTTGGATGCGACGCCCGCACCGTTTGGATTTGGCGAGGTGCAAGGCGCCGATCTCTCGAACTGGAGCGGCGATCAGGAACATCCCGATTGGCGCCGCTTTGTCGAGGCCGTGCGCGCGGCTTCACAGCGGCAAGCACCGCCGCGGCCGCAACCCGGCATGAGCGCGCCGCCGCGCGCGCACGCTAAGCCGGTGCAAACTGCGGTCACGCAGCCCGCGACGCCGCGGGGGCGCGCGCCGGTCTGGGTATGGGTGGCAGGGGCTGTGGTCGCTACGATTGGGGTGCTGGGTGTGATTGGCATAATGATGGAGCAGGCCGCTCCGCCTGGACCGCCTCAGCAGGCCGCATACGCGCCGCCCCTGCAGCAACAAGCTCCATCTCAGCTGCCGCCGTCCGCTGCAGCAGGAGCGCAGCCGCAGAACGTCATTCTCTCGCAATTGCAGCAGGCGCAGATGGCGTTGTCGCAACAGGGGTTTCAGGTGGTGGGACAGCCTTTCTCGGGCTCGCTCGCGCAAGGGCAGACCTGGAACGTCCCCGCGGAACTTTACATGGGCGTCGAGTATCGCGTGCTCGGCGTGTGCGACGCCGATTGCGGCGATCTCGATCTGATCATGTACGACGCTTCCGGCGCCATGCTGGCCCAGGATACAGCGGTGACCAGCCAGCCGATGGTTGCGCTTCTACCTGGGTACAATGGCAATCATGTCATCCAGGTGCAGATGTACAATTGTAGCGCTGCGCCCTGCTACTATGCGCTGGCGCTGTATGGGCGGCGCGTGGGGTAAAGCGGGGAGCGCCTCCTCAGATTTTGTGCTGCAGCACGAACACGCGCACCGCCGAAGCGAGCGACGCTTCCGGCGCCTCTTCGGCGCGCTTGGCGTCGATGGAGGCGATAAGCGCTGGCATGCTGGCCACGCGCGAGCGTGCAATGCGCTCGAGCGCTTCCCAGAACTCGGGCTCCAGCGCGATCGAAGTGCGGTGGCCCGCGATCCGCATGGAACGCTTTTGCAGCGCGCCTTTATTCATCCGTGTTGTCGGAGGCGCCAAGTTTGTGATGATCGAGCTTGCGAGTTGCGACATCTTCGTTTGCCTTCGTCAGAATTTTTTCTGCCTTGCTGCGCCCATGGGCGGCGCGATTTTCGCTGGCTTTTGCGTCATCGGCGGCTCTGGACTTCGCCTTCCGCGCCCGCCTTAGATTAATCACATCGCCCATGGGCTGGACTTAAGCTCGCTTCTTCGCCCGGCCAAGGGCTAGTTTCGGTGTTTACGTAATGATACTGAGCGTTACGCGGGACTTGTTGATGTGGATCAATGGGCCGCAGGGATGGGCTCGGAATGGCGCTTTTGGGGAGCGCGCGAGATCGGGGCGGATATCATGGCTGACGTGTTCATTTCGTACAAGCGGGAAGACAAGGGCCTTGTCGCCACGATGGCGCAAGGGTTGGAAAGTTCGGGTCTGCAGGTCTCATGGGACCAGGAAATTCCAGGCGACGCCAATTTTCACCAATGGATAGAACAGCACCTCAACAGCGCGAAAGTGGCGATCGTCTGCTGGTCGAAAAACACAATGGATGTCTCCCGCGCGCGCTGGGTGATCAATGAGGCGCAGGAGGCGATGCACCAGAACAAGAGCCTGTTCTCGGTGGTTCTGGAGGAAGGCGTGCGCCCGCCGCTCGCATTCCGACACTTGCAGATAACCGATCTATCCGCTTGGCGCGGCGATGCGCAGCATCCGTATTGGCGCAGTTTCGTTGAGCAGGTGACCGCCGTGGTGGAGGGGCGCGCACCCCCAGTGAACACCACGCGGCCGCCAAAGGGGCGGCCAAAGCTGGCGCCGCTCTTGGCCAGCGTTGCGGCAAGCGTGGTTGTCGTTCTGGGCCTTGGCGCTGCGAGTTTCGCGTTCAGATGGCCGCGGCAATTGTACGTCGCGGCGCCGCTGGCGGCGCCTACATTGGATTTGGCGCCCGATGTCGCGCGCGTTGTTGAACTCGCGCGTGCTGACGCCACGGCAGGCGAGGAGGCCAGCGCGCGGGGGCGCGTTGCAGAAGAAGAAGCCCGCCGCTACCAACGACGCGCCCTCAACCGCGAGCAGGGCTATGAAACGATGTCATACGGCGATGGATCAAGTTATGCGGGCCAGCCCAGGCCTCCCGGGAGCGTGTCGTTGGGCGTGTATCAAAGGCCGGATCGCGATGAATATGCGGGCAACTTTGGCACGGACGCCACGACTTCCTGGTATCGCGGCCCCGGCGTCTACACTTATGGCGACGAACATGACGACGGCATACAAGCTCATTATGGCGACTTCGAAGGCAACAGGCTGACCGGGCGTGGAGCAGTTTACTACAGTTCCTTAACCGCGCCGCATTTCGCGCGCGCACGCGAAGCGGGCGAGGCGGTGTGGCGGGCCCAGGCGAGTGCGCGGTATTTCGGCGGCGTTGACGACGATCACGCTCATGGCCGCGGTGTGATGACGCTCGACAGCGGCGTTCAATTGATTGGCGAGTGGCGCAACGGCGTACTGTTCGGGGTGGGTGTAGAATTGTCGCCCGACGGCGCCGTCGCTCGTGCTGGGAATTGGGTGGACGGCGTATTCCAGACGCCAAATTAGCCGCGCGTCAGCCGGGGCCGATCATCTTCTCTGGCCGCACAATAGCGTCGAAGTCCTCTGCAGGGATGCCGTCCTTCAAGGCCTCTTCGCGCAATGTTGTCCCATTCTTGTGCGCGGTTTTGGCGATTTTGGCGGCGCGATCGTAGCCGTATTTGGGCGCGAGCGCGGTCACCAGCATCAGCGAACGCTCCAGTCCTAACTTGATGTTTTCAAGGCGCGGCTCGATGCCGATGACGCAATTATCGGTGAAGCTCACGCAGGCGTCGGCCACCAGCCGCACGCTCTGCAGGAAATTGTAGGCCATCACCGGATTGAAAACGTTGAGCTCGAAATGCCCCGATGCGCCGGCGAATGTGATCGCGGCATGGTTGCCGAACACCTGCACGCACGCCTGGGTCAGCGCCTCGCACTGGGTGGGATTCACTTTGCCGGGCATTATCGAAGAGCCGGGTTCGTTTTCGGGTAACATGAGTTCGCCTAGCCCCGAGCGCGGGCCCGAACCTAGAAATCGAATGTCATTCGCGATCTTGAACAGCGACGCCGCCAATGTGTTGATGGCGCCGTGTGAGAACACCATGGCGTCGTGAGCGGCCATGGCCTCGAATTTATTCGGCGCCGAGGTGAATTTCATTTTCGTGATGGCGGCAATCCTCTCGGCGACCTTTTCTGCAAACCCGATGGGTGCGTTGAGCCCGGTGCCGACCGCCGTGCCGCCTTGGGCGAGTTGCATCAGCAGGGGCTGCGCGTCGCGCACGCGAGCAATGCCGTTCTCAATTTGTTGCGCGTAGCCGGAGAATTCTTGGCCCAAGGTGATCGGCGTTGCGTCCTGGGTATGCGTGCGCCCGATCTTGATGATCTCCCGCCAGGCTTGGGCCTTTTTGTTCAGGGCGCGGTGCAGTTTGGACAATGCCGGCAGCAGCCTGTGCTCGATTTCCTCGGCGCAGGCGATGTGCATCGCTGTGGGAAAGGTGTCGTTTGAGCTTTGGCTCATATTGACGTGGTCGTTGGGATGGACGGGTTTTTTCGAGCCCATCTCTCCGCCCAGCATTTCGATGGCGCGGTTCGAGATCACTTCGTTGGCGTTCATGTTCGACTGCGTGCCCGAGCCTGTCTGCCATACCGCCAGCGGGAAGTGCGCGTTCAGCTTGCCGTCGATCACCTCCTGAGCAGCGCGCACGATCGGTTCACCGACCTCCGGCTTGAGCAAGCCAAGCGCCATGTTGGTTTCCGCCGCCGCGCGCTTAACGACGCCAAGCGCGCGCACGATCGGGGCGGGCATTTTCTCTTCGCCGATCTTGAAGTTCTGCAAGGAGCGTTGCGCTTGCGCGCCCCAATACTTGTCGGCTTCGACTTCGATCGGGCCGAATGTGTCGGTTTCGGTGCGGGTATTCATGGGGCGGGCCTTGAGGAATCTAACCGCTAAGGGGGTATTGGGAGTAGCGAGGGCGATCAAGTCGGAAGCGGGTGCAATGCTTGCTGTAGCGCACGCCATGACCGGCGCCAGACGCGTTACGCCAGCGGGTCGTTTTCTTCGCCGAGAATTTGCGGTAACGCCCACGCCAAAGTATTGTCGCGTGCGGTGTCTGGTTCATGCAAGGCGAACGAACTTTCCGCCAGGCGGAGGGCGCGCTGGTGACGTTGCGCTAGGCTTTGTTCTACCTTGGGCCGCAGGCTTGGCGTAAGCACCAGTTCGAGCGCGCTGCGTTCTCGCAATACAGTGTCACGCCAGCCTGCAGCGGGGTTGGCCTGGCGTGACCAGGCAAGCTTGAATAAATGCTCGATAATCGTCTCGACTCGCGAATAGCATTCCCTGAGATCTGACTTCCCCATGTCCTCGATCTCCTCGGCGACATGATCCCAATCCACGGCGTTAGACCCTGCGGCGCGCCGGCTGGCCTCGGCGCGCAACGCTTCGGCCTGGGATTGGGTCCACAGGTAAAAATCGCGTTCATAGAGGTCGCCCCGATGGGTATCGTCTGCCATAAGCCCATTGTAGCAGATTTCGGCGGAGATGCGATGCCGGGGGAATGGATCGGCCGTGGCAAGGTGCGGGCGCGCGAGATTTCCGGCGGCGTGGAGGTCGCCATCGACGAGATCTCCACCCAGGCGCGGATTTATAAGCCGCTAGTTTACGAGTTCTTTCGCAAGGAATTTGCGCTCCGACCGCGTTGGGGCGATTTCGAGGTGGAGATTGTGCTCGAACATCGGGGGGCCGCCCCCGGTCTCGATCTCGACAACCTCGCCAAGGCCCTGCTTGACGCACTCAAGGGGCATGTGTTTTTTGACGATGCTCAGATTGCGCGGTTGCTCTGTGAGCGTCGTGGCGGCGAACGAGATCGCATAATTGTGCGGGCGATGAAGCGCGACTAGGCGGGCGGCGGAGAGGTCGCCCTTCGGCAAGTCCAGGGTGACGCCGTAGGGAAGCAGCACCGAACTGCGTCAGCCACCGTCTTCTGAAACACGGAAGCCAGCGCCCCGCCTGGTAACGCTGCTCACTTTTTCCGGAACGCGTCCAGGCTCACCACCGCGCTATCGCTGGCGGCGGGCGGGGCGGCTTCGCGCGGCGCGGACGTCCCGACAGCGCTGTCGTGGCCGGACGCCATGCGCGCCTCGTCGTTAACCGCGTGCTCGAATTGAAGCCCGAATTTCACGCTCGGATCGAAGAAGCGGGTGATCGCGGCGAGCGGGATGGTGATCGGCTGCGGCTGGCCGGAGAATTTCAAGATCACGCGGAAGCGATCTGAGAAAACTTCCAGATCCCAGAATTGGTGCTCCAGGACGATTGTCATTTCGTCGGTGTAGCGCGTGCGCAATTGTTCGGGGATGATGACCCCAGGCGCGTGAGTGCGGAACGTAATGTAGAAGTGATGTTTGCCAGGCAGGCCGCGCGGGCTCGCTGCTTCCTGGAGCGCGGCGCGGACGACGCTGCGCAGCGCGTCTTGCATCAATTGCTCGTAACCAATCAAATCGTCGGCCATTGGCCGCCCCTCCAAGGCGCGTTGAGGTCACCCTTAGCGGCTCGTTCCGGCCAGTCAATTGTTGATCGACGGCGGCGCGAAATCGCGCGCAGATGCAAATGCGTAAGGCGAAATACGCTGCGGCGCCGAAGCGGATGGGCACTTCGCGCGCGACGCGAAGTAGGCTCAGTGATTCGCCATAGCCCTTGCCGGCTCATGTGAATCCCAATGCAAGCCGTGAGTTAGTGTGCGCCGCCGCCCAGCAGAGCCGCCCAGGGTAGTTTTTCTTCGCTCAAATGGTCGCTCGTGGGCGCCATCGTCTCGGGGGCGTCAAACGCGCACACGGCGAGGTGAGTCTCCCCGGGCCAGCGTTCGCCCCGATACGAAATTGGCGAACCGCAGCGCCCGCAAAAGGAACGAATTACACCCGGCGAGGAGGAATATTCGCGCAAGCCCTCGCCCTCGATCGCCACCTGGGTGTCAAAAAACCCAGCCCAGGTCAGCGACGGCGCGGAGGAAGCGCGTCTGCAACTTTCGCAATGGCAGTTGGAAATGAAGCGCGGCTCGCCGCGCGCGGTGAATTTCACCGCGCCGCAGAGGCAATGTCCGGTGTGGGTGGAGGCGCTGGTCATGCACCGCAAATTGACCGCAGCTGCGCCTACTGACAAGCGGTCGAGGTCGGGTGGCCGAGGTCTCAGCTATGGGCCCCGCCGTTTGAACGTGCTAAGTATTCCTCTATGAGCGCCCATTATCGCGACATCGTTACCCAGGAGCCTGGCAAACGGGGGGGGCGGCCGTGCATCCGCGGGATGCGCATTGCCGTCGCCGACATTCTGGGCTGGCTGGCTGCGGGAATGTCGCATGCCGATATCATCGCCGACTATCCGGAGTTGACCGAGGCCGATATACGCGCCGCACTGGCCTATGCCGCTGATCGCGAGCGCCGCATTGTAACTGCCTCTGCGTGAAGC